>Ga0268278_1001339_pt1 | contig 14518 bp, 20 predicted proteins | sample saktaG_3_FD_190135 | JGI IMG/M metagenome (GOLD analysis project Ga0268278, IMG submission 190135) | Saline water microbial communities from Sakinaw Lake, British Columbia, Canada - sak_2010_1_5_55m | ecosystem: Environmental > Aquatic > Non-marine Saline and Alkaline > Saline ... | reverse complement strand
GCTGTCGTTGCATAGGCGGCATCATATTTAGGAACAACGGAGATTATTTTAATCGGATTTTCAGTGATTGTATATATATGAGTTGTAACATTAAACTTAATGCCAGCCGTTCTCAATACAAATCCCGGTAATTCATCTTCGGTATAGTTGCCATCTTTGATAAGTTGGGAGATTGCAGCCTGTAAATGGTCTTTCGCCCTCGTAGCGTAGGTATCTTCACCGGCATCACCAACCTGCGAACATATATCCGTAATTACTGCTGAGTATAATAAAGCCATTGTTTAACCACCCTTACTTTAAATCACTCTCAATTAATTTTTTAATCAAGTCCGGCCTTTTAATACCAAACGACTTGATTCCACGCCCTTTTGCAATCTGGACGAGTTCAAAGTGCTTTTTACTGTCATATACGGTCGTAAAAGGTGCTTCCTTGACTTCTTCTTTTGCTTCCGGTTCCGGTTGTTCTTTCTCGACCTTTTTTATTGGTTCGCTGACAACCTTCTTCTTTGCCTTTTCTTCTTTATAAACAGTGTCAACAAGTTCAAATTTACCCTTATACTTCTCCATTAAAAATACCGCTAAATCCCTGTCAATGGCAATCGGTTTTTTCGGTTTGAAGATATAGGCCATCTGCCGGGGCATATCATTTGGTCGGATTTTCATAAATTCGTCACGCTTAATCATTTTTGATGTAGGCGCTGTGATTGCCTCTTTGTCGATTAAAATTAAATGTTGCATCGTATTATTCTCCCTTTTCTTTTTGAAATTCACCAGTCAGCATCGCACTTGACAACTCAGTAGCCCTATAACCTACCTGAGAAGCCCACCTTGATGATAACATCTGTTTTGAAGCTTCATGCCAGTCTTTATTATTAACGGCGTCCAGCATCAGTTTAAACCGCGCTAAGGTAGGAAATCCCAAGTTGAACATCATATTAACAAGCACTTCTTGTCGTACCGAATCAAGCATCCAAAATTCAGTGACAAGCATTGTGATGTCCTTGCAAGCACTCTGAATATCGTTTCTGCAAAGCATTAATGCTTCTTCTTCTGTAATCCCATTGTCGGTAAGATTGCGTCCAATGCCTATCGTAAGTTTTCCAACACTGTCAATATAAGGCTTGGTTTCGATTATGCCGTTATTACATTCATGCCGAATTAATGTTCTGGTCAGTCTTGGATAGTCAATCATTTTATGTCCGATGTCACTTTTGTATTATCTGATCGCATCCCAATAATGAAACGGTTGATAAATAATTGTACCCAGTGAACTATCAATTTTACAAAGCACTCCATTAAAAGAATTATAAGCGGTTCAATAGACTTTTCGTAAAATACGTTCAATACCGGCAATCTGTTAAAAAAGGCAGTGCTGACAACTCCACTATTATAACCTGGAACAATAGCAGACTTACTAAATTTACTTTCCGGCAACATCATTTTGTCGGTTGTCTCTTTCATCTTGTCAGATACCTTGTATTTCTTCAATAGAAAGCCAACAATTAACGCAATAAAACCGGCAGCGCCTCCGCCAATTTGCAATCCACTTAAATTCGAGATCCATTCAAACATAATAACTCCTTTATCCTAAAATTATATCAAACAAAATACTAAACAACTCTTCTTCATCTTTTTCCGGCATCCTCGGAATATTAATACGCTTATTCAAAAATGCGATAATCTTAATACGGTTCCTACGGACACCCTTTAGCAGTAGATATTTGATTAAGCGCTTCATGGAAGTTTCCTTAATATTTCTTCAAGTTTTGCATTTTGTTTAACCAGCGCTTCTTTAAACTCTTTTTGTTGTGTGCTAATATTATCAAGTTTACCGTCTATTTTGATAATGCTCTCCTTGTTGGTTTGGGTTTTATCTACCAACGCCTCGCAGGTTTCAATGGTTTTATCAATGGTTTTTTTATTAATTTGAATGTTGTTTTTCGCAACAGCATAACCACCAATTCCAGACGCAAGCGCTATAATAATGGCAATTACAGCACCCACCATTGACCAGTTAATCTTAATATTTCCATTACTCATAATTTCCCCATAATTTTATCAGCCCAGTCGTTTAATTCCTTAACCCACGGTATTGGATATATATACTTACAATATAAAATATGAATAGGACTATGATATGCTCTGTTTTTCCTCTGCATAATATGTTGGATAGCGTCGTCAACAACCATTATAAAACCAATCCCCATAATACTTATCGACCACCAGACAGAAATAGTCTCGACAAATATAAGCACAAAGCCTATAAGCATGAGAATAATTCCCCAATAAAAATGATGCGGCTCAAATGGCGTATAGTCTTTATCCATTAGATACTCCAATCACTATTCCTTTCACCATCGACTGCAATTCATCTTTCGTCAGACCGTCGGTTTCCGACATCGGGACGCCGTTATCTTCCAGCCATAGCCGTATCGTCGGGACTTCCCAATATGTCGCTGTTTCAACACTACTCTTTCCTTGCAGATATTCGATTTCGTCAACTGCTAATTTATAGCCTTTTTCACCGATATATTTCTGAATGCCGGATATTGACATATTTAGCGGAATCCAGAACTCCTGATACTTCCACATCAAAGACTTACCGCCGTCCATATCAATTTGCTCCGTCTGCACGAAATCAAACCGAAGTAATATCCCGTCCTGCAAATACTCAATCTTGGGCTGCTGGGTTCCGCTTTCCGAAGGTCGGAATATCTGAGCACTTGCAAACACTGTCAAAACCAAAACCATCAATAATATCTTTTTCATTTTATACCTCATGTTAATGAATAATATCTGTTAATTTTTCTTATCGTTGCAATAAACGGCAACTGTTCACCGTATTGCTTTAACTGGTCAATTAAAACATCGCTCCCGGTGAATATGACATATCGTTTCCCGTCTTTTTCAATTTGGATAGTCAAATAATCACCACTTTTATTTTTACTGTAACGACTCTCTTTAATAGCATATTTCAGAATAGTGATTTCTGTATTTATTATATCGTCAATGCGAACTTTATCACCGTCTAATATCTGTTCTTTTGCTATGTCTGAAAACTTTTTCAAAATGCACCTTGCAATGGATTGAACTTCCGATTCATAAGTGCTGTCTGTTTAACTATCCAGAATAGATCGGCATCCATATACCTATTAATGAGATTGCGGGTATTTGCATATTTTAACCAGCCCCAATAACTCATCACACTATTGACTACCTGGTGAAATGTCATCTTCTCCCAGTTATTCTTGATATACAGCATTTTAGATTTAAAACGTGAGGCAATGGATTTTCTGAGTAATATATAGCCGTGGAAAAAGCGATAACCAAGAAAGTCAATACCGCGTGAACTAATTGGGTATATTTGCCAGTTATCTTTCAGTTTTAGTTTCAATACCTCATTTAGAAACATCTCAAATTCTTGTCGGACTCCATGCAGTTTCTCTTTTGAACCACTGAGAATAACAATATCATCACAGTACCGGTAATAATATTTAATATTCAGTTTCTCTTTCGCCAAATGATCGAGTTCGGAAAGATATAGATTGCCGAAATACTGGCTCAAATAATTGCCGATCGGAAGCCCTGGAATGCTGTCAATTATCGTATCAAGTAGCCACAGTATATCATTGTCCTTGATCTTTTTGCGAATGATATGTTTTAAAACAGTATTGTTCACTGATGGATAAAATTTACTCACATCCATTTTAAGACAATAACGAGTATTATTTTTGTCCCTGAGTGCGTTTTTTATCCGGTTCACGCCATCGTGGATCCCCCGGCCCTTGATCGCAGAGTATGTATCCCGTATCAATGTCGGATACCAGATCGGTTCCAGAACCTGCATAATGCAATGGTGAATAATCCTATCCGGGAAATACGGCAATTTGTAAATCTTGCGGACTTTGCCATTATCAGTTTTCTTTGTCACTATCCGATACTTTGAATTTTGGAATGTTTTATTTTTGAGAACATCCTGAATAATCTGGAAATATTTATCCGGATTGGCATCGATCATCTTGACCTCACGATAATGGCGTTTACCCTTGCGGGCATTAAGATGCGCCCGCCGGATATTATCCAGATCGTAAATTTTTTCATATAGATAGCCAAACCGTTTCATCATTCCCTTTTTGCTTATGTCGCCTCTGGTTCTTCGATCCCGATATATCGGGACTACCAAACCAAATGAGGCTCTGCTTTGTGTTTTGCCAAGAGGCAAGGTCATCACGTATCTGTCATTAATTAATAAGCATAGGCGCGTGCCGATATTCGCATTGTCATTCGAAGAATCGTTATTCGAATTAACGTAGAAAACGCCTGCTGTAGCACCGTTATTCGCATTACTGCCAGCATGGACGACACGCTAACGTGATAACCCATATTCTCAATTTAAAAAAACATTCCCGATATATCGGGAATCCGTCTAATAGCAAAGGCGCGCGCCGATACTCGCAGCGTCAGCCGAAGAATCGTAAGCCGAACTAACGCAGAAAACGCCCGCCGGCGCACCGCCAGCCGCATAACCGCCAGCAAGGACGACACGCCATCCCGACGCTATATAGTAATAGTCACAGATATAGGTTGTAGCACTTCCGCCACTGGCTGCCGATGGGAGTATCATAAAGTCATAATCCAATATATTTGTAACATACGCCCCTGACGTCGATGTCATTGTTCCCTGGTATACATAATCGGTACTGGTATCATCGGCATAATTATCAAGATAGGATACGTATGACTTGTAATCATTGACATTCCAGCCGTCCACAAAATCCCAGACTGAACCGAAGATATTTTCGATCCCGCGATAGGACATATATTCACGGATTGCAATGCCATCGTTATCGTCACTTGCACCGGCAAGTGCATCCTCAGCGGTATTACTGGCGTTTGTAGCATTGCCATCCGGCAGACTAAATCCGGTATAGCCAACACAATTACCAAAATTCCAGGCATCATAGGAAGTATTCCCAGTGCCAATACAGGCTTGCGAATTAAAATCAGCATATTCCACCAGGTACAATATCTGAACTGCTCCATACAGGAAAGCGTCCATCTGTTCCCAGCCTGTACCAACATTGCGGGCCACGCTGCGGAACTCCGCCCGTGTTTCATCAGTCATCGGTATATATCCGGCCACGCTGCCGAGTTTGTCAGCAGCGGTATTGATTGCACCACCGGCCCAGTTTGTTGCAGCAACCCCAGTACTATTGACATAGGCTGATGTACCATTATCATAGCCAATAGCCTCGAATGCTCCGATATAACGATAATCCACAACCTGGCCATCTTTCAAAAAAGCAGGATGAATCTCAAAGCCTGGCAAATGATATAGACTAACATACCAACTATGAGTAGTGCTTGCCAAGTCGTGCTTTATGTAGAATTTCGGAATTTCTACCACTACCTGTCCATCGTCACCATTGAGGATAGCATTGTATTGATTTAGACTATCACCAACGACAAATATTGAGTCAGAAAGTATCAATGTATCATTACTGCACATTCCAATTATCATTGCATATAATGTACTATCTACGTTATGCACCCACATCCCGGTGTCAGCAGTAGTGGAAAATGTCGCTCCGGTAACAATAATCGTATCGCCATTAACATAATTAATGCTGTCAGAATATGGAATAGAGGTAAATTCTTTCATCATGGAATTATCAGAGTCAAGATAATAGTTCACTGTCCCATTATCATTCAACAGACAGCGTTTCATTTCAGACTGGACAGGCAGGGCAGCATCACCTGGCGAAGCGGATGCAGCAAGCCCTGAAAGAGAACCAATCCTTGTATAGGTGTCCGTGCTTTGGTTCCAGGATACACCCTGGGCCAATGCCCGCCAACCTGTTAATGATGGAATAAGAGTTATCACGCCGTTTGCATCTATCGTAGCGTCACCGGACATTGCTTTGGGGACGTAGGTTGTGCCACTGCCAATTAATAATTTAGCAGCAGTGTTATCTGCTAATGCCAATGTGGAAAACTTACCAGTACTTGCAGAATTTGCACCGATAGGAGTACCGTCAACAGCACCGCCATTGACATCGAAATTTGAGCCTTCAATTTCGATCGCGCCCGCCGTTAGTTTTCCATAAAGCGTATAAGCACCAACCTTAGCAACCTGTAAAGAATCCAGACCGGTTAAGTCACCGCCCTCCAGTGTTGCCGTGCCGTCGGTGAGTTTTAGGATTTGCGCCCAATTTGCCCACAAACTATCCGTACCGAAATTATTAACGGCCAAAGTATCAACAAATAACGTGTCTATTTCGGCTTTTTGTGAGTATAATGTATCGACATCAAGCGTGTCTATTTCGGCTTTTTGTGAGTATAATGTATCGACATCAAGCGTGTCGGTTACAACCTGATTGGCGTTAATCGAATCGCTATGGAATTTCGCAAATTGGATATTCTCAATATAATAGCGTAACGATACCGGATTTAGTGGTTGCTGAGCAATCACAAATGTTGTCAATATAAACAGAAAAAGAATAAACTTTTTCATCGTATTTATCTCCTCTCTGAATTACTGTTTTCTGCCAACCTGAATCTCTGCATTTGAGATTGTACCAGATGAAGTTTTAACATATAATCCATTAAAATGATCATCAACTTCTTTTGATCCAAGTGGCGGAACTGAGAAAAAAGTAGAATTATCAAAACTATACTGTAAAGTATATTGAATGCTTGGATTGAATATATACAATCCGTGACATGGATAATTCATTAAATTATTCTCGGTGTCCCTTACTTGGGCGGCGCTCGTTGTAACGCTTGAAACAACAGCATTAACTAATCGTACCGCTTCTGTCTTAACAATTTTTGACAATAAACTCATTTTATTAATCTCCTATATAGATTTATCTGAATAACCGCCTATTGAAATATAACAATCAGTAGTAGAAGATGCCAAAACAGCGCTTACGGCATTCCCCGCTGTCCCGATTACCGGACAATTTGAAAGATCAAACGCGATTTCTTTGCCATCAACGTCAACATCAATCGCCGTTTCCCATATAACCGTTGAGCCATCTTTTAATTGAAGTAACGAATCCTTATCCGTATGACCATGGACACGCTGGATTTTATGCCGAACGCCCGCTGCGGCCGCCTTAGTAGCCGTTGCACCAGACCCTGTTCCGGCTGCGACTTCATTAAATTCGGTACCGCGGCTATGATTTAATGCTTCTTCGATTGGGAATATTCTTTGAATTGACATTATTCGCCTCCAGACGCTTTGACTATCTGATCAATTTTGTCTGCCTTTTTACCGGAAAGAACCAATTCTGGATATTTCTTAGCAGCATATTTAGTCATTTGTTTTACGGTAACGCTATCAGGATCGGCAATCATTTTTTCAACAAACGACAATCTAACCGGTTCAGGCTCAATTACTATTTCAGGTTTAATGACCTTTGTCGGTTTAAGCGCCTCGAAATCGTTTGAGTTGTCTCTAAGTAATCGCGTTGCAATTTCATCAGGGACATTGACAATATCATGCTGACCGGTCATAAATTTCAACCCATCGCCTTGATACAACTTGCCTATAAATCTTATTTGCATAACTACCTCATTTTGTTTGTTCTGGCTCATCAACCATTTTGTTGTCATATTCTTTATATAATTTTCGGCCCTTACCAATCTCAAAAACATTCGGAAAGTCTTTCAGTAATTGATCGGCCTTTACAATTGGAACATCGGCTTTATTTGTCTGCTTTTTATTTGGTTCGGCATGTAAAACCAAGCCATCACCACGATAGACCTTAAATCCGTTTAAATTACCTTTAAATTTCACTTCTACTAAGTCGGACATTCGTTGCCTCCTTTTTTGTTAAATTTCAAAATGTCAATTGCTTTTAATTTAAGAGAAATGGTGGGGAGGCGATACTCCCCACCTATCAAGAAGGAAAAACTAAGTAGAGGTACCAACTTTCGTTAGTAATGCAAAAATCCAGTCATATTGAGCACCGGCTGCTTCAAGAGCAATCGCAACACCCTTACCAGTTGCGGTTGTCGTAACATCGGCCCACAGACCGATATTGTCTCCATCTACGGCAGCCCATTCAATATGGTCACCGGCGGTTGTCGCCGCATTTGCCTGAACCAATACAATCTGACATCCGGGAACCATTGCCCATACGCTTCGTTTTGCAACGCCAACGCGGCTTGAATCTCCCGCTAACCACGCGGGTCCAAGATCGGCAATTGCGGCAGCGCTTGCAGATAAGGCCAAACCGTCAATTGACCACGCCACAGGACGGCCATCACTGACTGTTACCCCGGACGTAATAGGATAACCACAACCGTAAAACGGTGCATTACCATAACTCAGTTTGTAACGAATAATGTCATCAATATAGGCTACTTCAGAGGTATTTGAATTATTCCCGTAAAACCGAATCGCTTCGACTTTATCACGATCATAATTTCGAAGATCAATCTCACACCAATGATGCACTGTTCCCGCTGTTCCGGGTACGTTGATTGCACTTTGAGCAACACCGGAAATTGGATTAACAACGCCATCGTTTACGATTGCAAATTTCAACTCTCCGGCCGTCCCGAAGTGCGCAGAATTTGCAGCATGTTTCCAGAAACCAACATAGTCGGTGTCGCGCCAATCCATCGATGCACCGCGTCCGCCGATACCAGGAACGGTTGCAGATTCATTGATCAGTTTCGTTTGAACATACTGAGTTCCGTCGGTCGCCGCCGTGTTGGTAATTGACAAGCAATTAGTACCAACCCGTTTCCCTGTTGCGGCAACGGCATAATCCAAAGTTCCATTGTCCGATTCTGTCCAGTCGCCGGACGTTTCACAATCATTTACCTGTACGATATGATTTAATCCCGCCGAAAACATTAAATGTTTCAGCAAATCATACATACCCTGGCCGTTTCCACTGTTATCAACAAGACCGCCGAACTTTTGTTTCAAAAGATCGAGGGAAACTCCCGGTCTGTTTTTCTTCATTAAAGTCGTCAATTCATGATTCATATTTGACGCTCCTTTCGTTATGAGGGTGCCGCCGGGCGTTTACCCGGCAAATCCCTCAGTTTGGAAAATTACGCAGTAAGTGAGTAACCGATACCAACGATGTCCTCATTGTCGCCAGGAGTCCAAACGCGTTTGAAATCAAGGCGTCTGCTCATAACAACTTTTTTCTGCTGCACTTCGATGTCTTTATCCTGTTCGGACATAAAACCACCCTTATAGGCTTTCCAGAAAGCCGCTTTGTTCACCAACCCGATAATCGTATCGGTGGTTGTTGCACCATCATATATTCCATAGGTATTCATTTCACTGGAAACAAATTCAGAAACAATGATGGGTGCTCCGTCAAATCGGCCAAGTTCACCACGGCCAACTGTGAAATTCTGACCGTATTTGTCAAGAGTCATCACTTCGGTTAATCCCAACATCTGAATATAGCCACTAATGGAAGTCAACCAGATTAACTGACGCTGGTCATATCCAAAACGACCCATCGCCTTTCTGATTGCCCGTAGATTTGAAGTGCTAAGAGTTGAAATATCAACACAAGCATTGCCGCCGTAACCTGTTCCGTTACCACCATAATAACGCAATCCTTTCCATGAACTCCGAACGTCTGAACTTGTGATTCCAGAACCAGTATCCATGTGGGTAGTGCTGTCATCACCATTGACAATCGCATCTTCTTCAGCGTCCGCAAGGGCCTGTACAATTTCACGCCGCATTAACGGAATCATCGGGATAATGGCGTCTTCTTCCATTTCGTAAGATACCAGCATCCGAAGAGCGTGTTTTACGGCGGTGAATGTAAGTTTCCCGGAAGGTGGTGTAGCAGTCCCGATTTTTTCACTGGAATCATCGGTTGATTCTGCCATTTTATAGGCCCTACGTCTGGACCCACTATAGGGAACATCATAAGAGCCGGAACGCATAGGCATTTGGATTGCCTCAAATTGAGCGCCAACTTTCAATTCAAGCCGCAAGTCATCAATCATCTGGGCCGACATTGCAGTAGGAACCCAATCGGAACCATCGCTGGTATTGAGCGCTTTCTTTGCTTCGGATCGGATAGATGGGTGTGATTGCATCTCGAATTTCATCAACTTGTAGGAATCCATTTCTCTGATGTAGTTTGAATAATTCTGAAGGTTACCATCAGTCTGCGCTTTCGCAAGACCCATGATAAACAATGCATCATTCAATTGCATCAATTCTTCCATGCCGTCGTAATCGCCGGTTTTAACATAGCCTTTTCCATCGACAAACTTTGTTCTGGGTTTATACATTGCTTTCGTAATCCCATCGTCGTATCCCCAGAGTTTACGGACTTTGGAATTTTTCAGAGCAACATCAAAGACTTTCATTTCCTCGTCTTCTTGCTCTTTGGTTAATTTCTCTAATTTCTCGTTCGTGACTGTCTGGAATTCACTGACTGACCGCTGGGCTTCCGTAATCTCGGTACCCATTTTTTCCAGTTTTTCACGAGTTTCGGCAGAGTTTTTTGATTCTGTCTGCATGACTTCTGAGACTTGTCCGATAAGATTGGCCGTGTATGCAAATTTATCATCCGCACTCATCTTCGAAATCTCTTCCGCAGTTTTCACTGTGACTTTTACTTCGGGCATATTTGCCTCCTGTTATATGATGAGTTCGGACGTTCAACGCCTCTGTTTATCAATTAATCTATATTAAACATATTGGCAACTTTAGCCAACGTGTCAAAAGATTCCATATCCATAGGTTTTATAATCAATTGAAGTTTCTCAATCGACTCATTAAATTGTTTAATTATCGAATCGTCGGTAGATGTTATATCTTCTGCGAGTGTTGAATCGTCTACCCCGTCTGGCTTATAATTCTTATCATCGGGTTTCGGTGTGGCGGTTTCTAATATCTTTTGTAGTGTCCCCGACAATCCGTCAAGTGATGTCTTTAGGTTGTCAATACTATCAACGGCCTTTTTAATCGCCCCCCTGTTGTTGGCATTAAGCACCGCACCCGCTTTGGTTTTACCGGGGCCGGGCCTTTCTGCTCTGCGCATTTCACCGCCGCACTTATTGCATTTAATATCAGAACAATGTTTGTCGGTTGTTGTTTCCCATCCACAATCAATACATTCACAATTATATTTTGCTTTTGCCTTGAACATATCGGAATAATCTTCGAAAAACTTAGTTCTGTCTACGGCATATTCCTTGCCGAATGTTTCACACTCATCGAAAAACTCTTCATATTGCTTGCGAGTTGCGTTCATATTCGATGGGATATTACAAGGTGAAAATTCCATTAATTCCCACTTTAAAATAGTAGCGCCGGTCTGTTTTGGCAATACAGGCTCACGACCGATTATTAAGGGATTAAAGCCAATACTACCGGAGTTAAGAAACCCATCCCGGTATTTACCATCTATCATTCTGGCAAAAGAATCATTTTCGACATCAAATATAACATCAGCGTCAAGATATTCATCAGTTTGCACGAAAGACGACACGTCAATTTTACCAATTGCCGGGCGTGTTTGATCTGTTAATCCATAATTATGTGACCATAAAACAATCGGATTTTTCTTTTTATAGGTTTCCAGTTTTGCACCCATAGGCTCCATGACTTCACCGTCTCTGTCTACTATACGCTCTGTTAATCTGAATGGTATCGGATCGCCAGGCTCACCACGTTTTGCTTTGTCTATTTTCGAATAACATACTTTGTTTGATTTATCCATTATATCACCTTTCATTTACTTACTGGAATTGTAAAGCAGCGTTCGTTCATATCGGAGGGGTATGTTCTGTCACCGCCATAGTCACCACCAAGTTGTGTAAACTCTGAATCTATTTCAACCTCTTGGCCATCTGCCAGCGAGTGACTATCCCTTACCTCTGCGTCTCGCATTGTTACCCAGCGATGTTTTTTATAGCCAACCTGTTTCATTGTTTCGGCCCGACTGAAATTCATACTCGTTACCATTTCAGTTCGTGCCACTAATTGCGCTCTGAATGTTTGATTGGATACGAAATAAGTCTCTAACTTTTCAGCAATATCATCTACTGATAGCCCGTCACCTACACCCTTACGGATTATATTATCAATCTTATCCTTGGTTGTATCGTTAATCTGTTTGGCATATTGGTCAGAACGTGACCCTATATAGGTCTGTACTCTTGGATTGGATATATTCACCGGCTTATCGGTACCAAGTTCTGATATTAAATCCTCACTGGCATCCACAACAGCCGATGTTATCGCTGGTTCGTTGGCCTCTTTGAAATTAGCAACCCATTTCTTATAATCGAATTGAACGGCATTTACACTAACTGATTTGTATATCTTCTGAGTACTGAGGTTTTTTAATACTTCCGCACCCTGTTCTTTGAATAATTTTGAAATTACTTTAGAATATTTTGCAATCTTTTTATCTGCTATGGCGTTAAACCTTGCCCTTGACGAGGCTACTTTAATCCTAAATGAATTGTGGTCACTTTCCTTTATTAACTTGTCAATAGATTCAAGTGCACTTTTAACGGGGAATTTGGGCAAAGAATCAATAACGTTTTGAAGTTTTTCCGCTGATTCATTTATGACCGATTTCTTGCTATTGACTGTCAATAACGGGACTAGGTTTGGATTGATATAAAACGTATTCATTGCCGGGTTGTCAATTGGTGCATCGCCAAATACCTTTTCCAATATCATATTGGGAGTTGCGCCACCATATTCAAACACTCGCTGTATAGCACTGGAGAGTTTCAATATATCACGTTTCAACGCTTCGGATTTAGATTTATCAAATGCCACCTTTATCGGGCGCCGGGTTATCCTGGGTATAATGAACTCATTCATTATCTGTTCGGTTTTGGTTATTTTGGGCATTATGGTATTTTCCCAGAATATAGAAATCTGACTATTCGTGTTACTAATTACAGACGAATCTTTCATTTTCATTCTGAGAATAGGCGGAACCCCGTAAACCTCACCAACCTGGTCGCCGCTATATACTCGCTGTTCAAGTGTCTGCATGTCCTTGTTAGACATGGACATCTGGTCCCATTTAAACCCATGAGATAGAAATATAACCTTACCAAATTTGTCCGAACCGGTATATTTGGAATTAAATTCATCAGATAGTTGTTGTAATTGTGGCAACTGTACCGGTTTGTCGGTTGTCAATATACCAGACGGCCGCGCCCCTTTTTTATAGATATTCTGATTTGCCTTTACCGATTGCAACTCTAGCTCAATGTCGTTTGCCGCCGCGCTGATTGGGCTTGTACCGCGCCACTCATTACTCGGGTTGAAGTATTTCCAGAATTGTATTTCCTCTGCTGATAATGGTACTTGTTCACCCCCAACATCAAATATATAACCACCGATATAACTGGTAGCACTTGGAATTATTCTGATACGATCTGGCCTCAATGGGAATATTGATTTTATCTGGCCGTCCCGTTTAATGTCTAATAACCATGGCACTTCGCCTTGTAATTCAAGATAACCAAAATGTTGTTCCCAGAAATCAAAATATGTTTGCCATTTATTCGGTCGTCTTAATACTTTAAGGTTCGGATCGTCGTTTATGTCAATAACCACACCGGAGTTTTTATTCGTTGCGATAAGTTTAAGGTTTGCTATTGTTTGCGATATGACCGTTACGCACCTATATACGGCAGTAACGGCAGAAAACACCGATTGATATTTTACTGAATAATCGTCTGGATATGATGGAAGTGCGGAACTGTAGCCATGGCCAACAACCAATTCGGGCTTAGTCGTCTTTTCTGTAGTGACTATATCAGTGGGATAACCGAGGGATTGTAATATGTGTTCTCTAAATCCAGCCAAATAAAGCCCCGCTAACTAAGAGTACAAACAAAAGAAAATATATTCCCGTTAGGGAATATCCAGCGATGTTTAATATCAGCCGTCTTGTTTTCATACTTTTAGTTTTGGGAACCTCTATCTCGTTTGGCTTCACATTCTTCTTATCAATTGGCAATGACCAAAACAAATATAGACACTGGAATGACAAATATACAATAAAAAAATGCAGCGATACTAAAATAATTGCGGTGACTATATCGGAAACTATTGAATTATCAAACACTTAAATCCTTTTTATTTATATCAAATATTTTCATAATCGCTAAAATAGCACCGTATTCCATACCATAGGAAAACATCGGGTCGTTCCAAAAAACTTCTGCCGTGTTGCCCTTTGGAACGTCAATCTCGTTTCGATCAAACTTACCATTCTGGATTTCTTTAATCAACCCTATTGCTTGTGCCTTATCCATTATTGTCGTATCCTATATTTTATACGTGCAGATACCCAATATTAACGATATGAAAAACAAACACGCTATTAAAACTATTAAGATTATGTTGCTTTTCATTATGCCATACTCGGGTTTGATTCGTTGATTGTTTGCATTAGACCGGCCAGTGCATCGGGAACATCGCGATAGTCATCCAGTGGGTAGTTCCACAATTGGCTTAGTCCCTCTGAATAATTGTCCG
>Ga0268278_1001334_pt1 | contig 14552 bp, 26 predicted proteins | sample saktaG_3_FD_190135 | JGI IMG/M metagenome (GOLD analysis project Ga0268278, IMG submission 190135) | Saline water microbial communities from Sakinaw Lake, British Columbia, Canada - sak_2010_1_5_55m | ecosystem: Environmental > Aquatic > Non-marine Saline and Alkaline > Saline ... | reverse complement strand
AAAACATTTAAATATATTCTTTCTAATTAAATAATATAAAAGATGGAAAAAGAAGAGATATTCTCAAGCAAAGTAAAGCATGACGGAATTTTCTCATTTAAAGATTTTTATAAATTTTGTTATGAATGGCTTACAGATGAAACAGGATTAGATGTTGCAGAAGGAAAGTATTCTGAAAAAATTGTAGGAGATGCAAAAGAAATAATTGTGGAATGGGAAGGAACAAAAAAAATTACAGATTATTTTAAATATAGTGTAAAAGTTAAATTCCGAATTCTTAATATGAAAGAAGTTGAAGTTATGCAAGGAAATGCAAAAATCAAAACAAATAAAGGAAGTGTTGAAATAAAAACTTCTGGAAATCTTTTACGAGATTATGATGGCAAGTTTGAAAAAACCTACTTTCAAAAATTCTTAAGATCAATCTATGAAAAATGGGTAATTGCTTCAAGAATCGAGCAAATGGAAGATAAGTTAATAGGTAAATGTGACGAATTCTTAAACCAATCAAAAGCATGGTTAGACTTAGAAGGCAGGAAATAAGTATTAATTTTATAGTTATAACAGGATAGAAATGTTTTTAAAGTTTGAATTTGTTTGATTTTTATGGTAAATAGATTTTATCAAACATTAAAAGAAACTTGGAATGTTGTAAAAGCACATAAAAAAGAAAGTGCTTTAATTGCATTAACTATTGGATTAGGGTTGCAAAGATGTGGCAGAACAGAATATGAATATTGCGGGATGGTTGAGCAAGATAGTGTAAAATTTGAAACAAAATTTCTAATGAGAAATTATTTGATTTTTTATAATCAAAATGGGAAAATTACTTTAATGGATGATGAAGGTTACAACAAATTAGAATTTAAAAAAGTTAAAATTTTAAATGAAGAGGGTAGTGAAGAAAATTATGCAAATTTAGATGGAGAAGTTGGAAAATATGTTGTTGAAGCTTGGCAAGCAAAAGCAGATTCTGTTCTTCCTGAAATCCTAAAAATAAAAGCAAAAAAGGCAGAACAAGAAAGAGAGCAAGAAGAACAAGAAAGACAAGAGAAAATAAAATACGGTTTAAGGTATTTGAAGTAAAATAACTATATTCTGCACTCCCACAAATTTTAAATAGAAATAATATGATGTTTTAATATGAAAAAAGCTTTTATTTTGCTATTGACTTTATTATTAGTTTTACCAGGAATTTTTGCAATAAATATAGACGTTAAAAGAACAAGCACAGGTCAAGTTATGATTGCAGATTTAAACAACCCTGTAACTTTTGATTTAGAAATAACCAATTCTGGGGACACTGATGATTTTGAATTTTACAATCTTTTAGCTTTTGATATGCAACCAACAGAACTAACAAGAATAGAAAAAGACCAAACAAAAACCATAGAATTAACAATAACTTCTTTGAAAGATTTTACATATCGTGGTTTTTACACTTTTAGTTATTTTATTAGAGATTCAAATGATAATGAAGTTCAAGAACAATTAATTTTTAAAATAACAGATTTGAAAAATTCATTTTTAATTGGTTCAGGAGAAATAGACCCAAATTCAAATACAATTGAAATATTCATACAAAATAAAGAAAATTTTAATTTTAGTCAAATATCTGCAAAATTTTCTTCTGTTTTCTTTGACGTTGAAAAAGAATTTGAATTAAGTCCAAAAGAAAAAAAGGTTTTTGGGATTCAATTAAATAAAGAAGATTTTAATAAAATCCTTGCAGGCTTTTATACAATAGAAGCAGAAATTAATGTGCAAGGAAAAAAAGCGATAATTGAAGGTGTTGTGAAATTTAATGAAGAAGAATTAATTGAAACCACAAAAGAAAACTCTGGATTTTTTATAAATACAAAAACAATTACAAAAAAAAATAACGGAAACGTCGCTGTTCAACCAGAGATAATTTTCAAGAAAAATATAATCTCAAGATTGTTCACAACTTTTAATCCTGAACCAGAACTTGTTGAAAGACAAGGGACTAAAATTTATTATACGTGGAACCTTAATCTTCTGCCAGGAGAAACTTTAGAAATAAAAATTAAAACAAATTGGTTTTTTCCTTTCCTTGGGATAATTTTAATTATTGCAATTGTTCTTTTCGCGAAAAAATATTCAACTTCTGATTTGGTTTTAAGAAAAAAGGTTTCTTTTGTTAAAGCAAAAGGTGGCGAGTTTGCATTAAAAGTTTCTTTGTTCGTAAAAGCAAGAAAATATGTTGAGAGAGTAAATATAATTGATAGATTACCTCCTTTAGTAAAAATTTACGAAAAGTTCGGCGGAGAACAACCAACTCGAATTAGTAAAGAAAACAAAAGAATAGAATGGAATTTTGGAAAACTGGAATCAGGCGAAGTTCGAATGATTTCATATATAATTTATTCTAAGATTGGCGTGCTCGGTAAGTTTGCATTGCCTTCTGCATTATCTATTTACGAACGTGAAGGCAAAATAAAAGAAACTCGTTCAAACCAAGCTTTCTTTGTAGCAGAACAACGAAAAGGCGAAGTTGAAGAAGAATAAAAAAGAAGATGAATAAAAAATCTAAATTATTTGCTTTAGTTGAAGTAAAATTATGGGGGTGGTATGATAACTTAAAAGAAGCAGAAGAGGAGAAAGAAATGGTTAATCCAATAGAGGTGAGGGACAATAATGAATATATCATTCTCTCAGAAAAAGAAGCACTGAAATATGGTTTTGAAGAGGAGCAAACAACAAATTTAAAAACAAAATCATTCTTCTAATATCATCCCTCTATGTTTCAGAATGAGATATTGGGATATGCAAAATTCATCCCTCCATAGCTCTGTGGGGGCATATCTTAACCACTTAACTTTAAACAAATGTTCAACTCAAAATGGACAACTGCCACCAAAAGAACACGCTTTCATAATTAAATTAATCTGTTCGCCAAAAAGCCCGAACTCACCCAATCCGCTCTGATGTGTAAAATAGCAACACAGCCCGAACATAATTAAAATCCCAATGTAGCTTCTACCCAATTCAAAACAATCAATTTTTTTAAGTTTAAATATCATTTTCCCTTTTTAACAGGCGTTAAAATAATCTCGCCCTTTTTTATTTTAAGTTCAAAATCCTTCTCTCGAAGTCCGTGAGCCTCGATTAATGCTCTGGGTATAGTGATTCGATAGCTTTCGTATTCTGTCCCTTTTCGGACTATTTGAAGTTTAAGTTTGATTGTCATGTGTGTATCAAGAAAACTTTATTTAAATAACTTTGGATATTAATTAATACTTGAAACAAGTATTAACTTTCTCAATGATAATATATTACTCATAGGCATATAAATCTAAATTTTCGGTTTATCGAGGGAAAACGACCTCATATAAAGCCAAATGGTGCATTTAAATTAAGAAGTTGATGTAATGCTTAACTCTTTTTTAGGTGTTTATAGACGCTGAATAAGAAAACTATTTTTATCCTTAACATTCTTTCTAAAATTATTCTTTTATTTTTTGATTGTAATTTTCATCAAAATTTTCTAAAAGTTCAACTATGTTTTCTTCGCTGGTATATTTCTCTCCGCATTGTGGGCATGAAATAGCTTTTCCTTTAAACAAAACTATTCCTGGATTACTTAACTCTACTTTTAAATTTGTATCAGTTTCTTCTCCAGAAAATTCGGTGTTACAATTAATACATTTCATTTTTTGTTATTTTATATCTATTTATATGTTCTTTTCAAGATAGAAAAGTTTATAAATTTTGTGGAAATAAGGATTTATAAATATTTTGATATACAAATTTATTCTTCTGAAACATGCATTTTTACAACAAGCGGAAGAGTTTGCATTCCTCTTGCTCCAGCAATCCTATTATACTCTTTAATAAACCAATTTGGACTATAAAATTCTTTTTTAACATCTTTAATTGTGAGTAAAATTATTTCTTCATTTATAAAACAAGGGAGAGATATAATTTCTCCACTAATTCCCACAAAAATACAAATATAATTGCTTTGGATATTTTCACTTTTTCTTGTATCTTCAACAAAAACCCCTTTTTCTGGATTTTTTATAGCTTCAATACATTCTTTCACCATTTCTTTAAGCATAAAGGTTATGGGGAATAAATGTTTTCTCTCTTTGCACATCCTGGGAAAATGTTCGGATTTAATAACTATTTTTCTGTTTCTAATTTCTTGAGTTAACATCTTTATTCATATACCCACTTCTTTATAAATTTTATTAATATCTTTGTTAAGATAGTGTTTTGTTATTTCTTCTTGATTTTCTTCAAACATTTTAATTATTTTAATAATTCCTTCTTTACTTCCATAAACATACGAAAAAAACTTACTTTTTAGATATTAATTAATACTTGGAATCAAAGATTATCAAAAATAACCTGTGCCTTTCAATATAAAATAAAGAGCTGAAAGTATTGCTATAATAAATAATACTTCAGACCAATGTTCTTTTAACCATTTTTTAAATTTCATTTAAATAATTTCAAAACCCCGAAGTGTTAGAGCTAACATTAATAAGATTCCAATCACCCAAATTATTTTTTCTTGATTTTTATTGAGCCAATTCTTTTTCATTTGTTCTTTCCCAACGTTTCAGTTTTTGAAGATTCATTGTATTGCTTGTTTTATTTCCATCTTTGTCAGTTTCATAAAACAACATTTTATCTAAATCAACAATCCCAAAACATCTATCTTCAAATCCTTCTTCTGACCAAAGTTCCCAATATCCAAATCCTTGTGTTATGTTTCCCATTATTTTTTAAGTTTTTTTATCAATTTAAATTTATCCTTTCTATCGTTCACGAAGGGTTCCTCAAGTGCACGGGAAAAAGTGTCTGATTTTCCCTTTGAGAATTTCACTTTATTTTGTGTCCATAGTTTTTTGGGGTGTGGGATTGAATTACTGCTTATCACCTTACCATTTTCTAAAACTTCTAAAACGATTTTTCTTGTGCCGTCTGAAAACTTTCCCTTAAATCTGTATCTGTATTTTTTCATTTTCTATTTATTATTTTATTTATTTAACCTCTAAAAAAACTAAACCTCCTAAGTGTGCCTAAACCTTTTATGAATTCAAATTTGTATTCTCCAATATCTGTATCAATTATTTTAATAGTGAAAAACTTTGCAAACCTTCTGCTCCAATGATTAATCTTTCGCCATCTAAGAAGTCTATAAGTCCCCTGTCCAAAGTTGCCATACATCCATTTGGCGATTCCTTTCTGTGTATTTGTTTCATCGAAGGGCATAAAGATTGATTGCAGTGGCTTAAAGGTTAGTTTGACCCTATTTCTTATGCTCTTTGGGAGATTCGCCTTGCCCTGTGGTGTGATCTCATTTACTTTGTAAACCATGACCTTCATTCCTCCAAAGTTCTTGTCTGCAATCTCAAAATTTTCCGCCATTGTGTTAAATTATTACGTTTATAATGCCAGATATATACCCATTAATCATTTTTCTTGGCATATAGGAGCTGTCTTGCGTTTAATTCTTGATTTTTGAACTCTTTTTTGATTTCATTTATAATATCTTTATGATTTTTCATTCTTTCAGGAAAAGTTTCACTAAATTGTTTATCAAACACTTGATTTCTTTCTGCGTGTGCATGTTTCGGCAAATGAAAGTGCCAAATTCCTTTTTCTCCTACATCTTCACTCAATAAATAAAATTCATTGTGCTTTAAACTTAAAATATCATCTCGTTCATATTGATTCAATCCAATAATTTTCCCAATATCATATAAATCTTGCAGTGCAGAAGTCCGACCCAAAATAATATGTGAAAAACTTTGTCTAACTGCTGAATCAATCTCAGAATAAATTTGACTTGCTCCAATTATTCTAATCCCTAAACTTCGGCACACAGATAAAAGTTCTGTTAAAAGTTTATTTAAAATTCTTTGAAAATCATAGAGGGGGTTATTTGGGGCAATGGTTTTTAATTCATCCAGCACAATTATAATTTCTTTTTTTATTTTTCCTGAAGCTTTGGCTCGTCTGATCTCATTTAAAATATAAAGAGTTGCCAAATCTCTAATCTTCTCATCATTTGAATATCGATTTGAAAAAATATGATAACTTGTTTGGTCTTGAAGAATTTTAACAATGTCTAAATTATGTTTAAATGATTGTGGCATAATTATTGGTTGGTCTTTGAATCTTCCTAAAAAGTTTAAGATTGTATTTACATTTATAGAACTTGCTTTGCTTTCAAAAGAAAATAAATCTTGTTTCTCTTTTATGTTTCCTTGTTTGAGTTTAACAATTAAATCAAAAAATCCCTCGTTCTTTTTTAGTCGCTCAATCGCTGTATTCAAAGCAGATATACTTGATGTCTCTCCAGAATTTTCAAAAATAAAACTTGTTAATAATCTATCAAACTTTTTAATATTCATTGTCCAAATTTTTAATTCAGGAATGGTTTTGAATGTTGGAATGTTGCTGTTTAAATGATATAATTTTATTTTTTTAGATTGTGGGTTTTCTCCCTGAAATTTCAATTTATTTAAATGATATTGCATTGTTGGTTTAAATGCACTTGCCCCAGCTTCTAAATTCGCTTTTGAACTTTCAATATAAACAACAATGTGCCCTTTTTTGTGATGTTCTTCTACAAATCTTTCGATAGCAAGAGTTTTAGTTGCCCCTGTTTGAGCGATAAATAAAACATGACCTTCGCCTCCACTTTTTAGTTTTTTTATTCCATTAATTTCTTCAGTTATCATTTTCTTTTTTTTCTTCTCCTTCTTCTAATTTTTGTAGTTCTTGTTCGAAATGTTGTTTTCTATAATTCAAGCTCTTTTTTTCCATGTCTTGTTCAGTTTCAAAACTGATTAAATCTTTAGACGCCTGAGCGAGATAATCACTTGGTATTGTTCGGTTTTTCAAAGGTGTTTGATCTAATAAAAAACCAAAAAAATGGATTATCCTTGTGTGAATTACTGGCATTTGAGAAAGTGCGTTTAAGAAATTCCTATAAGTTTCCTTCCAAACATTTGAATTTTTATAATCTGTATCTTTTAACAAATCAAAATAATGATTAATATGATAAACGATTTTCCCAAACGAAATTAAAGTATTATTGAGATTCACATATTCTTTTTTGTAATGTTCTTCAATTTTCTTTTCCCCGATAACTACTCGCAATAATTCTATGGCTTGATATAAATGAACAAATTGTCTACTATCATTGATTACTGAATAACTTGCCAAGTGCCTAAAAATTAATTGCGTTAGGGGCGGGCTTATGTATATTTCTTTTTCCATTTTATTTTAATCGAGGTAGGCAATGTCTCCTTGAATATTTTTTGGGGCTTCTGAAGGGAGTATAATTTTTTCTTCGTTTAGATAAATGTGTAATATTTTTTCATACTTTTTTTTAAATATTAATAATATTTTTTTAGAAATTTGAATATCATAATCTTCTGCATAAAGTTGCTTAAAATTTTTATTAAAAGTTTCCATTTTTTCGTTTTCCTTTAAAGAATTTAAAATTTTGTTTAAATCAAAATCATAAAGAGATTGCCATGCCTGAATAACTTTTAATTTTTCTGGAATATCAAGCTTCTTTTTAAGAGATAATAAATTAACAATATCAAAAAAAGAAAGAAAGCTGGAGATTTGGTCTCCAGACTTTTCTCTATTTAAATTCTGTTTCAATTTCGTTTTAATAACTTGTCGGATCAACATCTTCTTTTAAATTTAAATCTAAAAACAAATTGTTCAATTCATCTAAAATTTCTCTATTTTTAAAAACCAATTCAGATAACTTCTTTATATCTCTATATTTTCCAAAATAAGAATCTTTTAGTAATCTCTCTGAAAGTGCATAAAGTTGCTTGAACTCATCATTATCTAAAAAGTTAAATAATTCTTTGAAAGATTTGTCTTTTGAAATTGCAAAAACTAAAAAAGGTTTTATTATTAAAATAAAATTCCCTACTATTTTTCCAGTATCTATTTCTGCCTTCAATTTACTAAAATCTGATTTCTTTGGATAAATTTTAACAAATTGAATTAATTTATTTTTTTGTTCTTTTGTTATTTCCATTTTTACCTCCTTTCAATTTTTTCAGTTTTTTTATTTTTCTGAAACATTCTTTACAAACATGTAGTGATTTAATCCAACTCGTAGCTTTTCTATAATTACAATTTTGGCATTTAGTCATTTTTCTTTTAATTTCTTTTTTATTTTGGAAATTGTTTTTTTGGTTTTTTGCCCTTTGTTTTTGAACTTGAGTCTGGATAACCAATTTTTAAATCTGAAAACGACCTCATCTGGCAAAAGTTCTTTTTCATTTTTGAGTTTATTTTCCATTTTTGATATTATTAATATTTAAATTTTCAATGGCAAGAAAAACCAGATTTGAATCATATAATTTGCATAATTCGTCTGGCTCAAATCCGCAAAGTAATTTTTCCTGAATCTGTGAGATTGCTTTTTTATTGTTCATTTTCTAAAACCTTCCATCTCTGTTTCTTCGTCACATTCGTCATTTGCGTCACATTCGTCACACTGATTAATGATTTCAGTTGTATATTCGTCACCATTCGTCACACTTTTAACATCATTCGTCACAGGTTTTTCATTATTAATAAGGGATTGTGATGAATGTGATGAATAATTAACTAAATCTGGACAGAGAGGAGCAACTATTATTTCAAAATTCATTTTATTAATTAAATATGAAATACCCACCCTATCTTTTGGTTGCCTCAATTCTTTAAATCCAAGATTATCCAATCGGGTAGTAATTGTTTTTTCATGCGGATATTTTTCTGTTTCAAAAGAAAAGTTTACTTTATATTTTTCTTTAATTGTTTTTGGTCTTACAATTTCAATTCCAGAATCCAATATTTCTTTTATAATTGAAAGAATCCTATAATCCCAAGAATCTTCACTCAAAAAATCTTCTTTTCTTTGTAGAGAAAGTTTTTCAGCAAAATTTAAAACTTCATTAAACCAATCTTTTCCGACTACATTTGCAAGAGCCAAAAGTGGCTTCCAAATTTGTAAATCTCTTTTTTTAAGTTTTAAATTTTTATATAAAGAATCATCCCTATAAGAATCCTCAACTTGTTTCCAGTATTTTAATCCAAATAAATATAAGTAATCTTTCAAAATTTTCCAATCAGGATTATTTTCATTGGGTTCTTTTTCTCCTCTGGGGTCGTTATCTAAACTCCTCGTATGAACTTGTGTTATTGTTCGGCTTTCTGTTGCTCCAAAAAGACCATTAATAGAGCCGACTCTTGTCGGAGAATAGACTTGATAATAAACACAAATAAATTTATTTCCTACTTTCTCTATTCTCGGAATTGTCGAACCTTTAGAATAAGAGCCGTTAATTAATTCAACTCGATTGTCACTTTCCATTTGTCCTTTTTTGAATGTAAATAACTTTTCCGCTTCATCAATATATTTTGTTGGTCTTTTATCGTGGGTTTCTCTGAATAATGTGGATTCGCTTGGATTTATCATAATGTCTGTTGCATTAAAAGAAATATTTTTACTAACTTTCATTGTTTTAGTTTTTCCTGTCCCTTGTAAACCTCTTTCTTCTTTTATGGGGAAATTATCAAAGAGCATAAAAAAATATGTCCCAGCATCCCATAAAGTATTTACTTTATACCATGTTGGCTCTTTAAAAAAACAATTTTCTTCATATTTTTTCTTAATTTTTTCGAATAGTTCTCTGGGTGTTAAGTCTGGCACTCTATCATCTGCTTCTAAATAATTTTTAATAGATTCCAAAGACCACCTTAAAGGAAGATGAGAGGGGATTGCATTAAATTTTATATTATAATCCATTTCAGCTTCTTTTGTTGCTTCGGTTAATTTTCGATTAGAAGGAATTAAAACAGGACTCCAAACTTGCTCGTGTCCGATCACATCTCCTTTTTTATCAGTTAATTCTTTTTCTTTTGGTAATAACAGACCATAAGCAAAAGTATTTTCATTTAGTTTTAGTTGAGTAAATGTTTTATTTTTTAAAACTCTATCTTCATCAAAAATATAAAAATTCATTGTTCTTACATTCTCATCAACATCAAAAGGGGAAATTTCAGTCATTCTTTGCCCCCTTTTAAACACTTTTTTATAAACTCCTTAGGTCTAAGCTGTGAATTTCCACCATGAACCTCAATCTGTAAGGGTGTTAAGGCACGTTGACAGGCGTTCAGGCATTGTTTATGGTATTCAAGCAACTGAGATATGGTTTTCGCATCACAATCTCTAATTTTACGCTTAAAATAATCTTTAATTAGTGTTTCCAAATCTGAATAAAAGCCGATATTTCTATCTCTTTCCACCAGAATAAATTGGTGTGTGTCTGATTGAATTTTAAAATCTTTGCTTAAAGAGATATTAATAGTCATTTTTCACCTCCAAAACTTCGATAGAACTTTTATTTAAACTAACTTCAGCATTAAATTTATCTAAAATAGTTATTGAAAATTCATTTTCCTCTAAAATTTTTCCACTATAATGAAAACCTCCAACAAGAATAATACGCACTTTCCGACCTATCCGCTCTTCCATTTTTTAACACCCCTTAAAAAATTTTAAGAGAACAACCCCCCAATCCAATTTTTAATTTCAAAAAGTAAATCCCGCAAAAAAAGTCTGATATTTAAAAAAAGAGCAATATCTGATATCCTGATAAAAATTATTGCGACAATTACTAAAAGAAAAAATCCAAGAATTAATTTTTTAAAAAAGTCTTTTTTCATTTTAATTATCCGAATAAGCTCCATAATTTAATTAATTGGAAAAGATTTGGGAAAAATAAAGAAATTCCCCAAACAATTAATACTAAAAAAATAATTAAGATAATTGTGTTTCTTAAAAGGTGAGCCATTTTTAATTTACCACCTCAACAAGTTTATTTTCTGGAGGTCGGGAGGGCAAAGAAAAAACCCCCCCTTTTCCGTTAACCAATGGCAATTTACTAAAAGCAAAGTTTGAATCAATAATTTTTTTAGATTTTAAAATAGCAATTAATTTTCGCATATTTTTTTGATATTCCATTACAGAATTTTCAAAACTATCTTTTTCTGGCATTTTCTCCCTCTTTTAATTTAACGATCGTTATATTACTCGAACATATTTTTTCAACAATTCCTAAACGAGAAAGGAACTCCACCGAACCCTGAACCGCAAAAAAATTTAATCTCAATTTCTCAGAAATTTCGTTGAATGTAGCTGGTTTCAATTTCAACATCTCTAAAATTTTTTCATTTGTTTTGTTTGTGGTGTTTATCATTGTTTGCATTGTCCTAAATTGTCCCAAATAACCATATTAATCATAGTTTATAAACTTTTAGGTAAGCTTGAGACAATTTAAAATTATGGGAAAGAAAAGGTTTAAATAGGGCAATCCATTATAAGTATTAATAATACTTGAAAAATGGAATTAAAAAACAAAATAAATACATCGGAAACAGAGGCATTAGAAAGAGTATTTTTATTAAGAACTGATCCTTCTTACTTAAGAAGTTGCTTAAATGTTTTAACAAGGTTAGAACAAAATATAATAAAAATTTTATATTCTAAATCAGGTGCAATGAATGTTAAAGAAATTCGGAACACCTATATCTTTTGGACATACAACTCAATCTTAAGATATTGTGATTCATTAGAAGAATCAAATATAACGAGAAAATTAATTATTAAAAATGCAGAAAAAAAAGGTGAAAAAATAACTCAAGAAAATCTTGATAAAATAAACATCCACACAATTTTAGATAAAACCACCTATGAAAATGAAATATTTGAATTAAATTGGATTACAATTCCTTTCTTACCAGAGGAACAAATAAAATCCTTATTAAAAGAAATAGATTTGCTTAAGAAAAATAAAGAGAAAGAGAAAGAGAAAATACTTTCTTTATATGAAAAAGCTGAAATAATGAATAAAGTTTTTTCTAAATATCATATTGAAATTCCTGGCTTTTCCACAATTAAAAATTCTTTAGGGTCTTTAATAAAAATAAATCTTGTTATAGAAAGAAAGTTAGAAGGAAAAATAAAAAGGCTTTATTTTATCAATCCTAAATTCAATGTTTTTTTTAAAAAATTATCTGACCAAAAAAAGAATTCTCTTAAAAGAAAAAACAAGTATTAATACTTATTTTTCAATAGAAAAAACTAATTGCCCTGTATCATCAACAATCTTTTTTACAATTAACTCCATTTGCTTTTGTCTTTTCTTTAGGTTCTCAATATCCAACTCATATTTGTTTCGATCTTCTTTTGAAAGTGGTTTTGTTTTAATCCAAAGAGCACGAGCTCGTGATTTTAAAGCGTCCTCATCTAAATTCATATAAACAGATTTCATTGATTTATTATGCCCTAATTGGTTTGCTGTGTCGCTGTCCTTTCGTTTATCGTCTGAATAAAGGATTGTAGCAATACTATGGCGTAAAGCATAAGGCACGACTTCTTTTCCTAATGTTCTTATTGATAATCTTTTTAATCTCCCACAAATTGAACGAGCAACAATCGGGCAACCTTCTTTTAAAGGACTTGGGAAAACCCATTCTGAAGAATTAAACTTTTTCCATTCTTTAAGTAAATGTTCAACTTCTCTTGGAAGGGATTTATAAAAATCTTTATTTGTCTTTGAAGTGTGAAGTTTTATAATTACTCCGTTATCAAAATCTATCTGCGACCATTTTAATCTGCAACATTCAGAAGGTCTAAATCCGCCATAAAAAAAGACCATCCAGTAAGCCCTATACATTAAATCTTTTTCACCAGCAACTAACTTTTTAATTTCTTCTAAACTAATCATTTGTTCTGGTGTATATGCTTTGTTTGGTTTTTGCATTTTGCACAATCTATCTAAATTTCTAAACCTTAAACTCCAATCTGCAAAGTTCCATTTTAAAAAAACTTTGATATATGTTTTAATATCGTTTTGGGTTCTTGTGCTGAACTCTAAAGAATTAAGGAATTTTGCCAAATCATTCTCATTAAATTTGTCTAAAGATTTGTTTGTAGAATCTAAAAACCTTTTCAAATATCTTTCAATATCTTTTATCTTTTCTGTTGTGTGAACAGAAGTTTTTTTAAACTCTAAATGATTGTTTAAAATCGTTGTTTTACTCATACAAAAGTTAAGGAAATCCAACTTATAAACCTTTGTAAGTGGGACATATACTATCCCTCCATAGCTCAGTGGTTAGAGCGCCTGGCTGTAGTTTCAAACTAAGGTGGAGATTCCATTTGGATTACTATGAAGCCCTAAAAGTCAGATTTCGGGAGCAGTTCCCGGGAGATCCCCAGTTCAACTCTGGGTGGGGGGATTTTTTTATTTTTAGAAAGGGAAAAGTTAAAAAGAAAGAAACCTAAGATATAATATGGATGACTTTCCAATTTGGGTAATTGTAATTTTTTTTATAGTAGTTTTAAGTATGCTTTTTCAAAAGAAAATACACTTCTCAGAAAAATACCTTAAACAATTTAGAAAAGTTCAATTACAAGGATTATTATTCTTGTTGGGTTTTTTGTTAATATTTATAGGGATAATTATTATCTTGCTTTGGATGTTTGAATTGGGGTTACTTTTAGTAGCAGGGGGTATTTTTACTATAAGTTGTTATGTGGTTTATTTTAAAAAAGATAGAAAGGAATTAAAAGAAATGTATAAAAAAGAAGAACAAGAACAATTATACGGAGATGAAATTATTAAAGAAAAAGCAAGATTACAGGTAAGAAAAGAATTAAAGAAAAGAAAAAATGAGTAAGATTAAAGAATGGTTTAAAAAATTCAAAGAAAGTAAAAAAACTAGACAGAAAAAACAAAAAAGGGATTTGAATTTTTTTGAAGAGGATTTAGCTTATCTTTTAAAATTAATTTTTATTGAAGGGGAAGTCTCTGAAAAAGATTTAACTAAAAAACTAAAATTAAGAGACAAGGAAAGATTTGAATTATTAAGTGATTTTGCTTTGGTTAGACACTACGTCTCTTGGTTTAAGGGGGAAAGAGGGGGCACTTATTCCATAAATAAAATAGGAATAGAATATCTTCTGGAAGCGGAAAAAATTAGAAGAGAAGAAATCAAATGCTATAAAATGGGCGACAATTGTTTTGGCAATTTCTGCTTCTGTGCAAATAATAGATATTTGGATAAATAAACCTTCAACAAAAGAAGCAATAATTCGCTTAATTCTTGAAGTTGTGGGAGGGACTTTGAGTTTAATTCAAAATTTGATACCTTTTGTGATACTCTTCTTTGTTTTGTGGTTGATATTTAAAATAATTAAAAAAATAAAAGAGAAAAAAGAACAACTCTAAAATACGGAAGGATTTATTTTCACAATTTACAATCTTCAATAAATTTTTATCAACATATCTAAAAAACAACTGGATTTTACCACATTAATAATTTTTAATATCAACGAACTTGTGAGTTGTAAAATAATCCTACACCCACAAATCTTATATAATTCTATTCCTAAACAACATTATGAAAATATTAAATCTATTCAAAAAATTAATCAAGAAAGAGAAAGTTCAACTTGTTCAAGAAAAACTAACTTTTTCTGAAATTGA
>Ga0268278_1001333_pt1 | contig 14560 bp, 18 predicted proteins | sample saktaG_3_FD_190135 | JGI IMG/M metagenome (GOLD analysis project Ga0268278, IMG submission 190135) | Saline water microbial communities from Sakinaw Lake, British Columbia, Canada - sak_2010_1_5_55m | ecosystem: Environmental > Aquatic > Non-marine Saline and Alkaline > Saline ... | reverse complement strand
CTTCGACTCCTCCAGTAAAAATAGAAAACTTGAAAATAATAATAACGAATATAATCGCTAATTGTAGCGCTATTGCTAAAATAAATTTTGTTTGTTTACTCATGAGATTCATTTTTTATATTAGCAAACATATAACGCCTACCCTTTTCCATAAACCAACCAACACCAAAAAGAAGAATGCCAGCTCCAATAAAGAAAATACTTTTATCAAGAAATGTAAAAAACCAATCAAAGTATTTTATGATTATCAATAAAAATAAGAAAAAAGTACCAAGATTAATAAGCCATTTTTTATGCCTTAAATATCCTGAAAAAATTAAACCTAATAATTCAAAGAAGATAGCAAGGTTAAAAATAACAGCCCAAAAAATTCCATTGCCAGAAAGCTGATTTGCTGTATTAAAATCATACTTAGTTCCTTCGTATAAAAACATATTTTGTTCTGGAAGAAATGAAATAACACAAAATAATATTATCAGAATAAAAACAGCAACAAGTTCAAAAATAGAAATAGATTTTTTATTTATTGAGTAAAACATTGCGATAATAATAAAAATAATAAAAGAAAATAACGATAATGTCAGCTGCCAAGAACCAAAAAACATAGCTCCCTTTATCATATCGTTAAGAGTTGAAATGCCTGGTTTCGTTGAAAAAAATAACAAAGCCCCTGTCATAGGAATTATTCCTAATATCAAGTAAACCAAAGAAAAACGCTTAAACTTAATTTCCTTTTCATGCAAATTCCCAATAATATAAAATAACAATATTAAAAATATTAAACCGACATAAATTGATGATGTTTTAATGTCTTTACCATCTATCCATTCTGAAGCCTGAACTCCCCACCAGCTCGCAATACCTATTAAACTAAACATCAGAGTATAAATTATTTTAAAATAATATGCGCTTATTAGTCCCACAACAGAAGTAATAAATAATATTGTCTGCCATGAAAATGGATTACCAAAATCTTTGTTAAAAGCCAAAAGTGTTACGCCTAAAAATAAAATAGACAAAAATAAGAATAACTCACTAAGAGCATCCTCTTTTGATAACGCAAGTTGCAGATGCTGATCTTTGTTTTTTCTTTTGTGACGATTAACGAAAAACATAATTATTCCGATAATAATTAATGGCCAAATAAGAAATTGCAAAAATCCTAAAAAATACATATTTTTAATAAAGCCCTTTAAATTCTTTTGACATTTTTTTACGAATTGTCCAACCAGCAATAAATGTTATGATCGTAGCGGCAAGCAATAAAAATGATGAAGTTAAAATAAAAGGATTAGATCCAAAGCTTGTAAAAATTCCAAATGGATAACCAATAATTGCAATAAACCCTAATGGAATAGCAAGGTATAATAAATTATACGATTCAATAGCATAAGCCATAATAATTACACCAATCATCCATAAAATAAAACCGTCTGGCCAATTTGCTCTAATATTAAACATTTGCGCAACCAAAAATATACCTGATCCATAAATAATTGATCCAAGTAAAATCAAAGCTCCGCCAGTCTTAATTAATCCTGATTTTTCTTTGAGATACCAGCCCAATGTATAAGATATTAACATTGCCATGACAATTATAAAAACTTTAATTAATTTAGACATCTCCTGCCAATTTGCAGCAATAAAAGAGAAAATTCCAGCCCCTATTAATACAGCTCCAATTATTACTATAATATGTATAACTCGTTTTTGATTATCTTCTTTGCTTTCTTTAATATTAGCTAAATCAAAATTTTCTTGAATAATATCAAGAGTATACTCTTGGCTCAAAAGTTCCTTGTAAATTTCTTCCTTTGACTTATTTTGAACTAATAAATCTTTAATATAATCTATAATTTTTTGATCAGCCATGTTTTTTTATTGTTATATTCTATACTGTTTATTATATCAGTTTTTTACTTAAAACAAAAACCCACAGGTTCACCTGTGGATAACATATGTGGGCGTACATGGATTCGAACCATGGACCTCGTCATTATCAGTGACGCGCTCTAACCAACTGAGCTATACGCCCAACAAATATAATTCTAACAAAAAATACCTGCCCAGGCAAGTATTTTTTAACAATTGCTTTCTTGTGTAGCTGTCCCAAATAGTCCAATAGGACCATTATAATCTCAATTTAAGGCTCCGAGATTAATACCCATAGGTTGAGATAAGAATTCTCATATCTCAACTTATATCGACACCCCATATATTTTTAAAAAAATATATAGAAAGGAGGTGATCCATCCACAGCTTCCGCTACGGATGCCTTGTTCATGTTCGTCCCTATATCGCTATAGAGCATGGACTATATCATCATCCTCTTCCTCAAAATATTTATCTTTCTAGAATGCCACGATCCTATTACTTTTATAAATCTATCTTTTGAATTACTTAGAATATACATTCTCCAGAAATTAGGATCTACTCTTTTACTTGGATTATGAATTTTACCAACATTTATATTTAATGCTGATAAAATTCTCTTAATCTTTAATAATTTCTGTTTATCCTTTTGAACTAATTGAATATAAAATCTATCTTTACTGTTATGAGGAATACCACCTTCGGCATCAAAAAATCCTCTAACATAACCAATTCTTTCATTAGTATTTAATCTTATAGGATCAAAAGAAAAATCAAGAAATGAAGCAAGCGTTTCTAAAACATAAACGTCTCTATCAGAACCTTCTTTGTAAATCCACGAGTTATATCCAATTATTTTAAATAATTTCTGTAAAAATTTTAACCATTCAGTCCCTTTCTGAGAGAAACGATATCTTCTATTACTACTGAAAGTAGCATCATGAATTGCTCCAAGTAAATAAGCTTTAATAGCTTTTTGAGAAAAAGGAGCTCGGCGTGTAGTCTCTGAGGGGTCACGAAGACTTCCCTGCTGATTGGCTGCACTTGTAACATTGTCACTCATATTATAATTATAACATGAGTAGCTCAAGATACACAGCTATTCCAGCATATAGCCAAGTTTATTTCTCCAATATTACTACTAGAGAGTCGCAACGTGTAGTTTACACTAACGACTTCATTCTGGTTACCGATCTTACCGTTGGTCTTTGCAAGCAAAGAACTTCGGGTATTACCGGCTTCCCTAATGTGACGGGCGGTGAGTACAAGACTTGGGAACGTATTCACCGCGACATAGCTGATTCGCGATTACTAGCGATTCCAGCTTCATGAGGGCGAATTGCAGCCCTCAATCCGAACTGAGATTAGGTTTGATGGGATTGGCTCCACCTTGCGGCTTAGCAACCCATTGTCCTAACCATTGTATCATGTGTGTAGCCCAGGACATCTAGGGACACGCTGATTTGACGTCATCCTCATCTTCCTCCTCTTATCCAGAGGCAGTCCTCTGTGACACTTATAACACAGAGCGAGGGTTGCGCATGTTAGCCCATTTAAGGGGGCGCTTCACAGTACATGCTGACGGCAACCGTGCACCACCTGACCCTGATGTCCTTGTAAGAAGAATCTCCTTTCGGAGATCGTTCATCAGGATGTCTAGCCCTGGTAAGGTTCCTCGTGTAGTATCGAATTAAACCACATGATCCACCGCTTGTGCAAGTCCCCGTCTATTCCTTTGAGTTTTAGTCTTGCGACCGTACTTCCCAGGCGGCCAACTTAACGCGTTAGCTTCGCCACTTGAAGGGTCGATACTTCAAACGGCTAGTTGGCATCGTTTACGGCGTGGAATACAAGGGTATCTAATCCTCTTCTCTCCCCACGCTTTCGTGTCTCAGCGTCAGCTAAGTACCAGTTGATTGCCTTCGCCTTTGGTGTTCCTTACCATATCAACGGATTTCACCCCTACTTGGTAAGTTCCATCAACCTCTCACTTGCTCTAGTTTTAACGTTTGATTGGCAGCTCCGAAGTTGAGCTTCGGAATTTAACCAACCACTATCAAAACCGCCTACACACGCTTTACGCCCAGTTAATCCGGATAACGCTTGGGGCCTTCGTATTACCGAGGCTTCTGGCACGAAGTTTGCCGCCCCTTATTCCTAAAGTACACTCATCATGATAAATCAAAATTGTTCCTTTAGAAAAGTTCTTTACGCCCCGAAGGGTTTCTTCAAACACGCGGTGTCGCTCCATCAGGCTTTCGCCCATTGTGGAAGATTCTCGACTGCTGCCACCCGTAGGTGTATGGGCCGTGTCTCAGTCCCATTGTTGGGGGTCAAGCTCTCACTCCCCCTACCCGTCATCGCCTTGGTAAGCCATTACCTTACCAACAAGCTGATAGGACGCAGGATCCTCTTTGTCCAGAATTCCGATAAACGGAACCTTTTACTCTTGCGAGACTATCGAGTATTATCCCGGATTTCTCCGGATTATTCTCGAGACAAAGGCAGATTCCTACGCGTTACTAACCCGTTCGCCGCGGGTCTAAACCCGCTCGACTTGCATGCCTTATCCACACCGCCAGCGTTCATCCTGAGCCAGGATCAAACTCTCAAATAAATAATTTGGGACAACTGCACAAAATTGCAATTGTTTAATATAACTATTTAATTATTAAAGTACCTTATTATCTTATAATATCTAAAAATCTTTGTCAAATCAAATTTATTTAAAAAACTTTGAATACTTATTTTGCCAATCTTTTATTTGTTTATGATTGCCTGATAAAAGAACTTTTGGAGTACGCTTTTCTTTTCCGTTAATTTTTATTTTCTCCGGTCTTGTATAATGAGGATATTCTCTATATTTATCATTTTTAGTAAAACTTTCTTCTTCTAATGAGCCCTTAGCAATAACGCCTGGAATTAAACGGGTTACCGTATCAATAATAGTCATTGCCGGCAATTCTCCTCCAGTTAAAATATAATCGCCAATAGAAATTTCTTCATCAGCTATGTATTTAGCCACTCTTTCATCAACTCCTTCGTATCGTCCAGAAATAATAATAATCTGGTCTAACTTGGCAAATTTCTGCGCCATTTTTTGGTTAAATCTTTTCCCTTTAGCTGAAAGTAAAATTATTTTACTTTTTTTTGCTCTAAATTTTCTTTTGATATATTTGACTGCTTTGTGAATTGGCTCAACCATTAAAACCATTCCAAAGCCGCCACCATATGGCTTATCATCAACTGTCTTATGCTTATCATTTGTAAAATCACGCAAATTATGAATATTAATTTTAATTAATTTTCTTTTTTGAGCGCGTTTAATAATTGATTCGTTGAAATAAGAATCAAATATTTTTGGAAAAATTGTAATAATGTCAAAACGCATAAAATAAACAAACAAACAAAAACTGCCTTACTAGAGTAACACAGTTTTTGCAATTCTGTAAAAAAATTTTACAGCTTTAATTCGTCAACTACTTCATCAACATTCTTTTTTACATCAGCTTGAGGAACGGATGTTCTCTCTTGAGTTCTAGCTCTACCACCTTCTGGCTCTTCTATTTTAAGATTAATTCTAGCATTATTTTTAACGCCGATTACTCTAAGAATAGTTCTAATCGCCCTAGCCGTAGATCCTTGTCGTCCAATAATCTGACCCATATCTTCTGAGTTAACTTTAAGATTTAACAGAACGCCCATCTCATCAACTGTCCTGGTAATTTTAACATCATCAGGATAATTAGCAATTGACTTAACGACAAACCCTAAAAATTCTTGATCAGTTTGTTCTTTAGCCATATTTCTTACTTAACGTTTTTCTTAATATGCTGATAGCAGTTCGACTATGCTGCTACTCTGTTTTTAGAGTATTATATTATATTACTTTTGTCAATCCCTATTCTTCTTTGACAGCATCTTCTTTTTCCTTAATTTCCTGTTTTTCTTCTTTTTCTTCTTCTTTTTCTTTTTCTTTGTTCTTTGAGTATTCTTGCTTATTTTCAGAATCGGATTTTTTCTTTTTTTCTTTTATATTTTTTTTAATTTTAGAACCCTTAATTACTTTCTTTCTGATTAATAAATTATGAACAGTTTCAGAAGTTTTTACTCCTTTAGAAAGCCAATATTTTATTCTTTCTTCTTCCAAATTAATTTCCTTATTATGAGGATTATAATTGCCTAAAATTTCTAAAAATTTTCCACTTTTTGGAGCAGTTGCTTTTTCTATCAAAACAACCCTAAAGCTAGAGTTATTTCTTTTTCCTATTTTAATTAAACGAATAGTTAACATAAATTAAATTTTAATTATTAATTCCATTTTTTCTTCTTTAAGCCATCTGCTGCTGCTTTTTCCTGCGCTTCTTGTTTTGAAATTCCCTGACCTTCAGCAATTAATTCTTTTTCTAAATAAACTCCAACTATAAAATTCTTATCATGATCAGGACCCCATTCTTTAATTACTTCATAAGAAGGAGTGATCCCTGTCTTATCCTGCGCTTTTTCCTGGAATAAGCTTTTTGGATCATGATAAAGCTTATTCTTAATAATTTTAGGCAGCTCTTTGATAATTTCTCTCTTAATAAATTCATATGATTCCTTATATCCCTGATCAAGATAAATTGCTCCTATTAATGCTTCAAGAGCATTAGCTGAAATATATTGACGCGCTCTGCCAGTATCTTTAGATTCTCCTTTACTTAAGAATAAATCATTGTTTAATTTTAATTGATTTGCAACTTTAGCCAGCATTTTGGAATTAACCAAAGATGCCCGCCAATTAGTTAACTCTCCCTCAGGATTCGGATAATTCTCATAAAGATATTCGGTAACAATCATTTCTAATACAGCATCGCCTAAAAATTCAAGTCGTTCATTATCTTTCAGATTAAATGCGGGATTCTCATTTAAATAAGAACGATGAACTAGGGCCTGTTTTAAAAGATCTTTATTATTAAACTCTATTTTTATTTTTTTTTCAAGAGAAGATGATTCCATATGAACCAATTTTAAGTTTTAAATTTTAAGTTTTAATTGAAATCTAAATGATTAAATTTTAATTTGTTTTAATTATTTATGAATTTAAAATTGATTTAAAATTTATAATTTATAATTTAAAATTACATTACTCGTCTTTATCGGGTTCTCCAATTTCTCTATAAACCGTACCTAAGACACCATTGATGAATTTTCCTGAGGATTCTCCGCCAAACGTTTTGGCTAATTCAATCGCCTCGTTAATAGCTACTTTAGGAGGAACTTCTTTTCTATTTCCTAAAAGAAGCTCATAAAGTCCGATTCTAAGAACATTACGGTCAACAATAGTAATTTGATCAATAGGCCATTCTGGAGCTGATTTTTCAATAATCTTATTTAATTTAGATAAATTTTCTATAACTCCATTAACTATCTGCCAGACAAAATCAGTTTCTTCTATCCCTGGACCAAATTCTTCTATATTCTGTTTAACAATTTCATCTAATTTGTCCATATCCATATCTTTAAAATCCCATTCATATAGGGATTGCATTGCAATACTTCTTGATAAATGTCTGTTGGCCATAACGTAAAATTTTTAATGCTTTAATTTTTTAAAAATTAGAAATTGAGATTTATTTGCAAAATTACTTCTTCGACAATTCTTCTATATTTAATGCTTTTTCACTTCCCTTTTCTTTTTCCTGAGCAGCTATTTCTTTTTGCTTTTTCTTTTTTTCTTTTTTATTTAATTTAGCCATAACATCAATAATTTCTTTGCCGGAATAAACGCCACAATTAGAACAAACACTGTGAGGCAAGACTGGCTCGCCACATTTAGGGCAAACAGAAACACTCTGCTTTTTTAAAGCATGATGAGATCGTCTTCTATTTCTTCTTGATTTAGTATGTCTTTGTTTTGGTACAGCCATAATTTTTAATTGCTTTTTGCAAGGCCTTAACAGATAAATCAGCACAATGCATTTTAATCGGAGGCAATCTGCCAAGCTTTTCAGCTACATCATTATATGAAATTTTCATTGCTTGAGCAAGTGTTTTACCTTTAGCCATATCAGTGATCATTGAGGATGTAGAGATTGCCGCTACACAACCCATTGTTTCAAAAGATATATCTTTTATTCTGCCGTTCTTTACCTTTATATATAATTTCATAATATCTCCACATTTAGGATTTCCAACCTCTGCTACGGCATCAGGATTTTTCATCTTGCCCATATTTTTAGGATTTTGAAAATGTTCAATAACTTTTTTAGAATACATATTTTTATCGGCCTGATATTTTTCTTAATCTTTTAATAATCCCGGGGAGAATTTTTAAAACAAAATTAATATCATTGTTTGTTGTATATTTGCCTAAAGTAAAACGAACACTGCAATGCGACTGCTCATGAGAAAGCCCTAAAGCTGTTAAAACATGCGATGGACTTAAAGAATTACTAGCGCAAGCTGAACCAGTTGATACAAAAATATTTCTTTGAGACAGTTCCATGACAATGCTTTCTCCTTCTGCCCCGCTAAAACTAATATGAGCATTATTAGGCAAACGCCTTTTTAGAGAACCATTAAGTTGTGAATCAGGGATATCTCTTAAAATTCCTGTAATTAATTTATTCCTTAATTTTTTAATGCTGTCAATTTTTATTTTGCAATCTTGAACTTTTTTAATTGCTTCCCCTAATCCAACAATGCCTGGGACATTTTCGGTGCCTGAGCGCATATTTTTTTCCTGTCCTCCTCCGCGGATCAGCGGACTAATTGAAATTCCATTTCTTATATATAGCGCTCCTATTCCTTTTGGCCCATAAATTTTATGGCCTGATAAAGATAATGAATCTACGCCTAATTTTTGCACATCGCAATTCAAATAATTAACTGCCTGAACCGCATCTGTATGAAAAATAATTTTTTCGTTTCTTTTACTATTAATTTTTCTAATTAAAGCGCTTATTTCTTCAATTGGCTGAATAGTTCCTATTTCGCTATTAGCATACATAATTGAAATCAATTTGGTATTTTTTTTAATAGCTTTTTTAAAGCTGCTTATTTCAACCAAACCGCTTTCATTAATTGGTAAATAAGTTATTTCAGCTAGTCCTTTTTCTTTCAAATTTCTACATGGTTCAAGAATTGCTTTGTGCTCAATTGTAGAAGTAATAATATGAATTTTCTTTTTTTCATTTGAAACCAATCCATTAATAATCCAATTATCGCTTTCACTGGCAGAACTGGTAAAATATATTTCATTAGAAGAACATTTTAAAAAATCTGCAATTTGTCCACGAGCTTTTTCAACTGCCTGATTTGCTTTTTCTCCTAAACTATAAATAGTTGAAGGGTTGCCATATTGTTCAAAAAAATACGGCTGCATTTTCTTAAAGACAGCCGAATCAACTGGTGTTGTTGCGGCATTATCAAGATAAACAAATCTTTTCTTATTCATTAAATATACGATAACAGAAAATATTCTTTATGGCAAGTAATGAGACTGTGCCTTCTAAGAAATCCAAACTATTTTTTCTAATCTAATCTTAATAATTCCACTTCAAAGATTAAATTAGCATTAGGCGGAATACTGTTTCCGGCTCCTTGTTCTCCATAGCCATACGCTGAAGGAATATATAATCTTCTTATTTCCCCGATTTTCATTCCAAGAACGCCTAAATCCCAACCTTGAATAACTTGTCCGGCGCCTAAAGTGAATTGAAACGGCTGACCTCTATCTACGCTTGAATCAAATTTAGTTCCATCTTCTAAAACTCCAACATAATGAACTGTTACTTTATTTCCATCTTTCGCTTCCTGATCTGTTCCCTGTTTTAACACCTCGGCTCTTAATTCATTTCCAAATTCTTGTTGTTGCTGAGATTGTTGAGATTGTTCGGATTTTTGTTGAGTTACCTGCTCTGAGCCTTCTTCTCCAGGAAAGATTAATTTTTTCTCATCTTTGTTCATATTAATACTTTCTATTTCATTTTTATCGTCAAAAATTATAGAAGCAATATAAAGACCGCCTCCAATAACAACGAAAATTACAAATGCTGAAATAAAACTTTTCATATTTGTATTATCCTATATAAAACTCAATAAATAATCTGCTATTTTTTTAGAAATATTATATCTACTAAGCCTTTCATGAATTATTAAACTACAAGCGGTATTTATTTCGTTTAAGACATAACCGTTTTTAGTGGAAAAAATATCTATAAATGAAATTTCTGCCTTAAATTTTTTAGCTACATTTTCAGCAAATTCTAATAAATCCCTATCTGGATTCTTATAACACTTTATTTTTGTATTTAAACAAACACTGCATTTCCATCCCTGATCAGGCGCATCATAGAATACCGCTTCTTTCAGGGCCTTATAATCTATGACAATAACCCTATTTAATTTCAAATAATCTATGAATTTTTGAACAACTAATTCTTTATTGGGAATTTCATTGATTTTTTTAATTTGATTAATATTAGCGTCATCAAATTTAAAACAAAATTTTCCCTGACCCTGACTAGTTATTGGCTTGACCACTATTTTTTTCCATTCTTTTATTTTTTCTTCAATAAAAGAAACTGCTTCATTTTTATAAACCTTAATTGTCTCAGCGCAAGGAATATCTTTTTCCATTGCGTAAATACAAGAATGAAATTTATCACTCGTCAATTTTATGGCTTCTGGAGAATTTATAATTCTATAGCCCTGCTTTTCAAAATTCCTCAAAACCTTATAGGTATAATTAGGACCAGCTGTTCGGGAATGAATTATTGTTTCTTCAGGAGAATATTTATTTTTATTTAAATACTCCTCTAAATTTTTAATATCTGTTACACCACAACAATAACCAGCAAGATTTACTTCTTTTGCTATAAAATCTGCGTATTTTTGCCCCTTAGTTGTCCTGACAATTACTACTTTTGGAATAATCATATTTTTTATCTTACCATTAAAAAATAAAAGCCGCTAGATCTGAAGACCTAACGGCTTGTGATAAAGCAAGTGACGGATTAGAACCGCCCGATGGAAGTTCCGACAAACTTGCTGTTATTTTATAAACTCGCTTTAATGAACTAATTACATCTTATTACATCACAAAATCTTTGTCAACAGAAATTCATAACTCAAGAAACATTACTTTCTTATTTTAGCAACAACCACAATTATTCAGCAATCATAAAAAACCTCGTGGCTGGCTGTATGGGACGAAATTGGAACCTTTTCACGTAATTACCAACAAGAATAAAAGGCTCCTGACCCTATTTCCACATTTCCATTAATTTACTTATAGTTTATCTTAGGGTTGGAAAATTTCCTCGGGCAGAAAACGGACTTGCTGGACTTCTGGAAATTGTTTTGCTGTTGCTTCAATCTGAAACCAAAGAATGCCCACCCGACAGGAGCCGCCAACGGTTTTGTTTTTGGAATCGTCAAATTCAAGTGTTAAAACTCCGTCTTTCAACAAGGCGCCTTTCAGCGAAAGGCCTTCCAGTGGATATTCTGTGTCAATTCCTTGGGCCCGTTCTTCTTCAGTGAGTTCGCCCGAAAGTAAAAGTTTTACGGCATCCTGAATCGGCGTTTGAGTGATTGAAATTTCTCTCTCAACTGCTACTAGTCCATTCCTGCTACAAGCAATGTTCCCTGACTCGTCTCTATCCAGTTCATAACTATAATAATATAGTTTTACTGTTTTTGTTTCTGGGCAGGGCGCAAAATCGCATTTCGGCGGAACTCTGGCGACATAAGAGCCATCCGGGCAAAGTTTTGCGTCCATTGTGCAGGCAACAGGCCCTACTGGCGATCCGTTAATTATAAATTTTAAACCCAGCCAAATCCCGACCAAAACAATTAAAATTAATAAAATAATTAAAATTTTGTGATTCATGTATTTTTATTATATCAAAAAACCAACTTTTTGACGATTCATTGACAGAGTTCCGTCCTGAACAAAGCTCGATATCCTAGACGGGTACGGGTTTAGGACGCCCGAGACCCATTGTGAAAATAGCTTCAAAATAGGCGTCTCGGGTCTGCCTCAATACTGCGCTGACTCGTGCTGGCCATCGTGGACGACGTTAGAACCAAAATTCAGGAATTAGAACAGTATATTTATATCCCAGATTTGAGTCCACAAAAATAGATTATTATATTTTAAATTAACCCCCTAAAACTTTTTATCCAAGTTAAAATGGCTTTAGTAAGTGACTCTTCAAATCCTCTATAACTATGAGGAGCATCGCCGATAATTTCGTGTTCGCGTCTTGGGCTTGATTTTGCTTTCTCTTTAATAATTCTCATTATATCTTCTATCGGAATAACTAAAACATCATCTTTTCTGCCCATAGTAGTAAATATTGGGAAAGGAATTTGAGATAATATTTTATAACCTAATTCAGGATTATAAAAATTAAAGATAACTGCTTTAGAATCGTCTCCGAAAATACTCAAATAAGTATTAGCTGTTATAGGATATTCGTCCCAGACTCTTGTTGGCATCAGTTCGTTGCCCTTTTTCTGTTTTATCATTCTTTTAGCCATAGTAATGTTCTGTTTGAATCTTTTTGGTTCTTCTCTAACTAAACCAAGCATATCAGAAGGAGAAATAAATATTAGAGATTTAATTCTTTTATCTTTGGTTTTAGCTGCGTAATAAGCAATTTTTGGACTGCCTAAACTATAGCCTGATAAATGAATATTAGTAAATCCTTGTTTTTGTAAAAAATCTATATGGGCTTTAATATCTAAGACACAATCCTCAAATTTCTCATTAGCATTACCGATTGTAACAAATTTAATGCCTTTTTCTGTTTTTTTTAGAAAATCAGTCATAAAAGAATTACCTCTATTATTAAAAGGGCAAAAAGCAATATTATTTTGAGTTAATGTTTCAGCCAGGTTATCTAAAAATTTATTTTCATAAAAATTACCGCCCATTCCATGAATAAAAGCTAAAACGGTTTTAGCCTTTTTATCCGGTTCGTATAAAAGCCCATGTAATTCTAAACTGTCTTTGGTGTAAATTCTATGGAAACTTGTTTTCATACCACTCTATTCTATCACCAAAAAGTTCTAACGTCCACACTCCCTACTAAAAACAACCGCGTAAATAAGGGGTTATTTTGCTATGCTGGGGAGGCAGGATTCGAACCTGCACCACGACATCCAGAGTGTCGCTGCCTACCATTAGCAAACTCCCCAATATATTTAATATTTTCTAAACTGCAACAAATCCCTACAACGATAAACTTCTTCTTTCTTAGAAATTTGAACTCTTAAATTATCTCTATGCGGATGAAACCCTAAAATCTTCAATCCCTTATAAACATTATTAAGTAAAGACTCATTTCTATTAGCAAAAGAGAACTTATAAGTATAAGTAGGAAGATGAACAGAAAAAGAGCCTTCTGCTTCATATAACCCTCTTAAATATCTTATTAAATATTCTCTATCTTTGCAAATCCAATTAGGCAAACTCATCTGTTTATTTTTTCTAGCTCCCATTGGAATTCCCAACCTCTTACTTATATCTTTTTGGTAAATAATAATGTTAACACAATTACTTTTCTTCCTTTTTGATACAGTTGGTTTTTTATCAAACAATTTTTCAACTAATTCACTATATCTATTTATAAACCCTTCATTATTTGAATTAGAATAAATTCCCAAAACCTCTGTTCTTGGAAATTTACCAATATAACCATCTCCTAAAACTACACCAATAAATTCTGCCAAATCTCCATTTTTTTCAAAAGAAGGATATTTTACTTTAATTAATCCTTCTTTAATAGCACTTTCTCTCCATTTAGCAAAATTATCAATTTTCTTTCTCTTGAATGTCTTTGAAATCTTTTTAATGCCAGGATGTGTCTCTTTGTTATAACCCTTATTCCATGGAGATGGTCTATTTTTTAAACTTTCCCTCCATTTAATATATCTTGGATCATTTTTATCTAATTTACTAATTGAAACAGAAAAATGGCCAACACCTTTATTGCCAAACTTCTTTATATAGCTCTTTACACTACAATTATGTTTTGATTGTAAATGTTTTGCAGTTACAAATTTAAAATAGTGACCACAAAGTTTACACTTTATCATGCCACTATTATAATATAAAAACAATGTTTTACCAATTAGCCGATCTGGCATTTATACTTCTTCCAAATATCTTCTGATAGCAACCAAGCTGCTGACGGTCCCAAGAGAAACACCTACCAATATTTGAATTAAAAACAGAACAATTATATTCGCCTGAAAAAAATAAAAGAGATCAGTGCCAGGCAAATAAGAAGTTATTTTAGGCGAAATATACCATAAAAACGGATATAAAAGAAAGAGAGATATTACAGCTGCTATAATTCCATAAAGCGCTCCTTCAACAATAAAAGGACCCTTTGCAAACCAATTACTCGCTCCAACTAATTTCATTACTTTTATTTCCCTCCTGGAACTGTAGATAGTTAAACGGATTGTGTTAAAAGTAACCAAAACAGCTAAGCCCGCTAAAACCAGCAAAATAACCAAACCAATCTGGCGAATACTTTTTGTTATTGAAGTAAGACGCGCAATAACCGCTTTATTTTCAAGATAATTTATTTTATCAACAATTTTGCTGTATTTTTTTTGTTCAAAAAAACCAACAATTGATTCATATTGCGATGCTTGCTGGGCTTTAATATTTAAACTTGCTTCTAATGGA
>Ga0268278_1001324_pt1 | contig 14643 bp, 10 predicted proteins | sample saktaG_3_FD_190135 | JGI IMG/M metagenome (GOLD analysis project Ga0268278, IMG submission 190135) | Saline water microbial communities from Sakinaw Lake, British Columbia, Canada - sak_2010_1_5_55m | ecosystem: Environmental > Aquatic > Non-marine Saline and Alkaline > Saline ... | reverse complement strand
AGCTTGCCTTATGTTGCGAGTAGACCTAACCCCTTGAGAACATAGGCTTAATCGTTATGGCCTGCGGAAACGTGATATCGTTTGTAAAAACAACAGGATATCATTGCTTGTCATCATAGGTTCAAAGAACTGTCAACATAATAAAATGCCTTGTAGCATACCTCTCCGTGTCCGGCTCGGGTTTGCACTTCCGATTTAGAGGCTATCCAGCCAGGTCAGGGTTACTTCTTTATTTTCCCAATCGACAAGTTCGTCTATCTTCGCGTCATGTTTCAGAACGGATTGGGTATATTCGATAAACTTTTGTTGCACCTGTCGCCTGCGTGTTAAATCCATTTGCAAATAAGCCATGGTAGACTGGATATTTTCATGACCCAGGCGGTTTTTGATATCCGATATTGGATCTCCGGAAGAAAGCATCCTTACCGCACACGAATGCCGAAAACTATGGACAGGATTGATATTTTTGAGACGTTTCGAGCTTAAGGCCTTGAAGAGATATTTTTTACAGATCCGATAAAGGCCATGTCTTGTAAGTTCTTCTCCACGTTGATTAATGAACAGCCGATGTTGATACAACGGCTTCGGGGTTGTACGGTATTTCGTAATGTAGCGTTTTATGAGCTCCGTGGTTCTTGGCCACAGTTCTATTTGGTGGTATCGATTTCCCTTGCCTGAGATAGCGAGCGTTTTATTTTCCGGATCGAAGTATTCAAGGTTGAGCGTTGCTATCTCACTGGCCCTGGCGCCCGAGTCATAGAGAAGATGCAGTATGGTATAGTCACGAAAGCCTTCTCTTTTTGTAAGGTCAACCGATTCAAAAACTTTAAGGATCTCTTCCGGATACAAAAAGCCGATTAATTGTTTTCGTGTGCGTTTTTGAGGGATATTCAGTATTCTTTCTGCAATGTCTCGTTTTTCCGGATACATGAACCGGATCATTTTTGCTAAGGATTTAATGGTAGCCAGGCGCAGGTTTCTGGTTTTTGCGCTATTATTGCGATCTGATTCGAGGTAATCCAGAAAAGCCAGGATTACTTCAGGTATAAGATGATCGACTCCGAGAGACTTGATTTTGACAGAATGATACTCGGCGGCAAAGGGGAGAAAGAGCGTATAGGTGTTCCGGTATGCTTTGACTGTTTGAGTACTACTCCCTTTTATGCGTGGAAGGTACTGATCGAAAAATTGATGTATACATATTGAAAGTTTCATTATTCAACCCGGTTGGAGATGGTAAAATCAACCAGCCCCTGCCGCTGCGGGGCATCGATTACTTTGAGATACTTAATGGTATGCTTGTATTCGCTATGGCCCATGTAGACGGCCAGAACAGGAAGTGCGTTTTGGGCAGAGTTCCCCCGTTCTTTTATCCGTTTTAACGTGTTGACGGCGAAAGAATGCCGTAGGCTGTGGGGAGTAGGTGAACTGAAGTTGATATTGCCCATAACCTGTCTTTGTTGATTGAGACCGATGTCCCTGACCGCCTTGTGAAAGACCGAACGTATTTGGTCATCCCGGACGGCCTTTTGTTTTCGTCCGGCCAGGAGGGACGGATTTTGATCATCGAGGCGTAAGGATTTTCGCACCGCCAGGTAATTTTCGATTTCTGTCTGTACGTCCTTTGGAACCGGAATCAACCGGTCTTTTTTGAACTTGGTCTTTTCTATATAGATGGTGCCATCATCAGGTCGATAGTGACTGGAGAGTAGCCTCAACGGCTCAGAGATTCTCATCCCGCACCGGGCCAAAAGCAGAATAGCCACGTATATTGCCATGTCTGTCAAAAAATGTTTCCGATCTTTCCGTATCCTTTTGCAAACAGCAGACAGTAATTGATCGACTTGTTCGGGAGAAAAAACAAACGGAACAATGGCGTTCTCCGGCAGGGGAGGAACATCCTGCAGGGGATTTTCAGCGTAATATCCCCGGCGGATGAGATATTGGAAGAAGACACGAGTTGTGGAAAGCACCCTGTTAACGGTTCGCGCTTCCACAATGAGGTTTGATCTGAGTTCAAGAAAGAACAAGGGCTGCAATATCTGTTGATCAACATTTTGTGATTTCAAGTACCGGTCAAGTATTTTAAGATACGAGATTAAAGGGCTCTTTGCATAACCAAGACTTTGGCGGTAAGTAATATATTCTTCAAGTTGCGGGGCCAGAAAACTCTCAAAGTGTTTCATCAAAGAGCACCTCCCGCATAAGTTGAGTGTGTATATGGAGATATTTTCGGGTGGACTCGATCGTGTCGTGCCCCAGCATCTCCTTGATCTCATATATTGATACACCTGTCTCCAGAAGGTTCTGGGCATAGGTATGCCTCAGCCAGTAGGCCGATCCGGGAAGCCCCGCCTCTTTCATGCATCTTCCAATGTAGCCAACAACGGTTCCCGAACATAAGGGTCCATATGGTTTGTAAAAGCTCAAAAAAAGTGTCCTGTGTTTGCTTTCGGGACGTACACCGATTATGTAGACGGCTATGGTCTTGATCGTATTTTCGGGAACAGGAAGTGTCATCGGATTATCGTTTTTTCTGTTCCTGACAGTCAGTTCACCCCTGCCGAAGGAGATATCATCCAGGGTGATCCTGCTTATTTCCACGGGCCTGAGCCCCATAGTATACGCCAGATGTACCATGGCACATGTTCTAATATCTCTGGGTGAAAAGAGCTTTAGGCTTGAAAACAGTTTTTGTACTTCCTTCGGTCGCAAAAACCTGGGTGGTTTCGACCGGGCATATACGTATCCTCCCTCCACCAGAGGGGCAAGATCTCTGCGTATTATCCCGCGCTCATGATACAGATAACGCAGGAAACCGCGGATCATGGAACGGTAAGATCTTCGAGTTGCCGGCGCAAAGTTTTCAAAAAACTCTGTCAGAAAGGCATCGACCTGTTCAATTTCAAGTGAAGGAAGATCGATTTTGTGTTTTCCCAGATAATCATGAAAAGAAGCAAGTACCCCCCTGGTAGATTTGATAAGCCGGTATGGTATCTGCTGGCGCTGTCCATAATAGCTCAGATATTCATCATAGATCTCCGGTAGATCGGTCTGGTATTTCGGCTTTCGTAATGTTTTCCGAATGACCTCATCCATCATGTTCGATCCCCTTGAGGATTGAGTATCCTTTTTCGTATCATGGCCGACTCCTTCTTTCTTTATATGTGCGGGTATACACAAAAGCCCCGTTCAAAGTCGATCACATCTTAAAACCTCCATGGTGGGTAGTTGCTCTGTTTGTCTTATATTTACAACAAGTTGCCCCCTTAACGCCTCTTGAAAACGCCTGAAGAGTAGTTGCGCCAAATACTCAGCAATTATAAGATGTTGAATGCCTATCACTTCTTTAACATATTGAAGGGGTAGTCCTGACTTTAAACGGCTTTTTGGTAACGCGGGAGGGGTTCTTTTCGGCTGGCAGGCTTTTGAATCTTTGTCACTTTGATCCCCAGCATCGAGTTTCTTCTGCAGATAGTTGGCTCTGAAATAATCTGGATTGTTTTTGTTCCATTCTGCACATTTTCTCCTGTGCCATTCCCTTTTGCATTTATCATCGCCACAGGTCATCTGACGATCTTTGAGTTTTGCGTTGGGCATAAACCAGCGACGACAGATTCGACATGGTCGCTTCCTGTAGATCGGCGCTTTCTGCATCGATTTCTCTCCTTTGTCTCAAGATGAGAAATCGACTCTAAAGCAATCTTGGCTTGGAAAATAGATCAAAGAAATGAAAAGAATGAAAGGAATTATATGGATTTCTTAAACCATGGATTGATAGGAATTACATGAACTATATCTGGTAACATAACGATACTGACAACATAACTTGCCAATACCATAACTTCTCAAATATTTAATTTGTGAAGACTTCCGCCAAAATAAGATTACGACTTAAATGATTACTGGGAGGAAGGATTCAGGTTAAAGAAGGTTAAAGAAAGGTTAAAGAAATATATTCGCTAAAAATCGAAATTTTCTAATAAAATGGCGGAAGTGCATGGGAATCGAACCCACCTGGGAGGTGATTAGCCCCCCACACTGGATTTGAAGTCCAGGAGGCCCACCAGTGACCTTGGCACTTCCGCGTAAAGAAAAACTACTTTATGTGGCGAAGCATGTCAATGTTTTATCAATGACAGGTTGATGAAATTGTCTTTACAGGTAACCGGGTTGCAGTGTCATCTCAAAGGAGTTGTCTATTAACTGAACGGTTACCTCATCACCTGTCTTTACCGAGGTTATTTCTTCCGGAAGTACGATAATCCCGTTTGCCATGACCATCGATTTCAAAATACCGGAGCCCTGTCCACCCGTCGTTACAGCAGTAAATCGGCCATTTTCATAACTTACCACGGCTCTGATAAAATATCGTAATCCCTCTTTTTTCTTTATATCTTCTTTGATGGTGGCCTTTATAGCCTTACGAAAGAGATTTTTATGACCCATCATCTTCAGGATTGAAGGACGAACATACTGTTCAAAGGTGATCATGGATGATACAGGGTTGCCGGGAAGTCCAAAAACCGGTTTTCTTGCTGCAGTACCGAAAGTAAACGGTTTCCCAGGCCGCTGAGCAACCTGCCAGAATTCGATAGAGATTCCCATATCCTTCATTACATCTTTTACAAAGTCATAATCTCCAACGGATACCCCGGCTGACGATACGATGATATCAGCCCGCATGGCATCCCTAAATTTTGCAGTGAGATCTTCCTTTGTGTCTTTTGCAATTCCGATCTGAAGGGGGATACCTCCGCATTCCATGATCTGAGCGGCAGTTGAATAACTGTTACTGCTTATGATCTTTTCCGGTGATAAGATTCCGTCGATATCGACAAGTTCATCTCCCGTGGCAAGAATGGCAACGAGAGGCTTTTGGTAACCCTGTACAAAGGAGCGTCCGAGGGAAGCCAGCATGCCTGTCTCTGCCGGCCTTATGATCTTTCCCTTGGGGAGAACAAGTTCCCCTTCTCTTACATCTTCTCCCGTATATCTGACGTTCTGGCCTGTCTGTACTTCTGCAAATATCTTTACCCTGTTCCCGTCCAGTTCGGTATCCTCTACAGGCACAACGGCATCAACACCTCGAGGGACAGATGCACCCGTCATGATCCTTGTTGCTTCTGCAAAACCAACAATCTTCGTGGGCGTATATCCGGCGGGGACATCCTCGATGACATCAAAGAGAAGGGGATTTTCCCTGGAGGCGCCCATGGTGTCTTCCGCGGTTATTCCGTAGCCGTCCATGGCGGAATTGTCTATCGGTGGAATATCTCGACCGGCGTAGATGTCTTCGCTGAGAACCCTTCCAAGGGCATTCGTTATGTTGACCTTTTCAACTCCAAGGGGAGAAATCGAACTGAGGATATGGTTTAATGCATTTTCAAATTTAATCATAATTACACATTCTGTTATCCTGATTTTTCAGGTTTAATATCTTAAACATGTAGCCTTGTCAATATTTTACACTTGAATAAATGCCATTGATGTTATAAACATAATCGCCATTGCCTGATGCGTTTAACTGTTTTCAATTATTGTCAATATAATGAATGCTTAATTAAATTATTTCTGTGAGAGAAGATATGAGTGTTATAGATTTGCAAAATAAGATTAAGAAATTGCTGGAAGAAAAGAATGCTATTCTTCTGGTTCATTATTATCAACGGGCTGAGATTCAGGATATCGCCGACATCCTGGGGGATTCACTTGTACTGAGTATGGAGGCGGCCAGAACGGATGCAGAGATCATTGTGTTCGCAGGTGTGCGTTTTATGGCAGAGAGCGCCTCTATTCTATCTCCCGATAAAACCGTGTTGCTCCCGAGAGAGGAAGCGGGATGTCCCCTCGCAGACATGATTACCGTCGATCAACTGGAAAAGGCAAGGGAAGAGAATCCTGATGTCAAGGTAGTTGCCTATGTCAACTCGTCGGCTGAGATCAAGGCGCACAGTGATATATGCTGTACCTCTGCCAATGCGGTTAAGGTGGTGGATTCCCTTACAGATGTCGGGAGAATACTCATGATTCCAGATGGTAATCTTGCCCGCTACACTTCACTGCACACAGATAAAGAGATCATTCCTTGGGGCGGTTATTGTCCGGTTCACCATTTTGTTACTACGGAAGAGGTAGAGGCTGTAAAGGAACAATATCCTGATGCTCAGTTTGCGGCCCATCCGGAATGTGCCCCTGAAGTTCTGGAGATGGCGGATTTTGTCGGGAGTACGGGAGGAATTATCAGATTTGTCAGAGAGACAGGGGCTGAAGAGATCATCGTCGGCACCGAATCAGGAATCATGCACCAGCTAAAGAAAGAAAATCCCGGGAAGACGTTTATCCCGGTATCAGATAAACTTATCTGCCCTGATATGAAATATATTACTCTGGAAGATATACTCGATGCCCTGGTGGAGATGAAACACGTTATCGCAGTACCGGACAGGATAAGGGCTGCCGCTAATATAGCTCTGAGAAGGATGCTGGAAGTATCATAACGACATGGTTTTAAGTTTCAAGTTTTAAGTTTAAAGTCAAAACCGGAAAACCCGAAACTTGAAACCTGAAACTTTAAACTTGAAACTGTTTTTACTCAGTGAGAAAAATTTTACAGAAAAATAAATTATTTGCCGATCCCTCTTTGCACGTCCTTATTGACAGAATATGCAGGGGAGAAAAGGAGATAACCGTTAGTGGACTGAGCGGTTCTGCTAAATCCTTTATTCTGTCTATCCTTGTTACACACGTAAAAAAACCATTGATATTCATCTGTCCCACAGTTGAGGAAGCGAAGGATGCGTGTCAGGACTTTTCCTTTTTCCTCGGCGAAGAGAATGTCTTTCTTTTCCCCCCATGGGATATTGTCTCTTCGGATGTACTTTCCTCTCAAAGGGAAATAATGTCAAAGAGGATAGAAATCCTTTTCAGATTACTTGTGGACAAACAGGCCGTTGTTGTTGTTCCCGCAAGTGCCGTTTTACAAAAGGTTGTTCCCGTTGATATTCTTGGTGATTATATAGAAACAGTAACTATTGGGGATTACCTGGAAAGGGATCGTCTTGTAAACAAGTTGATAGAAGGCGGTTACAAAAGGGTTTCACTGGTGGAAGAGGAAGGTGAATTCAGTGTAAGGGGTCATATCATTGATCTTTATCCTCCGACAGTTTTGAAACCCCTCAGAATGGAGTTCATGGGGGATGAAATAGAATCAATCAGGGAATTCGACCCCGTCACTCAACGATCCCGAAAAGAACTGCTCGAATTTGTTATCCCTCCGGCCAGTGAACTCATCTTTTCTGAAGAAACCAAAAAGAGGGCCCTGAAAAATATTAGAAGCAGGGCCAATGACCTGGGGCTTTCCAGGGCGAAGAAAGATCATCTTTTAGATATAATCGAAAGTGGCTTGACATCTTCTGTCAACCCGCACCTGTTATCCGTATTTTATGGAAATTTCGTTTCTTCTTCCGACGGTCTTGATACCGTCTTCGACTATGTATCAAGGGAAAGTATAATTGCGTTTGATGACTTTACCGCCCTTAAACAGGCCGAGGAAGAGGTTACAAATTACATCGATCGGTTTTTGCTGAAGGCTAAAAATGAAGGCAAGTTCTATGTGGAAAGGGAATTCTTTTCTGCATCTATAGATGATCTCCTGGAAAGGTATGAGAACAGGCAACGGATATATTTGGAAAATCTTCATATCGGTGCTCGTGACGATGCCGGGGAAGAAGACGTCAGATTTAACGTGGAAATAAATGCAGGGTTAAGGCAGGAGAAGGCCGCCTTTTTGAAGAAGGAAAATGGCCTCCTCACCCCTCTTGCAAACAGAGTGCGAAATTGGATTGATGAGGATAATCTTGTTGTCTTTCTTTGCGGGGAGGAGGAAATACAGCGGATGTCTCACCTCCTTGAAGGATATTCTCTTCCCGCCCGCCAGGCTGATTCTCCTTTTTTTTCCGAGCTTGATAGCCATAGTGGCCGGGGCCGGCTGGTAATTATGGCCGGTAAAATAAGTGAGGGATTTTCTTATCCCTCCTTGAGACTGGTTATTATCAGTGAAGAGGAGATATTCGGCAGAAAAATAAAAAGGAAACGGAAAGCATATGGCAGGGAAGGATTTTTCCTGAAATCGTTTGGAGAGTTGAAAGAGGGAGATTTTGTAGTACATGGGGACCATGGCATCGGCCTTTACCTTGGACTTAAGAAACTGGACATAGGGGATACTGAAAATGATTTTCTGATAATTGAATATGCGGGAGGGGATAAACTGTACATTCCTGTCGATCGCCTGGATCAAATTCAGAGGTATATCGGTCCAGGTGATTATGCCCCCGGTGTCGATAAGCTGGGTGGTACTTCGTGGGAAACAGTGAAGAAAAGAGTGAAAAAATCAGTTCGGGCCATTGCGAAAGAACTGGTTTCCATCTATGCCGCCAGAGAGATTATGGAAGGACATCAATTTCATCCTCCCGACAGATATTATGAAGAATTTTCGTCTTCTTTTGAGTATGAGGAGACACCGGATCAGGCAGATGCCATCGAAGATGTGAATATCGATATGAGTGATTCCAGGCCCATGGACAGATTAATCTGCGGCGATGCCGGGTTCGGCAAGACAGAAGTGGCGGTCAGGGCCTCCTTCAGGGCCGCCATGGATGGCAAGCAGACAGCGGTTCTGGTTCCCACAACAATCCTTGCGGAGCAGCACTATCAGACATTTTCCGAAAGATTTGAAAAATATCCCGTCCGTATTGAGGTCCTCAACCGGTATAAGACAAAAGCTCAGCAAAATAAAATCGTAGAAGATATAAACAAGGGATTAGTGGATATTACCATAGGTACGCAAAAGATTTTACAGAAAGATGTTATCTTTAAAGAATTGGGATTAGTTGTTATCGATGAGGAACAACGATTTGGCGTGAGTGATAAAGAAAAGTTAAAGAAACTTCGCAATCTTATCGATGTCCTTACGCTGACGGCGACCCCCATACCAAGGACTTTGCAGCTATCCCTTGTAGGGATACGGGATCTTTCCATTATTGATACGCCTCCGCAGGATAGGCAGTTTATCAGGGCTTATGTCACGGAGTTTGACGAAGATGTTATAACAGGGGCCATAAAGCAGGAACTGGAAAGAGGTGGGCAGGTTTTCTTTGTGCACGACAGGGTGAAATCAATATACAGCATGGCCCGTTTCGTAGAAAAGCTTTTGCCTGAGGCAAAAATAGGTGTGGCTCACGGGCAGATGAAGGCCAGGGATCTTGAAGCAGTAATGGTAAAATTTCTTAAAAAAGAGTATAATGTTTTGATTTGCACAACGATTATGGGATCCGGCGTTGATATACCGACGGCAAATACAATAATAATCAATCGTGCCGACAGATTCGGCCTTTCTCAGCTCTACCAGCTGCGAGGCAGGGTCGGCAGGTCGAAAGAAGAGGCATATGCATATCTCCTGGTTCCCAGGGATGTAATGCTTTCTCGTGATGCTCGGAAAAGGCTTCGAATAATACAGGAGTTTTCTGAACCGGGTTCAGGTTTTAAAGTTGCGACGCATGATCTTGAAATAAGAGGGGGGGGGAATTTCCTAGGAGTATCACAATCGGGGCATATATCTGCTGTGGGCTACGAGCTGTACACAGAGCTGATGGAAAAGACTATCAGGGAATTAAGGGGAGAGGAGATTTCTGATGAAGAAATACGGCCCGAAATTAATTTTGGACTGTCCGCTTTTATTCCGGATGATTATATTGCAGATGTACACAGTAGACTTAGGACCTATAAAAAGATATCCATGGCTTCTTCAGAAGAAGATTTGTCTGATTTGAAAGAGGAATTGATCGATTGTTACGGAATCACACCGCCCGAGGTGGATAATCTCGTTGAAATCATCAGGATCAGAAATCAGTTAAAAAACGTGATGGCCAAAAAGATGGAATATGATGGAAAAAATATGTTTATTGCTTTCCATCAGAACAGTCCCATAAATCCAGAGAAGATAGTCGATCTTTCCCGAAGTAGAAAATTGCAGGGACTGAAATTCACGCCGGATTTCAAACTCCTCGTTTCCATGCCCGGGCTCAAAAAAAATGAAATTATTGACAAGGCGAAGAATCTGTTGGAAGAATTAATGAACTAACCGGCTTAGCTTAGTCATAAAGGAGCAGCAATGAAGGTTTTAAAGATTTTTATGGTCATCCTTGTTTTTTCAATCCTGCTGGCAGCCTCATCAAGTGCCACTGTAGCAGACAGGATAGTGGCCGTTGTAAATGACGATGTTATAACCCTTTCTGAATTAAACAGAGACATTGAGGCTTTTATGAAAAGAATAGAAAAAACTTCGGAGGTGGCCGACCGGGAAAGTGTTGCAAAACAGCTCCGAATGACAGTTTTAAATGAACTCATCAATCAAAAACTGATAGAACAGGAAGCAAAAAAGCTGGGGATCGTCGTCTCCGATAAAGATATCGATGAAGCAATCAGGAATATTATAGCCCAAAAAAAGATTTCCATGGAAGCATTCCAGGAGGCAATTGCCAGAGAGGGAGGCACATTTGATGAATATAAAGAAGAGCTCAGGCAACATCTGACGAGAATGAATCTATTGGGAAGAGAAATAAAAAGTAAAGTTACCGTAAGTCGTGAGGAGATAGGTGATTATTACCGTGAACACAGGGAGGATTATGAAGGAAAAGAGGCTGTCAGAATTAATCAGATCCTGATTATCGTTCCCAGAGACAATGATGCTGAAGTTAAAAAAGAACGAAGGATACTTGCCGAGGAAACACTGAATAGATTGAAGAGTGGAGAATCTTTCAGGTTGCTGGCAGTGGAAGTTTCCCAGGGTCCGGCTGCAAAAGCGGGTGGTGACCTCGGATATATTGAGAAGGGCATGATGTTACCGGGAGTGGACGAGGTAGCTTTTGCGTTGAAAAAAGGTGAAATCAGCGAGATTATTGAGTCTCCCATAGGTTTTCATATCATTCAGGTTATCGACAAAAGAGGGGCCGGAATAAAACCGATTGAATCGGTTCGAGAAGAAATAATAGGGAAAATTGGCAGCGTGAAGGTAGAAAAAAAATTTCAGGAATGGCTAAAAGAACAGAGGGGAAAATCGCTTGTTGAGATACGACTGTGAAAAAGTTTCGAGTCTGAAATTTCAAGTTTGAAGGCTTCGGAAAAAGTCGAAACATTGGATATAAACCGGAAAACAGTTCGCCCGACAGGGCGCCAACTTAAAACCTGAAACTTGAAACTCAGATTATGAAGTATATAAAGATCAGGGGTGCATGTCAGCACAACCTTAAAAATATAAATATAAACATTCCCAGGGATCAGCTTGTCGTGATCACCGGAGTCAGCGGTTCCGGCAAGTCTTCTCTGGCATTTGATACCATATATGCCGAAGGGCAGAGACGTTACGTAGAATCTCTCTCTACCTATGCCCGTCAGTTTATAGGTCAGATGGACAAGCCCGAGGTCGAATCTATCGAGGGTTTGTCTCCCGCCATCGCCATTGAGCAGAGGACAGCCAGTCAGAATCCCCGCTCAACTGTTGGAACAGTAACTGAAATATATGATTATCTCCGTCTGCTGTATGCCCGCGTAGGAGTGCCTCACTGTTACCGGTGCGGTAGAGAGATAAAATCTCAGACCGTTGATACGATGGTTGACAGTATCCTTGCCTTTCCCCCGAATACAAAACTTAACATTCTCTCACCTGTCGTCAGGGGGAAGAAGGGCGAGTTCCAGAAAGAACTTAAAAAGTTGCTGAAGGACGGTTTTGTCAGGGTTCGGATTGATGGAGAGATCTTTGATCTCTCCGATGAGATCTTTCTGGATAAAAATAAACGTCACGATATAGATGTAGTGGTTGACCGCCTGATAATAAAAGAGGGTATAAGACAGCGCTTGAGGGATTCAGTGGAGATTGCCCTGGGCCTCTCGGAGGAACTGGTAAAGGTACAGGTCATAGATGGAGAAGAGATTATCTTCAGCGAGGCATATGCCTGTCCTGATTGCGGTATAAGCATTTCCGAACTTTCTCCGCGGATATTTTCTTTCAATAGCCCGTATGGTGCCTGTCCTGATTGCGGGGGGCTGGGTACAAAGGTATACTTTGATGAAAACCTGGTTGTTCCCGACCCGGGCCTTTCTATCAGGGAAGGGGCTATTGCTCCATGGGAGGGAAGGAAATCTCTCTATTATTATCAGATGCTGGAATCCCTCTCAAATCACTACGGTTTTGATATCAATGTTCCCTTTAATAGATTGCCTGAAAAGGTCAGGAATGCTCTTTTATATGGTTCAGGGGACGAAAAAATCGAGTTTTATTTTGACAGGGGGAAGAGAAGGCATTTTTACACCAGATCTTTTGAAGGTGTGATGACCAGACTCGGGCGGCGATACAGAGAGGCAGATTCCCATGATGCGAGAATTGAACTGTCGCGATATATGAATGTGAGGGATTGTCCTGAATGCGGCGGTGCCAGATTGAGGAAAGAAAGCCTTTCTGTGACCGTTGGAGAAAAGAATATATATGAAGTGTGTCGGATGTCGATCGGGGAATGTATGAAATTTTTTGATTCCCTCTCCCTCTCTCCTCGTGAATCCCTCGTTTCCGAACGAATACTGAAGGAAATTAAAGAAAGACTGAGATTTCTTTTAGATGTGGGGATGGATTATCTGGATCTGGCCCGGTCAGCGGGAACTCTTTCAGGCGGAGAAGAACAGCGCATTCGCCTGGCCACACAGATAGGATCAGGTCTTGTCGGTGTTCTTTATGTCCTGGATGAGCCGACGGTAGGCCTCCACCCTCGGGATAATGTCCGTCTTATTTCAACACTCAAACGGCTGAGGGATATGGGGAATACGGTTCTGGTGGTGGAGCATGATACGGAAATGATGATTTCTTCTGATCATGTTATCGATATGGGACCAGGTGCCGGTCTGCAGGGAGGGAATGTTGTCTTTCAGGGCGCTCCTGAAGATATCTGTAAGTCTGAAGATTCTCTAACGGGGGGATATCTTTCCGGAAGATTGTCCATTCCCGTACCGAAAAGGCGAAGAAACAATCCCGGCCAGTTTATCATTATGGAGGAAGCCTCGGAAAACAATCTGAAGAATATAGATATCAGGATTCCAGTTGGTCTTTTTACCTGTGTTACGGGTGTATCCGGATCGGGGAAGAGTACCATGGTTATAGAGACGCTGTATAAAGTCCTCCGCAGAAGGCTGAACAAGTACAGGGGAAGGATGGGGAAAGTAAAACGAATAAAGGATTTAGGAGGGATTGAAAGGGTCATCACAATGGATCAGCAGCCCATAGGGCGTACCCCTCGATCAAATCCAGCCACTTATACGGGAGTTTTAACATACATACGGGATCTTTTCCACCAGCTTCCGGAATCAAGGGTGCGTGGGTACAAGCCGGGCCGGTTCAGTTTTAATGTTAAGGGGGGTAGGTGTGAGGCTTGTCAGGGGGATGGCTTAAAAAGGATAGAGATGCATTTTCTGCCCGATGTGTATATCACCTGTGACGCATGTCTTGGAAAGAGATTTAATGAAGACACACTTGAAATTCGTTACAAGGGAAAAAATATAGCTGATATCCTTGATATGACGGTCAATCAAGCACTGTCTTTTTTCGATAATATACCTGTTATAAAGACAAAATTACAGCTTCTTTACGATGTCGGCCTTGGGTATATAAAATTGGGTCAATCTGCTACAACCCTTTCCGGAGGCGAGGCCCAACGAGTAAAGCTGGCAAGGGAATTAGGGAAACGTTTATCGACCAATACTCTTTATATACTGGATGAACCAACAATCGGTCTGCATTTTGCCGATATTCACAAGCTCCTTGACGTGTTGATGAGATTGGTGGACATGAATAACACCGTTGTGGTCATTGAACATAATCTGGATGTCATCAAATCTGCCGATTATATAATTGACCTTGGTCCCGAAGGCGGGGAAAGAGGCGGCAGAATCATTGCATCCGGTACGCCTGAGGAAGTGGCAAAAACAGAAGGTTCTCTAACGGGGCAATTCCTTTGCAGTGTTTTGTAGCCTTCTTTTGCATGAAAATTGTCAGTGGTGGGTAAAAACACAGCTAAATGAAAGTTATTGTACGATATACCGATGGCAGGTTGCTCAAGGGTTTTACCTGTGATTTTTTTCCTGACAAAGATCGTTTCCACCTATATCCTGCGGATAAGACCAATGGTGAGGCAATCGAGATTTTTATGAATTCTCTAAAATCTGTGTTCTTCGTTCGGGATTTTGTTGGAGACGGAACTTTTGATGAGAGAAAAGTGTATGTTGAAGGAGAAAATCCTTCCGGCCATAAAGTGAAAGTGACATTCGTGGATGACGAAGTGATGATCGGGTCAACTATGGGTTACGACCCGAACCGACCAGGTTTTTTCCTCTTACCTGCAGATCCCGGGAGCAACAACATAAAAACATATATACTGGCATCTGCTGTAAAGAAAATTCACTTTATCTAATGCTGCTTCCCAAATTGTTATTTATCTATTCAGTTCATTTTTGACAGCAATTCCGATTTGTTCCATCAGATACGGCTTCTTTACATAAGTCCCCGCACCCAGTTTTTGAGCCTGTTTGACACGTTTTGAT
>Ga0268278_1001305_pt1 | contig 14768 bp, 8 predicted proteins | sample saktaG_3_FD_190135 | JGI IMG/M metagenome (GOLD analysis project Ga0268278, IMG submission 190135) | Saline water microbial communities from Sakinaw Lake, British Columbia, Canada - sak_2010_1_5_55m | ecosystem: Environmental > Aquatic > Non-marine Saline and Alkaline > Saline ... | reverse complement strand
TAGAAAGAAAATTAAAGAATCTCGATGGATTTAAATCTGAGAAAAACCTTGATTGTTTTATCAACCTTTGGTTCAAATGTTACCATGAAAATAGTATCTATTAGCCACAGTTATCTGAACACTCCCTATTTATCATAATATTTCCTTCTGATAATAATTTCTATTTAATAAGTAATTATAATTCTAATTCTTTATCTATATAATAAACATTTTCCCCTGCCTTTTACTGTGCCACCTTCCTTTACATGATAAAGATAAATTCCGGATGGTACATTGTGACCCACCTCATCTTTTCCATTCCACTGAATTGAATGAGTTCCGATATCGTGTACCGAAATTCGAATTGTTTTAATTTTTTGCCCGATAATATTAAACACATCAATTTCAACTTCTGCTGATTGGTCGAGTGAGAAACTGAAAGTAGTACTATGCGTAAATGGATTAGGATTGTTCAACAGGAGCAGATCATTTTGTGTTTCAACATGAGGATCATTCCAAACACCGATATATATCGGATCAAAATCAACAATCCCGTATGAGGGATTATCATTCCCGTCGATAATAGTTACTGCAATCTCACCATAATTGTCACTATCCCACGAATTATTTTCTGCTTTCATGTCTAATGGAGATGCATTATACACACTAAAAGTTGTTCCCGTTCCATCAATATTGTCGTGTATATTATTCTCACCATCGTCATTCGTATTCAAATTTCCGAGATCTCCAAGATTAGAAGTTGCATCATTGATGCAGTAAAAACCACAAAAATTGAAAGCCACCTCATTTTGTACGAATGTGCCGTTTGTACCTGATCCGTACAGCATGACACCAGCACCCGAGTTTGGGTCACCGGCAATAAAATTATTACATATATGATTATTCTTATAATAGCCCTGACCATTATAGAGATATATGCCGGTAAGGTTGTATTCAATAGTATTGTTTTCGACGTATGGTGCTACTTCTCCATAATTATAAATGTTTGCAAGTGTGATACCTTGCTTATCATTATGGTGAATGTGGTTATTGGTGATCGTTGGATTGCATTCGCCGGTTGAGGTTTGTATGGCGAGTTGAATTGCAGGCCAATAGGAAGTTCCCTGCCCGCACGCTGTTATTTCGCAATCATCTACAAGGGCATTTGTATTTTCTGTGATGAGGATTCCACACTGCTCACACGTAGTTATATAGGAATCCGAGATTTCCATATAGGAGGGATTTGCGTCACTCATCGCAGAAAAATGTACTGCTTTTCTATGATGGTCAAAGGAGCAGTTTTGAATGATAACCTCAGCATTTACCGAGTGAATTCCATACCCGTTTGTGCCGGCAGTGTTTGAAATTCTGCAATAACAAAATATGTTCTGATTTACCTCATCCTCGAGGCGAATGCCTTCCCATGTTGTCGTACCTTGCCCATAAAATTTGATAGAATCGGAAGCAGTTCCCACTGCTGTTATATAGCCCTCAGCAGTAATTCTAAAATTTCCCTGCACTTCGACCATCACACCGGGTTCAATGACGAGAGAGTTTGCAGCAGGAATAGTTACTGCACCTATGACATAGTAGGGGCTTCCTGCCAAGGTCCATGTCCCGGATTGATTGCCTGACACATTCGTATCACACATGCCGGTACATGGGATGAGTAAAATTGCAGACATGCTTATAATAAAAATCAGTATTTTTTGTTTCATATTGCTCCTGCCTGTAAAGTTGTTTGCGAATTTTGTAGTTCTCTTAGAAAAACATGTCAAGGTAAAATTTATATCCCAAAATTACTCTTATTCGAGATTTTATTATCTTAGCAATTTCTGCGAAAAAAAGAATGAAATCAAAAAGCTGGGAGAATATATTACTTGTCTTCCTCTTTTGGAATCGGCAAATTCTCAGCTTCACAAATTTCCTTTAATCTAGAAAATGACCATTCAGCCTGATAATTGAAGAAATAGCCATATGGTTTCTTGAGCATTTCGATCATATGGAGCGTGTCACTATCTGTATTTTTTTGGCTGCATGATTTAATTTTTTCCAGATCCTTGTCGGAAAGTTTCAGCGTGATAAAAGTCAAAACATTGCCCAGTTTTAATTTGATCTGTCCTAAACCATCTTCGAGGATTTTTTTTCGTGCTCTGTTCACTTCACGTTCTCCCACCTTATTTAAAACATTTGTATATTTTTCAAAAAGAATATATTCATTCAGCATGGCTAAAATCAAATCTTCGGAGAACGCGTTCCAGAAAGCAACAGGATGCTGCTGGCAGAGAAATCTTCCCAACATGAATGAGCCGGCTGTGTAACCCTGCAAATTTTTCTTTCTGCAAATTGGAATGATCAACTTGAAAAGTGTGACCTTTCTATCCAAAGATAGAAGTTGATAGAGTTTGTGCTGATCTTGATGGCTTCCCAGTTCGCTTTGCAAGAGTTCTTCAATGTAAATATCTGTATTGGAATCAACCCAGGAGTTCATGAGTTTTTTTGCTTTTTCAGGATCTTTCCGCAGGTTGTTTCTTACTAATTTTATTAATTCATCAAGTTTTACAATATGATCGACCTGCATATTTTCTATGAGCTGATCGTACACCTTGAATGCTTTCGCCATATTCTCGAATACCGTTCTCTCCTTCTTTTTCATTTCCAATTTTTCGCCGTTCAAATATCTTTGGAATCGAGCCGGCTTATAATCTGCTTGTCCACAAAAAATGGTCTGTCTTTTGCTGGAAATCGTGATCTGATCTCCCTCTGAGATTGTCATGCCGTTTTCATTTACAAGATGATTTCCTTTTAGGGTAACACCAAATTTTTCCAGATTTAGAAAAGCGGGAACACCATAACTGCGGCATGCAGTGACAACATGGATTGCAGCTGGGGTCAGGCTTACTATTGCATCAACCTCTGCCATAACCAAAGTGTCAGAGGGAACAAAGCTTTCTCTGCATATACAAACTTTTTCTCCTCGTTTTTTTGCTTCAAGCGCAGCAGCAGCAGAAAAATATGCTTTTGCAGAAACTGCTGTTCTGGGCAAAATTGAGACACCTTTGCAGAAAAATCTTAATGTTTTGAATGACCTGTCGTCGATTCTGTCTGAAAATATTTGAGTGAGATGATAGGGTTTGATCAACTCTATCACACGCTCGGCATCAATGACCTTTTTTTGGTAGAGATCGGTTGCAGAAAGAAGAGTCGCTCTTCCAGTGAGTTCGGAAGTGTTTAGTTGCAACACTGCAAAAAGATACGCATAATGATAAGATTCAGCAGCAAATTCTACTGTCACCGGGGACTTCAGTTTTTTCTCCAGCTCCCGGAGAAGTGGCTCAAAATGATAAACCGCAGGATACATATTTTTGATAGATTCGCGGTTAAAAAATTCATGATCATTCGTTTCGATGAGCCCGGTCATGATCTCTTCACCAAAAATATTGGGCAGACTCTCTACTTGAATACCCAGACCCGTTCGGGCATGCCGGCTGTATAAAACGCCGGGGTAGGATTCGTCACCACGCACTGTCCATACCATTTTTTGTAGGATGACTGAAGGATATTTTTCTCCTTTGCGTACAAATGTATGAAGCAAATCCTGATTTTTCTCATAGTATTCATAAGCTCTTCGTAAGAAAAAACAGACCTGATAAAATGCATCATGCAAAAGCCGTTCGTCTTGAGCAGAAATCCGATTGTAAGGATATTCGATTTCCTCATCGATACGATCCACTTCGATATTTTGCTCTGTCTTATATCCTCCAAAGAGATTCAGTTCGAGAGTTCGCAGATTACTCAGATATATTTTCTTTGCAACAGTTTTTCCCAAAATCGTACTGAGAGCCGGAAAATTTTTGCTGGTCACACCCACATTCAAAAAAGTAGGCATCAAGCCGGGAATATATGAGGGCATCGCAGAGCGCATTGCAATGATAAGAGGTTTGTCTTCCGAGCCAAACTTCTGGGCAGACATGCGTTCTAGATTTTTTATAGCTTTGTAAATTTTTGCCTTTCTCTCTTCCTGCGAAAGAAAGTAATTGTTGGAAGTAAGTATGCAAAAATCCGGAACAGGATAACCCTCTTGAATAATATCCAGTAACTTAGTTCCCTTATGGCTTATCAAATCTACATCAAACATATTTTGTGTACAAGAAGGTACTATTGATTCATCTTCCACAAAATGTAATTTTTGAAATTCTCTTCGTTTTTCTGCGATAAAATCATGGATTTGGTTTGTTAATCTTTTGGAGGCTTCGGCATCCTGACGTGCGGAAAGAATGTTTTCAAGAATGTCATGTCTCGCAGAAGATGGATTCATGCAAAGATAAACGCTTTCGCAATGAGTCAGGAGGAGTGAGCCCGATTCTCCGTTCATAAGTTGATAATCCATTTCCACTGGCAAAAAACCAGGGAGATGGCAGTTACCCTTTGTCATATCTCCGTGCATGAAATGTTGAACTACGTTGAAATTCAGATAGTTTCCTCTAAATTTGAATGTCTTTAACACCATACTCCTCTTTAAGCTATTACACATAAATAATGTGCAAGATTATCATCTGTCAAATATTCTTTCTGGAAAGATCGGGGGTAGGGCAGAAGAGAGAATTGATGAAATCTTTTATCAGAATATTGGCGGGAGGTCTTGTTCACGATTTATTAGAAAATGATCGTATATGATGTTCCGTTTTTCTGATTTAATTTCAATGTTCCATTCAACTGGGAAACAAGATCCTGAATAAGCTGGAGCCCGAGTGAAGACTGACCGGCATTCTCAAGGTCTTCAGTAAATCCAACACCGTCATCTTTGATTATCAGCTTGTTTTTGCCTTCTTTTGTTTTCTTCATAGAGATGTACACCGTTCCTGTTTTGTCGTCCGGAAATGCATGTTTGAAGATGTTGGTTAGTATCTCATTGCAGAGAAGCCCGCACGGCACCGCTTGGTTGAGATCGAGAGTGATAGGATCTGCATCAATCTCAAAATTGATCTTGCTGCCGGTCATTCCTGTTGAATTAAAAAGCGAATTGAATAATTCTTTTATATAGTCTGCGAAATTGATATCGATGAAATTCTCGGATTCATACAGCTTTTCATGTATGATTGCCATTGACCGTATCCTGTTCTCCACTATTTTAAACTTATCCACGATTGCTTCATCATCGATATAAAGTGATTGTAAATGCAGCAAGCTGATGATGATCTGCATATTGTTTTTTACGCGGTGGTGGATCTCTTGCAGCATGACAACTTTTTCTTTCAAGGATTTTTCAACTTCGCGCTGGGAATTTTTTATGTCCGAAATATCCGCAAAAACCCCGAAAGAGCCGACGTATTCATCATTTTCAAAAAGTGGTGTCGCATTGATGAGCAAAGATTTGATTTCCTCATCATAGGCCTGACATCGAATTTCGAATCTGTCCTTTTTCCCCTCCTTTCTTCTCTGGGTCTGAAACAGGAGTTGTTCCAAATCCTCTTTCAAGATCACATTTTTTAGATTTGTGCCCTTGAGTTCTTCGTAAGGAATGCCAAAAATAACTCCTGCTGCCTTGTTGGCAAAAACGATATTCTCATCTTCATCCACAAGCATAATACCTTCCTGCATTGTTTCAATGAGATTCCTGTATTTTTCTTCACTTTTCTGGAGTGCGTTGAAAATCTCTTTCTGTTCGGTGCTATCACGCTTGATCGCAACATAGAAGATCACGTTCTTGTCATGGTCCAGGATTGGGAATGCTGAAATATCTATGTAGAGGTCTCGTCCGGCAGAGGTTTTCATATATGTCTCTGCACGGTAGAATTCATATTCGAGGAGGGCATCCTTCATTTCATTAAAATTTTCTTCACCCATATACACTGCCGGAGTTTCATCTTCGAGAGCTTCGTTTGAATAGCCGAACAATTTCCTGTGAGATGGATTCTGCTCATAGAATGTAAAATCGGGTTTTATTATCTCAATGCTGTCCGTCGAGTAGTAAAAAACTTCTTTAAAGAGTCGCAGGTTTTCTTCTGCTTTTGTTCTTTCATCGATGAGTTTATTGGCAGATTCTGCAATCGCCTGAAATTCTGAAAAATGCACAGTATCAGGTTGTATTTGCACATTCTCGTTTTCTGCCTTTTGAAAGAATGCTACAAACGTTTTAAAATTATTCTTTAATTTTGCTGAGATATAAATGGATGTATTTGCGATAATGACAATGATAAGAACGAGAAGACCTATCACTTTCAGTATATGATTATTAATGCGTTCCCTTAATACGGTTTTTTCTTGAGTGATCAAGAATTCAATATCATCAAGATATATTCCTGCACCAATGATCCATTTCCATTCCGGCAATCCTTCAATATATGAAATTTTAGGATGAGATTCGTTGTCATCGATCTTGTTCCAATTATACTCTATAAAACCACCCCCTTCTTCCTCAACTATTCTCCGCTCATTCTGAATAATTTTCATGCCCCCGTTATCTGTGAGGTTCCAGAGATTGTCGGTCCCGAGCGTGATCGTACCATTTGAAAAAAGAGGATCACCGTCATAGGTAACTCCAAATATATATCCATTTTCGCCGAAACGGACATTTGCCAGCCGTTCTATTGTAGAATATTTCAGTTCTTCAATATAGCTCTCGTAATAATCGCCAAGTGCAATTACCCAATCATAAGGTTCAAAATATTTGACATATGTCAGTTTCAGATAAGGTTTTTTTGAAGGATCATTCGGGATTGGACGATAATATTCTATAAATCCCTCGCCCTGGCTTTTTGCTTTTTTAATGTATTCACGGACAAAATAAAAACCATTTACATCCTTCTGCTCCAGTCGGTTACTGCCTTCTTCAGATTCAACCGGATTGTTGTTTTTATCAGATTGGAGGAGTAAGGCAGTTCCGGCACCGGTGGTTACAGAATAATATCCTTGGCCATAATTATGTTTGAGAGGACGCAATACCGAGAGTATAAGTTTTTTGAGCTCCTGATCCGGCATGGAATATCTGTTTTCATAATAGAGGTGCTCAACGATATCATACCCCTGATAAAGCTGGGATCGTATCTGATTTCTTAAATCTTCCCTGGCTTTATTGATACTTAACGTAATAAATTCAATTGAGTTTTGAACCTCATATTTTATGATCTGTTTGTTCTTTTCAATAAATTGTTCGCGGATATCATGGCTTGATTGAGAAAACTGTATGTATTCCTGGGAAATAAGGAAATATCCGAGCATTGCAATGGAAATAGTCGTAACCACCAACATGCTTATGATAAATAGTCTGGATACACTTCGGGCTTTTTTCGTCATATTCAATAAGTATTAATGTTCAAAATGAATAGTGAGAACGATCTTGTTTTTCTCTTTTTTGGAAGAGGTGGCATCAGCATCCTTTTTGATAAGGTAGCCGGCAAGTTCTATTGCAGCGCTCTCTTGTGTCATCAAACTTTCTTTTGAAGGTTTCCTTTCGGGGAAAACTAAAATTTTTCCCTGATATTCGATGGTAATGTCCAGGTTAAACTCATCAAAGCTCACTTGCATTGTAATATCTTGTGAAGTCAAAGCAAGATTTGGCGTGCTCTCCATAAACTCATTCATTACAGTTATTGCTTTGTAAATGACATTTGGACGGGCACCCCATGAACCTCCTGCTTTTTGCATAAATTTATAAATTATATCTGATGATTCCTGCCCGGCAGTAAGGACAAGTGTTAATTTCTTCTTTACGCCAATCCTCATAAGGAGATTGAGTACGACTGCGGTCACAGCTCCTAATGATAAGGATGAATGGAAAATCGGTTTGAGCCAGGAATGAATGTTTACGTATGCAATCGGGATCATATCGGCACTGAGCCCGAAAATGAGAGCGATACCAACCACGAAGATCTTTCGGGAATCGAGCATTCTACTCATGATTATTTGAAAGCCCGAGATTATCATGAAGCTTATCGCATAGATAAGTGTTGCCCCCATAACGGGTTTGGGCATTATGATAAATATGTTCGCAAGTTTTGGAAAGAATCCAAGGAATATAAGAATGCCGCCTGCGCTGTATGCAATTGTTCTACTGGTAGCTCCTGTAGCAATGGAAAGTCCGACGTTCGTCGAAGAAGTGGACTGTCCAAAACCTCCGAATATTCCCGGGATTATACCTCCCAGACCATCGGCAAGAATGCCTTTTGAGATGGATTTCATTTCAGGACGTTTCCAATTAGTGTCATTTATTTTCTGGCACGTGGTAAGATCACCTACTGTTTTGAGTGCCGAGCAAAGTGCTGCAATGACAAATGGTACAAGCAACCTGGCGTCAAAAGCCCATGATAGACTTTTAAGATAGGGGGCATTGATGATCCTGGAGTGCATTATTTTGTGAAAATCTGCTTCTGTGAATAAGCCGAATATATAGGCAAGTATATAACCAGAAATCATTCCTATCAGGCAGCTATACAGGCGTAGTTTCCCTTTGCCGAAAACGTTCAATCCTATCATCAGGAGCAGAACAGAAATTCCGACAATCAATTCTGAAGATGTGATAATAGTATCTGTATCACTCAAGCCGACAAAGCTTTTTATCGAAATGGGAATGATCGTGATGCCGACCATTGCCACGATAGTGCCTGTTACTTCGGATGGGAACAAAACTCGCAGCTTGTGCATGAATCTCGAGAAGATGGATTCTGCTACTCCCACAAAAGCTGTCATCCCAAAAAGAACAGGTAAGCCGCCGCTTGATATTGCCATGAAGGATGCTTGCAGATAGGAAGGACCGCACACGGATGGACACAGATAGCCTGAGCCAACAGGTCCCTTTTTGAGTGCCTGCAAAATTGTCACAATACCGCTGGAGATCATTGTGATGCTTATAAAACCGCTGGCTGTGCGCGGATCGATATTTGTCCCAAAGTGATTTACGATCATCACAGGGAAGATCATCGCGATGAAGATAACAAAAACATGCTGCAATCCAAGAAAGAATGTGACCGAAAGTGGCGGTTTGTCATTCACGCCATACATTAAGTTTGCAGGTTTCTGTATCATATTTTTTTCCTCGATCATTTGATCAGGTCTGTTTCACATTTGACACAGTTTTTTCCGAGTTTCTTGCCCATGTAAAGAGCCTGATCTGCCTGGTTTATGGTTTCATCAATAGTCTTACTCTCTTTATAAATACTTAAACCCATTGTTATTGAGACATGTATATTTTTACCAAGGAAATTGAATTCTTTTGATTTTACTTTCACTCGAATTTTTTCTGCAAGGATGAGTCCTCCCTCGATGTCTGTTTGTGGAAGAAGAAGGAGAAACTCCTCTCCACCCCAGCGTGAAACCGTGTCCTGTTTTCTCACATTCATGCACATGATATTTGCAAGAGTTTTCAACACTTCATCTCCGGTATCATGACCGAATCGGTCATTAATGGATTTGAAATCATCGATGTCGCAAATTATGATTGCAAAAGGTTTCTCACTTCTACTAAATCTCCGTTTTTCATATTTGATCTTTTCCAGAATATCACGACGATTTGAAAGCTGGGTGAGAGGATCGGTTCTTGCGAGAAGCTCGAGTTTTTTATTCGCATCTTTTAATTTGTCTTCTGCAAGTTTTCTTTCTGCAATTCTGCCCAGTTGATCTGAGACTGCATGAAGCAGATTTGATTCTTCTTTTGAAAAAGGTCCGATGAAATCTTCTGAACGTGATTCGAGGTATCCTACCTCTATTGAACCAAGCACTTTATTGTATGAAACAATATCCTCGCTGATATGCCAATCGGTTGATTTATAATTCTCTGTTGCAAATATCTCATTAATCCAGGTAATCTTGACGTAGGTTATTTCAGGATACTTCCATGCCTGCGCAATGATCTCGAGACTATTACTGAGGACCATTTCCATCGAAATTTCAGGGTCTTCAACGATATCAGAAATTTTATAGAGGCAGTTCAGTTCTTGCAAGCGCTCGTTAAGTTCTTGAGTGCGTTGTCGAAGAGCGTCTTCTGCATGTTTTCGAGCTGTAATGTCTCCAGTCAATACAATATGTGAAACGGATTTAGTCGAAGATTCTTTTAATGGGATACCTCGAAAACGAATGAAGAATTGATTGCCTGTCATCAAATTCTTGAGTTCGGTTTCATAGTCAAAAGCGATGTCGTCGTTTATCAGATTTTCGATACTGCTTTGCATCCTTTCATCAGAAAAAGATAGAAGCGAAGTGATTTTTTGTTTTGGAGAAAGATCTTTTTCTCGCATTCCTACCAAGTGTGTAAAAGTTTCGTTTACTGATGTTATATATCCTTTCCTATCAAGGGTTCCAATACCTATAGGATTATTCTTAAAGACATTTTTAAATTTTCTCTCACTTGCACTCAATGCATTCACTACTTTCTTTTGTTCTGTGATATCCCGAGCGACTGCCTGGAAGCCAATAATCTTTTTATTTTCAAAAAGCAAAGACGTGTTTTGACCAAGCCACTTTTTCTTGCCCTTCGGATTAACGATTTCAAATTCGTTATAGGTGTTTGGTGTTTCCTCAAGGAACTGGCGTTGGTAGAAATGCTTTAAGGTAACCCTGTTCTCATTATCAACTATATCGAGAGTACTTTTCCCGACTATTTCATCCGATGGAAGTCCAAATATCTTTTCACCAACGGCATTGATATATATTATGATTCCCTTTGTATCAAATCTGTAAATAATATCATGTACATTTTCAATGAGTTCTCTGTATCGTTCTTCGCTTTTTCTAAGAGCTTCCTCAGTAATTTTTCTGTCAGAGATATTTCTATATATACCATAAACAGCAAGCTGCCCACCTTCAAAAATAATCGGAGTTCCAAGAATTGATACATCAACAGGAGTACCGTTTTTATGCCAGCGGATTGTATCAAAAGTAACTGTTTCACCGTGTGCGATTTTATCAGTTACGTTTTTTGCTTCATCTCTGTATTCACCCCGCGTAAGAAGCGTGTCGATTTTTTTGTTTCTTGCTTCATCTATAGTGTAGCCGAAAGTTCGTGTGAATTCATCGTTCATCCTGAGAATACGACTTTCATTATCAATAAGTACGATCGCCTCCGGAGCGTTTTCAAAAAGCTGTTCAAAATATGCCCGTTCGATCCGCTGAGCATCTTCAGCACGCTTGTGTGATATGGCTATTGCAAGCTGTTCGGAAACGAATTCCAAAATTTCAAGATCATCCTTTGTGTACAGGTTTTCATCTTCATAACTTTGAACAGCCACGACACCAATAACTTGTTTCTCGATTCTTAAAGGAACACCAAGCCATATTTTTGATGGAGATCCAACACTCTCGATCAAGCCCTTTTTTGTCATTTCTTTAATGAGGTTGTCGTGAGCCAGTAATGGTTTTTTGTGCTTAATTACATAACCCGTGAGAGTTTTTCCTGCTGGAAATGAGGTGAACTTATCTTCTTCGTCAATAATGTAGGGGAGAGAAATTGTGTCGGTTTCCTTATCATACAGTGCGACATAGAAATTTGTTGTATCGATTATTTCACCCAGATGTTGTTGTATAGATTGAAAAAGCTCCTGGATACTTTCTGTGGCATTCACTGCATTTGAGATATTATAAAGCGCATTTTGAACCCGCTGTGCCTTATCTATTATTGTGATGTCCCTGAATGCGAGTACCGAACCTGCTGTCTCTCCGGTAATTTTAAAGATGGGTGAGATGCTTCCTTCCACTATTTTTGTAGAGCCATCTCTGGTGATAAGAGTTGATGAAGATATTTTTGTTAATTTTTTGATATATGAAGGATTATCAATAAGCTTACACGTTTCTTTATTTGTGCTGTCACATGTTATTCGAAAAACTGAATTCAGGGATTTCCCTTTTACATCTTCAGTCCATCCGGTAATCGCTTCTCCTATTTCGTTTATATACAGGATATTCCCTTTTTTATCAGTCGTAATAATGCCGTCACTAATACTTTGGAGTGTGGTTTGAAGGAGTTGTTCATTCTCCCGGATCTTCTGCTCAAGAGCATGCCGCTCAAGTGCTATTTCAATGCCAGCAAGAAGTTCTTTCTTCTGAAAGGGTTTTATAATATACCCATACGGAGCTGTTTCTTTTGCACGCTTGAGGGTTTCGTTATCAGAATAGGATGTTGCAAAGATTATTGGTACTTCTGATTCCTTCAGAATTTTGGCTGCTGTTTGAATGCCGTCAATATCACCACCAAGAACGATGTCCATCAAAATCACGTCAGGTTTTTTTTCGGCTACGGCAATGAGTGCTTTTTCTCCCGAAGTGCATATGCCCACGACATTATAATCCAATCCTCTCAGCATAACTTCAGTATTTTTAGCGACAATTATCTCATCTTCCACTATGAGAACATTAGTTTTCGTCATGTGCACTCTTTTCTAAATATTATCTGATATTAACGAAGATTACGTTATATCAGTAGCATCACATAGATGATACCAAAGTACTGGTCTGGTGAAAAAACAGGTTCCAAAATGAATATTGCACTGTCTCCTTCGAGAAGATTTTTTTCAAAAACAGCAGATCCTTTATTCTCTACTGCACTGATAAATTTTTGATATTGTTCATTTATGCCGTCGCGTGTCTCACGATAATTATAATTCATAAGTGAATGCTCAGGCGGGAAGCCAAATCGGCTTGTTGCTGATGTATCTGTCCATTGGATACTGTAGATATACGGATACGTAGCGTAAAAATTTTCAAAGCACTTTTTGATGCTGTCTTCATCATTCTCAGAAAGAGCTGCGAGTAAGTCGATCCGCTGGACGAAATCTTTCAGATTCTTCTGGATATATTTTACGGATTCTTTTGATCCTTTTGGCGCTTCTGCCCCGGATAAAACCGAAGTGAGGACCAGTTTCCACTGCATATCATACAGTCCGGCTGTTTCCCAGAAACACATCTTTTCCACAGGTTCTGTCATAGTATCGGAAAGGAACGTGTATGAACCAAGACCGGTTTTATTTTCAACAATCTCCTGCCCAAGTGCGCGCAGATTATCAAATGGCTGATACATCTCGTCGGTAAAAAGATTTCTCCCGATCTCTTCTTCATTGCGGTCGTAGAGGATGATGCCGTCCTTTTGCATGACCCAGATATTCACAGGGATACCTTTGATGATAGGTTTGATTATGTCGACGAACATGTGCTCCGGGCGTATCAGCATACTGAGCGAACCGATGAAAGTGTTATCTTCAGAGAAAATTGGATATTGGATGTCAACTGCCTGAAATCCTTCGACTGCCAGGAAGGCGTTACTCATCACAGGCATATGTGTTTGATGTATTTTTTGCACCTGCGCCTGATCCTTTATATCATGCCCTTCAAATGATTTGAACTCTTCCGGCTCGACCACGATCATGATGCCGTTTGTATCTACAATGCAGCAATCAAAAATAAAAGAGTGGCGTGCATGAAGTCCTTTCAAGACATTTCGAACAGAATCACTAGTAAGTTCGTATAGAGAAATTTTCCTGGCTGCGTATGCAAAATCTTTATCGGCATGCGTCAGTTCGGATTGCACGCTCTCTGTTACTTTTCCCAGCACGATCGAGCGAGCTTTTTCTGAGGGTGACATCACTTGCGGTGGACGAAGGATTTTCTTTAGAATGAATACTGATACCACGATTACAGCAAGTACAATAAGGAATGGGAGTATTTTTTTCATATATATAGATTATTTAGGAGGATAGTAGCCGCAGCCAACGATAAGGATTTCTCCATCGACAAGTGCTTTTTTCACAAATACACGCTTCAGGGATGGCTCTTCCTGTCCGGGTTTGGTCCACATATACTCATTCCAGCATTGATCTCTGTTCTTGAGAATTTCAAGTTCTTTTTTTACAAAAAGCTGTCCGTCTGCATCTTTGAGTTCCATGATGTTCGTGCCTTCAAGTTCGGGAAATGCAGCATTGAAGAGCTCGTTCCCTTTCATATCTTTAATAAAAATATAGGAATTCATGAACCTGTAAGGACCTGAAATAGCTCTTATCTCGTCAAAAGCATCTTTGCCTTTTTGCGTAAGGAGTTTTGCTGCTTGATCTACATTATATATCACGAATACCTTATCAACAGGCATTTCATATAGACCGCTGCCCACGAGATATACTTTACCGGAAGGTGCGACTGCCTTTTTCAAAAAGGTGCTTTTCCAGATAGGAACTTCGCTGTCTGGTTTGGGCCACTCGTAATGAACCCATCCTTCGCCTGTTTCACCAGAGACTGCCCCTACAAATAATTTTCCGATCGGTTTGCCGTTGATGTCTTTGAGGTCAAGCATGTTCTTCCCTTCACCGGATACATCCGGAGGATACACATAGCGCATACCGTCCAGTCCCCACACGAAGATGTACAGATTGTCATGATCCCATTCGCTTCCCTTTATCCTGAACTGTGGAAATTCCTCTTCACCATATTCTTCTATCAGGTCAACAGCTCTATCCACGAAGGAGACGAGATCTTTTGTCTCTTTATAATCATATTGAGGTGTGGGGCTTGTGCAGGCAAATATTAAAAAAAGCGAAATGCAAAGGAAGAGAGAAAAAATATACTTAATTTTTTTCATGCGCACTCCAGAGTATGTAGTTTTTGCACGCAGTCTGATTTGGAAAATATGTCAAGAATTTTAGATATTATACCAAATACTCATTGATGATATCACTTTTTAAATGAAAGGGAGTGTTCAGATAACTGTGGCTAATAGATACTATTTTCATGGTAACATTTGAACCAAAGGTTGATAAAACAATCAAGGTTTTTCTCAGATTTAAATCCATCGAGATTCTTTAATTTTCTTTCTA
>Ga0268278_1001300_pt1 | contig 14818 bp, 11 predicted proteins | sample saktaG_3_FD_190135 | JGI IMG/M metagenome (GOLD analysis project Ga0268278, IMG submission 190135) | Saline water microbial communities from Sakinaw Lake, British Columbia, Canada - sak_2010_1_5_55m | ecosystem: Environmental > Aquatic > Non-marine Saline and Alkaline > Saline ... | reverse complement strand
GTTGACCGTCTTCCCAATACCCGGTACAAAAACAGCTCCCAGCACGATAAGTCCAAGAAACAATAAAGGAAATGAAAGAACTCTCAGTCGTTGAAGATGTATATGAGAAAAGACAAAAAAGAAGACTATGGACACAAAAATCCACGAAGTCTGCATCACAATATTCCGAGATTTGAATTGGAAAGAATCAATGCTGCCGATGAGCAACAGACCTATCAAAACCAAGATCAGGCAGATATAGACTAGCGAATCTTCCAGGAATCTTGTCGAAATCTTCATTTCTTTATCTCACGGACAAGTTGTTTGAAGTGCTTTCCCCGCTCTTCAAAATTATCATACATATCATAGCTGGCGCAACCGGGAGAAAGTAAAATATATTCACCGGGTTGTGAAAGTTTATATGCAATACCCAAGGCTTCATGCAAATTAGAAATCTCATATATATTGGCGATTTCTTTGAATGTGGCAACGATTTGTTTTTTGGTTTCCCCAAGTACGATCAGATTTCTCACATTTTTTTGTATGAGCGGGATCAGGGATGAAAAATCTTCATTTTTATCCGAACCACCCATTATAAGATTTATCGGCTTATCGAATGATGCCAACGCTTTTTCGACTGACACACAATTGGTAGCTTTGGAATCATTAATAAAAATTTTTCCATCGATCTCAGCCACCCATTCAAGACGATGTTCCAAACCCTTGAAAGTTTTAAGAGCTGCGCATATTTGACCGGGTTCCAGTCCGCATAACACACCTACAAGGGAAGATACAACTGCGTTGCTGATGTTATGTAAGCCCCTTATTGGAAGCTCATAAGAGCTTAAAGAAGAAGTATTGTCTCCTGAATCTATCACAATCTGATCGTTCTCAAACCAGACATTTTCATTTAATTTTTCATATACACTGTAAAATATTTTTTGTGACAAACCAGTGTTGTGCAATCGTTTGCATTCATCATCATCAAAATTTAAAAGTGCAGTATCTTTGCTGGTTTGATTTTCAAAAATGCGCAATTTCGAGTTTCTGTAGGCATCAAAAGTATGATATCGGTTCAAGTGATCGGGAGTAATGTTGAGCATGAGTGCAATATCTGGGCGGAATTGCATGATCCCGTCGAGTTGAAAACTGCTGACCTCAAGAACGATGTAATCATATTCGTTTTTTTCAATTGGAAAGGATGTGAAGGGTAATCCAATATTGCCTGCAAGAAGTGCATTTTTTCCGCTCTCCTTCAAAATATGATGGATAAGCGAAGTAGTAGTACTCTTCCCATTTGAGCCCGTAATTGCAATGATTTTCGGGGACGTGTCTTTTGCAAGCTGAAAACCGAATTCCAATTCGCTCCATATTGGGATTCCTTTTTCATGAGCTCTTCTCAAAATCGGAATATCAAGCGGAACTCCTGGACTCACAATGATTAGCTCGTTTTCAAGGACTTTCTCGGTATGCCCGCCTGCTTCATATTCAAGATCATTTATAAGAGGAAGTATTGCTTTCATTTCCTCTTTTGAACGTATATCTGATAAAAAAGGTTTAGCTCCGATCTCTCTCAGCTTCTGTGCTGCAGCAAGACCGCTTCTTGCAAGACCGATTACCGCTACTTTCTTATCTTTCCAATCCATATTATCTCAACTTCAATGTCGCAAGTCCAATAGCGGTCAGAAGCATGGTCACGATCCAAAAACGTATTACGATCTGGTTTTCGGACCAACCCTTCAACTCGTAATGATGATGGAGCGGAGCACAGAGAAGTATGCGTTTTCCTTCACCGTACTTTATGCGTGTGTGCTTGTAATAGTATCTCTGAACAAGCGATGAAACTGCTTCAACAACGAACACAAGACCGATCATTACAAAAAAGATCTCTTCCTTGAGAAGTATAGCCATCACCGCAAGGACTCCTCCCATGGAAAGCGCTCCGGTATCTCCCATGAACACCTGTGCAGGCTTTATATTAAACCAGAGAAATCCCAATATCGAACCAATAATTGCGGTGGTAAAAACGGTCAACTCCCCTGCATCTGCAATAAATTCGAGTTTAAGATAATCTGCGATCACAATATGCCCTTTCACGTATGCCATAACTCCCAAACCGAAGGCAACAAGTGCGATCGTTCCTGCTGCCAACCCATCCAAGCCGTCTGTGAGATTGACTGCATTCGAGTAAAAAGTGATAAAAAGTGCCACAAAAGGAATGAATAATACACCAAGTGAAAATGACGTGTCCTTTAAGAATGGAACACTGATATAAGTGATCAAATGACTTTGCTGATATCCGAAATAGAGAGTTACAGCGATTAGGATTCCAAGTACAAGTTGTCCTGCGATCTTATATTTTTCAACCAGCCCCTGCTCCAAATGCCGTACATTTTTCAGGTAATCATCCAGGAATCCCAAACCACCAAGCCACAGCGTAACAAGCAGCGCTATAAGCACATAGGGATTTGTAAGATTGTTCCAGAGCAAGCTCGAAACGATCAAGCCAAGACCAATGATAATACCTCCCATCGTGGGAGTCCCCTTTTTCTTCATATGTGCAGCAGGGAGGAGAGTATTAATATTTTCTGTCACCTGATGTTTTCTCAAGGAATTGATGATCTTGGGACCAAATATAAAACACAAAATAAGCGCGGTAACAAATGCACCGATCGCCCGGAAGGTAATGTACTGAAAAACATTAAAAATGATGTGAACCCTTACAAGAGGGTACAAAATATGATAAAACATTACGTTGCCAGCCTTTCTGCGATTTTTTCTAACGCAATACCCCGGGATGCTTTCACCAATATTGCAGCACCCTCAGGAAACATCTCATCCGAAAAATGGTCTATGAAATCTTCTGCAGATGAGTAATGTGTCATAAATTTATAAAATCTTGCCATGTCTCCAATAGCGATCGATCTCCTCAAACTCATATCCCTTACCAGTATGCCAATATCTTCATGATACTGTTGACTCTCTTGCCCAAGTTCGAGCATATCTCCGAGTATCACTATCTTATCTTTATGAGGAAGAGATTGTAGATATTCCAGCGCTGAGATCATTGATACAGGATTAGCATTGTAACAGTCAGCTATGATCGTCCATTTTTTGCCCGTATTCCTTCGCATCTCCATCCTCAAGCCAACTTCCGGTGTTATCGCTAAACCTTGCTGGATCTCTTTGTGAGAAAGCCCAAAATGTTTCCCGATAATTATTGCTGGGATGGCATTGAGAACATTGTGATATACATCATTAAAATTATAATATTTTTCATCATTTACATAGAATGAATATTTATGATCAACACTGGCTATGTCCCCCACAACAAGGTCGTTATCATTATCAAACCCATAGGAAAAGTAATCCTTATTCCCTTTATTATTCTGAAGAAAAGTAATATTGCCATTAAATATTTTCAGCGTTTGATTCGGTGAATATTTGAAGATATCGTTCTTTTCTTTGAAGACTCCTTCGAGATTTTCCAAAAATTCAATATGCGATGGACCAATATTTGTAATTATTGCAATATCGGGTTCGACCATTTCTGTGAGCGTTTTTATCTCCCCAAAATGATTTGTGCCGAGTTCCAGAACTGCTATTTCGTGAGTATCATCTATGTCAAAGATCGTGATTGGGAGTCCGATAATTGTATTGAGATTCCCTGCGCTTCTATGAACTTTATATTTTTGAGATAACACATTTGCAATGAATTCTTTTGAGATGGTCTTTCCCACAGAACCTGTAATCCCTATTTTGGGTATATCAAACAGGCTGAGATAATATTTTCCCAGCGTATCCAATGCATTTACTGTATCTTCAACAAAAATGAGCTTCTTTGAATCGATTTCATCCTGAAGCTCGTGATCCACAACCGCATAAGAAGCTCCTTTTGAGAGCGCTTCCCCAACAAAATCATGTCCGTCCACCTGCTCGCCGCGTAGTGCGAAGTAGATTATATCTTTTCCGGAATGCAAGTTACACTCGCGGGAATCGTGTACGACGCAGTTTATCTCTGCATTTTCCGGTGCAGCAGTAGTCGCATTGATAGCTGTAATAACCTGTTTGATTTTCAAATTTTTCATAAAGAAACCTTAGACTTTGATTCTCATTTATTGCGTCAAGTTTGGATTCGAGTTATTATGTGTGAGGAGTTGAAATCCTGTCTGAAGGATTATAAATGAGCCTTCCAGCATTGTGATACCTGGTTTGGGGAACTGATCTATTATGATATCGCCGTCTCCAAAACTGGTGAAATCAATATTGTGTTCAACCAAAATTTGGCACGCTTCCTTTATTGATTTTCCAATGCATTTCGGGACAAGTACATATTCCCGGTTGGCTTCATTTGCTATGTATAAAATATCATTTTGCGGAAGGACAGTCATTTCCTCGACAATTTTTCTGAAGGTCGGAACTGCTGAAATGCTTCCGTAGCGATGATCATAATCCGGTTCATCAAATAATATCACCATGACGATCTGGGGATCCTCAACAGGAAAAAATCCCACAAAACTCGCGACATAAGCTCCATCAAGGTACCCCTGACCTTCGGGATCGAGTTTTTCTGCAGTGCCTGTTTTACCTGCTATAGAAATATATCCAAGCTTAGTACCAACTCCGTGTCCCTCATCAACAACTGCCTTCAGGTAAGTTCTCAGTGTGTCAAGAGCCCATAGATTGGATACCTGTCTTACTACAGTTGTTTGAGGTTCAAAAAGGATGTTCTGTTTCTCATCTTCTATTTTATGGATTATTTTCGGTTGCAGCATTTTACCGCCGTTTGCCAGAGAAGCATAGGCATATGCAAGTTGAAGGACTGTCCCAGTCAGTTCCTGACCAAATGAAAGGGAATGCAGGGAATATTTCGACCACTTGCTCGGGTGTCGAAGCACACCTGCACTTTCACCATTCAGAATAATACCTGTTTTATGACCGAATCCGAGTTCTGTGAGTGTTTTATATAATTTGTATGGGTCAATATTATCTGCGACACGCGTAATACCACAATTGCTGGATTTTGAAAGAACCTGCTTGAAGGTCAGATACTGCATCGGTTTTACGTCGGAAATAGTCCTGCCGCCTATCTTCCGGGTTCTGCAATCAATCATATCATTGGCATGATAAATATTATCTTCTATTGCGATAAGTGCCGTGACCGGCTTAAGCGTGGAACCGGGTTCGTACTGCCAGTTAATTGGATAGATCGGCAGGGTATGACTTGTTCGCACAGAGCTTCCAATATAATCTCGGTTTATCCCTCTCATCGCAAATATTTCGCCTGTACGGGGTGAAATTATAATGCCAATCGCACATTTTGCATCATATTCTTCAATGCCGTGAATGAGATTTTTTTCCAGGATTGCCTGAAGGTGAGCGTCAATAGTGAGATAGACAGATTTGCCGGAAATCGGCTTCTGCAAAGGCATGTCAGAAAAATGAAAATCATCACCTGTGCCGTACTGTATGACTTCAGACCATCCATCCTGACCGGTCAGTTCGTTATCGGACACAAGCTCGATACCGCACAATGCATTGTCATTATCATATTCATAAAATCCAATGAGAGGACCTGCCAGATCTCCTTTTGGATAAACCCTTTCCGATTTCTGCTTATAGTCGAGCACTCCGTGAATTCCCTGATCATCCAGAGCGTGTAAAATCCTGTCCTTTTGAGCAGCATCAATATGAGTAACAAGCTCAAAGCCGTAAGGAAAATCCTCTTCAAAAGTCGCTATCCTGCCGGCAAGTTCCTCGCAGGTTTTATCAGTGTTTTGAGCTATGATCTGAGTTATTTCATCATACACAATTCCCCTGTCAACAGTCGATAGTGAATCCTTCTTTTCCCATTTTATCAGCTTCGGGCAAAATTCCAGCTTATATAATTTCTTATTACCTGCCAGTGCAATCCCGTGCCTGTCATAGATGAAACCGCGTTCTGCGGGTACGATGGTCTTCTTATTTTTATAACGTTGGTAATTGTTGTAAAAACCGTAAATATCTAATAATTGGATGGAAAATAATCGAAATATAAAAACACAAAAAACAAGAATAAAGATAACTTTTATCGATGCAATTCTCCCTTTATTTTCCTGCATTGGACAGCGATATTCTGCTATTTATCCGCAGCAATAGCTTCCGGAGAAATAAAATTCAATAATGAATAGTTTACTTGATCTGATGAAACCTGGTTTTTCTTTACACTGATGATGCTGGTTGGATCAGGAAAACCCATATGAAGAGTGCTGCCGGCAATTTCTATGATGCGGGTATCCAGGGATAACTGGCTGATATCATTTCTCAGATCAGTGATAATATCGCGGCTGTCCTGGATTTTTTGCTCGAGGGTTAAGAGTTCCCTTTGCTGTTCAAGAAAAAGCGAACGGAGCAGACTGGAAATCACGATGAAGCAAAAAAATGAAATAAAAATGATAAAAAGTATGGATGGTTTTTTATTCATCAGCACCTCTCTGCGACGCGTAATTTTGCACTTCGAGCACGAGAATTTTCCTTGATCTCTTCCTCGGTCGGAATGATTGGTTTTTTTGTGATAATTTTCAATCTTACTTCTTTTTCACATACACAGCGGGGTAAATATGCGGGACATATGCACTCAAGATTCTCATATTTGAAAAACTGTTTCACGATCCGATCTTCAAGCGAGTGATAAGAAATGACTGCGATCCTTCCGCCTTTTTTCAGGACCTCTACCGAAGATTTCAATCCCTTTTCAAGCGCATCGAGCTCTTTATTCACTTCGATACGAAGCGCCTGAAAAATTCTCGATAATGTTTTAAATCCCTTATCTTTCGGGATCACTTTTTCGATGATCTCTCTCAGTTTCTTTGTGGTTTCTATCTTTTTGTCTTTTCTCGCCCGAAGAATAGCATTACTGATACGTCTCCAAAACCTGTCTTCGCTGTAGTCATGCAGAACCTGCTCCAATTTGTCTTGTGGATAAAAATTCACAATGTCGTATGCGGTGAGCTTTCCGTTGTTGCGGTTCATTCTCATATCCAGCTCATCATCCTGAGTATAACTGAAACCACGCTGCTGATCGATCTGATGGGAGGAAAAACCAAGATCAAAAAGAATGCCATCAATCTTTGAAATCCTGTTAAGTGCTAATGCAGAGGAAAGATAAGAAAAATTTTTGTTCACATAAATAATTTTGTCCGAATACTTCATTAAGCGTTTCTGCGCGAAGTCTATCGCATCCCTGTCATGATCAAAAGCAATGACACGAATATCTTTTTCCTGCTCAAACATCGCTTCTGTATGTCCTCCGCCACCAAGCGTGGCATCGACATAGATCCCTCCCTTTTTAATCTGGAGGAAGTCAATAGAGCGGTCTTTAAGAACAGGAATGTGAAAAGATTTCATTGCACGTACTGGTGAGCTTGATTCTGATGCAGGTTAAAACTGAGATATTTTTCATAATGCTTGAAATTATCTCCATCCCAGATCGAGAAGTAGCGGTTGCCGCAATGCAGTAAAATGTGGTCATTAACTTCTTCGATATCTATGATATCTTTGGGGTGCATGAGGTGAGGAAGGGCTTCTACAGACAGCAGAGATGAATACATTTTAAATTTCTCAAGCAGTTCTTTTTCTTCTTCCGAGCCGTTCTTGAGTTTCTTCACATCAATATACTGAGCACTATTTCCGTTGAGTTCATATGCAAAGAGACCGAATTCCATTTCCTGCGGTACGTCATCAAAATTTTCGATCTTATAGGGTCCTTCCGGAAGTTTCACTCCTTTGATCTTCTTAAATTGCATGATCTGTCCGATGGAAACTTTCATTGTTCCTCCTGCGGATTTATAAGAGAAATTCATTCTCTTGCAGTTTTTCATCATAGCGCTGAGCAATTTCTTCTTCGTATTTTTGGAAATTTTCAGGATTCCAGATTGAAAAGAATTTGCCTTCACCCAGGAAAACGATCTTATTTTCTACCTCAGCGATCTCCAACAATTTTTTAGGTAACAGGATACGTCCCGGTCCCTCGACTTTGAGCACGGTCGCATAAATACGGAACATTTTCAGGAGTTGTTTTTCTTTTTCTGTTCCCTGCTCAAGATCATGTTCCAGATTTTTCCAGACATCCATTGGAAAGATATAGATCGTGTTGTTTCTGCCGCGGACTGCAACGACCAGCATTCGTGCAGATAGTGCAATGAGCTCTCTGAATGATTGAGGAATACTCACTCGCCTATTGGTAATCGAGCCTTCGATCGAACCCAAAAAAGTACCGGACACGGAACCTCCCGAATGCCATGTTTTGAATTATTTTGAATATCTATGACATTCGATGCCAATTTGGGATTAATTTTGAAGGTCTGTCAATTATTTTTTGAATTTATTAATATATAATAAATAATCAGAATTAGTTATGCGTTTTCTTGAAATATTTGTTAATTAGTTTTCTGGTTTGTTAATTGTCTGAAAATCTATAAAATCGTAAATCTTGTTACAAATTATTAAACTTAACTTCCCCATCCACGATCGTCATATACGGCTTTGCTTCGAGCCAGAATTCGTTTGATTCATTCTCAAAATCATCGATCACAATGAGATCAGCACGTTTGCCGTGTGAAATTGAACCAATCATATCTTCACTTCGCACCCCTTTTGCAGCATCTATGGTGTAAGCACGTATTGCTTCTTGCACAGTAATTTTCTGTTCTGGGATCCAACTCTTCTCTTTCGGGTCGCAGTGATATTTTCTCTCTAAAGCAGAATATATTCCAAAGAATGGGTTGTGGGTTTCCACAGGCACATCAGAGCCGAATCCAAGTACTGCACCTTCATCCAGCAAGCTTCTAAAAGCATAGGAATTTCTTCCATACTTACCCCATAATCGCTCTGTGGTTTTCACATCGATACTAATGTGGATCGGCTGCATAGAGCAATATATTCCTTCTTGTGCAACCCGCTGCTGATCCTCTGGCAGGCAGCACTGAAGATGTTCAATCCGGTAGAGCAGGTTTTGATATTTGATATCGGGAATATTTTTCACTCTTATAAGTGTATTGATGACGAAATTGTTTGCCTTATCCCCTATTGAATGAATAGTTGGTGATATCCCATTTTTTGCTGCTTTATAGACAATTTCAAAGAGTTCCCCTTCATTATAAAAATGTGTGCCGTAATTTTCTGGCTGCCCTGCATACGGATGGAACATATATGCGGTATGAGATCCGATAGAGCCATCCATAAAAAGCTTCAATCCGCCATATTTGAACCACTCATCACCAGTATAAGATTGGATTCCGTTCTCAATCATTTCATCAAGTAATTCATGTCGGAAATGCCAACAGGTTCGGAGGTTAAGTTGATCTTTCTTTTTTAAGTATGTGAATATTTCAAAGGCATCTTTGCCTTCCATGCTGTTGATGCCGGTAAGTCCCATTTGGTGTGCTTCATCGATTGCATCTTTAAAAAGCGATACCTGTTCTTCGAACGAGATATTAGGTCGGGCTTCATCAATGAATTTCCATGCTTTTTCAAAGAGAAAACCATTTAATGAGCCATCCGGATTTCTGCCAAAACTCCCCTCTTTAGGATCAGGTGTCGAAGGACAGATGTTCATCTTTTTCAGCGCTTGAGAATTACATAGAAAAGAATGAAGGTCTTTGCTTGATAGAGAAACAGGAATTTCAGGAAAAATATTATCAAGGAATTCTTTATTAAAAAAACTCGGATCATCCCACAGATTTTTATCCCACCCGATTCCACGAATCCATTCTTGCTTTTCGGTAATTTTTTTCTTGAAATCGAGCAATTTCTTCTTTATCCCTGCAGCAGAATCAAGTCCTGATAAATTTATGCAACGTTTTGAAAAAGAATAGTTTACAAAATGAGTGTGACAGTCAATAAAACCCGGAAGCAGCACTTTATTTTTGAGATCTATCTTGAGGACATCGTCGAAAAGATCACCAGATACCTCATCCTTTTTTCCCACAAACGCAATAGTATTACCATCGATAAGGACTGTATCCGCGATAGGATTGTATGGGTCTTGAGTAAGTACTTTTCCGTTGTAGAGCAAAATCTTCATAGGAGGAAAGTGAAGTGCCGGAATAAATCGTCAAATTTTTGATTTATCTATAGCATATCTTTTTTTGTAAGAATTTTAATTTTCTATTAAATAGCTCTCTAATTATCCATTTAATATCTTTTTCTTTAAATAATTTTAGTGATAATTCGTGTTAATCCGTGGTTAAAAAATATGGAGCGGGTTACGAGATTCGAACTCGCGACCCTTAGCTTGGGAAGCTAATACTCTACCACTGAGTTAAACCCGCTCGGTGTTTTTGCGAGTATATTTTTTAATGGAGTTAATTTGTCAATGAAGAAAGATATTTTCCTCTTACAATAGAACAGAGTGTGTTGTAACCTTGCTCAGAAGAACGATCATATTAGGAATTTGAATTCTTCCAGTTTACTTATCAAAAACAAAACCGCCGGAATATCCAGCTGTTCGTTTAAATTTTTTGGTTATATCATTAACTGAGTTAGTCTGCGTAATACCCGCAACCAATGTACATGTCTTGACCGGGAACCTTCATCACATACGTTCTTTTGTGTGAAAGTTCTTTCTTCCCGGGTTTGGGCCACCAGTACTCAGTCCAGCCAGCACCATCTTCTATTGCTATTTTTGCAAAATCAAAAAACAGAAAATTGCCATGTCCATCATTGAACGTACTTAGATCAGTGTTGACTATCTCGGGTTTATATGGATGAGCAGTCATTGTAACTCTATCCAGCGGACCTGCGAAAAGATACAAATCACCATCAATAAAAGGACCATTTACATTTTGGATGGCTTGCAGGGTTGGTCCTTCCCCCTTCATTACAGCCATCACTACGCCTTGCTCGACAAGAGCTTTTGCCTTTGCAGCTTCATCTGCGAAGAGAACTCCTACTCCAAGCAGTAAGATCACGATCATCACAATACTTAAGAATTTTACTTTCGGAATCATACGAATCTCCTTGTTTTTTATCCACACTTCCTGAAATAGAAAGTCAGGACTTTTAATGTTTTCATTATTTTCAGAGAAGATTTTTATTCTTATCAAAATATCGCGCAGTAAAATTTACACCTCATTCACAACTGCAATAAACCCGACGATCCGGTCATGTTCATCCTTTTTATAGTTCCATGCAATTGAAACGTGTGCTTCCTCTTCGTTCTTTTTCATAAGTAAGCCTTTCCAAACAGAGGGTTCGGGTTTTTTATGAAGAATATCTGCGAAATAGCTGTTGATACTGCTCGCATCATTTGTTTCGGACTTAAACAATTTCCCTATACCTGTTTGTAATAACTCATCTCTGGTATATCCGAACAATATTGATGCCTGATCATTTACATAAGTAACGACTCCAGCTTTATCAAACTCCTGAATTGCAACAGGTAAATTATTCAGAAGCCGTTTATATCTCTCCTTCTTTCTTTTAAGATCGTCCCCATTATTTATTCGTACAGAAATATCAGTTATTGTATCCATTATCTGCATGGGATTTCCCTCATCATCATGTATGATCGAAGCGCTGAAATAAGCAGGGAAAGTAGAGTCGTCTTTTCTCAGCAACTCCACTTCCAGACGAGTAATATCACTATCTGTTTCAAGGAGATTTCGCACGTTCCTTGCGACCCTGTCCCGATCATCAGGCGTCACAAACTCGACTCTCTGCATACCTATCAGCTCCCTGGGTTCTTTATAACCAAACATCTCAGCATTGTGCTTGTTGCATACGATTATCTTTCCTTCAAGATCAAGAATTGAAACTCCATTTTGAACTGTATCTATAAGAGTTTTATAGAGTTCTTCTTTAAGCTTCAACTCCTTTTCTCTTTCCTGTGATTCAGTAATATCGATTGAATTACCCACACTTCCGATCTGGTTGCCTTGTGCATCCTGCATGAGTGCAGAAGAGAGGTAGCTGATAAACTCTTTTCCCGTTTTCCTCTTGTTTCTTACAACACCGTAAAATGTCCCATTCTTTTGAAGCAATTTGCCGATTCGGACACATTCATCGGCATCGGCATAAAGTAATTGCACATGCTCGCCTGCAAGCTCTTTCTTCTTATAGCCAAAATTTTTCTCAGCTGCACCATTGAACTCGACGATCTTTCTTTCATTATCGACAGAAATAAACATTGTAAGAGAACTATCTATGAGGTTTCTTACATATTCATGCATTTCCTGCAGCTTTGCTTCATTTTCTTTTCTCAGAGTAATATCCGCGATAGAACCAAGAATCCTTACTAATTTACCATTGTTATCTACAAAGCAGACACCGTTCACATATGCATATAAATAATCTTTATTCTTTTTTTGTAACCTGCACTCTATTTGAAAACGCCTGCTCGTTTTTATTGCTTTTTTTATTGCACTCAGCGCATCATCTTTATCATCAGGATGAATAAGTAAGATCGCATTTGTAAAAGAAAGAAATTCTGAAATGTCGTCAGGCGTATATCCAAACAACTCATTAACAGCGCCAACAACTTCTATTGTTTGATTTGAATAATCCGCATCAAACACAACCTGACCTGTCTGTTCAACGACCAGTCTGTACCGCTCCTCACTTTCTTCAAGAGCGTGCTGGATACGTTGCCTGTCTGTGATATCCCGGCAAATAATTCTGATCTCAGAAGGTATCCCACTTTCATCGAAAATGAGTTGAGTGCGCTCGTGAACATAGAGTATTGATCCGTCTTTTGTTACTTTCCGGAATTCGAGTTCGCTGAACTCCTCCTTCTTTTTGAATATCTCTGAGACCTTCTTCTTTACTTCTTTCAAATCATCTTGATGGACGACAATCCACACAGCTTTTCCTATCAACTCTTCCTTTGTATATCTAAGATATTCTGCGCCGAACTGGTTGACAGCCGTAATAGCGCCTTCAGGTGAAACAGAAAAATACATATCAGGTGCATTGTCATAGAGGTCCTGATATTTCTTCTCGGTTTTGGCAAGTTCCAGCTCTGCCATTTGACGTGCGGTTTTTTCTTTTTCAATTCTTCGTTCAAGGATCTTGGTAGAATGCAATTCGTTTATGATCCTCAGTAAATGATCATAGTTCAGCGGCTTTGGCAAAAAACGGTCAATGCCAATAGTAATTGCTTCCAGAAGGTTCTCTTTCTTATCAAATGCGGAGAGCACGATTATGACAGTGGAAGGATCGATCGCTCTGATCCTCCGTGCCATCATCAAACCATCCATCTTCGGCATGATGATATCTGCAATGACCACATCAGGTCGATATTTTTCAAAGAGCTTCAGCCCTTCCTCGCCGTTGAGAGCTGTGTACACTTTTTTCACTCTTTTTTCCAGGATCATGCTCACGGAATTGAGAATGAGCACTTCATCTTCGACATATAAAATCGTAATATCTAAGGTTCCCATAACACATCCTTAAGAAAGTTTTTTGTGCAGTAATTTTTCTCTATAAGAAAATTTTTCTTCATATTATTGATAGCCATAGCTTATTTTTTTAAATTGGAAATTTATTACTTTTTTTATGTATCCTTGTCAATATTCTTGAAAGAAAAATTTAGATTACTGATTTTGAATCATAGTTTTTTGAATATTTGTGACCGGGCATCACGTATTATCTTGACGCAGCAATGAGAGAAATAAATTTTATCAGGCAACTGGTTATATATTTTTCAAACGTGTTATCTTTCGTATCTATTGTGCTGCATCATAAGGACACACTAAATGGAACGCATGCAAGATTATAGGATAAGATCGATTGACCTGCTTCGCGGTATAGTCATCATTATCATGGCACTTGATCATGTTCGGATTTTTTTTGGTTTCGGCACATTTTTCGCTGTTAGTGCTGATGCAAGTGCGACAACTCCCCTCTTATTTTTTACGAGATGGATAACTCATTTCTGTGCACCTGTTTTTGTTTTTTTGGCAGGAATTTCCGCATTTCTGTATGGAACACGCAGAAAGAGTATAAAAGCATTGTCATGGTTTTTATTCACCCGGGGGATATGGCTGCTGTTCGTAGAATTGATCTTCGTTAACTTTGCATGGACATTTGACATCAGTCTCAGCTTTCATATTCTGCAAGTGATCTGGGCAATCGGTTTATGTATGATATGCTTAGCCGGAATAGTTTTTTTACCACGATATATTATTCTTGCAATTGGCATTATTCTCGTTTTCGGTCATAATTTACTCGATCCTATTCGAACCGGTGGAATGTCTGTTATTGATTTTATTTGGTATACACTGCATCAGCAAAAGCTGGTTTTACTTGGTTCAGATTCAGCACTTAATTTTGTCTACCCTATCCTTCCATGGATCGGCTTAATGGCTCTGGGATATGTTTTCGGGACGTTGTATCAAAAAAATTTTGAAGCGAAGAAAAGAAGAAAATGGCTGCTCTGGGTTGGGATATGCTCTATTCTGTTGTTTATTGTACTTCGATTATTAAATATATATGGGGACCCAACGAATTGGAGCGTTCAAAAATCCCTCATCTCTTCTGTCATGTCATTTTTGAACACAACGAAATATCCCCCATCATTACTATTTCTTTTGATGACTATCGGACCTTCGTTAATTTTATTATCAGTCATCGAGGACTCCAAAAATAGACTCACAAATAAAATCATCATATTTGGTCGGGTTCCATTATTTTTCTATGTGATACATCTGTATATAATTCATATCCTCGCAATAGGAGCAATGATGTTAACCGGTCAGAACTGTTGTGATCTTATCCTTACAAAAAATGTTTTCTTCACAGAATCAATTGCAGATTTCGGCTTTAGTCTGTTATATGTATATCTTATTTGGATCTTTGTGAT
>Ga0268278_1001299_pt1 | contig 14821 bp, 13 predicted proteins | sample saktaG_3_FD_190135 | JGI IMG/M metagenome (GOLD analysis project Ga0268278, IMG submission 190135) | Saline water microbial communities from Sakinaw Lake, British Columbia, Canada - sak_2010_1_5_55m | ecosystem: Environmental > Aquatic > Non-marine Saline and Alkaline > Saline ... | reverse complement strand
TTTGTTGAGCATGATGGCAAGAGTTTGTTATCTACCTCAACAACACATATCCTGCATACAGAGCTTGGTTCTAAACCATCCTGATAACATAAGGTTGAAATCTCAATGTTATTTTCTTTTGCTATATCAAGTATTGTTTTGTTGCTTTGGCATTCAATCTCTTTGTTGTTTATTGTGATTTTCATTTTAGCTTATCTGTAAATTCATTTCTAAAATATTTTAATGCTGTTGTTATGTGATTAGTTGATGATTGGCCTAACTCACATAAAGATGTTGAAGCTATAACCCTGCAAAGCTCTTCTAATAAGTCTAAATCTTTTTTTGCTGCTTTTTTCAAAGAGATTTTTTCCAATAATTCCAAAACCCTCATTGTTCCTTCCCTGCATGGTGTGCATTTTCCACAACTTTCATATTCAAAGAATTTTGCAATATTTGTTGCAATATCAACAAGATCATGCTTTTCATCAATAGCTATAATTGTACACGAGCCAAGCATTGCCCCTTTTTCTTTTATTGTTTTAGAATCTAGTTTTATATTTTCATAAGGAATACACCCGCCAGAACATCCAAAATAAACAGCCTTGATATTATTTTTTGGCTTTCCTAAATTAATTAATTTTTTTAATGAAAATCCTGATTCGAGCTCATAAACACCTGGTTTTGTGACATTGCCTGACAAAGAAAAAAGCCTTAAATTATTGTTCCAGTTTTTATCCAGAATAATTAAAGGTATATTAGCCAGGGTTTCAACATTATTTATTAGGGTTGGCTTGTTAAAAAGCCCTTTGTTAGCTGGAAATGGCGGCTTTATTCTTGGATTTCCCCTATTGCCTTCAATAGATTCAATTATAGCTGTTTCATCACCACAAACATAAGCTCCTGCTCCTGAGATAATTTCAATATCAAAATATATTTTTAATTTATTTGCTATTTTAGTTGCATTGCTGATAACTTTTTGCAGTTTGTTTTTCAGATAAGAATACTCTCCCCTTAGGTATAAATAACCTTTATTTGAGCCAATTGCATAGCCAGCTATTATCATTCCTTCTATTATATTGTTAGGGTTTTTCTCAAGTATTAATTTGTCTTTAAAAGTTCCTGGCTCACCCTCATCAGCATTAGCTATAACATATTTCTCGCCCTTAGAGTTTCTTGTGAACTCAAGCTTAAGTCCTGTTGGAAAATCAGCACCGCCGCGGCCAGTAAGGCCTGATTTTTTTATTATCTCAATTATTTCCTCAGGTTTCATTCCAGCTATTTTGCTTAATGCCTTAAAATTTGAGTTTTGTAATATTTTCATTTTGATTTATTATTTTTGATTTATTCCTCTTTAATTTCATTTATTTTATTTTATTCATAATTTTCATTTTAAACCTGAGATTATTTTTTTAATTTTTTTCTCATCAAGATTGTGGTAAATTTTGTTATTAATCATCATTGCCGGTGCTTTGTCACAGCAGCCAATGCATGATACAATCTCTAAAGAAAATTTCTTGTTTTTTGTTGTCTCGCCAGACTTTATTTTCAATAATGATGCAAGAAACTTGATTAAGTTTAATGAGCCATTAAGATAGCATGATGGGCTGTTGCATATCCTTATGATATATTTGCCTTTTGGCTCTGTATAAAGCATTTCATAAAAAGTAATAACCCCATATATTTTTGAGAATGGAATTCCTGTTTTTCTGCTTAAATAGTGCGCATTGGCCTCAGAAACATAGCCAAACTTGGCCTGAATTTCCTCAAGCATTGGCAGAAGAAGGTTATCCTTTCTATCTCTTATAATCTCATCAATATCCCTAAAGCTCATGCTACACCTCTTTTCAATACAAAAATCACTTAAGAACTATAAATAATTTATGATTTTAAAAAAAAGAAAAAATAAAATTTACCCACTAGGGTTATAAGGTTTGCAGCAATAAAGATTTTCAAGTCCTTCAATTGGTATTTCTTCATCACCATAATATGTTTTAGATGTTAAATCAAAGCCGTTGTCTTCACATACTTCCTTTACTGTTCCTCCCTGGGCAATGCATTTTGCCCTTGCCATTGCACTTGTTTCTGTTTCTTCAACATCTTGTCTCCAGCCTCCAATGTTACCTGTAAAAATCAATATCAAGACAATCATAACAACCAAAACAAGTGCTGCGATTACTATGGTGTTCATTGGAAGTCCTTGTGCTTTTTTATTTTTCATAATTATCACCTATTTTTCAATTTCTAATATCTTAACACAGCAAATTTCATCTGTCTTATCACATTTTCCTTCTATAACATTTCCTTGAGTGCATTCTGTTGTTCCAACACATTCTCCTCCTTTTGCTGTGCACTGCTGGATATCTTGTGTAAAGCCGCCCATCCTGCCTGTAAAGATTAATATAAGAACTACCATCACAACTAAGACAATGGCCGCAATAACAATAGTATTCATTGGAAGGCCCTGGCCTCTTTTAGATTTCATTTATTTCACCTCGTTTTGTTTGTTTTAAAATCATAAAAATCCACTGTGGATTTTTAGGATGCCAGAAATGCTCATCAACCCACCTAAGTACATGGTTTTTGCAGGCATTTCTGTGCATAAAAAATTAATATAAAGCTGTTTTGGATTAACTAGTATTTAAAATTATCGATAATTTAATATCAGGTGCAGATATCAAGCTGTATGAATAAAGTGCCCCAGTCTGTTGGAATAGGATATGTCTTTGATTCCCTGTTTGAATACCTATTGCAGTTTCCATAATTTCTTTTCATTATTTGCTCAGAGCCGCGATATGCACTGAATTCATAGGATTTTTTCCATTTTTCCAGGGTTTTGCTAAATATTTTATCAATTGTCTCATTGAGTTTTTCATATGAATTCATTCCATCACAATCAATATTATTAAAAGCAGCACAATCCTGAAATAAATCACTAACATCACTTCCCTTGCAGTCAGTTGTTGTCTTCAGCAAAACATCAATCATATTGTTAGCAAGCTCAGAATCAATAAAGCTGCCCTTTATATCATCTTTCTTGTTTAAAATGCCAAACTTTACAAAAAAAAGTAAACCAATTGTTATCAAAATAACTATTATAGCAAGACCAACAATTTCTGCCTGTGATTTCTTATTCTTTTTCATTTTACTCGTAAACATCAATATTTAAGACTCCAAAATTATTTTTATTTGAGCTTGCATTATAAAGTGAAATAGGGATTTTTATTGATGATATTGATTTTTTGTTGGTTAGAGACTTATATTCATAGATATCCCAACCCATTTCAGAAGGGTAAATCTGCTCAATACTAATCTTACTTGAACCAAAAAGATCATAGTAATACTCAGTTCTGAGTTTTTGGTCATCTTTTATAATCTCACTAAGTGCCTTAACTTTGAGCAGGTCAAAGCAGTTATCATCAACAATGTTCATAGATGTTGGGGAAGTGCACTGAAGCTCTGGCAGGAAAGAAACAAGCTGTGCTGTCTGGATAGCTTTTAATTCAAAATATTCTTCTCCAGTCTCCTCGATACTTCCACCATACACCCTTACATAAAATATAAGCCCAAATGCTATTAATACAAAAAATATCAGCAAGACAGCAATTGTCTCAAACATCTTTATTTGCGCTTTCTTGGTTTTCATTTTAATACATTGTTGGGCAGGAGTATGACTGCAAATTCTCATTCTTTATTTCTATATTGTTAATAATATTTTCAATGTAACTAACAGAATCAGCAGTTATACTTCCTTTTGAACGGTCTGCTATCTCTGAAAAAAGACTTGAATCATAGTAGGATATGCAGCTGCTTTCAGCATATGAATCACTTAGACTCTTTGTTCTTTTTTCATAAACCATGCTTACAATGCCAAGCTTGTTAAATGCCTTTTCAACATTGCATTCATAATTCTCAAGATTCCCACTAAACATAGCACCTAAAATCATTGGATTTCCAAGATAATTTGCTTTTCCAACCAGCTCAAATTGAGCACCCTTTTTTTCATAAAATTCTATTTCATTTGTTCCTGAAATTACATTTATTGCACTAACCTTATTATTAGAAACACTATCAAGATTAGACGGAACAACAGGATCCTGCTCATCAAAAAATACAAGCTTAAAGTAATTCCCTGTATCTTTTATGTTTGATATGTGGTCAGGTCCAACTATATCCTTTGTTATTCCAGTGGGAAGAGAATTATACAATTCCTGTGCATCTCCTGAGTTGATGAAGATGTACTTATAGTTTGGTGTTGTAAGATAAAGAAAATTTGAAACATGATAAGGCATGTTCCAGTCAAGAGCCCATGTGAGTAATGTTCTTCTTTTTATAACCTCTGGTGCAAATACAATCTTGTTTTTTGTTATGTCACCATTGATATCTCCTACAAATATTTTATCACAGCTAAACTTGATTTCCTTGTCAGGAATCGTGATTGGGTTAATAGTCCTAACACTAACCTCTGCGCCAGTAATAATTGTCTGTATGTTTGTTATTATAGTGTTTGCAATTGTTATATCAGAATTCTTTTTTAGATTAAGTACCAATGAGCCAAAAAACAGAAGTATTAACACACCTGCGATTAAGATAAAAACCCAGTTAAACTGGACACTAATCACCCCTTTTTTTGATTCCATTTTATAAATTGCCCTTTGAGTAGAATAGGCAGACCAAAAATATTCTCTGCTTGATAAATTATTTTTTTTTATCTTTTTTCTTGTATTTTTTAAGTTCAGCAGTTGCAACTAGTGACAGTTTCTCAAAAACATCTTTTGGGCTTTTTTCTTTCTTTTTTGTAACTTTCTTTGTAACTTTTGTTTTTTTAGGAACACTATCTGTTTTTGTGGTTTCTGGTTTGCCTATATCCAGCCTTCCGTGAAGATTCTCGATTGTATTGGTTTTTGGCTGAGCAGCAAAAGTGCCAAAGACCTTGTCATGCTCCCTGAATCTTTCCCTGTCTCTTATAATTTTTTCCATTGCCTGTCTTCTTCTAAGTTCCATTGAGTTTGTGCTTCCTGGAGTAGAAGGCTTGAATGATGTTGTTGACCTAGTCTGAGAAGCTGAAGTAAATGGCTTGAATGGCTCTTTCTGTTTTGGCTTTGTGAAATTCTTATACAATAAGTATCCAATTCCTGAAACCAAAAGGATTATTCCTATTATAAGCAGGATAATTGGCCATATGGATGCTGGACTGCTGTCTGAATCAGTTGGGTCAAATCCTTTCTTAACCTCATCTCCGTCTGAAACTCCATCACTATCAGTATCTCTATTAGTTGGATCTGTTCCTTTTTTATATTCCTCTAAATTTGTCAGGCCATCATTATCTTCATCATCACCTGCATCATCAAGGCCAGGATCAAGGCCATAATCTTCTTCCCAGTCATCAGGCATTCCATCATTATCATTATCTTCATCACAGGCATCTCCTGTGCCATCCCCATCAGTGTCTTCCTGGCCCTTATTGCTTACATAAGGACAATTATCCTCATTATTAGGTTTTCCATCACCATCGCTGTCTTTTACAGAAGCAGCGCACTTGCCACTTAAACAACTGCCTGATTCACAGTCTGAACTAGTTTTACAATCCTTTCCATCATCACATTTTGAACATTTATCTCCGCCACAGTCAACATCTGTCTCTCCAACATCAAGCTTATTATTAGAACATTTATTTATTCCTATGCAGATTTTGAGGTTAGAATCACATTTTCCAGACTCACAGTCATTATCTTCTTTACAGTCAGCATCATTCTCACATTCATCACATTCACCGCCGCAGTCAATATCTGTTTCATCGCCGTTCTTTATTCCATCATCGCATGATGATTCTGCACATTTATTGCTTAAGTTGCAGAATCCGCTGTGGCAGTCACTATCTTCAACACATTTATTTGTTAAATCGCATTTATCGCATGATCCTCCGCAGTCAATATCTGTTTCATCTCCGTCTTGGATTCCGTTTGAGCAGCTTGCCGGCTTCTTTGATGGATCAATTTTTACTCCATCACTCTTGCCTGCTTGGCTTGATGATCCAGCTCTGTTTTTTGCAATCACACTAAAGAAATATTCTGTTCCCTTGGTTAGATTGAGTTCATCACCATTGTGATCTTCATCAACCCATATCCATTCATCTTCTTCATCACTTTGTGTCCAGTTGACTGTTATGTTTCCTGATTCATCCTCAAGCATGTAAAGATAATAATCTATCCCAGATGCTGGTTTTTCATCTAAAACCCATTTTACCCTTACCTTATTTGTATGATAAGAATATTCTGGATAGTCATCAATATTGCTTGTGTCATTAACAATAGGTGTTTCAACAGGGGCTGTATCAACAGTAAATATTACTGTTGTTATTGGTGATTGCTTGCCCTCGCTGTAGCATCTTACATAATAATGGTAATTTCCATCAGCAAGCGGTGAAATCCGCTTTTTGTGCTCATAATCTCCTGAACTAAATAGTTCTTCTATTTTAGTTGAAACATTATTGTAAAAACATTGTGCAGCTTTGTTTGTTTTGACGCTCAAGTAAATGCTTGACTCATTTGTATAAGCCTTTGTTGTTGATGTTACAATAAGGTCTGCATTAAGGTCAACACTAACAACAATCTCTTTTGTGTCTGAAACCAAGCCTGCCCTGTTCTCGCATGCAATATAATATATATAATCCTCTGCATCATCTGGAATGCTTTTTGTCTGTGTATGCTCTTCAGAGAATTTTGGTTCATCAAATCCAGGGAACTTGTTATTCATTGAGTCATATTCCTGCTCAGTTAAATCATACTTACATATTGTTTCATCATCTGTTCCAACAACAAGGACTGTTTCAGCAGGTTTTTCTATAATTGGGTTTGGCTCTGCATAATATGTAGTTATAATTGGCTTTGAAGAATCAACATATAACCCAAACTCAGAAACAGAGTCTTCTGGAGACCATATATTATCATCACATCTCACATAAAGCTTATGTTTGCTCTCATCATTCAAGGCAAGCTCTTCCTTTGTGTGTGTCTTGCCTTCAGAGCTTGTAAATTCATTCATGTAAGCATATTTTAAAACAACATCGATGCTATATCTGCATGTTGTATCATGGTCTGTTGATATTATAAGGTCGAAACCGTCTGTCTCAGAAACACCATACTCTGGCTGCACAAGTTTAATGTATGGCCTGCATAAGCCGCCTAGGTCAATCTCTATTTCATTTGTTTTTGTATCCTTTTCTTTGTTAGAACAAAGTATTTTTGTTGTGCATGCAGGATCATCTTTTGTTACTTTTATACTACCATCATTATCATCGCAATCAAGCCCGAGGCATATCTTATCCTTATCAAGGTCTATCGCAACACCATCATCATCAACTGGTTTGCATCCAAGGGGTGTCCAGTCCTCTTTATCATCAAGGTTAGGAATCTCATCTCCATCTTTGTCAGAATCATCCTCATTAATAGTGCCATCACCATCATAGTCATCCTTTGTTCCAGTCAAATCATCATTATGCTCTTCATCATCTTCTAGTCCTAATCCGCTTTCTGTTAGTTTACATATCTCCAGTTGGCATGTTTTTGTGCCATCAGCACTACAAATAGTTCCCTCTAGGCAGTTAGCTGTATCCTTACAGTCTATTAAACCATCCTCATCATCATCTTTATTATTAGTACAGTTTTCTGTATTAGTTATGCCGGGGGATCCAATATTACATACACTTACATCAATCCACTCTGTTAAAATTTCGTCTAATAATGGGTTATTGGGGATAATTGAGAATCTTATATTCCCCTGAAGATGATTTGTGCACTCACTTAGCTTTAAGTCATAAGCATATTCCATCCTTGTTGTATTTCTCTCTTTGCAAGTGCCATCTGCTACTTTATCAAGATTATCATCATAAAATGGGAGTATAGTAAAATAAGTTACATCTCTATAATATTCTACATTTTCATCTGACCCCCAGCTTAATATTACATAATCACATTCAAGAGTGACAGTTATGTGCTCCCCTGGCTGGCATTCATATCCCTTACATTCGCCATCTACATAAACTGTTTTAGGAGGGCAGTATGCACAACATGTTGTGTATTCTTCATAATCAGTTCCGCCATACATTTCTGAACACCACTGGCTGCCACCTGATATGCTTACTCCTGTCCATACATCTTCTCCACCTGCTTCAACACACTGGATTTGGCATGTTGAGAAACCAACTTCATTGTAACCTGTTGGATCTCCAGATGAGCTCCCAGAACCCATTGGATCATTATAAGGAAGTCCTGAAGCATCGCCGCAAGGTGTTGCTTTAGTTGGTCCGCATCCCTCTTCTTCATAATAAACTGTCTGTGGAGGGCAATAAATACAGCATTTGCTAGAAGCTGGTTCAACACACTCATAGCACCATACACTCTCATGTTTTGCCTCTACAGCATACTTGAATTTTGGGCATTCATCTAAACAAACAGCAGCTCCCCCTGCATCAGTTAAAGCCTGAACACCCTCACTTTCTATGCTCTCACCTGCATCATCAATAAATGTCTCTATGTCTATGCCTGCTTCACTCATACATTCAAGACCTGAAATAGAAGATGTTTTATCATCATAACTACAACATGGCAGAACACATGGCTTAGAGCAACATCTTTCTTCTCCTGTTAAAGGGGATATCCATTCTGCAGGACACACTTCTCCACCTTCACATACATCGCCGCCTAAATCAGCACATGAATCTGGGCAACAATAACCTCCATCACATGTACTGCAGCCACAAGAGTATTCACATGATTCCTCTAGATGCCAGTAAGGTGGACAACTGCCTTCGCATTGGTTACCACATTCTTGTTTCTCTGCAGGCTCTGGATTTTTAAGTTCACATTCTCCCTCTATAGGTTCAGAAATAGGCGGAAGAGTTTCCCCTACACAACCAACAATCTGGAACAATAAGAACAAAAGGCAAAATATGATAATTAAAGTTGAAATCTCTTTTTTAGCAATCATAATATTTCCTCTTAAAATTTAAATTTTTTATTTTTAATGATATTATTAATTCTGTCCCTTCTGTAATATATAAATCTTTTTGTTTTTTATTAGATGGGAGTGCCAATTACAAGTATTCTAAGTTTTTGCCCATCTTTATAATTCTCATTCTCATTATCTTTTTCCTTTGCATAAACTATTAAATCAACATAACCTCTATCAAAATCAGATTGTTCTACATGATAAGGCAAATCAGGCTCATAGGTAAAATCAATCACATCCTCATCTGGGTCATCTGCTTTTGGGTTGATATCATCTTCTGTTATCACAGCATTAGAATACCCCTCAAATTGGAGCATTGGAATATCAAGATAATGCAAAGCAGGATACCTATTCTCCCTGGCAAACTGAAATGTATAAGGCTTGGCATAAAGCATTGACTTATTATCTTTTATTATAATAAGGTCATCACAGCAACTATTAAGGCAATAAGCACTCTCATTTTTTTTAATATTAATACCTTCTATATAGCTAGGTATATTATTAATATTAGTAATATTAAATAAGATATCCACAGTATCTTTACTTATAATATCATAAACAAAATTATAAACCTTTTTTAGTCTTATCTGGGGATTTGTGTAAAAATAGCTAACATTAGTTATTGTGTTTGTTATAGTTTTATTTATACCTAAGGGATATTCTAAAAATACAATTACATCATTCTCGCCAATTATAACAGAAACATTAATCTTATTAACATCAGCGTCTATTTCAAATCCCTGCTCATCAAAGATTATTAAATTAATCTTATCTCGCAAATAATTGGTTATAAATTCTGTAAGCTGTGATTCTATTGAAATTGGATCAGGACCATTTAATGGAGGCAGATTATTAATCCCAAATATATTAAAACCAGCAGGGAAATACTCCCCCCCAACATTAGGAAACTTTTTCCAAGGATAAGGCCATGGTTCATGGAAATAAAAATAGAAAAGATCAGAATCCTGCTTGTATATATCATAGGAAACTTTGTAATTATTATCATAAATAAAATCACTGCCTTCTCCTGTTGGATCTTGTATATGAGGAACGCCCTGGCTTTCATAGATATAACCCCCCTGCATTCCAATAAGTAAAAGGCCTTTCTTTGTGGCATCATCAAGCTGTGTTGTTACATAGTTTGTTATTGGCCTTGCTTCTTTTGGTATCTTCTGGGCTCTTACAAGCTCTTGCATACCCATCTCTTTTTCAGTTGTGCCCCTGAAATAAAACAAAAGAATAGCTAAAAAAAGAATAATAATCCCAATAATGATGTATACTGTAACCTGTCCCCTCTTTTTTTTATGCATTGTTAAACCTTTTATTGACTTAAAATAAACTTTATATTAAATGTTTCGATGAAATTAAGTTTTTTGCTTAAGATAAGCAATTGTATATGTTCTCTAATGAATCATTGGCCTCTTTTGGATGCATCCCCAAGCTAATAAAGACACTCTTCAAATCAGAGCATGATCTCAATTCATACGGCTTTTCAGCAAAAGATGCAATAATTGTTTTTACCTTGTATTTTCTGCAAAGCCTTATGTTCTGTATCATCCTGCCCAAAATCTGTGACCTTATGATTCCCTCTATGTTTAATATGCTTGAAAATGAAAAACCTATTATAACATTATTCTTATTTGCCAGCTTGCATAAAACATGGTTAAGGCCTGAGTTCCTATGATGCATAGAATCCTTAGTTGCAATAGTTCCTAAATCAAAAATAACATTTGCCTTGCTCTTTTCTATAGCATGCCTGTCATTTCCTGTTGATTTGTAAATAACAAGCTTGGCTAGTTTTTTTGCTTTAATAATATTTTTAGAATCTGCAATAAGGCCAGTAAAAAGCCTTAGTTTTGTCTTTTCCTGCAACTTGTTGATTTTTTCCTGATTCTGAAAGAAATCATTTTTATTTTTGAAGTTATAAACAAAGTATATACCTTCAATACTTAATCTTTCAGCTATTTCAATAAACTCTTTCTCATTGCTTTTTGCAAGAACAAGGTCAATAAACATATTATAATTTAATTATGTGATTTATTTAAATCTTTTTGTTTTCCAGTTTTTCCAGTATAGTGCATGCATTGCAGATTGTTTTTTGCGACGGCTCTTTGCAAATAGTGCAATATGTCATTTCTTCGTTTGTTTTAAAACCTTTTTTCAATTCAGGCAATATCTTCAAAAACCAGTTAATAATGTTCTCTTTTGTTTTTGGATATTTTTTCTCAAAATCAACTAGCTCATTCCTTACAATCTCCCTGTAAGATGATCTTGCATAAGGGCATCTTTCATATGCCACTGGAAATTTCATCAGCTTTGAATATGCTTTTATGTTCTCTTCTCTGCAAAGATATAATGGCTTTACCCTTGGAATAAATCCCCTGCTTTTGACAATACCTGCTATTGGGCCAAGCCTTGCCATAAGCCCCATATTTCCCCTTAACATATTCATCATAACAGACTCTGCTTCATCATCAAGGTTATGGCCTGTTGCAAGCTTTTCTGCTCTAAGTTTTTTTGCTTTTTTATTCAATAAATAGCGCTTTAGAATCCCACATATTGTACAGTAAGGCATTTCAATTCCCTTTGAATCAAGCTCTTTTTTGATATCATCAAGGGAATACCCTGTCTCCTGCTTAAATGAAACAATATGAAGCCTTACCTTATTTTTCCTGCAGAAACATTTAAGATTGTCTAGATTTTCCCTGCTTGAGCCATTTATTGATGGATCTAAGGTTATTGCCTCTATTTTATAGCCGAGTTTTTTGAGTATATATGCTAATACTGTACTGTCCTTGCCGCCAGAGCATGCAACAAGAATATTTTCTCTCTTGAAAAGCAGTTTGTACTTTCTTATGGTTTTAGCTACTGCTTTCTCAATTTCATGCTGTTTTTTGACGGCCATGAATGCAATAAAATAAGTATAGTTTATAAAACTGCTTTTTTTATATAGCAATCTTTATATATTTGTGATTTTAAAGTGGTTAATCTTACAATGAAAAATGAAAACATTGAAAAAAAGCTGAATCCTGATTCCAAACCTGAAAAGCATGAGAAGTTAAAGAGCTTTATTTACAAAAAGTCAATGAATTTCATTGAAAAAAGATTCAATGAGCTTGTTGTTGAAGGAAAGGAAAATATTCCTAAAGATAATTATATTATATTTGCAGGAAACCACACTAAGCTTGTTGACCCCTTGGTTTTTTATTATTTGGTTGAAAATATTCCAATGATAGCAAGAGATGATTCCATTGATGATCTCCCATTAAAGGGATTTCCCTTTAAACTGAAAATATTTGGCAAGGGATGGGATTTAAATCCTCTTTTAAATAAGTTTCTAAGCTGGGAGTTTGACTCTGTTCCAATAAGTAGAGAAGGCATTAAACTAAGCCAGATAAAAAAATGCATCAAAAAGTTTGAGGAAAACAAAAAAATCTGTTCCTTTCCTATGGGAACAAGAACAACAAGCGGTTCAATCTATGATATGTATGAAAGCTCGGACAAAAGAAATCCCGGAAAACTTGTTGATATGTTACAGAGGAATATATGCAAGCCAGCAAAGGTGCTCCCATTTTCCTTAAGCTATGATGAAATAGCAATGCTTGGGGCGCTAACAATAGGAAAGTCATTCACTATTGACACAAATAGTTTAAAGAATATTTCTCAAGAGGAGAAAGGAAAATTTTATGATGACATAAGAGAGAATATAATGAGTAATATAGGAAATTTAACCAAAGTTTATGGAGACAGCATACTGGCAACAATAGTGAAGTCTGCAACATCAAACCTGAAAAAAAATAAATACCTGCCTTGTGTAAATAAATATTCCCCTATGGATGTTTTAATGGAATATGCAACATTAAACCCAGAATGTAAGTATTATATAAAAAAAGATCCCCTTATTGAAGTTTTTAACTCAGTTGTTGGAGGATTAGACAAATATAACAAAGGAATAGAATCAAATTCAAATAAAAAAATAAATCTCTATGACAAATTGTTGGACACGGAATATAGGAAGAATTATTTAAATCAATTTTTATGTTGGGCTGAAAACAAAATGCAACTTGTAGGTATTGACCCTAATAAAGGTTACCTTCTTTTTTTGGACAATATAAGAAGGGAACCAAGAAAGAGAATGTTTTTAAAAAAGGATGTTAACATAACATATCTTTACAACAAATCAAAACATTTAACTCTATTGCAGGAAATTGTCACAAAAGAAATCAAAAATAAAGAAGATTTAATTTTTTCAGAGAGTGTTTATTAAAACCAACCAAAGGCCTCAAAACCATTGCCTTAATATTTAATTCTTTGAATGTTTCAAGTGTTTGCCCTACAACAACTGCCTTTGCATTGTTTTCTTTTGATAGCTCATCCAGTTCTTTGATATTTTTTATTATTAATAATTCTGGCTCAAAGCCATATGCAAATTTCTTAATTAAATCAATATCTGTTTTTTTCAGCGAAACAGGAATTACAAAACATCCGCGCTTCATCATTAATAATGAGGCAAGCAAAGAGTTTTCATCTTCTATCAAGGAAATAACTTTTCCTTCAACACCAACAGGAAGGCCATTAAGGCCCTTAACTTTTTCTGTAAAAACATAAGCATAATCCAAAATTTCTATGCCTATTTCCAAATCAAAATTCTTTAAGCTGACTTTTTTACTAAGCTTTTCGCAAACAAAAGATCCAATTGTTCTTTCTATCTTAGGGGATGTTAAAGGAAAATTCTTATTAAGCCTTTGCGCAGAAACCCTGAATGTTTTGAATTTTCTGTTTTCTATTAGATTTGAAACTGCTTTTTCTATTTCTTTTATCTCAGGCTCAAGAACTAATGCAGGGCTGAAAGAGGAAACTCCAAAAACATATTTTAAGCAATCTAATTTCTGCTCTGTAAATATAATAATCCTGCCTCTAAGCCTCTCTATTTTATCATAATTTGTTTTGTTTTTTTTAAGGCAGTCTTCTATATTGCTTATTAATTTTCTCTCAAAAACAATCCTGTTATTGCCTTTAAGGCTTATTTCAGAATACCTTACTATAACAACATTTTCCATTCTGCTGGAAAAAGATTTTTTGTTTATATTAGTTTTGTTTTTAAACTAAAGCTGATTTATTGCCTTGACCGGTTATGTTGCGTAATCGGGATATAGAATGAGTGGTGCGTTAAGGGTGGTAAGGGGAGGGCGTTTTTATCTTATACACAAACCTCTTTTTCTATAAGTGTATTATAAATTTTATTTATCTCCAATGTAGATAATTCTTGTTTTTCCCTAAACAAATTTATTCCTTTAACTATTGAAACAAACTTATTTTGAAGCTCTATTGAAGGTATTGGAATTTTTATACTCTCAATTTGTTTAGAACTGATATTTGGTTGTAAAGAACTTGAACAAAGTTTTTTTACCTCTTCTTTAAAATAATCCATATAACAAAAGTATAGTAAATATGTTTCATTTAACCCTTCTTTATTAATTAAAAATCTTCCAACCCTTTGATTTAATAATAAAGGTAAATCCTCTTTTTCTATCTTTACAACTTTTACATTATTCAGAGATTTAATAATTGGTCTTGTCATTGCCATAACTATATCCTGTTCTTTTAGTAAGAAATCTTTATATTTCTCTAAATATTTTTGAGGAAGATATGTTTTTTCACTCCAAACTAACCTATTATAATTGACATTTTGTATTTTTACTAAAGGAATACCATCATTAGAGTAATCTTTACTTTTAAACGCAAAACCTCCCTGAAATGTTGCATAATCCTTGATTTTTGCTAATCCAAATCCATTCCATTTATTTTCTTCATTACCAAACATCTCAAAAAATAA
>Ga0268278_1001286_pt1 | contig 14915 bp, 16 predicted proteins | sample saktaG_3_FD_190135 | JGI IMG/M metagenome (GOLD analysis project Ga0268278, IMG submission 190135) | Saline water microbial communities from Sakinaw Lake, British Columbia, Canada - sak_2010_1_5_55m | ecosystem: Environmental > Aquatic > Non-marine Saline and Alkaline > Saline ... | reverse complement strand
AAAACTGACATTAATTTTATGAATATATTTTGATATACCATTTTCTACATTTGGACTTAAGATTAGATGGACATGATCACCAACTAAAGCAAAGCTTAAGATATCTACTATCGGTGATCCCTTGTCAGAAACTATCTTCCAAGGAACATCTTCTCCAAGCAATATTTTATCAGCGATATAGAGGATGTTTTTCCTAAAAATATTAAAGCCTGGTTTGCCGATATTAGTGGTATACATTTGAAAGATAAAACGAGAGCAATCTTCTTCATTAGAAAAAATCAGTCTGCCCTCCACAGCCCTTATAATAATATGACATGGTGTAAATTTATCAAATCTCATATTGTTCATTATACCACAAAAGAAAAATACAACCTGTGTAAAACTATTTTATTCAATAATTTACTTATCCGATATTATTTTAAGCTATTTTAAGGGGGTTTTGGTCTATCGGAACTACTAATAATGTGCAAAACCCCCTATTTTTAAAACAAAAGTAGTCCGGGACTACTTTGGTCGTCCGGGACTACTTTTACTATTTTAGCTAATTCTAATATTTTATTCGAAAATTATATGATCGATTTTGTTATATTTTTTTGATATTAAAACATCTTTAATAAATTCTTCGTATTTATTAGGAATTGGAAAAAAATCATTAAATATTCCTTTTTCAATAATAATAGAATCTCTTAATCCAAGATAGTCCGGGTTCGTTCCAAAAGAGTAGTTTTTCGCAAAATTCATAACTTTTTCTATATCAATAATTCCCTTCTCCTTAAGTTCTGGTTCTATTAATTGTCCTGGATTAATAACATTTATATAGGCTAGGATATACTGTAATTGGATATCGTTTTCTATTGGTACTGCCTTGAATCTACCTTGGAATAAAGATCCTACTCTATCGTATTTTTTATTAAAATAACTAACATACCCAACTCCAATTTTATGCATGAAATGAGAAATACCATTCTCTTCTATCTCTTCAATCAATAGGTGAAAGTGATTTGGCATTAAACAATCTGCCATAATTTTAACTAAAGGTTTTTTATTTTCCTTATTTTTATTAATAAACTCCTTTAGTAATACAAAATTAATTTTTCCTTTATTTTCTTTTTCTATATCATATAATGTACTAAGCAAAACATCCTTATCATTAAACAGAAACATGCCCTGAAGAAACCTCCATTTATCTGAGTCGTTATTAAAAATATTACGCTTCTCTACGCCTCGATTATACACATGATATATTTTTCCAACTTCAAATTTTATTTTTCTCATATTTTTACTTTTTAAGATTATTTAGATTATGAGGTCGTCCCGGATGACTTTATAATTATATTAATTTAATAAACTCCTTTTCAGTGAGTATTTTTACTCCTAACTTTAAAGCTTTATCATACTTAGATCCTGGATCTGAGCCAGCAATAACATAGTTGGTTTCTTTAGAAACAGAGGTTGAAATATCACCTCCTAAATCACGTATTTTTTGCTTCGCCTCATCTCTTGTCATGCTTTCTAAACCACCTGTTAAGACAAATGTTTTCCCAATAAAATTCTTGTCTTTCTTTGATTCGTACTTTGTAATTTTAACCCCTACTTTTTCTAATTTCTCTAAATAATCAAGATTCTTTTTTTCTCTAAACCAACTATAAATTGATTGAGCAACTACTGGCCCAACGTCTTGAATATTCTCCAATTCAGAGAGACTAGCTTCTTTAATTCTTCGCAATGATCCGAAATACTTTATTAAGTCTAGAGCCGTCTCTTCTCCGACATTTCTGATGCTCAAAGCATAGATAAAACGAGGCAATGAAATCTCTTTTTTACCACTGACTGCTTCTATAAAATTAGTAGCTGATTTAATAGCAAATCTTTCCAAAGAAATTAATTCTTCTTTCTTCAAATTAAACAAATCAGCTGGATCGGAAATTAACCCCTTCCCTATTAACTGATCTATAACCTTTGGGCCAAGACCATCAATATCAAAAGCTTGTTTAGAAACGAAATGATTGAAGAATTCTTTCCTTTGAGCAAAACATTTTTTATTGCTACAACGAGACACTACTCCTTCTGATTTAACAACTACTCCACCACAGATAGGGCAATGTTTAGGCATCTTAAATTCTTTCTCTTTACCATTTCTAAGACCAGGTAAAACCTTAACAATATCTGGGATAACATCGCCAGCTCTTTCAATAACAACAGTGTCTCCTATCTTAACTCCTAATCTCTTAATCTCATCTTCATTATGTAATGTAGCTCTTGCTACAATCACTCCTCCGACCCGTACAGGCTTTAAATGCGCTACAGGTGTCAAAGCACCAGTTCGCCCCACTTGAACCCTTATATCCTCAATTACAGTCGTTACTTGCATTGCTGGGAATTTATAGGCGATTGCTCCTCGAGGAGCCTTACCAACCGTTCCTAATTTATCGAATAACTTACTTGAATTTACTATAACGACGATGCCATCTATTTCATAAGGGAGCTTCTCTCTTATTTTAAAAACATGCTTATGGAACTTAAAGACTTCTGACAAGTCTTTACAATATTTATTATGAGGATTAGTTTTGAATCCAAGCTTCTTCAATTTACTATGCTTCTCTTGATGATACCCCGTGTTATCTATAATGTCATAAATAAAAGAGTCTAGTTGACGAGAAGCAGTTATCTTAGGATCTAATTGACGAACAGATCCCGCTGCTAAGTTTCTTGGATTAGCATATTCTTTTTTGAATTTCTCAAATACTTTTTTCGGTATAAAAACTTCCCCACGAACAACAGCATCATCTGCGCTCAAAGGAATAGCTTCTACTGTTTTCAAATTCTGTGTTATATCTTCCCCTATTTTTCCATCCCCTCTTGTAGAACCAGTTCTTAAGACACCTTCTTCATAAATCAATTCTATAGCTAAACCATCTATTTTTAATTCACAATAAAAATCTATTTCTTTTTTCTCTTTATCGGTCAGAAGTTTAGTAATTCTTTCTAGCCAATCTCTCATATCTTCTTCTGAAAAAGCATCATTAAAAGAAAGCATTGGTTGTGGATGCTTCACTTTTTTAAACTTCGCCAATGGCTTCCCTCCCACTCTTTGAGTAGGAGAATCAGCGGTTACTAAGGAGGGAAATTCCTGTTCTAAATCAAAAAGCTCTTTCTTCAAAGAATCGAGAGCTGCATCAGATATCTCATGCTTGTCTAAAACATGATAAAGATATCTATGATGTTTTATAACTTTCTTGAGTTTTTGTACACGTCTTTTCGCTTCTTGTTTTGTCATTTTAATAAGACGCCTGTAGCGCTCTTACAGCATTTTTATAAGTCCCTACTGATTTTATACAAACATTGGGAGCCCCACAATCAAAATCAATATCAACATAATATTCTGCTTCTCCTTCTCCGACCAAGCAAGGACTTGCTTCAGGACAGGTGTTTATAAAGCCAGCTAAATTCAGCCTATTATCTAAAACAAACTCTATTCCTGTTTCAGCGGCATAATAAGCAATTACTGAATTCTCCATATCTTTAATAATTTTGAACTGACCAAGCAAAATAGTACTCATACCTAAAACAATAGCTAATAAAATAACCATTATTATAACTGATATATATAAAGCAACTCCTTTCTGATTCTTCATACTTTATTGTATTTTAGCATAGATACATAAAATTTCCACAAGAAAGAGTCAACCCCTTACCTTAATTGTGAGGTGAAGGGTTGACATACTCCCTCAAATCCTTATAATTAATAACATAGTGATATAAAAAGCTAAAAGGTCGTAAGAAACCGTAAAAAAGTTAAAAATATGATTACAGATAAATTATATCCTACTTTTACATCACAGGAAGAAGAAACTCCAACAGAGACTCCAGCAGAAGAGACTCCAACAGAGGAAACTCCTATGGAAACTCCAGTGGAAACTCCAGTGGAAACTCCTGTAGAAGAAACTCCTATGGAGGAAGCTCCAAAGGAAGAAGAAGTTTCTGAGACTCCAGAAGAGGAAACTCCAGGGTTTTAAGAATTTTCTTTTAGCAAAAACAACCCGCCCTGGGCGGGTTGTTTTAGTACTTTATTATAAATTTATTAAATTCTTTTAAATACCTCTCTTCACTAATATCAATATTTTTTACCTTAGCAAACAACGGTCCTCTTCGAGACCACCTTATCAATCTATCAACTTTCTCTTTATCCCCTTCTATAACTGCTTCCACTCTTCCATCAGAAAGATTTTTAACAAATCCTTTAACACCAAACCTTAAAGCTTTTATTCTCATTGAATCTCTAAATAAAACACACTGAACTCTTCCTGAAATAAAAAGATGAACTCTAATCATATTAACTTACTTTGTCTGAAGTTTTTAGATATTTCTATAGCTATTTTTTTACCAGACTTAGTTAAACAAAAGCTAGTCTTTGGATCACCGCTAATTAAACCTTCTCTTCTTAAAAACCTTAATGGTCTATCTAGTTTTCTTGAATCGGGCCATTCAGAAATTGTTGTAAAAGAAAATGCCTCAGGAAAATAGCTGAAGCACTCTCTTACTAATTCTTCGAAATTACATTTCTCTTTTTCTTTTTTAATAGAGAATAGACTAAAAAGAATTAGGTCATTGATTGAAACCTTTTTATATAATTCCTGATCAATGATTTTTTTACGGACTGTCATTAAGAAATGAATGGCATAACATTACTAATAAGATACCAAAATAGAAAAGTAACAAATACCACAACAGTCACCATATCAATTAAACCAGCCATATCTTTCAAAGGGAATAACCCCTTATTAATATTAATTAATTTATATTATTCTAGCATAAAATAGAAAAAATTCAAGTACTATGCCTAAAACAAAGACGCCGGCTAAAAGATACCATAAAGGGTTCATCTTTTGAAATATTTTCTTAGCTAAGAACTTTTTATACAAAAAGACAATAATTATTGCTTCTATTCCCAAAGCGACGGCTCCTGTAAGGCTTATCACCTCTATGAACTTTCTAAAACCCAAGAAAAATAATCCCAAAGGAATAAAGCTAGTTAAAAACCATGATAGATTCTTATTAAGTCCGAAATCGTACCAAAGAACCTTTTTTAAAGTTAAAGAAAGAGCAATAAAAGAAGTAAAACAAGTAATAACACCAAATAAAAAGCCTAGACGAATAACATTAGAACCAAGTGCTTGCTCTAGCCCCGATATAGCATCCTCAGAAACAACAGATGAAGCTCCTTGGATAATATAAATAAAGAATACATAGATCATGGCCGACAAAACAATTCCAGAAACTATTACTTTTTTTAAAGCAATGCTAGAACCAAGCATTTCTTTTATTTCTGGAATAACAGATGTCCCCCACAAAGAGAATAATATAACACCGTAAGGAAGAACTATGTATCCTAAATCAAAACCTTTAAAATTGTTTACGTTAATAAAAGGAAAAGCTTTTACGAAAAAGGCCACTAAAAGAAAAAATAAAAAACAAAGCAGAATAAGCTCAACAGAAGAAACACTCTTTACTCCTCTATGAACTAGGAAGGCACCAATAATAAAAAAGATGAGAGTATAAAAAATAATACTCCCACCAAACGTAGAACCAAAATAAGCAAAAAGGAAATTACCACCAACAATTAGATAGGCAAGCAAGGCACCAATTAAACCAATAGCCATTATAAAAAAAGAAAACTTTTTCCATCCTGAACCAAGATATTCCTGAACATACCCTGGAAAACGATGAATTCTATCTGTTCCTAATATAACTCGAGCATAAATAATATTAATCAGGATAGCAACCATAGACATAACTACGAAATAACCAGCTAAAACAAAAAATCCTACTTTAAAAGCAATAAAAGGTAAACCGAAAATACCTACACCGATAATGGTTCCTAAAAAAACCGCTAGAGCTTTTAAAAACTTCATTTAAATACTTTGTATCCTTCTCTTACTTTCTTCTTAACCTTTAAACCAACCTCGTCCCCTTTCTTAGCTTTCTTAATCTTTCCGTGATCTACTTCCATTGATTTTACTGGTTGCTCAAAATCAGTATCTTCTCCACCGATAATATGAATAACATCTCCTTCTAAGAGAGGAGCAGATAATTTAATAACTGCCACCTTAATATTAGAAAAGAAATGAATGATTTCCCCTATTTGTTTTTCTTTTGCCATAAATTTAAATAATTAGTTAATGACCTTTATTTTATTATACCACAGTTAAGACCCCGTAAAAACGGGGCCTTAACTTTATATGAGGAGGATAGATCTAACAAACTCGGTTTAATCCTTAAGGTTGGGTTTGGACATAGCCAAAGGTACCCGTAAACCTCCTTCATTAAATCAAGTGTCCTTTAGGAATTTTATCCCGCACCCCCTCAATATTATATTAACAATAAGAAAAACCCTGTCAAGTATTATTCTTGGATTATTGTTAATGCTCTTTTTCCAACACTTTCAACATATATTTTTTGAATAGTGGCTTGATCTAACGCATAGTTAAAAATTCTAATATCATCCATATATCCCTGGAAATAACCACTATTTGTATATCTCGTTCCAAACCTCAAATTAGTACTTATTATTGTTGATTCTCCTGAACCTTCATCCACTAGTCTTCCGTTAATATACATTTTAGCCACTGAGGTATCATCCGTTACTGCTATATGAGTCCATTCGTTTGTTCTCCAGTCAGAACTTTTAGCCATAACCCTATTTTCAAAACAAATATTACCAGGAATAGTTCCACAACTTCCTCCGGTATAGTTTTTAATAAACCACCAATTTCCAGGACTTCTGTTGTCTGCAAAATATTGATTAGTATTTTTATCTGGCGTCTTAAACCATAAACTAATAGTCATTGCACCATTTATTCCTAAATTATGATTTATATGAACCCAATCACTTTGAGAACGATTAAATTCTAGGGCCTGACCTGTCCCAGTTGGAGTATCAGAATTAAAAGTTACCCCATTCAAAGTAGCATCATTATTAAATCCACTGCTGTCTAAAGCACCAACATTAAAATCCCATTTGCCAATAGCATAAGCTCCTAAAGTGTGATCCAAATTACTAGAAAATTGTAGCCCAGCTGCTATTCTTGCTTTACTTTTAGCTAAGTTTAAAGAGATTAAAACTATACTTGATAGTAAACCAATAACAGCAATAACCACTAACAACTCTATTAAAGTGAATGCCTTGTTGTTTTTAATCATAAAAGCAGGAGCTTAACTTTAAAAAATAAATTATGTTTTATTTATTATATAATTATTTCATCAAACTAACAACGCTCTTGTGCCCCCAGCAGGAGTCGAACCTACATCTAGACGTTAGGAGTGTCTTGTTCTATCCGTTAAACTACAGGGGCATAAATTATTATATCCGTTATCAGCCCAAGGCTGATCCGCCTAGGGCGGAAACTACAGGGGCATTAACCAAGAATATCATATTTTCAAGTTGTTTTCAATAAAGTTAACTGCTATAATGAAATAAATTAAAATAACATATATGAAAAAAGACTTATCAATCGTCGATATCGCCAAAAAGACTTGTCCATCAGTTATAACTATCGTTATTTCTAAAGACCTCCCTAAAATAGAAGGCTTCTATTTAATGCCTTATGGAGGACAAGGCGTTGTTATGCCTAGGTTTAACTCTGGAAAGAAAGAACTAACTAAAATAGGAGGTGGTTCTGGTTTCCTTGTTTCCCCTGATGGTTATTTAATAACCTCTCAGCATGTCGTCGCTGACACCGAAGCTCAATATACCGTTATCCTAGAACCAACCAAGAGATACCCAGCCAAAGTCTTAGCCAGAGACCCTATTAATGATGTTGCTATCTTAAAAATAGAAGGTAAGAATTTCCCATACCTAGAATTTGAGAACTTAGAAAACGTTGAATTGGGCCAAGAAGTAGTTGCTATTGGCAACGCTCTTGGAGAATTCCACGATACAGTTAGTTCTGGTATTGTTTCTGGACTATCAAGACATATTCAAGCAACAAATCATGCTACTCAAGAATCAGAAAGATTAAGAGGTCTTATCCAAACAGACGCTGCTATCAACCCCGGTAATTCTGGAGGGCCATTAGTTAATAGACAAGGCAAAGTTATCGGTATTAATACTGCTGTAGTCATGGGAGCTCAGAATATAGGGTTTGCTATACCAATCAATTATGCTATTAAAGACTTGGAAGAAGTTAAAAAATACGGAAAGATAAAGCTACCATTCTTGGGAATAAAATATGTTATTCTGACTAAAGAAATAGCTATAAAGAATAAAATATCTGTAGATTACGGAGCTTTGATTGTTAGAGAAGCTTTAGGAGAATCAGCAGTTATTAAAGATTCATCAGCTGAAAAAGCTGGATTAAAAGAGTTCGATATTGTTTTAGAAGCCAAGGGAGAAAAAATAACTATCAAGAATTCTTTATCAACTATATTACAGAAATGCAAAATAGGAGAAGAAATACCATTGAAAGTATTGAGAGATAAAAAAGGATTAAATTTAAAGGTTACTCTTCAGGAGAAGAACTAAAGTCCACTACCTCAAATCTCATATTCATAAACTGTTCCATCTGATAATAGATAAAAGCACCGACAGTAAATGAAACCAAAAGCAGAACGATAATTCCGGCTATTGTTGATATTCTAAAGTTTAAAAAATCCATAATATTTTAATAGTGGGCGATCGACCGGACTTGAACCGGCAACCACTAGGACCACAACCCAGTGCTCTACCAATTGAGCTACGACCGCCATGCTGTGAAGCGTAATAAATTTTCTGAGAAAATTTAAACGCTCCTACAACGTTTAAATTTTGCCAAAGCAAAATTTATTACGTTGTGCCCCCGGGAGGAATCGAACCCCCATCATAGGATTAGAAATCCCACGTTCTATCCGTTAAACTACAGGGGCGTGTATGATAAACATTGTAACCAAAATTTAATATTTAGTCAATCTCTTCTTCCACGTTAGTTAAAAATAGATTACGGTAGTTCTTAGACATCACTTGATTAGATATTTGATCGTGCTTTTTCCATGCTTCTAGAACGTTAGTATAAACAACATCCTCTAAAGAATAAATTTGCCCTAGATTTCCAAGATTATCTTTTTGAGCATAAAAATTATATGTATAAAAAAGAGCTAATCCAATTAGTAGGGCTAATAAAAAGAGTGCTAAAACAACTTCAAGAGCATGCTCGGCTAGAAATAAAGGCACTTTTTTAATTTTAATTCTTTTAAATGTCATATTATTTACCAAAAACTTTTATTGTTAAACTAGCCGACACATCACCTGATCTAAACGCCTCATAACCCTCCACTCCCAACTCTGAACCAGTTAATATTCTAGCAGATAAATCTTGTATTTCTATTAAGAATGGAGCTGACTCTATCCTTTCAATAAATCTCATAAAGTTATTATATGATCCTGTTATAGTTAAACGGAAACCGACAAAATCCCAGATATCATCTTTAACTTCTTTCAAAAAAACTGGTGAAGTTTTAACCAAAAGACTTAAATCATCAGCATTATTTTCTAAATACTCTATTAAACTAACAGGGACTTCTAAATTAACGAATAAGCTTTCTGACCTTTCCAAATCAGAACTTATTGCGTTACAAGTTGCTTTAACGTCACCGATTCCATCTGCCTTCTCATGAATTATAGCTAGCTCCTTTTTAATACCGACGAGCTTTGATGAGCTATTTTTTATCCCAATAACAAGAGGTAAAATAAAAGAGAATATTAATATCAAAGATATTACTAGACAAATTCCTGAAAATAAAATTATTTGTTTTTTGGCATTCATATTTCAATGTTAAAAGTTACATAAAAATTAATATCTTTTTTATCAACCCAATTTGAAGGAGGAAAGAGAACATTATCAAATGACTTTTCAAGATCGTCTTTAAAAATAAGAAGAGCTTCTCTTGTTGAAGCAAAACCCGAAAGACCAACTAAAACGCTTCTTTCTATTTTCATTACTGATTCAGAATTGCTAGGATCTTCTTTCGCTTCTGAGACATCCAATCTCATTGATATATTTGTCGCATAAAAAGTCTCTGGGAAAATATCTGAAATTTTTTGTAAAACTTCTGAAAAATAAATATTCTTACTATAAAAATAATTTAATTTCTTAAAAGAATCGTTAGCTGTTTTGATTTTATCTTCTAACTCTTGTGTTTCTGATTGAAAAAGTTGTTTTTCACTTTCGACTAAGAATATGTTCTTAGCATTAATCTGTCCATTAATATATGTCTTTATTGAAAATATAATTAAAATCAGACAAACAATAAAAAACAATAATAAAAAGCACAAAATAACTGTTATTTTTTTATTCTTTTCAACTAATAATATTTTTTTATCTTCCTTTGAAAGTAAATTTATCATTTTTTTATCCCTCTTAAGGCTAGCCCCAAAGCCGTTGTATAGCCCAAAGAATTCTTAAAAGATATCTCGGGAATCTTTTTATTTGAATTAGAAACTATATTAACCCAAGGATTAGCTAAGTCAGTTGGTATTTTAAGTTCTGAAAAAATAAAATTAGGCAAACCCCTTAAATTAGATCCCTTACCACATAAAAGAACTTTTTTTATCTCACCTCCCCCAGAAGAAACAGGCACATTATTAGCGTGAGTGTGATAATAACTAATATGTTTCTTAACTTGCTTAATAAAATCCGTTAGAAGAGGTATCATTGCTCCTATGACCTCTTTGCTTATACTTTCTTTCCTAGAAACTTCTAATCCATACTTCAATTTTAATTCTTCTGCTCTTTTTAAATCTACTTTTAAATTGTTAGCGATAGCTTCGTTCAACTTCTGCGACGATATATCAATAGAAGACGTAAAACGCAAGGAGTGACCAGAAAAAACAATAAAACTGGTTGTGCTTTTACCAAAATCAATTATAAGAATGGGGAAAGGACTAACTTGATTTTTGATTAGCGCTCTTGTTATAGATTGACATTCAACTTCCAAAGCAATTGGGACAAAACCAGCTCTTTTAATACAGGAAACATAAGGATCAACGACAGTTTTTGGCATAGCGCCAATTAAAACATCTAAATTCTGCCCATCTCTAGAAGAAATTACCTCATAATCTAAGTACATTTGATCTATCGCTAAAGGAACATAATTTTCTGCTTCAAAGGGAATAGCTGTTTCTAGCTCTTCTAAATCTATTTTGGGAACTTTAATCACCTGTAAGAAAGCTTTCTTTTCTGACAAAGAAGCAACGACTCTTTTTATTTTTATCTTTCTACCATTCACTTCATCAACTGCTTTTTTAATAATTAAAGATAATTTTTCCTGGTTTTTTACCTCACCATCAGTAATAATACCACTAGGAATATTAACCTCATTCCATGAATCTAAACCAAAGAACATACCTCTTTTTTTAAGCTTAACTATTCTTATTCGTAGATCAGAAAAATCTATCCCGAATGCTTCTGGTTCTAAATTAAAAATCTTCATACTATTATTATAGCATTATTTCTATACTTCTTCCCACTTTATCACCTTAAAATCGTATTCAACGAATGGAATAAACGGGCAAGGGCTATATATTAGCTTTGTGTCAACAACATTCTCCCTTTCCAAATAGCCAGAAACGATATAGCTTCCTGAGGTCCATTGAGTCCCAACTCTTCCATTACTAACCACCGAACCAACTATTTCTAATTTATTTCTGAAATTATTAGGATAATGATTTCTACCAAAACGACCCTTTTGAGCAATAAAAATGCCCTTTAACTCTAATTGATTTGGCGAAGAAGGACTAATTAAGATATTGTTTTCCACGATCACCGAAAATCCATCAGTACCATCATTGTCAACATAGTCTATATCATTAATTATAACAGCACTAGTATCTTTATTGGCTTGGATTAAATTTGCCGATGCAACAGTAACCTTTTTATCAACCCTTCCTTCTATCCAAATATTATCCTCAGCAAAAATAGCCGAACAAGAAGAATCAATAGTATAAGTATTATAATAATACTCACTCTTAATTCTAAAATAATCATAATGCCATCCTTCTTCTTCACTGTAAGAATAATCATAATATAAATTAGTGATTATTCTTACTTCAACGGTTCCATTATCATTGAATATTAAATGATAACCATCACCACTATAATTAATACTAGTAGAAGGAGGCAAATAGACACCGCCCGATTGAGCACTACTTTTTATCTTGGCTAAATCAACTGTTATCCCATCAAAATCAAAAACGGGAACAGGAAATTCAAAGAGATCTTCGTTGGCATTTCCAGTAGTTGTAAACACTCCTGGTTTTATCGAGTTGGGACTGCAGCCAAAAGAATCAGTACATAACCATTCAGCTAATGATGAACTAACTGTTGATTTATTTTCTCCATCCATTCTTATTCCTCCATTAGAATGGTAAAGACCATTTATTTCTCTATCAGGTCCAGCCCAAACATTATCATTTAAGAGATAAGCAAATTTAGCAACTGATATTCTTCCATAAACAACATTTATTTCCCTTTGAGTGTTAGGAAAACGATTAGTCTGTCCTGTAGAATAAATATTTGTTTCCATTGTTTCACCACAACTCATCGCTTGATTAATTATTAGATTAAATTGACCGATAGAAACGCCCTGAGAATCAAAGTATTCTTTTTCAGCATCACAACTGGCTTCATTATTAAGACACCATTTATAGTATTCTATTCCTGACTCAGCGATATATAGTGATTGTTGCCAAGCCAACCTTTGAGCACTGGATCTCATCTGAAGCAAAACAAAGCCCAACAATCCTCCAAGTAAAATGAGAAAGACTGTGCCAAATATCAAAATTATTGTAACAATTGATCCTTTATTCATTTTCTAAGTTCCTTAATTGGATATACGACTCTATTTCCATATCATCCGGAGCACGATCAGGATTAACATTAACAACCAAATGTAACTTCATCAACTTTGTATCAGATAATCTGGCCGGGTACTCTGTTATTAGATTTCCACTAACATCATAATATTCAAAGATAGGAGGTGTATTACGGATATAGGAGCTAATAATACTAACTTCTTCATTTTCATCAAGATAAGAAATCGGGTCAGAAGTTGGGTTAATTACTCCCTTCTTAAATTGATGAGCGAATTCAGAATTCTCCTCTTCCCAAATCAACTCTACTCTAAGTTTCATAGCATGGTTTGGATTTAGCCAACTACAGATATTATCAACCCAAGGGCTAGAATCAACGACGACAGTTAGAAAACCATCAGCTGCTTCAGCACTAACATCAGAAGAAAGATCTCCTTGCCAAGATCCAGAACAATCAGTACAGCCCATTCTGCAAATATCGTCAACATACACTCCATCAGCACGAACAGAAGCGTACTCCACATTATCCCAACCAAAATCTCCTTCAGCTGAAACTTTTATTTGAGCTGATTTTAGTGTTCCATTGAGAAAATCAGAAAAGGTGACAGTGCAAAGTCCCCCATCATAAAAAGTAACACATTCTTCTATCTGAGACCCAGACCCAACTGATCCAAGAAAATATCTAATTTTTTCTGTTTGGCCATCTTTATCAATATCACCATAAAAAACAAATTCTTTATCATCAGCTTTCTCGATAGGATAAGATCCATTGTCGCCTAATTTTGCTTCTCTTATTTCTTTTGTCATTGTTCTAATTCCGACCCTTGCCTCTTCAACCGCTACCGCTTGATTCCAAGAAAAAGACTGAGTTCTATAAAGAAGAACTATTGAACTGAAAACAGCTATCGTAATTATAGCTAAAATAGCGATAGCTATTAATGTTTCTATCAAAGTAAACCCTTTGCCTTTTTTATTATTAAAAATACTCTTCATTTTTTTAATAATCTTATTATATTATTCATAATTATATTATTCACGAAAAGGTGAAAGGTAAATCCCTTCATTCTATTCTTCTTAAGCTAATATTTCTTGTTGTATCACCAAAAATAGAGACATTCAATGAATAACTTTCATAACCAAAAGCTGAAACCTCTAAGGCATAAGTTCCTGAGCTCAGTGGAGCAAAATAGGTTTTTCCCTCTCCATCAGTATATTGAGTAACATCATATTCGCTTAAATAAAGTCTACACTCGGCAAAGAAAATAGGATTTGTTGTTGTCAAGTCCCTAATAGTAACAAGAAGAGAATGTTTTGAATGTAAAACTAATCTGATATCTTGGGTAATCCCTGGCACTAAACTAATCGGCTGTTCAACAATTGTTCCTGAAGGCGACTCAACATTAGTTAAATCGATAACTGGAGTAAAGGTATATAAATCAGGATCTAAACCAGAGATTACTACTTGGCCAGATTCGTTAGTAATATGATTTTCAGAATACTTATAAACTGGCTGTTCATCAACATCAGTCCCAATAATCTTCTTCCCCTGTAAATTAAATATGGCGTTAGAAATTATTGGATATTCTAGTTCTTCAGATCCAACTGTTTCAACATTTATTGTGCTTAACTCATTAATAGAAAAGCTTGATTCAGTCAGCCGACCGTCTAAAACCATTAAATGTGATTTTTCTGGGTTAGCCACTTCTTCTGTGCCATAAGTTCTTGATGAACTATAACCCGTTTTAGAAACAACCACTTTATAAACATCAGCCGGAAGAGAGAAAAAATAATCGCCATCAGAAGGAACAGCTGTCCTGATAATCTCTTCTGTCTCAGGGTTTCTAACTTCGATCAAAGGAGACTCTATCAATTCTCCATAATCATTACTTACCTGAACTAAAAGAATTCCACCACCATCAGAACATTCTTCTGCTAAATTATCTGGTGTAATATCAGTAAATAGCCTAACTTCACCAGACAAAAGACCGGACCAAGAAACCTTAACCTCTATCTTCTTATAATCGTTAGGGCAAATATCCGTCGGAGCTGAAATACCATCAGCCTCATCAACAAC
>Ga0268278_1001285_pt1 | contig 14922 bp, 14 predicted proteins | sample saktaG_3_FD_190135 | JGI IMG/M metagenome (GOLD analysis project Ga0268278, IMG submission 190135) | Saline water microbial communities from Sakinaw Lake, British Columbia, Canada - sak_2010_1_5_55m | ecosystem: Environmental > Aquatic > Non-marine Saline and Alkaline > Saline ... | reverse complement strand
GGTTGTCACAGCAAGCACTGTAATTGAACCGGCCCCTTCAAAGTCAACAGCCTTTTCGTATCGGGAAGCGAGCTGGCTATACAAATCACCAGGATATCCTCTGTTTGACGGGACCTGTTCCATTGTGATAGCCATCTCTTTTAAGGAATCCGCAAAATTTGTCATATCCGTTAAAAGCACTAATGTCTTTTTGCCGTCTAAGGCAAACCTCTCGGCAACAGCAAGACACATATCAGGGACCATGAGCCCTTCGACAATTGGGTCTGACGCGGTATGAACAAAAAATATTGACCTTCCTAACGCGCCGCCTTCTTCCAGTGTTGTTTTAAAATATATATATTGATCATACTTAAGCCCTATGCCTCCTAAAACAATAAGGTCTACATCTGCCTGAAGGGCTATTCTGGCTAAAAGCTCATTATACGGCTCACCTGAAACAGAAAATATGGGCAGCTTCTGTGACTCAACAAGCGAGTTAAACACGTCTATCATTGGTATGTTGGTTTTTATCATGTTACGAGGGATAATCCTTTTTGACGGATTTACAACAGGGCCCGCGACCTCTATCATATTCTCTGATAACATAGGGCCTCCGTCACGGGGCATGCCGCTTCCATTAAATATCCTGCCTAACAGATTGGACGAAAATCCGACCTGCATAGGATGGCCTAAAAATCTCACTTCATCTCCTGTAGAGACCCCCCTTGAGCCCTGGAATGCCTGAAGATATACTATATCTTTATCAAGCTTTATAACTTGGGCGAGGGATATACCATAAGCTGTCTGCACCTGCGCCAGTTCTTCATATGCCACGCCTTCTGCCCGAACCGATAATACATTGCCTACTATGCTTAATATTTTAGTGCACACTCGTCTCATATGATGTTTCCTTTAATAAGGTTTCTATTTTTTCCTGCTGAGTTTTAAAACTTTGCGACTCCCATTCCTTATAATTCAAATCGATAAAAGCCTGCCGCAGATTGTAAAAAAACTGCCGCGCTTTAGTTTTATCTTTTATCGCGAACTCTTTCTTCAGCACCCATTCAGATATAATGTTAAATACGTATTGCTGCCTCTCCGGTGCTGTCGCAGAATCAACAGGGTCAAAACCGTTCTGTTGGATATAAACAGCATCTAGAAACTCAGCTTTAAGGTAAATCTCAAAGTCTTCATAGGATGTTCCTTCTTCTCCTATAACCTTCATCATCTGGTTAACGCCTTCTCCTTTAAACAACACCTCTCTTGCCTTGGCAACAGATTCTTCCGCGATAATGCCCTTATATTTGCTCCAACTCTCGAGTGGATCCACCGAAGGGAATTTACGCGCATCAGCCCTGTCCCTTGATAAACCATGAAAGGCACCAACAACTTTTAAAGTGCTTTGAGTGACCGGCTCTTCAAAGCTCCCGCCTGCGGGACTTACTGTTCCTCCTATTGTCATGCTTCCTATGCTCCCATCATGCAACTTGACAATGCCTGCTCGTTCATAAAATTGCGCTATGCGTGATTCAAGATATGCGGGGTATGCCTCTTCCCCAGGGATTTCTTCCAGGCGGCCCGATATCTCTCTCATTGCCTGAGCCCATCTGGATGTGGAATCAGCCAGGAGTAATACTGTTAACCCCATCTGCCTGTAATACTCCGCAATAGTCGCTGCTGTATAGACAGACGACTCTCTTGCCGCAACGGGCATGGAAGATGTATTGCATATAATAATTGTCCTGTCCATCAGGGCCTTGCCTGTACGTGGATCTTTAAGTTTTGGAAATTCTCTTAAGGTCTCTACAACCTCGCCTGCGCGTTCTCCGCAGGCGGCGATTACTACAATATCAACCTCTGCGTAACGGCTTGTAAGCTGCTGCAATACTGTCTTTCCCGCCCCAAATGGGCCCGGTATACAATAGGTCCCACCTTTTGCGACAGGGAAAAAAGTATCAATGATCCGCATACGTGTTACCAAGGGTTCCGTTGGAGCAAGCTTTTCTCTATAGGCTGTTATCGGCATTTTAACAGGCCAGTCAAATACCATGCTGACATGTTTTTCCTGGCCATTGTTGTCTTTTATCTTCGCTATAACATGCTCAACGGTATAATCGTCTTCCGATGCTATGTCTTCTATTATATATTTATCCTTAAAATAAAAAGGCACCATGATCCTGTGCTTAAACATGCCTTCGTGTACATGCCCCAGGGCATAGCCTGCTGATACAATATCTCCTTTTTTTGCCTGCGGCTTAAATTTCCATTTCTTTGTCAACGATATAGCCCCAAGCTCAACACCCACAGGCAGGAAAAACCCAAATTTAGCGGCTATTTCGGGAAGCGGGTTCTGAAGCCCGTCGTATATCTGCGATAAAAGGCCCGGGCCAAGCTGCACTGAAAGCATTGCTCCTGTGAATTCCAGATCGTCGCCTACCCTTAAACCTTTGGTAGTCTCGAAGACCTGTAAAAAGGCAATATCCCCTTCTATCTTTATTACCTCTGATTTGAGTCTTTTATCCTGCTGTATAACATGGCCTACCTCGTTCTGCGTTATGTGTCCCGCAAACCGTACCTGAATCATATTGCCATTTACCGCTATAATCTTGCCTTTTTGCTTACTCATATTTTACCTCACATATGCCCTGGAATACTTTTTCTCCGCGGCCTTTATCAAACAGCTTAAGCCGTTCTATAATTTGAAGTTTTAAAAAATACAGCATTAAAAAGTTTAAATCAAAAAAATTACCCGCTTCCATAGAATCTAAACGCTCCCATCTTATGCGCGCAAGCGCCTGTTCCATTAAAAAAGGCGTCACCTCTTCTAAGACACTTTTTGCCAGCGGCCCGGGCTTTTCGTTGCGGTCGCGTTTTATGCTATTACGCGCCGAGGCAAGTTCTGTGCGAAGGGCAAAATCAAACTCTTTCCATTCCTGAAGAACCGGGGTATCGCCGGACATCACCGAAAAATCCTCAAGGCTCACTTTTGACAATACCTTGATATCCTTTACGCTCAGCCATTTTTTGCATTCAAGCAGAAAGGCTTCTTTGTTGATAAAGTTCTCCTGCCCAAGCTTTAAATATGGAAGAGATGACACAAGATAATAATACTTATTTAGCATCGCCTGCATCTTGTTTTAAGCCTAAATCGATATCAAGAGCGTCAACGAGCTTAGGATTAAGATAGCGCCTGAAACCGTCCGCAATTGCCTGATCTGTAAAATCAAGATAAGAGCCTGCTCCCTTTGCGCCTATACGAAACCCTCCTTGCACACCCTGCTTTTCCTGCAAAATCACCCTCTCTTTTGCCTCTTTTCTTAGTGCCGCGAACAGTATCTTTTCAAGAGCCTTTTTATCTTTGTCATTAAGCACTATCTCTATATCTGTTACACCCGTTTTCATGGAATACTCTACTGCCTTTAAAATAATATCTTTTAACGCTTCGGGGTGGAGCTCTTCTGCCACCTTATCTTTTACAACACGCGCAAAAAACTCACTCACCCTTACACGCAGGGCCAATAGCGCATCGCGAGCCGCTTGCTTTAAAGCGGTCTCTGATGATTTTCTAAAATTCTCAGACTCTTGCTGCGCGTTGGAAACAATACGCTGGGCATCTTTTGTAGATTTTGTGATAATATCAGCTGCTTTGGCCTGGGCATCTTGTATGATTTTTGCTGCATCTGCTTCTGCCTGGGCAACACCATCCTGCTTGATCTTTTCTATCAGATTTTTAAGTTCCATTTCCATTTTTAAACCTCTTCTTTTAAGCCCGTTTCTCAATCGGGGGTACCCCCGATTGAGAAACGGGCTTAAACTTATTTGCGTGAACCTGGTTTTATAATCGGTATGCCCGCTTTGCATAAAGGGCATTTCTCGGGAGTATATGTTTTTATATGAATTTTTTTAGCGCTTGTAAGTCTTATCTTACCAAAAATACTTTTCTTCCCGCTGCGATCTATGAGAGCCGCAATCCCAACTATCTCTGGTTTATACGGCCTTATGGTTTTTATAACTTCTTTAACAGACTTGCCTGTTGTAATAACATCTTCCGCGATTAGCACGCGCTGGCCTTTTTTAATTGAAAAACCCCTGCGCAACTGCATTATCCCGTCTTTTCTTTCCGCAAATATCGCCTGCGTATTAAGGGCCCGCGCCAGTTCATAAGCTACTATAATACCGCCATATGCCGGGCCGATTACAATCTCTATCTTATTTTTTTTAAATTTCCGCGCGAGCTTCTTGCATAAAACCGCCGCGTATTCCGGATAGCTTAAAAGCAAGGCACACTGTAAATACCTCCCGCTATGCAGGCCGCTTGATAGTAAAAAATGGCCTGTTAACATAGCGCCTGCTCTATAGAGCATGCTGTTTAAATCTGTGTCGCGCACGCGAATACCTTATTTTGTTATAGAATAAACCTTGTACTAAATTTTGTCAAGGCTTATGCCATCATTTGATATCTTGTAATATTTTTTCCGCAACCGCTAAAGGATTTTTTGCTCTTATAACAGGCCTGCCTAATACGATATAATCGGAGCCCTTTTTAGCCGCAATAGCAGGCGTCATAACCCTTTTTTGATCCTGCATAGCTGTATCTTCCGCGAGGCGTATGCCGGGAGTAAGCACGACAAAACCTTTCCCGCATGACTTTCGTATTGTATCTATCTCTCTGCCTGAACACACAACCCCATCCATGCCGCAACTCTTAGCTAATACGGCCAATCGTTTAACCTGTGCTAAAGGCGTACGCGATATTCCAGTGGCACACAACTCTTTCTTATTAATGCTTGTAAGCACGGTAACGGCAAGAAGCAAGGGTGTTCTTCTTTTGCCTCTTGCTTTAACAGCTGCTTTCATCATCGCCGCGCCGCCTGATGCATGAAGATTGACTATAAGCACCCGCATTGCACATGCTCTTTTTATCGCGCTTGCCACGGTATTTGGTATATCGTGAAATTTAAGATCCAGGAAAACACTGGCACCTTTTTTTTGCACCATATTTACCGCCTCTGGCCCTGCCTGCGTAAAAAGTTGGCTGCCTATCTTAAATATCTTCACTGCTGGATACAGTATATCGACTAACTTTTCTGCCTTCTGCAGACTATCCACATCCAACGCGGCTATCAGTTTGGTTTGTTTGTGCAAATTTTTCATACCTTCAAGCTTCCTACTAACCCTGTTATATTCTTTAAATTTTGTTTTTGCAAATACATGTTGAGTCCTTTTATTATATCGCTTGCCGCGTGCGGGTTAACAAAATTAGCTGTGCCTACCTGTACTGCTGTTGCGCCGCATAGAAAAAACGCGATCGCGTCTTCTGTATCCATAATACCGCCGATCCCGATTATCGGTATTTTAACACAGTGATATACATCCCACACCATTCGTAAAGCAACAGGCTTAATGGCAGGCCCGCTTAAACCGCCTGTTATATTGCCAAGCCGTGGTTTTTTACTTATAATATCTACATCCATTCCAATCAATGTGTTTATCATAGACAAGGCATCTGCGCCTGCTCGTTCAGCGGCACGGGCAATAAGCGTGATGTCTGTAATGTTTGGCGAAAGCTTGGCGATAACAGGCTTGTTTGTTTGCCGCTTTACAGAGCGTATTATAGATGCGGTATCCGCGGGGTCTTGTGAAAAAAGCCGGGCTGAACTTTTATGTTCAACATTAGGGCATGATATATTAACCTCTATCGCGTCTGCTGATGTCTTATCAAGAATCTTTGCAAGTTCCCTATAATCCTGCTGGCGCTTACCCGCTATGCTTACTATAACCTTTAGGCTATTCGCCTTAAGGGCTGGCAGTTTATCTGCTATAAAATCCTCTACGCCTTCATTCTGAAGCCCTATAGAATTAAGCATGCCTGCTGTTGTTTCACAAATGCGCGGAGGGGGGTTACCCTCATATGGCTTTAATGTTATAGACTTCGAGACCACTGCTCCCAGCTCTCGCGCATCTATCAGGTCTTGATACCCCTGCTCATAGCCAAAAGTCCCTGATGCGGCTATCACGGGATTTTTCAGTTTCAACCGGCCTATATTAACCTCTAATTCTTTTCCCATAACTCTCTTTTCTTTTAGGAACGCTTCTTGAGCACGAGTACTCCTGCCTGCCGGCAGGCAGGCGTGCTCAAGAAGCGTTCCTAAGCGGAATCAGTCCCAGACGATATCTGAAAGATCAAAGACAGGGCCTTCTTTACACACACGCTCGTAACCGCGCCTGGTCTTAATGGCACAACCAAGGCACGCGCCTACGCCGCAACCCATACGTTCTTCAAAAGACCCTTGCGCCTGTATTTTATATTGCCTTGCTATTTTTGCCACAGATCCCAGCATGCCCAATGGCCCACAGGCATATAAACCAACCTCCGGGGCATACTCTCCTATTGTGATGGTCCCTATACCCTTTTTCTTTATCACAGGGGGCGTTTTTCTTATGTCAAACTGCTCTATCATATCACTTAGCACTGTTGTCGCCAGCCCGCGATGGCCTTTTGAACCGTCTTCTGTAACAATAATAACACGAGCACCTATTTCCTGAAATTCTTTCGCGCACACAATTGAATCTGAGTTTCTGGCACCCAGAATAACGGTAATGGTCTTTTTTCTATAGGTAGCCAGCTGGTCCGCTAATCCTGCCAGTGGCGCGACACCCATGCCTCCCGCAATAAGTATAAAGTTTGTCTGCTCTTTTGGCACGCGAAAACCGCTCCCAAGCGGCCCAAGGATGTCAAGATATGTCCCCTTTGATCTGCGCGACATAAGCTGCGTGCCTTTGCCGATTATTTTATATAAAAGTTCTATTATATTTTCTCGTGAGCTTACGCGATGCACACTAATAGGCCTGCGTAAAAGAGGGTCATAGCCACTGCCTGCCCTGATATGCAAAAACTGGCCTGGCTTAATCTTCTCGGTAAGCCCTTCTAAACGCAAGGCCATCTTAAAATGCGCCGGGGCGATCTCCTTGTTTATCAATATCTCTGCCTTAGTGTGCAGCATCTGCAAATTCTCCTTAGTAAGCTTTTGCCTTATCATACCCTGCATTTGGCAACCAAGCCTATCTTCCCATATACTCCATCATACCCTGGGCAAACATCGACATTACCCTTTCTGATATTTAACACAGCCTCTGCTGTGCGCTGGCCCAAGCGGCTAAAAAGCTCTTCAGGGTTTGCGTAAAGCAACACATTAAATTCATTTCCAAAAAAGTCTATCGCCTTTTGATATTCCGATTTTACTGCTTTTGAAACAACGCCCTTGCCCTGGACTGCTGATATTATCTCAATAAGCGGCACAAGGCTTTTAAACGGTATTGCCGAAGAATGCATAAACCCCTCTGGCCTGTCTGCTAATTGCTCAACCCTATTCATAACTCCGATTGTCAATGGCTTGCCGCATGCGGGGCAAATACTACCGCACGCGCGTGTTTGTTTGGGCGCAAAGCATACATTGCAATGCCTGTGCCCGTCATAATGATATTTTCCCTCTTCCGGGAAAAACTCTATTGTATATAAAAATCTTTTTCTGTCTTTTGTTTTAAGCGCGTCTATGATAGCACGATAACTTAATTCTGTGTCAAAAACATTTGCCTCTCTTCCTAATTTAGCAGGCGAATGCGCGTCTGAATTCGAGATAAGGCTGTATTTATCAAGGGCACTTACCCGCCAGCACATAGCAGGGTCCGCGCTCAGGCCTGTTTCTAAAGAATGTATGTTATCCGCCTCTTCTTCAAAACATTCCCTTATTGAATCAAACCCCGACATAGAGCCAAACACGCTGAACCAAGGTGTCCATATATGCGCAGGCACAACCATGCTATCCTCTGATGCATCAAGCGATATCTTTACAACGTCTTTTACATCAAAACCGAATATAGGCCTGCCGTCCGATACGATATTACCGCGCTTTTTAAATTCATCGCTTATTTTATCCGCTGTCTCGAAATCGGGCGCGAAGAGAATGGTGTGGATTCTCCTGCCGCGCCCGTTCTTTTTATACATATTGCTTACTTCAGCAGTCAAAATAAATCTAACCCCCTTATATTCATACAAACCGTCCGCGTGTTTTTTAAGTTTAGCTTTCAGTTCCCTGCGCCATAGGGGATGAGTAAAATCACCTGTTCCTATGACATCTATGCCTTTTGTTTTTGCCCAGCCTGCGATACGCTCTACATCCATGTCCCTGCTTGTCGCTCTGCTGTATTTTGAATGTATATGAAAATCCGCTATAAATTTCATATTATCCGCTCCACCAAATTTTTAATTACCAGGTCGATCTTCTGTTCGTCATGCGCTTCTTTAAATGCTATATTTAGGGTACGAATACTGGCAGGTTTGCGCGCCTTTAAAATTTTTTCTACATATTTTATTGCCCTATCCCCGCTTTCTTCTATTCCATATACCTGAAAATAAACTATGCCCTTGCCCTGTATGTCGCGTAAGTATGATAAAAATTTTAAGGCTAATGGCGCCGGCTTTCCTGCCCATACAGGGCAACCTAAGCAGATAAGGTCGCATTGTGAGATATCGGGCAAATCCTCGCTTAACTCTGTCAGCGCAGGAAAAAATCTGGCAAGCAAATGGCGAATCTCGTACCGCTTGGAATCGCTGTGACGAAGCTCTTTCAAGTCAGCGCTGCCTTTGGCTTGCAGGGCCTGATACATCTTGCGGGCTATGCGTGCTATATTGCCTGAATGCGAATAATACATTATCAGGCTTTTCATAAAACACCTTCAGCGTTATAAACAAGTTCTCCGCTTGCTATGGTATGGATAACTTTCCCTTTTAACCGTTTTCCTAGAAAGGCGGAGTTTTTTGATTTCGATAGAATATCTTTTTTCTCAACCACCCACTCGCGCTCAGGATCCAACACGAAAATGTCCGCGTCGTTTCCTTTTTTAAGGGTGCCCTTGTTAATACCTAAGATCTTGGCTGGATTAGTAGAGCATATTTGCACAAGCCTGTTGATATCGATTAAACCTGTGCTGTACAGCGATGTTGCGCCCGCGGAAAACAGGGTCTCAAGCCCTATAACACCAAAAGCAGCACGTTCAAACTCTATGTCTTTTTCGTTCTCCGTGTGGGGCGCATGGTCCGAAGAGAGCACGTCTATTGTGCCGTCTTTTATGGCTTGCTTTAATGCCTCCTGGTCTTCTCTGCTTCGTAATGGAGGGCTCATTTTTTTATTCGTATCAAAATCCGTTACATCCTCTTCGCAGAGCATGATATAATGCGGGCATGTCTCCGCGGTTACCGCGGCACCTCTTTGTTTTGCCTGACGTATAATCTCAACGCTTTCCGCACAACTTACATGGGCTATATGAATCCGTGCCCCTGCTGTTTCGGCAATTTTAATGTCACGCTCAACGCGCTCATATTCAGATTCTTTGGAAATACCCCGCAGGCCCATGCGTGTTGATATTATCCCCCGGTTAACCGACCCGTCTGCCGAAAGCTGCGTGTCTTCACAGTGGCATATCATAAGCGCGTTTATATCGTGGGCAATATCAAAGGCCCTGGACAATAACTTTTCATCGTCAACTGATGAACCGTCATCACTAAAAGCTGCAACACCTTTATTCTGCAGCCCTCTAAAATCCACCAGGGCATGGCCTTTTCTATTTTTTGTTATTGCCCCTGCTATAAAGACATTTGCCCGTGCTGATTTTTGTATGCGTTTCTGTAAAAGCCCAACAGCCTGGGCAGAGTCAATACATGGTGTTGTGTTTGGCATTGCAAGCACAGAGGTGATGCCGCCTGCAAGAGCAGACAATGTAGCTGTCCCTATTGTCTCTTTGTCTTCTCTGCCCGGCTCTCGCAAATGAGTGTGCATATCGACAAGCCCAGGCAGCACTAACAGGCCTTTAGCCTCAATAATATGCCCGATATTTGCTGTTGATATGGAATCCGCGATTTCAGCCACTTTGCCATCAGTAACCAACACATCCTTTACCGCATCTATACCTTGTGCGGGGTCTACTACACGGCCTTGTCTGATAAGTATGCTCATTTATTACCGCCTAGCCTGTGAGACTAAAAAAAGCACTGCCATACGGACAGCAATACCATTTGTAACTTGTTCTAAAATAACAGATTGCCCGCCATCCGCTACTGAGCTTGAGATCTCTATCCCTCTGTTGATTGGGCCTGGGTGCATGACAATTATGCCTTTTTTTGCCCGCTTAAGGCGTTCCTCTGTGATTGCGAAATTTTTGAAATATTCAAGCTGTTTTGGAAAAGCCGTTGTTTCATCACGCTCAAACTGCATGCGCAAGACATTTATAGCATCAGCATTTTGCAGGGCATTGTCTATCTTGTCAGTCACCCTTACCCCCATTTTTTCTATCGCGGGCGGTATAAGCATTTTGGGCGCGCACACAGTGACTTCTGCCCCAAGTTTTGTCAGCCCCCAGATATTGGAACGCGCCACACGCGAATGAGCTATATCACCGACAATACTTATTTTAAGGCCTTCTATCCGGCCCAGTTTCTGCTTTAATGTAAAGATATCAAGAAGTGCCTGGGTAGGGTGTTCATGCCAACCATCTCCAGCATTAATAACGCTTATATCAACATGCCGTGCCAGCATGACTGCCGCGCCTGAGGCGTTGTGGCGCACTACAATAATATCGGCTTTCAGCGCCTGTATATTAAGGCCTGTGTCTATGAGGGTCTCGCCTTTGCGTATACTTGATGTCTCTGTTTCAATGTTAATTACATCTGCTGATAATCTCTTTGCCGCTATTTCAAACGATACCCTGGTGCGTGTGGATGGTTCATAAAAAAGATTTACTACTGTTTTGCCCCGTAAGGCAGGCACCTTTTTAATGCCCCTGGTAGACACCTCCTTAAAGGATTCAGCGGTTGTCAAAATATGTTCTATCTGCTCTTTGGTAAGATATTCAAGCCCTAACAGATCTTTCTGTTTCCAGGCACCCATTACAAGATATCCTTTTCCAGCACTAAAACTTCGTCTGTGCCGTCTATTTCCCGGAAGCGGACCTTCACTGCCTGGGCCTTTGATGTCGGGATGTTTTTCCCGACATAATCAGCGCGTATCGGAAGCTCCCTGTGGCCCCTGTCAACAAGTACGGCCAGCTGTATTGATTTGGGCCTTCCGAAATCTATAAAAGCATCTAATGCCGCGCGTATTGTCCTGCCCGTATAAAGTACATCATCTACAAGGACTATGTGTTTTACAGAGACATCAAAGCTGATATCTGTTTCGTGCACAACAGGCTGGGAGTCTGCTGTCATAAGGTCATCCCTGTAAAGAGTTATGTCAAGCACCCCCTGCACAGGCATAATGCCTGCTATGCGGTTCAATATAGCTGACAGGCGCCTTGCGAGATATTCACCACGCGTGCGTATTCCCACTATAGCGACCTCTTCCACGCTCTGATTGCGCTCAACGATTTCATGCGCTATGCGCACAATGGCATTCTCAATTGCCTGGGCATCCATTACCTGCGCTTTACTGTTATTTTGCATAAGATCGCCTGGGTAAAAAAATACCCGCACTGTTTATGCGGGTTGCTGCAGCTGGTCTCATATAATCTCCCTTTGCGGCCTCGCTGGGCCAGATTAAAAGGTCTGTATCAATAGTAAGTATACCACCGTTAACCATCTCTTGTCAACAGGTTATTGCGGTTAGAGTGCGCTGTGCACGCGCCCCGTTTGGATGACTTAATAAAGCCGATTAAATGCTGTATCTCGTTTCCTGATAAAGAGCGCTCCAGCTTCTCTAAAGCACTACCTGTGCTAAGCCCCTCTCTGTATAGAATTCTATGTGCCTGTTTTATCGCCTCGCGCACCTTCGCGTCTGCGCCAGCGCGCCTTAAGCCAATGATGTTATATGATTCAACTATGTTATCAGTTCCGGTGCTCATATAGGGAGGGAAGTCTTTGTTTAAACGCACCCCGCCTCCTATCATCGCAAGCGTTCCTATGCGGACAAATTGATGCACAAGGCAGGACGCTGATACGAAGGCCTGGTCTTCTATCTCAACATAGCCTCCCAGCAGAGTATTGTTGCAAACAATAACCCTGTTTCCTATCCTGCAATTATGCGCTATATGCGATAAGCACATAAAATAATTATTATTCCCTATGATAGTAGCTGAACCTTTTTCTGTGCCCCTGTGGACTGTCACGTGTTCCCTAAAAACATTATTATCACCTATCTTAAGATAACTTTCTTCTCCTTTATACGCTAAATCTTGCGGCTCGCCGCCAATGCATGCGCCCATATGGATCTTGCAGTTCTTGCCAATAGTGGTGCCCTTAAAAATATACGCGTTAGCAGACACAGAGGTCCCATCTCCTACAACCACCTCATCTTCTATAATCGTATAAGGGCCGACGGTAACTTCTTTACCCAAATTTGCTTTCTTTGATATTAATGCTGTCTTATCGATCTTCATATTTTGGCCTGCTTCTTATTTTGATTGATGATTATAACAAATTCCCCGCGCGCTTTCTTCTGTTCGAAATAATTTATCAGTTCATCCGCGCTGCCGCGCTTTATCTCTTCGAACTTCTTGGTTATCTCCCTGGCTACTACCACATCCACTGGGCCAAGCACATCTTTTATATCGTTTAAACTGGCAACCAGCCTGTGCGGGGATTCATAAAAGACGATCGTGCGCTTATCGTGCTTAAGCTCTAACAACCGCTTTCTTCTTGCGGCAGATCTGTTCGGTAAAAACCCTTCAAAGATAAAACGGTCTGTTGGCGCGCCCGATGCAGACAGGGCTGTAATCACAGCGCTTGCCCCGGGTATCGGTACTACTGATATATTTTGCGCGATCGCCTCTTTAACTACTCTAAAGCCAGGGTCACTTATCCCTGGCGTACCTGCGTCACTTACAAGCGCGACATTTTTACCTTCTTCTAAAAGAGCGATGATCTGCTTTGACCTGGTTTGCTTGTTGTGTTCAAAATAGCTTAGGAGCGGTTTGTGAATATCATATCTTGCCAGCAGTATTTGCGTATGTCTTGTGTCTTCGCATGCTATCAAGTCTATATTTTTGAGTGTCTCTATCCCGCGCAACGTGATGTCTTCTAAATTTCCTATCGGGGTAGCGACGATATATAGTGTGCCGTGCATGAGATGTGCCCTACTCAACTGTCACTGATTTTGCTAAATTACGCGGCTGGTCAACATCGCGCTTCTTTCTGACCGCGATATAATATGCTAAAAGCTGCAAAGGCAATACCGTCAGTACGGATGAGAACAAGTCATTTGCCGCTGGCAGATAGATAACATGGTCTGAATGGCCTTGTATATGCTTGTCGCCCTCCGTGGCGATACTGATCACAATGCCGCCTCTTGCTTTTATCTCTTGAATATTCGAGACCATCTTATCGTAAACAGGTGACGCTGTTGCGATACAGACTACTGGCATGGCCTTATCTATAAGAGCGATCGGCCCGTGCTTCATCTCCCCTGCGCTATACCCTTCTGCATGCACATATGAGATCTCTTTAAGTTTCAGCGCTCCTTCTAGAGCATTGGGAAAGTTTATATTGCGCCCGAGATACAGGAAACAGGTCTTATCGCTATGGCGCTTTGCGATCTGCTGCATTGGGGAGGTATTCTTTAATATCTTTGTTGCCAGCTGCGGCAGCTTGTTCAGCTCTGTAAGCATGGTTTTTGCTGTCTGCTTAGAGATCTTTTTCTGAAGCTGTGCTAAGTATATTGCGAATAGATAGAGAACGCAGAGTTGAGCTGTGTATGCCTTTGTTGATGCGACACCTATCTCTGGCCCTGCATGAGTATATATTACGCCGTCAGACTCCCTTGTCATCGTAGAGCCTAAAACATTCACTATCGACAGAACCTTTATGCCGCGGCGCCTTACCTCTCTTATGCTTGCTAAAGTATCAGCTGTCTCGCCAGACTGGCTTACTGCGATGACCAATGTCCTGCTGCTCAACACCGCGCTGCGGTACCTGAACTCACTTGATACATCTACCTCCACTGACAAAGCTGTCAGGTTTTCCAGGATATACTTTGCTGTGAGGCCTGCGTGATATGCTGTGCCGCAAGCTACTATGATTATCTTGTCTATACGCGCTAAGTCCCGCGCTTTTAGTTTAAGCTCCTGGAAACAGACAGCATCGCCTGCTGCAGAGATTCTGTGGGTAAGTATGCCTTCTAACACTGAGGGCTGTTCATATATCTCTTTCAGCATAAAATGCGGATAACCATCTTTTTCCGCTTGCGATGCATCCCATGCGATCTTTGTAGCTGCGCGCTTTATGCGTTTGCCATCAAAGCTGCTCAATAAGACCGCGTCTTTGGTCAAGACTGCCATCTCATTATCTTCTACGTACAGGACTGTTTTTGTCTGCCCAAGAAGAGCTGGTATATCGCTTGCTATAAAATTTTCATTCTTGCCAATGCCGATCACCAATGGTGACCCGAGCCTTGCTACGATCAACTTATCTGGCTGATACGCAGAGATAACGCCTATTGCAAAAGAGCCTTTAAGCTTTTTGACTGCTGTGCGCACAGCTTGCTCTATATCATCTTTGTAGAATTTTTCTATGAGGTGGGCTATAACTTCTGTATCTGTCTCTGATTGGAACCTGTGGCCTTCTTTGATCAACTTCTCTTTTAAATCTTCATAATTTTCAATGATGCCATTATGCACAATAGCGATCTTGCGCGCGCAGTCTGTGTGCGGGTGCGCGTTATACTGGCTCGGTATGCCGTGGGTTGCCCATCTTGAATGGCTTATACCGACAGTGCCCTTTAATGATCTTTTCTTAAGCAGTTTCTCCAGTACGCCTATCTTGCCTTTCTGCTTTCGGACAAAGATTTTGCTATCGCAAACTGTGGCAATGCCTGCTGAATCATATCCTCGATACTCAAGCTTCTTAAGCCCGTTGATCAGTATGGGCTGGGCATTCTTTACGCCGATATATCCTACTAT
>Ga0268278_1001280_pt1 | contig 14956 bp, 18 predicted proteins | sample saktaG_3_FD_190135 | JGI IMG/M metagenome (GOLD analysis project Ga0268278, IMG submission 190135) | Saline water microbial communities from Sakinaw Lake, British Columbia, Canada - sak_2010_1_5_55m | ecosystem: Environmental > Aquatic > Non-marine Saline and Alkaline > Saline ... | reverse complement strand
CATCAGTCAATCCTGCATTGGTTGTTGCTATCCATCCTGCTGAACGTGCTATGTTGGAGATGCGGACTTCGTCTTGTAATCCAGTGGTTAGATAACTCCCATTGGTTCTCCCACCAATGTTTACGTCTTGAGCGTCTTCGGTTTTAGTGCCTATGCCTTCATCAATATACCAGCTGACTGCTCCTCCATCAATATATAATATTTGTCCCGTACTGGCAGCTGGAATAGTTAAGGCTATATGCCTATAAACACTATCAATAGCAACAATATTATATCGGCTTAAGGCACCGCCAAGACGACACTGTATATTAGTGTCACCAATGAAAAACTGGCATTGCCTATCGGTAGCTACGGCACCAGCTTTACTTATTAAAGTTCCCGAATCACTTGCCTTGAAATAAGATTCAAGAGTAAAAGCATCCACTTGTGGGATAAGTTTTAATGTGCCATCATTCCCCACATTCACATAATCATTATTCCCATCAAAATCCTGTGCATATCCTACTTCACCTGCTACTTGGTTAGGCTCATTAGCACCTACCTTCGTACCATCATTATCATTACTCGTAGAGTCATATATATGTGAAGTGTCAGCACCGTCACTCATGTGATAGACGGCTTTGTAATTAGAGTCCCATACACTCTCTGCTGCCGATGTATTAGTGGCTCCTACATAATCTGTATTATCTGCGTGGTCAGAATTATAGTATAGGTAAAGTATTGTATCATTATCTTTGTCAATACTTGGAACTTTAACATGCAGTTCAGCTTTTTCGTTCCCATTATCCCAACCAGCTACTTCTACATAACACTCTGTTGTTCCGTTATCTGTTGTAACTGCTAATTTTAGGGAGTTAGCTCCAAGTTCATCAAATACAGAACTTACATCAACATCGCCAATTCCTGAACTTGTGCTTAATGCCAAAAGTACTGGAAAGTCTACCAAAGCCTCATCTACTTGGTCTTTATCTATAGTTAATTTTATTCTTTTATTATATCCTGATAACCAAGCCATAATTACTTATATCTCTTTTTATGTCTCATTTTATTCTACTCCTCCTCCGAAACTGCTACACATTCAAAGTCAGAAGTAACGGTATTATAAATAAGTCCAACTGTAAGGAGTTTGCTCGCAATAGTACTAGTTGGAAGGGTAGCACCTTTTGAAGAAAATGAAGCCCCCCAAGTAATAGCTCGACCTGTGCCATCGTCTAATATTCTAACTATTAATTTCTGCCCATTTACAGGTGTTCCCGATAAATTAGTTGTCATTGAGGTAATCGCAACAGCTAAAGCTGTAATTGAGTGTATATCTGAATTATCTGTATTTATTGTTGGTGTTGCGGAAGATGCTTCTGTGGTAACCCTCGGAGTGATTCTTATATCTGCTAATGTCAAAGCTGCTGAACTTCTATTTATTGTTACCCCAGTAGTCCCAATATACATTGTTTGGTTAGCTTCTGCTTTTTCATTAGCTAAAATATCTACTTGGTTTTGTATCCCCATACCCATCCTTCTTACTGGCTCTAATATAGCTTCTTGTGCTTCTTTTGAAACTATTTTCTTAATATCTTTTTCTCCTAATAATGGTTGAGATATAACTGGCTTTACTTTAGAAGCCTTTTCAGCAATTTCTTTTGTTTCTTTATTTTCCTTACTTAAAGTATTTATTTTAGAATCTATTTCGTTTATTTCACTTACTAATTGGTTATGGTCTGTCCAGTCGTGAACTTTAATAATGTCTTCTCTGGTAAGGGGGTCTGGTTCTTTTGGTTTAGGTATCTCGCTTATTGCCCGTTTGATAAGAATATCTATCTCTTTTTCTGTTGGGATATGTGGAGTGTCTTCTACTTCTCCATACTTTACTTTTCTATCTTCAACTATCTTAATTTTCTCAAGCAATTCTTGTTCAAGTCCCTTTAATAATTTATTTTCTAACCCTTTAAGTTCAAGATGTATTCCCTCTCTATCTGATTTTTCTCTTAATTCTTCTTCGTGCTGAGATTCCCACTCATCATATTCTTCAACAGTGATTCCGTATCCAGCTAAGGTCTCTTCCTTTAACCTAAAGACAACATCTGCAAATTCTTTTGATGCTGTATTTACTTTATTTTCTATCGCTTCGTCTTCTATCTTGGATATTATTTTGTCTATTTTAACCTTGATTCTTTTTAAGTTTTGCATATTCACAAATTTCTTTTAACTCTTGTGGTTCGGCACTTCCAGCCTGGTCGCAACCGAACATATTTTTATCTAATGTAAAGTGTTTTTCTATTATTTTTGCACCCCTATCTATGGCAAGTTTTGCCCATTTAGTTCCTATGCTATGGTCTGAGAATCCAGAATACTTTGCAAACTTTTGGGGAAAGTCCTCAAAGTCTTCGTTTAGTGCTGGGTATCTCGCAACACAATATAGGAAGTCGGCTTTGAATCTTGGAAATGTTTTTTTGTCCCATTTCCCTAAAGACGCTATAATGGGTTTTCCTGTCATAAGCATATCATCTATCAACTCTTCGTCAAAGATGCTTCTAGAGGCTATTTTATGGCGTTTAACGCCTACTTCTTCTAGCCACCCTACCCTGATTATATCAAAGGCAGAAGCCATAAACTCAATATCTGCTTTTCTACACTCTCTTGCCAGTTCTTTTAATTGTTCTCTTGTTAATTGACTATCTTTTAATTCTTGATAATGACTATCTCCTGGTTTCTTAATGGTGTCTATATCATATAGTTGAAACTTTGCTATATCTGCTCCACACTCCTTAGCTTTCCAAATCATCTTTTTGGCAAGTTTTATGTCTCCGTTCCAATTATGTCCCAACTCTGCAATAATCATAGTTTGAAATCTTTTAGGTTGTGTTTCTTTTCAACTATTCTCCTGAATCTGTTTCGTTCTTTTATCTTTTTAGTTATGTTCCCTTTGTGCTGTCTATATCTATATAAGGGCATCCTTAGGTGATAACCATCAAAGTTCTTTAAATATCTTATAAGTAGGTCGTAGTCGTCAGAATGTCTTAGGGTTGAGTCATATAGTCCTATTGCTTCAAGGTTTATCTTTCTAAACATTATTCCAGCCCCGTGTGTATATAAATCTTTAAGGTTGTTAATATTCTTTCTATCTGTTTTTTCGCCTTTCTCGTTTACTATAAAATAGTCTGGGTAAACAAATCCTATATCTGTATTATTTAATAATAGTTCAGCCATAAATAATAAGGTGTTTGTGTTTATATAATCGTCTGCGTCAACTCTTATTATTAGCTGTCCTATTGCTCTTTTAATCCCAATATTTGAAGCCTCTGCCACTCCAACGTTTTCGTCTAAGAATATTGGTTTTACTCTATCAAAGTTTTGAATAATCTCTCTACTGTCGTCAGTGGAAGCGTCATCTACTACAATAATCTCATACCTGTCTTTAAAAGACTGGCTTAAACAACTTCTTATACATCTTCCAAGATACTTACCTCGGTTGTGGTTTGTTATAATTATTGAAACATCAAGAGACATATTTTTTTGCTTGTTTAAGGTCTTCTTTTGTATGTATGTCAATACTTGGGTCTACAAGTAATACTTCTGGTGTTGGTTTATATGGGTCGCCATACTCTTTTAATCTATCTACTCTTATTGCCCAGATAGAGCCATAGATTGAGTGGTCTTTGTGGCAAGTAATAACTTCTCTAAAACCATAGTCCATTAAGTATTTGACATCGTCTATTAAGTTTCTGTTTAAGTTAGGAGAGTTTGCTTGTATTGCTATTATACTCTCTGGCTCTTCCATAGATTTAAGTGCGTGTTGATAAACAGGTATATTTGGCGTATCTCCACATAATTCTATTGGTCTTTTTATTATATCTGCACCAGCTTTCTTGGCTAATTTTAATATCTCATTATTTTCAGAACTTACATATACTTTGTCTAAAATATTCAATGCTTTTTTTAAGTTCCAAAGGAACATTGGCTTACCGTTTATTTCTATTGTGTTCTTATGTGGAAGCCTTTTGCTATCTCCCTTAATAAGCATTAAACCGACTATATTAAAATTCATCATAAGTCTAAAAATCCTGATATGTGTGGTAACAACAACTACACATAGTCAGTGAGTTGTGTTTCATTTCTCCTAATAATTTGCGATAGATTTTTTCATCTTCGCTATTATGCCAAATATCTTCTAATGTTGTTTTATTTATATCTCCTACGGTCATAAAGTTATCCCAGTCAGCACAACAAGCAGATACTTTTCCATCCCAGTCCACACTTAGTTTTTGGAATACTTCGGTGCAAGGTCTATGTTTCTTTTCTATACTCTGTCCTTTAATAAGTTCCTCAATTTTACCTATGTTGTCAAGTTTTCTTATTTGGCTTGGGTTAAGTCTTTCAAGGTTTGTTTTCCCAACGGTAACCTCGTCAACTTCCCACTTGTCTTTGAATCTCCGTATTTCCATAGGCGATTCGGTGGTCATTGTGGAAGTTATATGGACATAAGGTTTTTTATCTCCTTTCATTTCCATAAACTTATGGATATTCTCTACTAATTGGTCATAGTGTTCTCCTCTCATCTGTTCGTATCCTTCTTTATTAACCCCCTGGAAAGAGAATATAATTGAGTCTAACTCCATATCTATAAATGCTTTCATCTTATCTTCGGTTAGTAATGAGCCATTTGTGGTAATGTGTAATGGTAGTCCTTTATCTTTAATATATTGACAAAAATCTATAATTTCTGGGTGTAATAAAGGTTCTCCCCACCTTATTAGTCTTACAGGAGTATTGTGTTCCGCACACTCATCAACTATCTTTTTAAATGTTTCACGTGAGATAAAACCTTTATGTCTTTTCATTGTTTGTTGTCCACAGAAAAGACAGTTAAAATTACAATAATTAGTAAGTTCTATGTCAACTATGTAGGGGAAGGATACTAACTTGTGAGTTAGTACACTTTTAAAGTCTTCGCTTTGGTATATTTTATTAAACGGATTTAACAAAACCATTTTTTTTAAGTTGTTTTGATAATTTATTCATCTCGTCAAAGTTTAGTTGACAAGCATAACTTAAATCTAATAGTGTTCTATTTCCATCCATTAAGTAAAAGAAGTAATCATATTTCCTATTCTGCTCTTTGGTAAGTTGCTGAACATTAAATCTACTTCTCATCAACGGTCCCTTAAACTCTCTTTTAGGAGTCCAGTCATTTTCTATAATCTTAATGGTCTTTTCTACTACCTTGAATGTTTCTTCAAGTTTATCTTCTTTAATTATATCTAATGTGTCTAAGTTTGAGTGATATTCGTGATATGGGTATCTTGAGAAAAGAATAGTAGGCACTCCGACCAATGGGTCGTTTAATATATATTCATCTGCCCCTAAAGGTGCTCTAAATGGTGCTTTTCGGTAGGTTTCAGGAGATACAATACTCATCGCCATAGTCCCAGCCTTGTTTATCTTTTCTGTTTCGGCAAATGTTTGTTGCATTAAGATAGTGTTGTCATTTCCAACCATATCCATAGTTATTCCAAACTCTACCTTGCTTAAGTCTTGGGTATAGGCATAAACCACACTTCCTATTGTTTCTGGAACAAACACTATTCTAATTGTGTGTTTGCACTTTAATCTCTTTGCTAATCTTACGGCAACTTCAACCCCAGACAGATTATCGTTTGCTTGGTATGGGTGGTCTAAATGAACCATTATCAGTATTTCTTTCTCATTTCCTGGGATTACATATTCTCCCATTTTTAATGTTCCATAAGAATATTCACTATCTATAAAAACTTCATACTTTCCCTTTTTAAGAGATATATAATTATCTCCATTTGTAGTAAATCCCCAGTCTTTCTCATAATACTTATATACGTAAGGAATCGCATTCATCCTATCTGGGTCGTAGTATAAATGTTTTTTAAGTTCTTCTAAGGTAATTTTACCTTTTACTGGTAAAGAGCCACATACAAGTTGTATGTTTTTAAGTTTCTTTCCGTTTTTCTTTATCCAAAAGTCTTTGACTTCCCAATTATAGGGAATAGTCCAAGTCCCATAGTCGTCTCCAGTATTAAACTTATGTATTTTCATCTCTGGAAGTTCTTTCTTAATTATTTGTAATGCTTCGTCAAAGCCACTTCCAACCAATGTCCTATTCAATTTGAAAAGTTTATTTAGCATTTTTTATTTTATCTATAATTTTTGAAGTTGACTGTCCTTGTGTATAAGGGAGTAAAACAAGTTTCTTATTATTTCTCTTTATCCAGTTTTTACCAAATGGAACTAATTCTTTTTCCTTGCTATCCATATTGTTTTATAGCTTCAATCATCTTTTGTAAAGGGTCTTCTATGTGTATTCCACCTCTTAATAAAGTTACATCTCTCCTTTCTGCTTGTAATTCATCTGGGTTTTCTAATTGCGATTTGACAGTTTCTTCTAAGGTGTCAAGTGTTTTAATAATCTTTACCGCTTTGGAATATGGTTTTTTAAGTTCAAGGTATCTTGGGTTATTAAGAAATGTTCTTGGTGGTGAAATCTCACAACAGATAACAGGTATGTCTAAGGCTTGTGCCATTAGTTCAAATGTTATCTCACTAACACTTACTAATACATCAGCCCAAGATAGAACGTCTGCACAAATATCTAAATGTTCTGGTTGTTCTCTGTCAGAATATACCATATGTTCTTTATATCTATCCTTATCGTGTCTTTCCATAACCTTTACCTTTAGCTCCCACTCGTTCTTCTTGCAGATTTCTTTTAACTTATTATATAATGTTAGGTTCTCTTCAATATCGTGGTCCCAGTGTTCTGGAGAAAATAAGATATGAGTTCCTTTATGTGGGGTTCTGCCCTTTAAATGTCTAAAGACAGTTGTTCCTGTTATTGCTATCCTTTTAGGCGAAATACCATTATCCATTAACTGGTCTTTATCGTATTGCCCCCAGACAAGGACTTTGTCTGCTAATAACTTATTACTTAATGGTGGAACATAATCTTCCATCCCGTGTGCTCCGTGTTGTATAACCACAAGTGGTTTATGAAGTTGTTTGGCTAATTTTGCTATACATAATCCCATAGCAATTATATCTTGCCATAAAACTACCACTTCTGCTTCTTGAACAGTATTAACAAGTTCAAAGTGTGGTTTCAGTTCTGATAAAATTCCGTTGTGGTCTCTAATTATTGCTTTCATAATTTTCTTGATTTCTGATATTCGTCTATGGGCATAGTCGATGCACTCCCTTTCCCTTCGTCTATGCGATTTTTATTTGACCAAGACTTGTATTCTATATTTGGTTCATAGTCGCTTTTAAGCATTAAAGAAGAGGCAACTGATTCATAGTGATTAACAACAAAATCATATTTCTTCACCCAAGTAGGTATTCTATCTCTTTTTAAAAGTCTATCTAATTCTCTTGATAGAATAGCTCTTTCTTCAAAGGTTTTTGCCCCTAACACATTTGATGGGATAAGTATTGCATTAAACTCTTTAAGTTGTTTCTTTTTAAATATCTGCTTTAGTCCCTCTAGTCTATGAGAACCATCTACTATCAACCACTCTGGTTCAAATTGGTTATAAGTAAAAACAGTAAGGTCATATCTATTTGGATAGTCTTTGCGAGTGTTTTTTCCTTTTTGGAAAGCCACCATTTCTTTTTCAAGGAATTTTCTATCTTCAACAAACTTAGGGTGTTTTGTCCTATCGTCTATAGTCTTAAAGTCCTTTATATTCTTTGGGGTTATTTTCAATCCAAAGATTTCATACTTCATAGTTTTTTGAAAGCGAAGAATAATTCAAATCCTTTCTGTTGATTTTCAATTACTAGAAATGTCTTTAATGTCGGAACTCTTACAGTAGAGCTTATTCTTGCTTCATTCCAAAACGTTTTATGTCCCCAGAAATATGCTGTTGGGTCTGTTTGGTGTGGACATCTATGGTGAGTTGTTCCTCCTTTTTTAAGAACTCTTAATATTTCTTCAAATAGGTCTATTGACTCATCATCTGTTAAGTGTTCTACAAAGTGAGAACTATATACCTCGTCAACTGAATTGTCTGGGAAAGGTATTCCTTGAGTTAAATCCCAAATAATATCTTGTCCAACATCTCTCTTATCTATTCCAAGATAACCTTTTAGGTTTTGTGAACCACAGCCCAAGTTGAGCATTATTTTGCCTTTTGTTTGTGGTAGTTTTCTCATACTACATCAAAGGCATCTTCCCACTTGGTTACGATAGTCTTAATATCTCGGTTTTCTTTTACCCATTTTGCTTGTTTAGCTGCTAATTCTTTTCTAAACTTCTCGTCTACAATTAGTTTTTCTAATTTCTTTACCCAGTCATTGACATTATTTTTACAACAATATCCAACTTCTTTTGAGTATGGTAATACATCTGAAGCTAGTGTTGCTGCTCCAACTGAAGCATATTCGTAAAACTTAACACAACTCTTTGAGTGATTAAACTTATTATCATTTAATGGTGCTATACCAATATCTAAGTCAGCCGATTTTAGAAGTGCTGGATACATAATTGGTGGATAGAAAGGAATATGCATAAACTTTACTTTTTCCATTTTTCTATACCAACTAAGTGCAGATTCTAAAAATAGTTTCTTTTCTGGTTGTAGTCCGAAGTCTAATACTTGCTTGTATTGCCACATTTCAACCTCTAATGGTTGTCCACACATACCTTGGAGTATAAACTCAAACTTATGTTTTTTCTGAAGTTCAAGTAAAACATCAGCGATAAGTGATAAGTCTTTCCAGTGAGAAGCTGCTCCAGTATATCCTATTCTTAATATGTCTTTAGGAAGTTTTGGTCTTGGTGCTTCTAAGAATAAATCATAATCAACTGCATTAGGACAAACGTGAACATTTTTATTAAACTTCTTAAGAATCTTTGCCAGTTCTGGTGTGGTTGTAGTTACTACATCACACTCAGCCATTAAGTGTTCGTATTGCCTTTGTTTCTCAGTAGATACAGACGCTGACGGATTATCTGGATTTACACTCCATAAGTCGTCATCTGTGTCATAAGCAACTTTTTTACCTGCTTGTTTAAATGCCCTTAAAGTCATTAAAGGGTCAATAGGATAAGTTCTACTAAAGACTGCTACGTCTGGGAAGTCTATTGTTTCCTGTTGTAGTCCTCTACCAGAATTAAGAGCTATAAAGTTAACGGTATGCCCTTTCTTCTGTAATGCCCTTAATGGTATTCTGTTTCTATAGAACCAGCACCCATTATTAAAGGCATATGGACTATCTAATACGTAAAGAATTTTCATACTTTTTTAAGAAAGTTAATGAAGTTTTTGAACTCCTCTATTTTCCTTTGTAGGTCTGCGAGTTCTTCTCTACGACTTTCATTACCACCGAGAATCATCTCAGTAATATATGAGCTTAGTATCTCAAAAATAGCAATATCTTCTCTCTTTTTAGCTATAAGTTTATTTTTAGCTAGTTTGTGATAAAACCAATTTATTATTTTTTGCATATTTTAATTTTTTAAGGTCGTCTCCAAACGCTATCAGGTATTATCCGTTTGGTCAATACCCGATAGACGACCATCCAAGGTTTAATGGTTAAAGTCCAACTGTTGGAACTCCTAAGAATCTTGAGGAGTTTTTCGTGAATACTTTATCCCCGTAAACAGTATAAGCGGATACGTACCAACCGTGCATATCAGGAACTTTAGTAATTTGAATAGTAGGTGCTTTCTGTAATACGACGTCAATACATTTGGATTTTCCAATGTATGCACATTCGTAAGCAGCTTGAATTTGAGCAGATAAGATTGAGAAGTCTCCAGAAGGAGATGTTCCAGTAGGAACATTATTACTTACATAAATCTTAAATCCCATAAAGTCGCCCGCATATCCATTTCTTAAAGTTGCATCTGCTACATTATATCCAACCGAAGTTGCTTTACTCTCAATTAGTTGAGCTTGAGCAGGACTAAGAATTGCAATCCAGTCACCAGCTTCGGTAACATTGGCAGTTCTTAATTTCTGTCTAGCTTTTGAGAATATAGAAATAATGTTGGCAGTAGTTGCACTAATTGCGTGTCCGTCTACTCCACCAGGTACTAAGTCGTCAGCCTCGCAGTCAGTTCCGTCTTTTGTTCTAGTAAGAACATGAGTATCAATCGCATCCCTTAATTGGTAGGCAATCTCAGTTTGTAGAGAAGTCCTTGAGCTAACATTAGCTTGGATTTCTTCTACGTCGTCAACGTATACTGCTACAGTTTTGTATGCAGATACGATTAGACTATCAGTGTGCCAATCTTGTGCCTGAGCTGTAAATGCAGTTCCAGGAACATAAGTTTGGGCTGATAAAGCGTCAAAATACTGAACGTGAACAGTGTCACCGTATTTGACTGAATCTGTAAGTCTCAAGTTTGCAACATCCATTGCAACGAGAGTTTTATACAGAGGAATTTGGATTGTTTCTGACCAAATTTCAGGAGTAATTGCTGATACGTCATTACTTACCGTTCTTGAACCTCCAGCTTGTGCCATAACTTTCTATCTTCGTCTTATCAGTTTCTTGGTTTAGGAAATTCTGTTACAAATCCCCTCTTCGCAAAATAATCGTTCTTTTCGTCAAGAGTCATATCTTTTAAAGGTTTTTCAACTTCACCAGTTCCCTGTTTTGACGAAGGTTTTAGTGTGTTTTTATCTTTCTCGACTTTCTCTTTATAAGCCTCACTCCAAAGTTGGAAGTTTGAATCTTTACGAGCTTCTGATAGAGAAATGTCATTGGCTTTCGCCCTTAACCTCAATTCTGCTATTTCTGAGGAATCTAATCCTTTAGTAGCTTGTTGAGCCTCTAAAATCTCGTCAAGACCAACTCCACTATTGGTGGTTGGCTTTGCTTTGAGTCTGTCGTTTTCGGTTTTAAGTCTAAGTGCTTCTGTTTGGGAAGCCTTAAACTTTGCCTCATAGTCAACGGTCTCAAAAGTTTTTGGAGTTTCTTTCTCCACCGTCTCTTCGGAGGTTTCCTCGGGAGTTTCTTCTTGCGAAGTTTCCTCTGGGTTCTCTTCTAAGGTTTGGTTTTCCATTTTTTTAAATGTTTTTAAAATTACGACCTTTATCTGTAAGAAGTCTTTTTGACTCCTTCAGGTTGTTCTCTTAATTGTTTTAATAAGTTTATCATTTCTTCTATCTTTTCTGCCGCTTTTATAGATGCCTTCCCATCAACTTCAAAGTTATTTGGGTCAAAGTCTTTACCATTTCTTAGTGCTGCTACTTTCTCTTGTAAGAAATCCACTAAAGCGTCTCCTAAATCAGTTTTTGCTAATCTTTGTATGTTTTTTAACCTTGTTTCTCTTTTCATAGTTGTTGTTGGGTTTGTCCAGCTATAGGACTAACTGGCATTGTTGGTCGTGAAACACCACCACCAGAGCCTTTTTGAACTATTTGATTTAATTGTGGTTCTTCTTCAACATCAAAGTCTTCTAATCTTAATCCGCCATCTTCTAACCAGCTTCTAAAGAACTTTCTCTTTCTTGGGTCGCTTAGTAATGTTGGGTCTGCTGTTATTGCTTGTAAGGCAGCAAATTTATTAGCTGACCTTGTTCTTACGTCTACTTGTTCTCCAGTAATATCTATATTTATCTTGTATTTTAGGTTTTTGTAAAAGTCATTTGGTAAATCAATAAGTTTTTCTTTTCCCCTTTTCACTCTTTCAGAAACAAGAGCTTTCATTATTTCAAACTTTTCTTTTGTTGGAAGTCCTTTTTTAAGAGAGCTTAATAGTTTATTATTAACTCTAATGTCTATCAGCATTTTGTTATATATTTCTAAGTCCTCTCCAACTAATCTTAGTGAGTGTTTAACACTATTCTCTTTAGCAAACTGCGGTATAATAACATCGTAAAGTAATTGTTTAACATCTAATGCTACATTTTCCTGTATTTGTCCAAAGAAAGCTCCACCTAATCCAACAGCTAATTCTGTTGCACCAAGAGTAACTCCCTTAGTTGTTTGTCCCCTTATTGGTTCGTGAGCAAAAGTTATCTTATCTGAATTGGCAGACCATCTATTTATTTCATTTTCAATAGCCCCAGAGTTTCTATCAGACATATCTATTGGAGTAATAGGGCTTTGAGTATTTAAAACTAATCCATTAACAGCATCAGTTAAAAGATTTCTATTTACTCCTTGGTCTTGTGTTTGCCACAACCTTAAAGAGTTATAATAAGAAGATTTAACTTGCTGGTTGGTAAGTTCATTTATTCTAATCTGGGGGTCTGTCAATAATTCCACAACTCCAATTCCCATCCATCTTCCAGGAAGTTTGTTCAAATGGAACTCAAAGTATGGATTTTCTTTAACGCTATCTTCTGATAAAATAAACTGAGAGTTTTCGGCTGGTTCAGCTATTAGAGTTCTTTTATAAACTCCATCAACTTCTCCATATCTTTCGTATATTTTAATATAATCTTGGTTGCTTGGGACAAATCTATCTAATACTGGTTGATAGTCCCATCCTCTTTCTTTTGCTATTCTCTTAAAGTCTAATGGTGTCTTATAATGAACCTCAATAATAAAGTTTGATTCTTTTAAATTATCAACTCCAGCATCGCACATAAAGTTTCTTAAGTCTACAAAGAAAACTTCTCCACCTACAATCTTAATTACAACTGAACCAAAAATAGGAAGTCTATAAAATATTCCATTAAGTGTTTTACCAAAGTTTTGGTCTTTCATCCAGAACTTTAAATCTCTTTCAAAAAACCAAGTTTGTTTTGGGTTTCCACCAGCGGCAGTTGATATGTTTATGTTTTTAGTATCAAAATCAATTCCTTTGGTGGTGGTATCACAAGCAGACCTATTTATATTGAAATAATATTTCCTGTCTCCTTGGTTGTCAAAATCGCCCTCCATAAACTTAGAATTATATCCGTATATAATCTCGTTTATAGTTTGGGGTTGATTAAAGGTAAACCCTTTAGTTATGGTAACCGCCTTTGTTTTGAAATCCTCTATCTCTTTTTTGATTAGTGCTAGATTCATATTTCTACCTTGATTTAATTGTTCCTTCGTGAAGTCCTCTTAATAGTTTAAGAGCTCTTTTTGCTTTAGCGACACTTCCACAGGTTTGTTTCTTTTTCCAAGAACCAGTGGCTTTAGTTTGTATTGTTTTATTTATTCGTCTATAAGGCATTATCTATATTGAAACGGTGGTTTCTTATTATGTTTAATATTTATTTGTTGTTGTAGTTGTCTAACTTGTCTGTCTATTGGTTTCAAATCCCAGAACCCTAATAAGGTTGACATAACATCGTCATCGTGAGCTCCTGAGGCTGCTCCAGCACCTTTTTGTTTAGCCGAGTCGGTCCAAATAAAGGTTTTAAATTCTTCAATAGTGTTGTGGTCAAATATCTGGGGAAATCTTTTTCTAACCAAATCTTGAAAATTAGAGATAAGGGCTGCTTTGGATTGATAGGAAGTTTTCCAACCTAATTTTTCCATTGTCTTTTTCTCTCTGTATTCAAATACTTTTCTTTTAAATATTGGTAAATCCTTAATTCCCTCTAAAAGAGCTGCTCCTGCGGCATTAACCTCTGGAATAACATAAGCATCATACATATTTTGGAGAAACTTAACCTTTTCTATTTGGGCTGGTATTGGTATATACCCTGAATATTTGGCTACCTTTTTTCCTTCTTCGGAAATAACTGACATTGAGCAGGGGTCTACTACTCCTTCAGACGGGTCAACTCCTAACTTGTATTTCATTCCAGGTATCTTCCTTTCAAATATCTCACACTCCTCTTCTACTCTTAAAGGATTTCTTTCTAAGAGTTTCATTCGGTTGATAAACTCCTGTGAGAATACAGTCCCTTTAAGTAATAAGTCCATTGACCACTCACCATATACAAAACGTTTAATATATGAGTCGTCGTTTTTAAGCTGGTCTTCAATATAGTCAGCAGGTAAATTAGCTTTATTATCCATCATAGAACTCTCTATTAAGTGAATATCGTCTCTTTCCTCTTTATTTACCTTAAAGAAATAATAAGCCCAGAAATTAGCAGGATTACAGGTCATATTCCCCTGTCTAATCGGCGTAGTTGTCCGTCTTAGACGAGAGTTTAGCGACTTAAATACCTCCTCCTCTATCTCTTCTAACTGGTCAATATAGTATCCTCCAAGATTTAAAGATTTAAGTTTCTGTTGAGCCTTCTTAATATCTTGTTGAGACCCAGACTGCAAAGCATCTAGCCCAAACATAACTATCTGCGACCCATTAGCGAACTGAATTATATTATCCTTAACTCTGTGCTTATACCATTTAGAAGGCATTAACTCAAATAACTCTGGAATCGTAGCCCTCTCTAAGTCTGAAATGTGCTTTCTACCTAATAATAATCGGTTATTAGGAAAACACATACTCTGTAATATCATCTTAATTAACAGGGCAAGTGTCTTCCCCGAACCGAAACCACCAGAGCATAGACAATACTTCTTAGTGGAATTTAGGAACTCTTGTTGTTTAGCGTTAAATACGTATTTCTTGCCGTTTAGCTCTATCTCCTCTATCTGAGCTCCTTTAACCCATTTTTGACCAAATTCTTCGTAATTTTTAAAATCCATTATTTCAGCACTCTACGTAATATACTCCGTTATATCCTTACACTTTTTAATAAAGTCCTTAGCATTAGAAGTATATTTCATCATATTACACACTTTACAACAAGGTACGCAATTTTCTAAAACATATCCCTGTTTATTGTCTACTCTATCTACCCCATTTAATCCCTCTTCTCCACAATAAGCACAAGGTTGAATAATAAGCTTCTTAAAGTCTTCAAAATTTATATTAAACTCAAATCCTCTTGCCTTGGCACTTAGTTTATATCTAAGGTATCTACCTCTTGGCGACTTTCTATATTTCTTATGTAACTCATTATAATACTCTTTATGTTCAAGCCTATATACTTTTGCCTTCTCCCTCCTAATCTTTTTCTTATCTC
>Ga0268278_1001275_pt1 | contig 14988 bp, 12 predicted proteins | sample saktaG_3_FD_190135 | JGI IMG/M metagenome (GOLD analysis project Ga0268278, IMG submission 190135) | Saline water microbial communities from Sakinaw Lake, British Columbia, Canada - sak_2010_1_5_55m | ecosystem: Environmental > Aquatic > Non-marine Saline and Alkaline > Saline ... | reverse complement strand
GCATTCTTGAATCGAACGAATATTCTTGACAGCACTTTTAATTATTAAAAGTTATATTATATTATTCATAAAGGCGTTGTTCCTATGATATATTCAAGATATGAATCACAGAGTACGTTTTGTGAAATAATAGAAAAAATAACTTTCGTAGAGCAAATAGAGGATCCGGGGAATATTTTAACGCAAAGGCACACCGGCAAGATATGTTAAAATATTATACCGGACAAGTATGGTCACAGAGAATTTAGTTTCGACCGCCAGTTTACACATCGCCCATAAGTTCTACAGGGCTTTAAAGAACGTGCTGGTGGTAGATTAGAAAATCGGATGAATAAAGAGTAGCTTCTGTTGAATGGAATAGAGAAAATGCAATTTTACACATTCCACCAGGAGCAAAAAAGTTAATGTCAAAATTAGGCAAATCATTAGGTTAACCAAAACAAAAAAAAGAGGTAAAAAAATGTTACAAAAAATTGGAAAGAAAAAAATCGCTCCCCGAAAGTATGTATTAGTGATGATCGCAGTTGTTCTTTTTCTATCGGCATTAAGTGTATGGTGTATTATACCAAATAATACAGTGAAATCTTCTCTTATTATTCGAAATTATGATCCAAATGTTGAATGTTTTGCACAAGGCGATTATACACCAAAACCATTAGATTCCACAAAGTTAATTCCAACTGAGGATAAGAACGAACCGGTTATGCTATGTGGTGCACAAGGTGATTATAAGCCAAAACCTTTAAAACCACAAGGAGGTTGAGAAATAACAGGTAGTCCAACATTATGATAGACTTCATTATATTTCATCAATTAGGAATACTTCGTGTTCTGAATTTAGCATTCTGGTTTTATCTTTACAAAAAGAGTAACCTTACTGGAATAAATAGAGATGCTGTTAAATACTTTGTGAATTATCTTGCTCTTTGCACTGTCTGGAATATACTTATGATCGTCAGTGAAAGTTCTGGAAGAGTCTATCTTTTTTTCTGGGCTATTACTACTTTATATCAATTGTATTTCATACTGACCATTCTCTTTAAATTGGCAGGGTGGAATTATGTCTGGATAGAGATTATAATTCCTGCCCTGCCAACTACTATAGCTGCAATTCTGTCATTTAAATATAGTAATTATCAACCGGTAAACATTGTTGATTTTTTCAACTTATTAATTCTGCTGACTGGTTCCGTCTTAATTTTGAGGTATATTCTCTTAAAAAAATCATTCGTCGAAAACATAGAAACAATTTTTATTTTTTCAGGCTTTATTTTGTATTTTATCCTACAGATATTAGCCAGTAATATCCTGACTTTTGATTTTTTAAAATACTGGTCATTTGGTAAAAATGCTACATTAATTGGATTCATTTATTGGATAGGAAGTATAGTATGTATACGGAAAATCAAATACAGATATTCGTAATATTATCATCAATTTTTCTTGGATTGTTTGTTTTAACAACCATATATCTTATTATTAAGCTAAAGTTGAACAGTATTCTTCTCAAGCAATCAGAGGAGAAAATAAAAGAGTACAACGAAGACCTTGAGAAAATGGTGAAAGATAGAACAAAGCAATTATCACAATCCGAAGAATCTTACAAACAACTCTACAAGTTCAATGAGGGTATTGTAGAAAATTCTCCAGCAGGAATAATAAGGCTGGATGAGAAACTAAAGATAAATTATGAAAATCCTGAAATGAAAAGGATTTTAGGAATTCCGCAAGGTGAAGAATCACAAGCTATTGGAATGGATATAAGAGAGCTTTCTTCAGTAAAAAATATTGGGATTTTTTCTATCTTCGATGATCTTTTAAAGGGGGAGGAAATTGCATCAGAATTTCTTTTTATTTCTATTTATGGGAAAAAAACTTATATCACCTTAAAAGGTGTTCCCATGTTTGAAAATAACAAATTTAAAGGTGCAGTATTACTCATCAATGATATCACGGAGCGAAAGCAGGCAGAAAATATTCAAAAAACATTATATAACATTTCAAATGCGTTAAATAAAATTGATAATTTGCACGAACTCTTCATTAAAATAAGAGAATACTCTGGAAGCGTAATCGATACAACAAATTTTTATGTTGCATTATACGATGAAAAAACTGATATGATATCACTTCCTTTTGATGTTGATGAAAAAGATGATTTTGAAACTTTCCCGGCTGGTAAAACCCTTACTAAATATATAATTAAGACTGGTAAATCTCTTTTTGTTGATGACAGACTTTTAGCTAAACTAATAAAAGAAGGTAAAGTTGAAGAAATTGGAACTCCATCATTAATATGGCTGGGTGTTCCACTTAAAATTGAAAATAAAGTAATTGGTGTTATCGCGGTTCAAAGCTATAATGATCCCAATCTTTATTCTGAGAAAGATATTGATATTTTAACTTTTATTTCAGAAGAAATTGCTCTTGCCATAAAGCATAAACAAGCGGATGAACAGATCAGGAGAGACCTAAAAGAAAAAGGATTATTGTTAAGTGAAATACACCACAGGGTAAAGAATAACTTACAAGTAATATCAGGTCTTCTTCATCTTCAGCAGGGAAAGATAGAAACAGAAGAAGATGTCGCAAAGGCATTTGCTGCAAGTCAGGACAGAATAATGTCAATGGCAAAGGCGTATGACTTATTATTAGGTTCGGAGTATTTGTCTGAGGTGAGTTTGGGAGAGTATATTAAGTCACTTGCACATCAACTTAAATACAATTATGATAACGATAAAAAAGTAACTATCAGCTATTCTCTGGATGACCTCACCATCAGTATCGAGATATTGGATAGACTGGGACTGATATTGAATGAGCTTATTACTAATTCCATAAAATATGCTTTTAAAGGAAGAGATTCAGGGAAAATTCATATAGAATTAAAAGACGCTGAAGAACACTTTGAGATTAAGATATCAGATAATGGAGTAGGTATTCCACAAGACGTAAAAGTACATGAACCGGAAACACTTGGTTTATCAATTGTCAATATGATTGCGCAGCAGATAAATGGGACCATGAAAGTAGACAGGGAAAACGGCACGAGTTTTACACTCGTTATCCCGAAAAAAATCTGATAGAAATTAAGAAAGAAGTAAGCTCAGGAGTGTATTTTGTTAAAATTGAAAGTGGGAGAGAAGCGTGAGTGAGGAAAGTAGTGTTAATTAAATAGGAATATCTGATTAATTTAATTAATTTGACAACAAAGGAAGGAAATGGAATAAAAAGAATAAGCATTGAGGCGAATACTGTTTTTACTATTGAAATTGAGCGGTAATAGATGTGGTTCTAGTTAGAGATGATAATTTATTAAATAGGAATTAATGTGATTTTGCATTTTATTTAAGAAGGATAATGAATATTATGTGTATAGTAGAAATGAACGCAATAGTGTTTATACACCCAAATTGGCAGGCTAAACACAATGAATTTATCTACAAGTTATATTCAATTCAGGCGGCTCGCTATTAACAATTAAATCAAATAGTTTATATACTAAAAACTTTTAATAAATGAATAAGGAAAAAATGTTTAGTAAATTGATATTTTGGACACCAAGAATCTTATCAATAATATTTATCTGCTTCTTAGTCGTATTTTCTTTTGATGTATTTGAGATGGAACTTAGTTTTTTGCAAATAATCGGAGCATTATTTATACATAATCTTCCATCGCTAATTTTATTAGCGGTCTTAATAATATCATGGAAACACGAGATTGTTGGTGCAATTACTTTTATTTTAGCTGGATTGATTTATATTTTGTTATTATTAATGAGAGGGTGGTATCATTGGTCTGGATTATTATTAATTGCATTACCCGCATTTATAATTGGAACTTTATTTCTGATTGGTTGGTTTAAAAAGAGGAAAATAAAATAAAAAGTATAAGCATTGAGGTGAATACTGTTTTTACTAATGAAATTGAGCGGAAATAGATATGGAAACATGGAAAGATTTTATGAAAGAAACTAAAAGCAAAATCCACGCAATAGTGCGCAGATACCACAAAATATGGTTGTGTATACGCAATAGATATGCGAGGATACAAACATTATACACCAGTTAGGAGAATGAAATGAAGATCATAATGTTTTCTTTGATGTTGATCATTTTCTCAACTTTATCAGCAACAATAATAAACATACCTGCTGATTACACAACTATTCAAATTGGAATTAACGTAGCAGCTGATGGAGATACCGTTTTGGTTCAACCTGGATCGTATTTGGAAAATATCATTTATAATGGTCATAATGTTTTTGTTGCTTCGCTATTCCTAATATCACAGGATACGACTTATATCTCACAGACGATTATTGATGGGAATAATCAAAATAGTGTAGTTAGATTTGAAGATGAAGAAGATTCTACAGCTGTTTTGTATGGTTTTACGATTCAAAATGGTTTAGGACAGGCAATGTATGAAGAAATTGGAGGTGGAATAAATTGCGATAATTCCAGCCCTAAAATCATGTATAACAGGATAATTAATAATATTGGAGATCCTGGTGGAGGAGTAGGTTGCTTTCTATCTGATGCTATCATTGAAAATAACTATATCCACAATAATCATGCTGAGAGTTCTTGGATGACAAATCAAGGTGGTGGGATTTCGTGCAGATCATCAAATCTTACAATGAGAAATAATATTATTTCTAATAATTCAATGAATTGGGGTCATGGAGGAGGAATATATTGTTCATATTCTTCACCAGTTATTGAAAATTGTATGATAAGTAATAATGATAATATCGGATTTATTCTTGGAGCAGGTATTTATTTCCAAAATTCATTACCAATTTTAAAAGATGTTATTATCTCTGGAAATTCAAGTGAATGTGGAGGTGGTATATATTTCCATAATACTGATGCAATATTAGAAAATGTTACTATAAAGAACAATCAAGGTTATCAAGGAGGAGGGATTTATATAGAAGAAAATTCTCACCCAGTTTTTGACTCAATACATCGATGCAATATTTATGGAAATAGTTCTTCAAATAGCTTAGGTGTTGATTTATATGTTAATAGTAATTTGTTTACTGACATTATTGTTGATACTTTTTCTGTTTTCTATCCAAATAACTATTATTTTTATTCAGAAGGAACAGTGAATTTTGATATTCAACATTGCAACACCGTTCAAATAGAAGATGATGTTTACGTGTCTCCTCAAGGTAATAATAATAACAGTGGATTATCCTGGGACAACACCTTTCAGACTATAACATATGCTATCAGCAGAATTCGAGTAGATAGCTTGCATCATCATACAATTTATCTTGCAAATGGCACTTTTAGCTCATTTATAAATAATGAACAATTTCCATTATATGGATTAAGTTATCTCGATATTTCGGGAACAAGTTGTGATTCTACAATTTTGGACGCAGAAAATGAAAATGAAATCCTTAGATTTATTGATGTAACAAATTCTAATATAAGCAATTGCAAATTAATCAATGGATATGTAGGTTGTACATATTTAGCGAATTCTGAAGTTAACTTCGAAAACCTGATATTAACAAACAATGAAACCTATTCAAGTGGTGGAGCAATCAATGCTTCAAATTCTAATTCATCTATTACTAATTGCATTGTAGAATCAAATATTTCTGGTCATAGAGGAAATGTTTGTTTTGATGTTGGTGACCTTGAAATATCCAATACAATTTTTTCCAACAATTCTTCTGAAAAAGGAGCTGGATTATATTGTAGTAATGTGAATTTAGAATTAAATAGTGTTTCATTTTATAATAATACAGCATCAGAAAAAGGTGGTGGATTATACTTAAATAATTGTTCATCAACTTTCAATAACGTTTCAATTCATGATAATTCATCAAATCAATTTGGGGGAGGAATTTATTGTGTCGAATCTATAATACTATTTGATGAAGAAATTAGATGCAACTTATATGATAATGAAATTGATCATAGAAGCTACGGACAAGAGATTTATGCTGAACAGTGTGAAACGATTAACGTTGTCTTAGATACTTTCACAGTATCAAATCCAACGGATTATTTTGCATCTCCGTTGAGTAATTTTACCTTTGATATTCTTAATAATACACAAGGAGAATTAATTGATTCCGATCTTTATGTATCTGTGACTGGAGATGATACAAATAGCGGAACTTCTCCTGATGATCCATTATTAACATTATCTTGTGCATTATCCAGAATTTTTGCTAATAGCACAAACCAGAATATTATACATTTATCTTCAGGAATATATAGTTTTGAAAACACGGGTGAAGTTTTTCCAATTGAATGGTGCAGTTATGTTAACTTGGAAGGTTGTGAAGACGGATCTTCTGTTTTGCTAAGTGGTATACAGGATGGAGTATTAATGTTTCATAATGTTATTGATGCTACAATCAGTAATATTTCAATTTCAAATGAATATCCTGAATATGCATCTGGAATAGTAATGCAATACTCAAGTCCAACTTTAATAAATATTACAGCGTCAGGCATTTCAGGTTATGGGATTGCATGCAGCGATTTCTCAAATCCTATTATTTATAACGCTTTGCTTTATAACAACAATTACGGTTTTGGTTGTTCGTATTCTTCCAATCCCTATATAATCAATTCCTTGATTTCAAATAATAACAGTAAAGCATTTTATAGTGCATACGATTCCAATCCTACATTTGTAAATACAACAATGGTCAATAATGTTCTTCCATCATATATTCGTGAGTCTAATGCAATTTTATATAATTGTATTTTATTTAATGATCATATATATGAAATCGATGCCTTTCAATATAGTACCGTAACTATTTCTTATTGCGATATTGAAGGTGGAATCGATGCAGTTCACGCTTGGGTAGTAAGTACATGTAATTGGCTAGACGGAAATATTGATGAAGATCCATTATTTACTGGAACTGGAGAACATCCATTTTCTCTTTCAGGTTTATCTCCTTGTATTGACGCGGGAACTCCTGAAATAGCTGGTTTAAATCTTCCACCTTGGGATTTGATTAACAACGAAAGAATTTGGGACGGTGATGAAAACGGAACAGCAATCATCGATATGGGTGCTTATGAGTTCGGGGCTCCTCCATACGTTGTTGGAATACAAGAACCAACAATTCCCAATTCACAATCTTTAATAAGCAATCTTGGTAATTATCCGAATCCATTCAATCCTTCAACAACAATTGAATTCTCGCTCCAAAATAATTCAGAAATTGACCTTTCAATCTATAATATCAAAGGACAAAAGGTTGCAACTTTAATCAATGAACAATTGCAAAAAGGGAAACACTCAATTTTCTGGGATGGAGATGATGAATTTGGTAAACCTGTGAGTTCAGGTATCTATTTGTATAGAATTGAAGTTGGAGATCATGAATCAGTAACATGTATTCTTCTTTTGAAGTAAAGTTGAAAATGATGGTGTATAACAATCGTGTCGTCGTTCGGGCTGGTCGGTGCTTTTATCCTGAAACTACCGGTTCGGGGTTTGGGTTGTTTGTTTTGGGCGTGATCGTTACGATCCTGTCGCACACGAAGAACATTAAATGAAATACTAAAATTACAGTGATGTAATAAGATAATCTACTTGAAAACAAATGAAAAAAGAAATTAATGAACTAAAAAAAATATTATCTCAAGATGGGCTTTCTAAAAGTGACATAATCAATTTAATGTCACAAGTGAGAAATATAATAGAAGAGAAAAACTATCAGGAGAAATACAAGCATTTAAACCTATACTGCAATTGGTGTTTTCATACTAAAATATCGGGTTCTATCGTTTGTTTTAGAATGATAAAAAAATTGACTGAGATAATGGTAGAACATGATGCCATAAAAAATGATGTAATACATGAAGTAACCGACGTACTCTCTGTTCCAATTTTGAGAAAAGAATTTATCAGCTTATTTAATGAATTTAATATACCTGATTTGATCTTTAAAAATAGAGAGATATGGAAAGATGTATTTGGGATTATTGCATCAATATTATTAGAAAGACCTTTATCGTTTCCAGAATATAAAGTAGTAAAAGATAAACCGAAAATTAAACAAATATATGATGAAACAAAACAAATTGCATTTGGTACTAACCTTTTTGTTACATCATTTTCTTTCTATGAAGGTGAAAAGAAACGACTATGGTGGAAGATAAAAATAGAAAAGGAATACATTGATATTATTAGTCCATTTGTTTTTAAATTATAAAAAATAAATAAACGTAATTTTAGCACATCACATAACTGTGGTTATTTTAAATAGAATTGAAAAGACAGCCCATATCCACATACCTGCAAAATGTTAGCAAGCATTATGAGTAACTCGATTTTGAAAAGGTAATGAATAGATTTTTTTAAATCGTAATATGTTTTGGAATTCTATGGCAAAAACTGGAGGGGATCATAGGCGCGTCCGTCGAGTCGGACTTCAAAATGCACATGTGCACCGGTCGTGTTGCCGGTCAAACCAACTTTCCCGATGATCTCACCCTTTTTAACCTTATCATCCTTATGTACAAGGTTTTCCTGGTTATGAGCATACACGGTCATAATGCTGTTGGCATGCTTAAGAATGATCACATTGCCATAGCCACGCTGTTTGCCGGAATAGGCAACTTCGCCATCCAGCACTGCCTTCAGCGGTGTGCCTTCAGGACAGGCGATATCGAGTCCTTTATGAGGTTTGCCGTCACGTGTGCCGAATCCCGAGGTTATCTGACCTGTGCAGGGCCAGATAATGCCGTATTTCTGAAATTCTGATTTTTTTATAACAGGTTTCGGGATCGTATATTTTGCATTGTCATTTTTTGACTGAGTTTCCAGATAGAGTTTCTGTCCAACAAAAATATTACTTGAACTCAAACTATTGTAGTTTTTCAATTCATAAATAGATAATCCATAAGTAGAAGCAATTCGATAGAGCGTTTCACCTTTTTTCACCACATGATATTTTGGTTTTTTTATCTGTTTGGTTGGTTCATTTTTCGTTTCTGTTTTTGTTTCAGTTGGTTTTTGCTGCTCGTTTTTTTTCGGCTCAAACTCCTGAACTTGAGTGGACACAATAGTAGTCTGTCCGGGTTCACCTTTCAAGAGTAATTTCTCTCCGGCTTTTATCGTATAGGAAGTAAGCTGATTCAGTTCCATCAACTGCTCGATGGGAACATCATAAATCTTAGAAAGCCGGTACAGTGTTTCACCTTTTTGTATCACATGATAGCCGGATGAGGGGATTTCTTTCTTGGTCACGTAATATTGCTGGGGATGTTCTTTATTATGCAGGTATATCTTTTGCCCGATAAGGATCTTATCGGAAGGAAGATTGTTGATCCTCTTGAGCGCATCGACTGTGGTATCGTATTTCTTTGCAATCGAGTAGAGCGTATCACCCTTTTTCACCACATGATAGTCGTCAGATTCGGTAATGTATTTGGGATTAGGAGAAAATCCCATGAAAGATATGCATAAAAAAAGTATGAAAAGTTTAGTAAGTGATCTCAAATGAATCATATTCAGTTTGTTCCGTGTCTTCTTCAATTTGGATATCATCTATGCGTGCTGCAGGTGGTCCTAATTTTATTTTGTCTAAAAAGATTTGCAGACTTTGCTGTTCACCATGTGCTTTGATCTCAACTTCGCCATTAACGAGATTTTTTACATACCCATGTATGCCGTAGTGTCGCGCATTATATGAAGCGAAATACCGGAAGGATACGCCTTGCACAATGCCTTTAACAATGATGCGTAATTTTTTCATGTTTATATTTCGGTTTTAGATATTACAAATTTGAAATCAATATTCAATATCCAACACGGAATTTCGAATGACCAAATTAGTTTATTTTTGAAATTTATATTATTTATCATTCTTTTTAGCTGTATCTATACTTTTGAAGAGTATCGAGACCAACTCATCTGTTTCCTGTAATAGGGGAGATAATTTTAATGAAGACTTAATCAGTTTTGATTCCAATATTATCTTCAGCCATACTTCAGTCTCTCTTAACTCTTTTAATGAAACTTTCAATTTATGGATAAAATCAGCTCTTGATTCAGCAGATTGTGCTTCTCCGTAGTTTGCAGCTATCGAAGTTCCACTTCTTAACATTTGAAGAGAGATATGTTTTCCTGCTTTCGTTTGAGGAAGTCTTTCCGATAGATCAATGATTCTTGCAGCATATTTGATAAAACGATCCTGTAAATCGAAATTTCTTGAATGATTCATCGAATTTTTCATCATTACTTTATAATTGGATGTTCCTTGTTGGCTATTGGTTATTAAGTCCAACTGACCCAATTTATTTTTTTGGTCACTTCAAAACAATCATTTGCGGTCGGACAACACCTGCACGGATCTGTGTGTGACCATTCATATACATCATTTTATTTTGCTGTTCTTTGAAGAAGGTTTCAAAGACGGCATTCATTCTGAAATTGCCAAAACCTTCTGTCAATATTATCGGAAATGGTATGCTTTCATTGCCTGTAAGTGCTACTCCAATCTCCTCACCAAGGAATTCTACGAGGTCTTTATTGTCTATTGATGGTGCAATCACTCCTGCGATGTCATGCTCTGCACAATCTTTTAAGAAATCGCATGAAATCTTCTCTAAGCATACGAGGGTTTTATTATTATACTCTGTGTTTTTTTCAAGATGAGATTTATTCAGAATATGCATCCCGCTTGTTTTTTCTCCACCAAATCCAATGATGCCGTTGAGTCGGCTTCCATTATATTGTATTGTTGAAGAAAGGTCTTTTTCCACATCAATAACTTTCCCGTTCACATTTGCATATACCCGATAGGGCTCGTTTTTATATTGAATTGTAATTGTGCCCTTTTCATTATCCACTTTTGTTATGACGCCAGTAGTTGGAGCAGGAATTACATGACTGAAATCCTTGTCGAGACGCGCAGCAAGTGGTTCGTAGGTTTCTACAAAATCACCTTCATGTTTTTTGAGATATCCTTTGATGTGCTTTGGATTTATTTTGAGTTCTTTTGCTATTTTTACCGTAAACGGCTTCGTAGAGTAATCCTGAATTTCACGCAGAATGATCGTGCCAGTTTCAAAATTGATATGCTCGATCTTGCCGCGAACGGGTGTTCGATATTCCCCAACCTTGCCTGAAAACGCTGAGATCATTCCTCTATCAGGAATTTCGATGATCTTCTGATTGAATTTTACGGAATCACCCTCTTTAACAAGCATGCTCTTTTTCATCAGATCAGGATTAAGATCGAGATAGTCCATAGTGAAAAGTGAGAGCACATAAATTTTGGGCGGTGCATACTTATTCTCACCTATGAGCGTTGTGGGTGTTACTTCTTCATCTTTTTGGACAAAAATATTCCCTGAGTAGGGGAGTTCTCTTTTGAGCTTGAAGGTGCCTTCTTCAATCTTTTTGTTTTCAAAATGAGATGAGAAACACTCATCGAGAGCAGTTGCCGGATTTTCCATATCAAAGAGTCCAAGCTCATTATTGTATTGATCAAAGGATGTATTATCCCGGAACCGCGTATCAATTAAAATTGGTAATTCTGTCTCAAAATTAAATTCATGTTCGCCATCCCCCAAAGAAAAGCCCTTTTCAAGCTTTATGTGGATTCTCTGAGGAGTGTTGTCTTCATTTGGAAAATATTTTAATGCATTTGATTCTATTGTATGTTTTTCATTTCCAATAAAAACTTCCATTACATTCTGATTTGATTTCATCTTTTGGAATATTGGACGGATGCAGATGCCGATCTTTTGATAACATTCTGTATTGAGGAGCTCTGCTGCAAGCTCGCTGTCCACTTCACTCAGCTTGCCTAAATGGGGTGAAATGAAATGGTTGTCACGCCAGATCTCGGTAATTCCTTCGGGCTTGAGTCCATCACAGATCATGAGCAACGCATGTGTGTTCGATGGTGCATTTGATACGACACCGCCAGCACCTATCATGATGCCGATGTCTTTGATGTTAAATGAACGCTGTTCCTTGAGTTTTTCCACATAAAAGCATTCCAGGAATTTATCAAGATCCATATGCTTCAACCTGTCGAGAAATCCGATTTTCTGAGTATTGAAATGCATTTTCATATGATGTCGTTTGGACATTTGTATTGCTTCGCGCGCCACTGCATGTTCAATAGCTGTCTGAATATCATCTTTAGGAATGTATAGCGGGTAGAGCATTTTGTTTGAGATATAGTTTCTTATATAATACTCATCGAGATCCGCCGGCAGCCACCTTTGAATTTTCTCAAAAGTAGTATCTTTCATGACGTTTGAAATACTATAACTCATCCCATAATTTGCACTTACCGTGCGGTAATACTTACCCATTATGTTTGAGAAGACATCTGTCGTTGCACCGCCAATATCTACAGAAATAATATTTTTTCCCAACTCCTTACTGACAAGCCGGAGTGCGTTGATAACACCGGAAGGTGTAGGTATTATATCGTCCGATACAACCTTTTTCAGCGAATTATATCCCGGTGCTTGCTCCATCACATTATCCATGAAGAGCTGGTGTATTTTTTCTTGAGCAGGTGGAAGATTTTCATCCTGAAGAGTTGGGCGAATATTTGGTACAATATAGAGTTGAAATTTATCAGAGAAGAGGGATTGAATGAATGACTGCGCTTCTTTGTTGCCGGCATACACAAGGGGGATTTCGGTCTTATCACCGAATTTTGGCTTTGGATGAGCCAGAGAAAGCAACTCGCCCATACGGACGATACTGCTGATATTTCCACCGTCTGTGCCGCCTGAGAAAAGAATAATATCCGGTCGAAGCAGACGAATGAGCTGCATCTTCTCAACCGGGGTCCGGTTGTCATTGATCGCAAAAGTGTCCAGGATCACACCACCCGATCCGTATGCAGCTCGTTTTGCACTGCTGGCAGAATCAAAGAGCGTGAGACCAAAGACAAGTATCTGCAAACCACCTCCGGCGCTGCTTGTGGTTAAGTAGAGAGTATCTTTATTGAACTTCAGATTATTAGAAGTAGAGTCATTATCCAATAGGTGGATACCAGCAGCTTTTTCTATTTGCTGTATCGAGTCAAAAATACCGATCTTCACATCTTCCTGTGGTCGCTCAACTGTTGTGCCGACGTTTTTTAATGCGATAAGTTTGTAAGAACCAGCTTTTTTTTGAAAAAGGACAGCTTTAGTAGTTGTGCTCCCAATATCTGTAATAAGAATATTTTTCTTGGTAATCATGGATATGATTTTTTTTAGAAGAAAAGGTTTGTAAAGTTTTTAACCTTTGAGACCACTCGTGATAAAGCTGGATATGATCTGTTTTTGTGCAAAAAGGAATAGAATAAGAAGCGGAGCAATAGAGAAAGTTGATGCAGACATGAGGAGGGCAGTGCTTGAAGATGCCTCCTGCGCGAAGTATGAGAGCCCGACTTGCAATACGCGTATATTATCACTACTGGTCATCACAAGGGGCCACATAAAGCTGTTCCAACTGCCAATGAGGGAGAAAATCGCAGTTGTCGCAAGTATTGGTTTGGAGATGGGCAATATGATCCTCCACAAAATTTCAAAACGGGAACATCCGTCTATAACAGCAGCATCAAAGAGGTCTTGAGGAATTGTCTTAAACTGCTGTCGCAGCAAGAAAATGCTGAATATATTTGCGACCCAGGGCACAATGAGCGCCTGGTAGGTGTTTATCCATCCGAGTTTTGTGAGCAGGAAATATGAAGGAATGAGATAGATCGGCTGGGGAACCATCATCATGCTGATGAATAGATAGAAAATGAAATCCCGTCCTTTGAACCGCATACGTGCAAATGCATATGCAGCAAGTGATGATGTGATGAGCACACCGATCAGTACAGAAAAAGACACAAAAAGTGTATTAAGAATATACCTACCAAAAGGTACTTTTGTAAAAGCTTCTATATAATTATCCCAGTGAAATTTAAGTCTTTTTGATGATTTTATACTTTCTGCGGGAACTTTCACGTAAGATTCTTTGAAGGTCTTCCCATCTTTATCATAAATATTTATAACAACTTGATTTTCTTCTTCATCAACAATTTCACAAAGCTCTTTTTTCCCATCATGAGTGTAATAATTTACAAAATCAATTGGAATGAAGCCCACACTTCCTTTGTTGATTGCAGTTTGGGATTTCAGGGAAGTGGACACCATCCAAATAAATGGCACGACCATGATCAATCCACAGAGGATGAGCATGAAATAAGAGAACCCTTTGCCAAAATATCTTTTAAGCATCAATACTGCACCTTTTTCTCAAGCTGCTTTTGAAGCATGGTCAAACCAAGAATAATAACGAATAAAATTAGAGCTATTGCACTCGCATAGCTGAGATTCTGTGACTCTCCAAAGCCTATTTCAAAAATATAATACACGATCACTTTTGTCGTCCCCAGCGGTCCGCCGATCGGTGGTCCCGTCATTAAATATACCTGCGAGAAGACCTGGAAAGTAGTGATGGTCGTCATAAGAAGAACATAGAAAGTTGTAGGGGAAATAAGGGGAACGGTAATATTAAAAAATTGTTTCCATTTACTTGCACCATCGATCTCTGCAGCTTCATAATAAACTTCCGGGATATTCTGGAGTCCAGCAAGATAAATGATTGTGTTGTAGCCAAGACTTCTCCAGATGCTTACAATTATGATAGCAAAAAGTGCGAGGGAAGGTCCGCCTAATGCTTTTGGTATATTGATGCCCATTGCACCAAAAAGAAGGGTGAAGATTCCTCGTGGTTCGGAAAGCCAGTTCAAGCCGTGTATGCTAAAGAAGCCGAGTACATGGTTCATCAATCCGCCATGAGGTGAGAAGATCAGTTTCCAAAGAATTGAGATGGCAACGAGGGATGTGACTGTGGGGATGAAATATGTTGTTCTGAAGAGACCGGATAGTTTTTTCGTTCTGTTAAGAAGATTAGCAAAGAAAAGTGACAAAACAAGGGTTACGGGTACGACAAAAATCACAAGGTAAAATGTATTGA
>Ga0268278_1001271_pt1 | contig 15014 bp, 9 predicted proteins | sample saktaG_3_FD_190135 | JGI IMG/M metagenome (GOLD analysis project Ga0268278, IMG submission 190135) | Saline water microbial communities from Sakinaw Lake, British Columbia, Canada - sak_2010_1_5_55m | ecosystem: Environmental > Aquatic > Non-marine Saline and Alkaline > Saline ... | reverse complement strand
GGATCTGTTGCCAGAACCTGAAAGTTCAATCGACCGGATGTTTCGTTGGCTTTTTTCATATATAAAATGATTGTTAAAATACTTGATCGAAGAGCTGGTTTATGGAATCAACACCAACAACATCACTGGATTTGATACTGTCCAACTGCTTCAGGTTCGCCTTGGGAATATAAACCGGTTTAAAACCGAATTTTAAGGCTTCTTTGACTCGTTGTTCAATCAAAGGAACTGAGCGGATTTCGCCGACCAATCCCACCTCGCCGATAAAAACCGCAGATGGATTGACCGGCACATCTTTGAAACTCGATGCCAGTGCGACCACGACTCCCAGATTTATCGCTGTTTCATCAATCCGCAAACCGCCGACAAGATTCACAAAAATATCCTGAAGACGAAGCGGGAAACCCGCCCGCTTTTCCAGCACTGCCACAAGCATCGCCAGACGACGATGATCAATACCATTGGCCGTTCGTTGAGGATTCCCGTAGGACGATTGGGTCACCAGCGCCTGAACTTCAATCAAAAACGGTCGGGTGCCTTCCATACTGACGGCAATCGTAGAGCCGGCCACATGCTTTTTCCGCTCTGCCAGAAAAAATTCCGATGGATTATCTACAGGAATTAAACCAATATCCTTCATGGTAAACAAACCGACTTCATTGGTCGAACCAAAACGGTTCTTCATAGAGCGCAGAGTCCGATAAAAATTGGTCTTACCACCTTCAAGATACAATACTGTATCTACCAGATGTTCCAACACCTTTGGTCCGGCAATCATTCCGTCTTTGGTTATATGGCCGATAAATACGGCACAGAAGTTCAATTCTTTGGCTTTCCGCAATAGTGTTCCGGCGCATTCCCGAACCTGGGTCACACTGCCCGGAACATTGTCATAGGCATCACTGTAAATCGTCTGAACCGAATCAATCACCACCATCGCCGGTTGCTGATTTTCGATGTGGGTTGTAATGTTTTCCAGGTTGTTCTCACAGGCTACCAGAATCCGGGAGTTATCGATTCCCATCCGACTGGCTCGCAGCGATATCTGCTCTTCCGATTCCTCACCGGAAAAATAGAGAAAGCGTTCACCCTTGAGTTTGTCTAGAATTTGCAGGACCAGGGTCGATTTCCCGATTCCCGGTTCCCCGGCCAGCAAGACCACCATTCCTTCAACAAAACCGCCGCCTAAAACCCTGTCAAATTCTTCTATACCGGTCGCTAATCGGGCAATGTTCACATGAATTGGTTTATTCAAAGTCTGTAATTTCCGGCTTTCTGTGCCGGTATGCTTCGACGGTTTTTTTAAAACCTTTTCCTCAACAATAGAGTTCCATGCTCCGCATTCAGGACATTTTCCAGTCCACTTCGGTTGTTGTCCGCCACATTCGTTACAGGTAAACACCAACTTGGTTTTATTATTCATGCTGCCACCCGCCGCCGAGTTTTAAAATTATTGACGAATCGGTAATATTTCATGAAATCATACATGAACAAACCGTTGAGAATCATCAGGATTCCGGCAATTTCTTTCAACGTTATGGTCTCATGTAAAAAAACAATTCCCACCAGTGACGCCACAATCGGTGTCAGAAAGGTTACAAAGGATACCTTGACCACTTCGGTTTTTCGCAACAACGAATAATAGATGAAAAATGCCGCAGCCGAACCGAATATTCCGAGATAAGCTGCTGCACCAATATTACGGACAGTCCAAGACATTTCAGCAAATTGTCCCAATACGAGGGCTCCGGTCAAATGGATTGTACCGCCAATCGCCAGGGACATTGCCGTCAACACCATCGGATCAAAATTTTCTCCATGCGTTTTGATATAGACATTTGGAAATGAGCCCATAATAACACCGAGAATTACAACAAGGCAACCCACCAGGATTTCGGCACTAAAAATCAATTGCTGATCCGAAAGAATCAGTACAACCCCGATTGTTGCTAGAAATATTGACGACAATCGACGGATATTCAGTTTTTCCGTCGGAACCATAACGTGAGCCATAATTCCGCTAAACAAGGGTAACGTTGCCCATAAAATCGAGGACAGGCTGCTGGGGATAAAATTCATTGACCAGTAAGTACACAGGTAGCTTAAGCCCATGCTGAATACACCGACGATAATGTAGAGTTTAACTGAGGCTTTATCAAAAGGGATTTTACGGCCGGTCAGTTTGATTATCGGAAACAGCAGCAACAAGGCAATCCCATAGCGAATCGCCAGGCCAAGCATAGGAGGCGTGGACTCCGATCCGATCTTGATCGCCGCAAACGTGGTCCCCCAAATCAGGCATAAGATTAAAAATTGCAGATACTTGATCAATGTTTTCCCAATAATTTATGACAACTGCCAGCCCTTCAGTCCGGCCTGTTAAATTAGTGATTTAGACGCTATCTTGGTAATAAAATCCGAAAATTTATCAGGAATATAAATTTTAGAAATCCAGCCCCAGGGAAAAATACCATTGTGGCGAACGAAATTTGATCATGTCATAGCGCCAGGCGCAATCAATTTTCAACAGAAAATAGCCCATAAAAAGACGGGTCCCCACGCCAAATCCCGAAACCAGATCGTCCATAATAGTCCCGTAATAGGGATCACTGGTAAAGGGGTGGAAATCATTAGCGAACCAGGCACCGCCAACATCAAAAAAGGTTATTCCCTGAAGTCCGCCAATGGTCATTGGTAATGGCCAACCCAACGCCAGGTATTTTATGAAAGGATAACGAAATTCAATATTGGCCAGAAAGTAGCGGGTTCCTGCCCGTTCATAATATCGCGCTCCTCTAAGAGGTGTGACAAAATCGGAGAAGTAGATATCCTCCAGCATTGAATCATCACCATCTAGAACATGATCCCGCCATTTCTGATTTATCCAGTTAGTTTCTCCGCCCAGGAAAAAACGCTGGGCATTGGGTCCTTCACTGAGTCCGCCGGACAGACGTAATGCAAAAGAATATTCGCGATTCAGTTTGAAATATCGCCGGATATCCGCCTGAACGGTCTGGAACTCGAGACTCGTATTAGTGTATTTGGGACTAACCGTTGCATCGATCCGCCAGCGCCAGCCATCAATTGGATAAAAATATCTCCAAAGTGTGTTGTCAAAAACAAACGCAGCTCTCGGCAGGATCGTATGTATCATACGTTGACTAATAGTTTCTCCCCTATAGATATCAATGAACTTTTGCTCAACATTGTAGGAAGTTGCAGCTAATTCAAACCGCGAAAGTCTTGAAAATGGCCGGGACATGGAAACATCGATTCCATAGTTCCGCAAGCGATAGAGATAAAAAAGACTGTAGTACCAGAAATTTGCAGTATGAAAACCGGTTATTGCGTAATTGGTACGATTTGCCAAATATTGGTACGACAGGTAATAGTCACTGTTTTCCAAGTCAATATACATCTCCGATCCAAAGATCAACTGGTGATCGCCCAGAACATCACTAAATGCAAATACCGTGGTCCCCTGAAATCCCCAGAACGTATTATACCCAGCCTGGCTGTCAATATAGTCCAGACTGAACTTGGTTTTGTATGGACTGACAACAAACTCACCGTTTTCATCTTTGTAACTGATGGAATCTGTGGCCGCCATCGACGTGTCCGGCTCATCCGGAATCTCCCGCTGATAGTTGGGTGCAAAAATATAATTTGTATACGATTGTTGGGTATCAACCCGGTGAGTATAGGACTGCTTGGTATCCTCCGGTGTTGGATAATCAAAACGTTTGTTTTCATCGGGATTTTTCCAGATTTCTTTCAGACTTTCAGCAAACACGGTGGCTTTGATATCTCTGGGTTTATCGAAAAGATCCAGTGGATTGCTCAGTGTAAAAACATCCCAGCCGTAATCGGCATATCCTGCAAATACCAGCCGCGAGTCATCTTTGGACAGACAGGGCTGAAAAATTCCGGTTAAAACGTTCGTTATCGCAACCTGTTTACCGGAATCAACGTCCATAATATACAAGTTAGAGATACCATTGATATCTGATGTATAAACAATTTTATTTTCGGTGTTCGCCCAGGCGGGATAATTCTCGTTCCAGGGTGTATCGGTAATCTGACTGATTTGATCGCGATCCAGATCATATACAAAAAGATCGGTCTGATTATAGGGTGAAGTTGCCCAGTTCGTCAAATCCTCTTTGGGAAAACCTCCGTTTTTAATATTTCTCTGTGAAGCAAAAATAATTTTTCTTCCATCCGGTGACCAGTTCGGTTCAAAATCCGACGCCCAGTCGTTGGTTAAGCGGGACAACTTATCGTCTTTCATATTATAGAGATACAAGTCGGTCCGATCGCTGTTTAATCCGATAAACGCTATCCGGTCACCATCTGGAGACCAGGCTGCAGTAAAGAGCTCATTTATCTCATCGAAAGAATATATTTTGCGCTTTTTTGTCTCAATATTCACCACAATCAAAGCGTCTTTTTCCCCACTTTTTACGGCTAAAACAATTTCTTTGCCATCGGGAGACCAACTCAACCGTGGATTGAGCCATTTCAGTTCCTCAAGGTCGGGAGTGCGTTGACCACTAACCAGTTTATCTTCGACATCACCTTCGATAGCATCAATCAAAAATATATCCGCATAACCCTTTCGGTCAGACATCAGTGCTATTTTGGTTCCACTCGGATTAATTGCCGGCCCTGTATTAAAATAATTTTTCAGCTTCTTATGATCGGTCAGGCGCATGGCAATGTCATCCAGTTCATCGCGATCGGCGACATCCGGCCAGTATTCTTTCCTGACCCATTTGTGCCAGGCCTCGGTCAACTCTTTCATATCCAAGCCGATGGATTTTTCAATACCCTTTTCTGCACTGGAACGGCCTTTCATATTTGCCCAGATCTCACCGATTTTCTGATCTCCATATCGTTCTGCAATAAAGCGGTAAACCGATTGCCCACCTTTATATGCCAGGTAATAATCCAGTTCCTTTATATTTGGAATATCGTTGTTGGTTGCAATATCCCGAAGAATCATATCAGCATTCGTATCCCAGCCCATGGAAATATATTCCGCCAGACCTTCATTCATCCATAACGGAATCTGCAAACGTACACGACCGGAAACTACGCTTTGGATATTGCCACCGTAAATCATATCATTTACCACTACATGAACAAACTCATGCCGAATCAGATGCCAGAAATTATTGTTGCTTCCGTCAAACGCCACCACTGACCGGTTTTTCAGTAATTCAGTAAAACCTAATATACCCTCCTGGAGATAACCAAGAGTGACATTGGTTTGCTGAAAATCGCTATGGGAATTGTAAATTATAACCGAAACCCGTTTACGCATCCGCCAGTTCAGCACCCGGGTTATCTCATTCACCGCCTGCTCGACAACCGGAGCTGCAAAGTGAGAAAGTTCTTCCCCGTCATTGTGAAAAAAAATATCAACGTGCTCAGTCTGGATAAAGGACCAGTCATAATCTTTGTACCGGACTTTGTTTTTACCAAACTGGGCTGACGCGACCGAACTCAGCAGCAAAACAGTTGTCAACGCTAATGCAATTGAATTCAGATAAAGTTTTTTAATTACAGATAAAATCATTTTATTACTCTGAAAAATTTTAGTGTTCGCAAGTTTTAGATGTCAAAAAGAACGGACCAGCTACATCGTTCCTATTTTAAATATACAACTTTTTTATCTAATTTTACCCAACTGTTCTCCAAGCGGATAAAATAGACGCCGGACGGCAAATTCCTTGGCTGCCAAACCAGTTCCCAATACCCGGAACGCTGAAAACTTTCTTGGATTATTTCCACTAGTCGGCCGTTTATATCATAGATCACAATTCTGGAATCTGTGTCATAAGGCAGGTAAATATCAAATTTTGTGCTGGCATTAAAGGGATTTGGATAGGGATTAGTCAGGAGAAATTTATCCGGTAAGTACCCAATATCGGGATCGACCGTGGAATATCGGATTGTTTTCAGAATCCAGTTATCCGGATCAATGATCACATTTTCCGGCATTTCAGAAAACTGAAATTCAAATAACTGTGACGCCAACGAATCCACAATTGTCAACAGGGAATCATGATCCTTGAAAACCACTTTTACATCGACCGGCATACGGAACAGATTCGTTTTCGACTGAATCTGGTCAATTTTCAGCGTCATTTGCCAATTGTTCGCTGCCGTTTTTTGCCGGCCCCAGCTAACTTTATAGTCCGGTTGTCCCGAGCCATACACCCACTGATCAAAAAACCAGTCCAGATCGTTTTTATATATTGCTCCGCAAATCTGCTTGAAATCCTCGGTTGTGGCAATATCCATATAATGCGCACTCCGATAAGCCGGAAAAATATCCCAAAATATTGAATCTCCCACTACTCCCCGTAACATATGCAGAATCCAGGCGCCTTTATCGTATACCAAAAGATTAAATATGGAACTAACGTTGGTCGTATCCAGGATATACACCGGACCGGATTGCCAGTATTCCGGCCGGTTGATGTGATCCATATAGTCATGGTAAACGTTTTTACCCTTTTTAAATTCCTGCCAGAGTGCTTCTGAATAACGGGCGAATCCCTCATTCAGCCAGATCTCTTTCCAGTTGGCACAGGTCACCATATCGCCCCACCACTGGTGAGCCAATTCATGGCAAATCATTAGTTCGCTGTAGGCGCCAAGGCTCGTGCATGTCTGATGTTCCATGGCACCACCCCAGGAAAACTGGGCATGACCGTACTTTTCATTAATAAACGGATATTCACCCCAGATGTCTGCAAAAAAGGAAATCATTTCCGTGGTCAAAAAAAGCACATCCGTCAAGGATTCATACTCCGGATAATACCAGTGATAGACCGGCATGGAAGTTCCATCCAGGCCACTATATGTTTGTTCAATGAGTTTGTAGTTACTCACAGCCAGGGAGATTAAATACGTCGCTATCGGGTAACGTTCGCGCCAGTGATAGGTTACCGTTCCGTCTTGATTGTCGTTAATTCTCATTAAAATTCCGTTTGATATTGCTACCAGGCTATCGGGCACTGTCAGACTGATATCGGCAGAATCGGCTTTATCGCTGGGAATGTCCTTGCAGGGAAACCATCCCCGGGCGTAATAAGGTTCGCTGAGCGTAGACACAATCGGAACGCTGTCATGGTATGCAAACGAAAATCCCTTTAATCCGGCCGCCACCGGACTGCCGTGCCAAGCGATTCCAATCTCAAAAACAGCCCCACTGTCCACGGGCAGTTCCAGCAGAATACTCAGGTCGTCATTTTGATGCTGGAAGTTTACGGCGTCCCCCCAAACGCTGTCTACAACCAGAGAAGACAGCAGATCCAGATCAACAGCCGATATGGCCGCAACTTTTGATTTTCCGCGAATGATAACCTGACCATCAATTTCCTCATTGGTGATATCAATTTTGAGACTGATTCCGTAAAACCCAACATCGTAGTTGTTTTGGCCTGATTTAGCGGCGGGTTTCAACAATTCTCTGCGATTTTGAAGAGCAGCTTGTTTCATTTCAATTTCCTGAAACACCCAATCCGGCTCGACTTGTCCGACGGTATTAATACCCATTAAAATGCTGATCAGGAGAAAACGATATTGTTTCATTATCCTTGTAACTGTCTCAGTAAAATCTATAGCTCTTTCCTAAATAATGCAAAAATTCGTTCTACTATCCTAAGTGAAATTTTCGTAGATTCGGGCAGTTCAAACATACGGAGTATTAACACATGGCCCATATAATTGTTCCCACAGCCGAAGCAATACTGGACAAGGAATTCAATGTACTGGATAAAGGATTTGTCCGACTGGTTGATTACCTTGGCGGCGATGACCGTATCGTTCAGGCGGCCCGCGTGTCCTATGGCGAAGGCACTAAAACTGTCCGGGAAAATAAGGCACTGATCGATTATCTGATCAGTCACGAACATACTTCGCCTTTCGAACAGGTTGTGCTGACGTTTCACTGCAAAATGCCTATTTTTGTCGCCCGCCAGTGGATTCGGCATCGGACCGCTCGTCTAAATGAAATTTCCGGTCGTTACAGTGTAATGGAAGACGAATTTTATACTCCTGAAAAAGAGCAGGTTTTATTTCAAAGTAAATCCAACCGCCAGGGGCGTGACATTGAAGAAGTCCCGGAACACCTGAAAATAAAAGTGCTGGATACTCTGATTAACGGACAGACCACCGCTTATGACGATTACCAGAAACTGATTGACACCGGGATTGCCCGGGAGCTGTCCCGAATAAACCTTCCACTGTCACTATATACCCAGTGGTACTGGCAAATTGATCTAAGCAACCTGTTTCATTTTTTAAAATTGCGCATGGATTACCACGCCCAATGGGAAATCCGCCAATATGCCAATGTCATGGCCGACATTACTAAAGCCGTTGCACCAATGGCTTACGATGCTTTCGAAACCCATGTACTCAATTCCGTAACATTCTCAGGCCAGGAGCTGGAAGCCCTGAAACTCCAGATTGAAGGAAAAAGCCCCAACCTGAAGGGAATTCATAAGACAGAATACGAAGCCAAAATCAAAAATATTCTCCTATAAATATCCGCCGCTGGTAAAGAATTGACATACGATCATAAATTTTTGACATTAACGTCAGAAATATTAGATTTTAATGTGATATCTTTAACAGACATTCAACCTCCGTAAACTTACCTTTCTTAACAAAGCTAAAAGGAGTATTATGAAACGAGTCCCCAAAAAACTGTTATTCTATATATTTTTACTCTGTTTCATCACATCTCTCCCAGCGACAAACTACTATGTTACAAAAAGCGGAAATGACCGGAATAATGGGCAATCTCCAGCCCAGGCTTGGCTGACAATTGATGAAGCCATGGACCATTCCTATTCCGGCGGTGACACTCTGTTCATCGGATCCGGTGATTACTGGGAGTATATGCCGATGTCCAGCGCCGGTTCAAGTGGTCATCCATTTGTTATTTATGGCGATGTGACCGGGAAAAAAACCGGCCAGCCCGCCGGTTCTGTTGGCATTGGTGACAGTAATAAAAACTACGCCATCGAAATCAAAGACAAAAACGACATTCACATTCATGGAATCACATTTCAAGGCCCCAAAAAATCCTGTGTGTACATTTCTGGTTCTGACAATATCGAGATATCACACTGCACCATGAAGTGGCAGTCTCAGTATGGTATCTTTACCTACAAAGCCGGCGGTTATCTGCGATTTACCGACAATACTATTACCGATGGGACTTACTCAATATACCTCTATTATAGCGATGACAGTGCTCTGGCTGATATTCTGTCAAATACGATTACAAATTCCACAATAGGCATCTATTGCCATACAACGGATATCGATTCTATCGCCTATAATTCAATTTCCGGTATCAATAATTACGGGATTTATGTCCGCTATGCAACACCCTGTAATACAATATGTCACAATGATGTTTATAATATCTGGAATTCTTACGGAATTTATGTTTACCGAACAAATTGCCCCTCTGTGGTTAACAATGTGATTTACAATATTCAGAAAATCGGTATATACGCTTATGGTTCCAGCGGTTATTCCATCGGCTCTATTTCAAATAATGTCATTCATGACATTTGGAGCGACACAGGAATTTACGCAAAATACTATGACGTCGACCGAATTTCTAATAACACGATATATACATTCCAAAATCGCGGTATATACGTCCATGGCAATAACAGCTACACGGTCTCCGCAATTGACAGCAACTACATTCATAACGGCTGGAAAGAAGGAATTTATGTTTTCCGAACAAAAAATGTCAGTTCCATAATCCATAATCATATCCATAATGTGGATATTGGTATTCACTGGAATCCGTCCAGCTATTATGAAGTGATGAGTTTTTCCAACAATGTAGTACATTCAAACTATACCGGTGGAATGCTGATCAAATATATTGACAATACGACAATTAACAACAACCTAATTTACGGAAATCCATACTGGGACGGCTATGGAATATGGATTAATAATGATAATAACCGAACAGTCCACTTGAAAAATAATACGATTTATAATCCGGGAGATTATGGCATCTATGGCAGGAATGTCAACGGGACCTGGTGCAACAATATTATTGTCGGCAGCAATAATTATGGTATTTATGGAAACAACACTTTTGACATTACCGATTCTTATAACTGCGTTTGGGACAACGTCAATAACTGGGCTGGTAACGCCAGTTCCGGAATCGGTTCCTTCTCACAGGACCCGCTGTTCGTGGATCCCGACGGAGCGGACAACACCCTTGGGGGAAGCAACTGGGAAGATGACGACCTTCATATACAATCCACCGGTTCATCCTGGCATTTTGGAGCCTGGCTGCCGGATGCCGCTGATTCACCATGTCTCGATACAGGTGATCCCAATGATGATTTCACCAATGAACCAGAAGATAACGGAGATCGTATCAACATCGGTTATTTTGGAAATACCGCAGAAGCATCTCGCATCGGTTCCAGTTGTCCGATCACCGAAACCTTTGCCGCTTTTCCGGATTCCAGCTGGATGCTGGTCGGCGTTCCAATCATTCCCGAAGATGGTGACCCTTTTGCGGTTTACGGAGATGATTTCGGCGGTGAAATGCCCAATGGCACAAACTGGGCCTGCTACCGCTGGACTACCGAAGATTCTGTAGCAGAGTATTACGAGTATGGCGATGGCACCGATTTACAGCCGCCGGATTGTTATCCGGGAATTGGGCATTATATGTGGCAAAATACAGGAAACCCGGTAGCTGTTGACGTTGTGGGCTGCCCACTGGACGAAGACGCCGTTCTTGATGTAGCAAAAGCGCCGACGGTAAACTGGGAACCGCATCCACCTGGCTATAACATTTTTGCTAATCCATTTACTTTTACAATTGATTGGTCGAACTCATCCATTATCAAATATAGTGAAGGACGCAACAGCTCAACTGAGTACACGCTAGACAAAGCGGCTTCTGAAGGTATTATCAGCCGGTACGCATACACCTATAATTATTTTAACGGTGAATATGAAATAGTAACACCAAGTACCGCTACCGATGATACCATTTCGGTATGGCAGGGATTCTGGTTCGTTCAACTGGATTCTGTTAACGATATTGAACTGGTAATCCCGCACACCCGCGCTTTGGGAAAAACATCGTCACTCTCAAAAGAGCTGTCATCCTCTTCATCAAAACACAACTACAGAACTGCTTCCGTCGCCAGTGGCTGGGATTGGTTCTTGAAACTTGGTGTTATTGCCCCGGATAAAAAGGTCCAGGATGTGTCCAATGGAATTGGTATAGCAGAATCGGCTTCCGATGCCACCGACTCATGGGATGCATTGGATTTTAAAAGTACAGATTTCAACGGTAACTTTGTTCAGATGCAGTTTATCAACAGCGATGAAAAACTTCATGCCTATGATATTCATGCCCCCTTTACCGAGTCCAGTGACTGGAAAATACGGGTTACCGCCATGGCGGATAATGTTGGCAAACTATTTTCTTTCGTCTGGCCGGAAATGCGGCTGGTTCCGGAAACCGTTAAATTTACACTCTATAATTCCGATAAAACCGAGGTTCTGATACCCAACCTGCGAAATGCATCAATACCTTATTATGATTTTTCGTATGCTGAAGGTGAAAATTACTTCACCATTGAAGCCACACACGTGAACGATACCAAAATACCCGAATTTTCATTCATTGTTACTCAAAACCCTTATGCTCCGCAAGACGCCACCGTTTACGCTGTCCCGTCAGAGCCGGTTTTAAACATTTCAGCAACGCTTGATGGTAGCAATGCATCGCTTAACGAATTACAGTCCCCGCCCTATGTCTATTATCATAAAGTTCAGATCGAAGGAACATCTGCAATTCAGTTTGCAATTTCTGCAAGCGACGCTTCGGGAAACAGTGGAACGGGATCGGCTACATTGAATTCTGCTTTAGCCAAACCAACTGAAAGTCTGACCATTACGGATAGCAATAGTCGTATTTCCTTAGAAATTCCTCAGGATGCCGTTTCAAAAATCACACCGATGATATTGACCTGTTGTAAAATGGATCTGGACTACGACATAAAATTAACACCGGTTAGTAAATCTATCTACATTGGTCCACGAAATACATATTTCAATAAACCCGTAACACTCAAAATCCCAGTTGACGATTCCGAATCTTCGCTTTATTATTATAACGGAAAAACATGGGAATATGTATCTGACTTTAGCTCGTCACTAAAATTATACAAAACCGGTATTTATCAGATATTTGCCAAGCCCGTAAGCGAACCGGTAAATGCTGTCGTACCAGACCGGTTTAAACTCTATAGCACTTACCCAAATCCATTTAACAATTCAACATTAATCCGATACGATATTCAAAAAACCAGTGATGTATCAATTATGATATATGACCTTCAGGGACGGGAAGTCCGCAATCTTACCCAGAAATACCAGATGCCCGGTTCATATTCAATTCCCTGGAACGGTAAAAACAATCTGGGAAAATATGTGTCTTCAGGAAATTACATTGTTCGGTTTTTGGCCAAAAATGGGAAATCAACCCTGTATAAACGCAGTCAGAAAATTACACTGGTTAAATAAGAGAGGAAAACTGATGATGAAACCAATTCTCCGTTTTGGAATACTGGGAATTTTAATATTATTTGTATTCGTCAGCTGTGAAAAAATCATTTATACAACGGACAATACGGACCCGACGATCACTATCCAGCCCAGCATAATTGAAGCCACAGACAATAGTGTCCAACTCTACTGGAAAACCGACGAAGCCTGTCATGCGGAAGTATATTATGGAATTTCTGAAGGGAAAGACTCGGTTTATACTGATATTGAAAATCGTCAAATACATGCCGTGATACTCGAAGAACTGCTGCCGAAAATGACCTATAACTGCCAAGTTAAAGTCTGGGATTTTGTTGATAACGGCCCGGTTGAATCCGATGAGTTTATTTTTACTACACTCCCCAACGAATTTAGTTACCTGAGGGAAGCCTGGGAAAAATATGCTGAACAGAATTACACTAATGCGGCTGTTCTGATCGGAGAATCCCTAATAATTAATGACTATAATCCGGAAATAATCGCAACATCGGGCTGGATTTTCCTTAAAAATAATCAAACCGATAGCGCCCGCGTTGCAATTGAATCCGCCTATCAGTTAAGCCCGTATATGCCCCTGGTTCTCACCGGCAGAGCATTACTTGCTCAATTGGATGGTCTGCCCGCTGATGTCATTACAAACTGCCAGATCGTCATAAGCCGTGAACCAGAATGGGAGTATCAGTACAATTCATCCATTAATATTCATCTCGTCCGGCTGCTTCTAGCTGAGGCGTTTGTACAAACAGATCAAAGCATCAACGCCCAAAACCAACTGGATATTGCCTGGCCGGATAATGGCCTTGATCCTAATATTCCAGCCTCCTGGATTGTCAACAGCGAAAGCTTTACCGATTATACCCTTGCACTACTGGCAGCAATTTACAATGCGATAGACCAATTATAATCCAAAATCGGAGTTATTATACATGAAGTCATTCTGTAAACTTTTATTCTGCATAATTTTAACAGTCTCGATATCCATGTTTGTGTTTCAATGCGAAAAAGAAGTCCTAAAAGTCAGGGAAGATAAAGATGCGCCGGTCCTGGAAGCCGAGCCTGTTGTTTTGGAAACCGATGGGATCAGCGCAATGATTTACTGGACAACCGATGAACCCTGTTCTGTTAATGTTTATTATGGCCCCAGCTCCTCTACAGACACATTAACACAATCAGGCAGTGAATTTCGCCAGGCCCATACAATCACCCTAACCAACCTGACACCCAATTTAGATTATTTCTATCTCACATCGAGTTATGATGTCGTCGGAAATTTTTCCTTGTCGGATCCAGGGTCATTTTCAACACCGGGTGATACGCTGAATTTTATCCAATATGGATGGACGGCTTTTGAAGAAGGTACATTTACAGACGCACATGTGTTCTTCGCAGATTTTCTCTCAATGGAACCTGGTCATCTCGAAGCGCTAACTGGGTATGGTTGGTCCCTGACTTTTATCGACTCTCTCCAGGCGGCGATCAGTCAATTCAATTCGGCGATTGGAATTGACAATAATTACCTGAACGCTCTCAGTGGCCGTTCGTTGGCATTTTATCTGAACAGTAATTATACCGGCTGCATTAATTCTATAGAATCATTAATCAATTTGGACAATAAATACAGATTCATTCATGATACGAGTTTCAACTATTTAGACACCCGGTTGATGTTGCTGGATTCCTATATACAAACAACTTCAATTGATGAAGCCTGTAATTTGCTTCTCGAATATGAAGACTACTGGATTAATCCCGAGGACAGCAGCTGGGTTGTCGGAGACAGTACCTATGATGATATCGACGATGCTCTGAACCACACTGTTGAATTAATCAAATCAGAAATCTGGTCAGATGGTTTTCCCTGATTTTTAATCGTACATCACTTTATAATAAAACAGGCCCTCAAAATAGGGCCTGTTTTATTATAAAGATTCTCCGGATTTATCAACTGATTGTCAGAGACTGGATGGTGGCGGTGGCGGCGGTGGAATCGGACTATTATTACTGGAGTTTCCATGCCCATGACCCGTCCAGTAAGATTTACCCTGGGCCATTAATTTAAAACTTTGGATTGTGGGTACAGCAAACACTGTAGTCAGTGTCAGTTTTTTCAGAAAGTTCCGGCGAGTAATATTGGTATCTTCGTTCAACTCATTTCGTTTCATGGCATATTTCCTGATTAGTGTTTTTAATATACACTTTTTTCAAGCCGGAATCAATACACAATTTAATATCCAATCTAACAATGGATTAAATTGCCACAGTAACAAAAACGGGAAATCCTACATTCCCGGATTCCCCGTTAATGAATTAAAGCGTCACTTATATGACTTTGTGTACCAGGAGACCGACCATCAGAATAAGCGAAACGATAATCAGCGCAA
>Ga0268278_1001270_pt1 | contig 15023 bp, 11 predicted proteins | sample saktaG_3_FD_190135 | JGI IMG/M metagenome (GOLD analysis project Ga0268278, IMG submission 190135) | Saline water microbial communities from Sakinaw Lake, British Columbia, Canada - sak_2010_1_5_55m | ecosystem: Environmental > Aquatic > Non-marine Saline and Alkaline > Saline ... | reverse complement strand
GAGTTGCTTGTAAATTACCAGTGTACCGATGATTAATATGACAGAAAGACTGAATTGAATAATGACCAGAATACGGCGGAGAAGTTGGCTGCGTCCATTCGTATGACTGCCCTTAAGTACAGCAACTGGCCTGAATCCCGATAGAAATAGTGCCGGATAACTGCCGGATACAAGCCCGGTAATGACCGTAATAAGTAGAAGTCCGATAATAAATTGGCCATTAAAAAGGGCCTTCCAGAGGATTTCTTTTCCGGCAATCGTATTAAAGACCGGCAGCAGAAGTACCACAAAAAGAATCGATATCAATACTGCGAGCAATGATAACAATATTGATTCGCCAATGAATTGAAAAATCAGGTTTTCTCGGAATGCGCCAACAACTTTCCGCATACCGATTTCCCGGGCACGGTTGGCCGAACGGGCGGTCGCCAGGTTCATGAAATTAATACAGGCGATCAGCAGAACAAAACCGGCAATTATGGAAAAAATATAAACGAACTTTATGGCTACCGGGTTGTGATCAAAACCGAAAAAACCAAAAAGATGAATTCGGGTCAGTGGATTCACCATGTAAGTAATCGTATTTTCTTCTTTGTGATTATTAACAACGGTTGTGATTTTATTGTTTACGTCGGGGATAGAAGCATTTTCCTGGAGTAAAACAAAGGAGAGGATATTATTGCTACCCCAACTATCAACGTACTCACCCAGTTCTTTTGTCAATTCCAGATGAACGAGAATTTTTGGATGTAAAATAGTGTTGGTCGGAATCTTTTTTAAGACACCAGTGACGGTCAGATTGTATTGATTATCATAAACCATTGTTTTTCCAACAGGATTTTCATTATCAAAATATTTTCCGGCAATCTCTTCATCGATGACAATGGAGTATTTTTCATTCATAACTAAATTTCGATCACCGTTGAGCAACGGATAATCAAACATGGTAAAAAATGCCGGATCAACAGCCTGGACATCACCTTCAACAAAGGATTTATCGCCAAAGCGGAGTGCACGATTCCCAATATGTGCTACTCTTGTTGCGTCAATAATTTCCGGGACTTCATCTTTCCAGACCGGTATACAGGGGTAGGGAGTCACATTGACATGATACAGCCGGCCGCTGTAATTCTGTTCCTGTTCGATGCGGTAAATATTCGCGGCCTGTTCATGAAACCTGTCATAACTCAATTCGTCCTGGACCCACAGTAATATCAACAGGCAACAAGCCAGTCCGATTGCCAATCCGAAAATATTGATGAAGGAATATCCTTTGTGGCGGATGATGTTCCGGAGTGCGATTTTCAGATAATTTATAAACATTAATCAATTCCCCGTTTTTTTTACATGGCAATAGGACAGATGGATAGGTAAAATAGTTGTCGGAGGCGATGGTAAACTGATAAATAATCAAGTTAATTTCTCAGAGCACCCGCAGCGATCCATTTGGCGAACTTTTCAAGTTCCTGATCGGTCCATTTTGGTATTCCCGAACCCGGTGGCGGCATGACGATATTTTCATCACTCACTTTAATTATCTGTGCACAGATTTTATACAATCCGCTTTCGTCGGGTTTTCCAATGATGATTGATTTGCCGATTTTAGTCATAATGTCATCGACATTTTCATAAAATACATCATGCTTGGTGGCCGGGCTGTTCTGATTTTGGCGATTATGACAGACACCGCAAGAATGTTGGAATACAGGCAGTAGATCATTTTCAAAAGAGATGACAGTTGACATTTCTTTCTGGATTTTTGCCAACTCCTGAGTCCCTTTTTTAGAACAACCGATAATAGAAATTGATAGCAGAAAAATAATGATGACCATAGATTTTCTCATAGTTGCTCCATCATTTTGGTTTGATTAAAAGTAGTACCAAATCGTTCGATAGTCACGAATATTCTCACCCCGGGCAGCGAGTTCTTCCAGATAATCATAGATTGGGACATCGACATAATTATACGGGGGAATCACTTTGATGTTTTTTTCCCAGGGATGAAATTCATAGACTCGCGAACCATCGGACAGAATCATGACCAACCTATGGTCCTGCCAGGCGCGCAGGTGGTTTTTACCGAGTTTGGGGACATTGAACACCGCCTCATCGGTTCGGTCGAGACCGGGCAGCAGCCGGGCTTCTTCCTTGCGTTCCTGCAGAATTCTGGCAATGGGCACCATATAGCGTTTGGTCTCTTCTTTGCCTTTCATATTGAAAGTGTAGTAGGGATCGATACCAATGGACTTCAAATCCCGGCGCAGTTTTACTGATTCGAAACGACGTGAATTTTCAACCGTGAAGACCTCTTGATTGTAAACACTGATTCCCGCTTTTCTGATTTTCTGGACGGCTTCCAAGGCTTCGGGTGTGATTTCATAGGAATGCTCGAAGTGGGTAACGACTGCAATTTCCAATTTCGGAGGTTGATGATATTTTTCAAGGATTTTTATGTAGTTTTTCGTAAAACGCATGGGTAATACGACAGGGGTCCGGGTGCCGATACGGATGCGGTAGATATGTTTTTTCTGAGACAAAACTTCCAAAATATTTTCAAGTTGAGAATCTTTCATGACCGCCGGATCGCCACCGGTAATCAGCACATCACCGACGCTTGTATGTTCGTCAAACCAGTTCAGCGCCTCATTTAATGTTTCCTTAGATGCCAGGGCTTTTGGATCCAGCACCCGCTCAATTTCCCAATTGCGTTGACAATAGACACAAATCTGCGAACAGGTATTAAAGGGCTTCAGAATGGCAATAATCGGGTAACGGCGGGTAATCAAATCCACCGGAGATGTATCATGCTCACCCATAAAATCGAAAGCCGTACCCCGGTCACCACGGTGTTCAGCCATTATATCCACATACTCTTTTGGTGGAATCACCTGTGCCCGGATAGCATGATCATATCCAATTGAGAGTTTGCTGTCCATCAAACTGAGATAATAGGGCGTGATACCAAAGGCGATTTTGTTTTTTACGGCTTTATCGATGGTCTCGACTTGTTCGTTAGTGAGCTCAATCAGGTCTTTTGCCGTCTTGCTTGTTTTTATCACATGTTTCAGGTGCCAGCGATAATCGTTCCAGTCAGCTTCATTAGCACCGAAATAGTGTAAAATTCGTTTGCGATTTTCTGCCCGCCAGCCAATGACCTCTTCTTCAAGACCAGATGGGTATTTCTTCAGGTATTTATTGACGCTGGAACCGAGTTCGTCCAGAATTTCCATACGTGCATGGGCAGCTTTTCGGCCTTTCATTTTTAAAAAATCCGGAATGCTCTTTTTAACCTGCGAATCCTCAAGATATATATTGGATTTCCCGGTGACACCACGAAACAGATTGATAAACTCCATCAGAAAACCGACAGATACTTTTTCTTTCAATTCCTGCTGTTTGTCACGAGCGAGATTCCATAGCATATCCAGAGCGGAAAATTCTGTCCGGTATTCATTGATCGGACCGATGATACTACGAAATGCCCGGATACAATCTCGGACGGTTGCTTTTTCAAGAATATGTAAGTCGTTATCTAAATCAAAAATTTTACGCTCCGACTTTTCCAGATAATTATATAGAGCATCCCGGGCTACTTCAAGGGAATTCGCTGATTTCAGTATCTTGTGAATATCCGGATTGGAATTCCATAATCGCTGCAGATACGCTTCGTAATCAACTTCGAAGTGGGGCTTAAAAAGACTGACTTCATCGGTAAAAACATCATCGAGTAGTTTTGTGCTGAGCCATTTTACCTTTGGTACAGATTGAACAGCACTGACTCGTTTCTTTGATTTATTTGAAACAGTGCTCATAAAAATCTCCGTGTAAATTTGTATTACCTTTTAAGTATAAAAAATCTGGCCTACAATTGCAAATCTGTGATTTTTGATTAGTTGTAGTTGTTGATTTATACCAGAGAGATATTAGTTACTCATACCGCAAACTCTTTACTGGGTTTGCCGTTGCAGCCCGGACGGTTTGCCAACTGATGGTAATAATCGTTATTAACAATGCAATAACTCCCGCCAGCAGAAATACCAGCAAATTGATACCCGATTGATAAGCAAAATTTCGAAGCCATTTATCCATGACGATCCAGGCGATCGGCCAGGCAATAAGGTTCGCGATTATGATCCATTTGATCAATGGCAAACTTAGTTGCCGGACTATCCCAAAAACCGAAGATCCGAGGACTTTCCGGACACCTATTTCCTTGGTTTTTTGCTCGACAACAAATGATATCAAACCGTATAGTCCAAGTGACGAAATTAGAATTGTAATTAGTGTAAAAGCGCTGAATATATTACCCATCTGCATTTCTTTGCGATACAGAACCTCAAGATCCTGATCGATAAAATGATACTCAATAGGGATTCCAGGATAATGCTTCTTTACCAGTTTTTCTATCTTTTTGATAGTATCCGACATGTTATCCGAATTTATTCGGACCGTCAGTAAACTATTGATTGGCCTGTAAACAAATACCATCGGTTTGATCTTTTCCCGCAGGTTTTCAAAATGAAAATCTTTGACAACACCAATAATCTTTCCTTTCCATTCATATGCACTGATTGGTTCACCAGTCGGATTATCGAATCCCATGATTTGAGCGGCTTTTTCATTAACAATAAATGAACAATTACTCCAATCGTCAGGAGCCTTCCGAAATTTCGAGCCATTGACTATCTCAATTCCATAGGTATCAATAAAATCTTCATCGACTTCAAAAATGATCATTGATTGAGACATTTCCTGTTCATTACGGTGCCATGTCACATTTGAGATAAAATCAGTGCCTGTTGGAATCTGGGTAGAGCCACCCAGCGATGAGACCGCTGGAATATTTATTAACTCACTTTTTAGAGTTGTATAGGCTGATTCAGGATAATTATCACTCAAATTCAAATACATTAAATTTTCAGGATTATACCCTAAATGTTTATTGCGGATAAATGAGAGTTGCTGGTAGATAATCATTGTCGAAATAATAACGATAATTGTTATTGTAAACTGGGCAATAACCAGGTATTTTCTGAATGAAAATCTTGAACCCGATCTAGTTCGATAGATGCTTGAATTTTTCAAATTGCTGACAATGCCAAGGGAAGACAAAATTAAGGCAGGATAGAGTCCTGCTAAAAAACCGGTTATCAGAAAAAGGAGTAGTATGCCGATAACAAACCATGAATCCGTAAAACTGATGTAAAAACCTGATCCGGTAATCCTGTTAAAAATGGGCAGGCCTAACTCGACCAGGAGAATCCCAACAATAATTGACAGTAATACCATCAGGTAGGACTCGCTGAAATGTTGCTTGATTAATTGATTTCGACTTGCGCCGACAACCTTTCTGATACCGATCTCTTTCGATCGTGAAAGTGAACGTGCCGTAGCCATGTTTGTGTAATTAATACAGGCAATGATAATCATCAGAACTGCTAATGCGGAAAATAGTATCACATATTTAATATCTCCATGCGGCCCGTCCCATCGAGTGGTATTGGCGCGAAGATGAATTTCCCGCAGGGGCTGTAGCAGGTAGTGCAACTTGGAATCAGGGAGATAGGGTCTGAAAAGAGCGTCGATTTTTTGATTTACTTCATCGACATTACTATTTGCATTCAGCTGGACCCAGGTCTGATAATCGCCGTGTTTTGTCCAATTGTCCGGGTCACGCCAGAAATAGTAAACTTTAAATGGCGCCAGATATTCAAACTGCAGAGGCGGACTGGAATTAGCCGGAACATCGGCAATAATTCCGCCGATTTTTGCAGTCCATTTATTATTCAATTTGACGACTTTTCCAATTGCTTCTTCATCACCGAATAGTCGTTGGGCGCTGCTCTCAGTTAACACAATCGAACTTACATCATCCAGAGCGGCCCTTGGATCGCCTTCAATAATTGGAAATGAAAAAATGTCGAAAAATGATGGTTCAGCATTCAAACCCTCAATCCGGACGCTTCGATCACCGTACTTCAGAATGGCCCGATCACCTTTAAAACGGGTGGCGTTGATTACATCCGGAATTTCGGCATTCAATGTCGCTGCCATCGGCCCTGGTGAGGTGGGCACCCGGCTTCCGCCATAATCAGTCACAACACGATGGATTTCATTGAAGTTTTCATGAAAACGATCATAGTATATTTCCGACCTTATCCACATTAACAGTAAGATCGTACAGGCAATCCCAACAGATAATCCGAAGATATTAATCAGTGAAAATGTCTTATGACGAATTAGATTTCGAAAAGTAATTTTCAGATAGTTTGTAAACATAATATTCCCTATGATTTTAAACGCAAAGGGCGCAAAGATTCCGCAAAGAGCGTCAATTTTTAATTTCTTACTTTACATTTTTTATTCATACCTCAGACTTTTCACCGGATCTGCCAGGGCCGCCCGGATCGTCTGCCAACTGACAGTCGCGACAGCAATAATAAAAGCAATAAGTCCGGATACCAGGAAAATCCACAACGAAAGTTGTGTCCGATAAGCGAAGTCCTGTAGCCATTTCTGCATGGCCAGTCCGGCCAAAGGCCAGGCGATGAGATTGGCAATAAGTACCCATTTGGCATATTCCTTTGTAAACAGAAATACATTTTGGGCGACCGTACTTCCCAGAACTTTTCGGATGCCGATCTCTTTAGTATGTTGCTCAATCGTATAGGATGCCAAGCCGAAGAGTCCCAGGCAGGCAATAAAAATAGCGATGATTGACAGGTAAGCAACCGTCTTTGATGTTCGTCTCTCAGCGGTGTAAACACGTTCCATTTGTTCATCCAGAAATTGATATTGGAAAGTTTCTCCGGGAAATATCTCATCGAACTGTTTTTCCAGGCTACTGATTGTTTCAGGAATATTAGTTGCTGAAATCCGGATAGACAGAGAATTTCCAATTCGTGGATTTATTCCAGGCCTGTGAATGTTATACAACACCAGCGGTTCGATTTTATATCGGAGTGAAGCAAAGTGAAAATCTTTTACCATGCCGATAATCGTCATAGTTCCACCGTATGTTTTTCCCACTGGATCAGTCCAGCCGAACCGTTTGGCAGCTGTTTCATTGATGATGCAATTATCAATTTCCGATTCAGTATCACTGTCAAAGAAATTTCGACCTGAAAGAATCTCAATGCCATAACTATCCAGGTATCGATGATCAATCCAATTAATATTAATATAAGTTTCATCACCATCAGCGGAGCCTTCCCAGCCGTGGACCACTGTAGCTGCGCCATTGAAAGTGGGAGTGAAGCGGGAGACGGTTGTATTCTGAATACCGGGGATATTCAGGATTTCTTTCTGATAAAGGTTGCATTTTTGGATCGTCTGAGGCTGAGCATCACGTATATTCATGATCAATGTATATTCGGTATTCAATCCCAGGTCCTGTGTTTTCATAAAATGCATCTGCCTGGCTATAGTGATTGTCACAAAAATCAGGAAAATAGATATTGCGAATTGAAATACGACCAGAGACTTGCGAACCAATACACTTCGTGAACCGGAATGAAAGCTGACTTTCAGTACTTTTACCGGTTGAAACGATGAGAGAAACAAGGCCGGGTAACTGCCGGAAAAAAAACCAACAATAAGCGTGATTATTAATGTTTTAAACAGGAGTGACCAGTTCTTGAAAATATCAATGGAAAGGTCGCGGCCAATAACAGTATTGAACGGTTTCAGAAGAAGTTCCGCCAGGACAAAGGCGAGAAGCATTGAGATCAGTGTAAAAACAATAGACTCACTTAAAAATTGCCTGATGAGTAGTGATTTATTGGCGCCGATAACTTTGCGGAGGCCGACTTCTTTGGCTCGCTGGGTCGAACGCGCGGTCGAGAGATTCATGAAATTGATGCAGGCGATCAACAATACGAAAAGTCCGACCACCAGCGACATATTAACCTGTTTTAAGTCGCCAACAGGACCGAATTCGCCGAGCACATTGGAATGAAAATGAATGTCGCTCAACGGTTTGAGATAAACGAGCGAGGGAATCGATTCGTCTACATGAATTTGAAACAGATTTTTTATTTTTGCATTTACTTGTTCAAGGTCGGCATTTCCATTCAATCGGACATAAGTATAGCAACTGCCCCGGTTCCAGGACTCGGTGTATCCAGCTCCGTAGAAATCATTCTGAGTATTAAAAGAAGTGAGAAACTGAAACTGGATGTGGGAATTCTCAGGGCAATCGGCGACGATACCTGTGATTTTATAATCGGCTTCATTATTCAACCGAATTGTTTTCCCTACCGGATTTTCATTTGGGAAAATTTGGTTAGCCAGTTCCTTTGTGAGAACAATAGAATAGGATTCAGAAAGGACGGTTTCAGGATTTCCCTGAATCAGATTAAAAGAAAAGACACTGAATATGGAATTTTCCGCCCAGAGTCCGCGAAGTTGAGGAAAGATATTGTTTTCATCGATAACCAAACTCTGTTGCCCTCCCATATTGATGAATCGTACGGCTTCCTCAATTTCCGGATAATCATTAACAAGTGGTTTGACCATGCCATTGAAAGTGATTCCGACCAAGCGTCCTTTTCCATCGAAATCCATCTCAACGCGATAAATATTTTTATAATTTTTATGAAATTTATCAAAACCGAATTCAAAACCAACATAAAGACTGATCAGGATAAAAAGACCCAGGCCGATGGCAAGTCCGACAATATTGATCAGTGAGATACCTTTATTCCGTTTGATATTTCGAAATGCAATTAAAAAATAATTTTTTAACATATTATTTCCTCTTATGCTGATACTAATTATTCATATCGTAAACTCTCAACCGGATTTGCTGTAGCTGCCCGAATCGCCTGCCAGCTAACGGTAATTAAAGCAATCGCTGCTGATAGAAGAAATACCGATGGACTGATCGAGATACGATACGCAAAATTATTCAGCCAGTTATCCATCAGGTGATAGGCGATCGGGCTGGCAATGATAATTGCCAGAGTGATCCAAATTATGAATTGACGGGTAATCAATACAGTAATCTGATTTGTCGTCGAACCCAACACTTTTCGAATACCTATTTCCACGCTTCGTTTTTCTGTGCTGAATGCGGCAATCCCCAGGGCCAATCCCAAAATATTGATAAACGAATAAATTTTGGATTTTCTAATATTACGGATGATCAGTCTAAGATTATATCTAAACATGAATTACTTGTTGTTGAACATATTCTGATTGATATACTCGAGGAAAATCAGTAAAGATCGTTCAATTTTTTCTTTCGAGTCCTTCTGTTGATACGTTTGATCTTGATAATTGAAAACTTCGGCGTGGTCATATGAGAGGGCCAGTTTTACAATTTTTGCATGGTGACGGACGGACTCCGAATCTGAATTCAGGATTAAATTGTCCAGGGAACTATCAATTCTGCTGTTTTCGGCCAATGGTTCAAGGGCGTTTACAATTAATAAGTAATTGGTCAATTGAATCTGAACAGCGGCTGGAAATGTGTGTACCGATTTTGTGTAATTGTCGATATAAGTTGGAATTGTTGGTTCACCGGAGAGCAGGGGGCTGATCAATAAAAAGAAAACTCCGATTGAAAAGAATAGATATTTTAATTTAAATATGAAATTTTCCATTTTGATTGTCCGTTACCACGTGACCATCAAACAGATGCACAATCCGGTCGCCATATTCGGCATCGGCAGGAGAGTGTGTTACCATTACAATGGTCGTTCCGTTTTTGTTTAATTCGGTCAGCATACTCATGACTTCATCTCCATGAGCGGAATCCAGGTTTCCGGTCGGTTCATCCGCCAGGATCATTTTGGGATTGGTAATGACCGCACGGGCAACGGCAACCCGTTGTTGCTGACCGCCGGAGAGCTGCTGGGGAAAGTGATTTTTTCGGTGAATAATATTCATCTGTGTCAGTTTATCATCAACACGTTTTTTACGTTCGGCCGTTGGTACACCCAGATAAAGAAGGGGTAATTCCACATTTTCAAAAACAGTCAACTCGTCAATCAGGTTGAAACTCTGAAATACGAAGCCGATATTCTCTTTCCGCAGATTTGCCCGTTGTCTTTCAGAGTATTTGGAAACTTCTTCGTTGAGAAAGTAGAATTCACCCTCACTGGGATTATCCAGTAAACCCAGAATATTTAACAGGGTCGATTTTCCGCATCCGGAAGGCCCCATGATCGCGACAAATTCGCCCTCTTTCACTTCAAAGTTTACTTTATTCAGTGCCGTTGTTTCCACCTCTTCGGTTCTAAAATATTTTGTGAGTTCCTTGGTTCTGATCATTTTTCACCTTTCAAGTTATTGTTCTTGATACAATGTAAGTCAAATACTTTGCCATAATCATAACATCTTGATATTTAATGGAATACATGATAATACATTTTATACGATGTGTAATTGTTATACGTTGACTGTGTAATTATTACACATTTTTCTTTGGCTTAATTGGAATTTGTTTGTAGTTTATATTAGCGATAAGGTTTTACGGCAAATTGGTATTGAGATAGTGTGAGGATTATAGTATGGCCAAACGTTCCGGAAATATCCTGATTATCGATGATAATGAAGAGATTTTAGTAGCACTCCGACTATTTTTATCCAATCACTTTTCAACAGTAATCACTGAAAAAAATCCCTCGCAGATTCCGGCTTTATTCAAGAAAAATGTCTATGATGTAATCATACTCGATATGAATTTCAAAGCCGGTATCAATACCGGGAACGAAGGAATCTTCTGGATGAAGGAGATTCTGAAGATTGATCCGGCGGCGGTGATCATTTTTATGACTGCCTATGCCGATATTGATTTGGCGGTCAAAGCTATTCGTGAGGGCGCTGCTGATTTTATTGAGAAGCCCTGGGAAGAGGATAAATTGCTGGCGCGGATTACTTCAGCATTTCAATTGCGTCAATCCAAGCTTGAAATCGACCGACTGAAAACCAAACAGCAGCATCTCAGTGAACGAATTGACAAAGAATATCCGCTCTGTATCGGGTCATCTGTGGCGATGCAAACTGTGTATAAAACGATTGCAAAAGTTGCCAAAACCGATGCTAATATTTTAATTCTCGGTGAAAACGGGACAGGGAAAGAACTAATTGCCAGGGAAATCCATCGCCAATCCAGACGTGCGGGAGAAGTTTTTGTTAATGTCGATCTGGGTGCGTTGACTGAAACATTGTTTGAAAGCGAGTTATTTGGTTGTATCAAAGGGGCGTTTACCGATGCCAAACTTGATCGTGCGGGACGTTTTGAAATTGCTTCGGGGGGGACGCTTTTTCTTGATGAAATCGGGAACTTGCCGCTGCATCTCCAATCGAAACTGCTGACAGTATTGCAGAACCGTGAAGTAATACGGTTAGGAACACATAAAGCCATTCCAATCGATATTCGGCTGATATCAGCAACGAATAAGCCGATTTTTAAAATGACAGCGGAAGAATCTTTTCGAGAGGATTTACTCTACAGGATAAATACCATTCAAATTGAATTGCCGCCACTGCGGGATCGATTGGAGGACATCCCGGCCCTGGTAGATTTTTTTCTGGAAAAATATACCAGGAAATACGATAAACGGTGTCGGCATATATCGGACGTGGCACTGACAAAACTGAAAAAGCATCAGTGGGCCGGCAATGTCCGCGAATTACAGCATGCCGTGGAAAAAGCCGTTATTCTATGTGAAGCAGATTATCTTGATGCCGATGATTTTTTCTTTCGGTCCGGTGAAAAACACTCTGTTAGTTATGGGGAAACGCTATCGATTGAAGAGCATGAAAGGTGTTTGATAAAAAGGGCTATGGAATTGTATCAAGGAAACATCTCAAAGGCGTGTACTGCTCTGGGAATTACCCGGAAAACCCTTTACAATAAGTTGAAAAAATATGATTTATAACCGTTTCAGTGTCAAAATTATCGTTCGAATTGTAATGATCGCCCTGGTCGGTTATCTCTTTACATGGTCACTGACAAAGGACTATCTCGTTGTCACCAAATTTACGTTGGCGGTTCTCTGGGTTCTTCAAATTATCGATTTAATTCACTATATGAATAAAACGAATCGCCAGTTAAATAGTTTTCTGCAATCGTTGCGATATCGGGATTTTGTCGGAAGTCCCCGGGAATCTGGTAAGTCTTTCAAAGAGTTAAATCTCAGCTACAATGAAATTATTGATGAGATCCGGAATGCTAAACTGGAGACGGAAACAAAACATCACTATCTGCAGAATATGATTGAAAACATTGGCGTTGGAATTATCAGTTTTGATAATGATGGTAATGTAGAATTGATCAATCGGGCTGCGTTGGACATTTTCAAGATTGATTATCTAAAAAAAATTCAATCGCTTGATGTGATAAAACCGAATATATCCGATGAAATATTCAAATTGAATAGTAACACACCAAAGATGTTTACCATTGAGCGAGAAGCGGAGACGATGAAATTGTCCTTTAAACGGGTGAGTTTCAAATTGCGTGGTCGCGATATTCATTTGCTGTCAATTCAAAATATAAAAAGTGAACTTGAGGAAGAGGAAGTCGAAGCATGGCAGAAACTGATCCGGGTACTATCCCATGAGATCATGAACTCTGTAACACCGGTCAAATCCTTGACTGCAACCATTATAAATATGTTTGAGAAAGAGGGGAAACCCAGAACGATAGAGGAAATTGATAATAAAACTCTCACAAATTGCCTGGATGGGTTACATGCCATTGAGAATCGAAGCAAGGGATTGTTGAATTTTGTTCAATCCTACCGAAAACTCACCAGGCTTCCAAAACCAATCCTTAAAAAAGTCAGGGTTACTGAATTATTCAATAACATTTTACATCTGATGGAAGCGGAGTTTTCTGAAACCAAAATCCCCATTGATGTTCACGTGAACCCGGAGAATCTTGAGTTGTCCTGTGATGAACGTCTGGTCAATCAGGTTCTGATCAATTTACTCGATAATTCCGTCCAGGAACTTGCAGGTAGAAATGATGTGCAAATTTCAATGTCTGCATATTTAGATAAAAATGAGACTATTATCCAAATAAAAGATAACGGTCCGGGAATTCCGGAAGAAATAATCGATAAAATATTCATCCCCTTTTATTCGACGAAAGAAAATGGCAGCGGCGTCGGATTGAGTCTGTCGAAACAGATTATGCGCTTACATAATGGATCAATTTCTGTTCATTCCAAACCCGATGAAGAGACAGTATTCACTCTCAGATTTTAATCTGATCGCAGTAATATGAAAATGCAATACACAGAAAGTAAGTGAATATCTTTTTGAGATAGATATGGTGTAGAGTAACTTATCCATTATGAGAAAAATTATACCCATCAGCCGAGCCGTTATTCGTTTACTATTATTTGCATTCTTCGGCGTTTTATTGCTTTGTATTGACTTGCTGATTTTGATCATCACCTATCCCTTTGGTAAGACAATAAGCCGCAAAATATCGACGTTATTTGGACCCTTCTGGGGAACATTATTCATTAAAATTATTGGGATTCGACTATCAATCACCGGAAAAGATAATTGGCGGAAAAATCAACATTACTGTATAATATCCAATCATACGAGCTATCTCGATATTCTCATTGCCGGGGCGGTATTTCCCGTGCTTTTCGTTTCACGTCACGATGTGAAATACTGGCCGTTACTGGGTACTATTGCCTGGGTTCGCGGGTCGATTTTTGTGGATCGCTCCATCACCGGGTCCAATGAAAGACCATACGTGAAGCAGATTATTGATTACCTGTTAAATGGGTTTAATGTCATTATTTTTCCTGAGGGTACGACCTCAAACGGCGATGGAGTAATGCCGTTTAAAAAGACGGTTTTTTCCTGTCCGGTACGGGCCGAAGTTCCCATATTACCTATCAGCATTCGCTATACCCATATCGACAACCGACGCTTTTCTGAATCCAATCGTGACCGTGTTTGTTGGTATGGTGACATGACATTTCCCGATCATTTCTGGAGCGTGTTACAATTACGAAGAGTGGATGTTACAATTACCATTCATCCGCCGGAATTTGAGACGCAGGAAGAAGACTGGCTGGCCCAGAACAATCGGCTCTCTGTTAAAATACACGATATTGTCGAGAAAACTTATCTTTCTGCTTGAAGATACTTGACAAAAATATTTGCAGAACTAAATTATTAGAGATCGCTTTTTATATATTTGTGAATTAGTTAGGAGGAAAATAAATGGATTACACATTTAATGAACTAAAGCACAAGACAGTTGCCGAAATGCGGGAAATCGCCCAAAAGATTGACGGTGAAGCCGTTAAAGGCTACACTCAGATGAACAAAGATCATTTGTTGGAGGCAATCTGCAAAGCCTTGAACATTGATATGTATGTACACCACAATATTGTGGGTGTTAACAAGAAAAAGATTAAAAGCAAAATTCAGGAACTGAAGAAAGCCCGGAATCTTGCTCTGACAAGTGGAGATCATCAAAAACTGATGCATATCCGCAGTCAGATTAAATCTCAAAAACGAAAATTACGCAGCGCAATGGTTTAATACCGGGATGACAAATGACAATCAAAAAAATCCCTCTTCCGGAGGGATTTTTTATTTGTATTTCATAATCCAGGTAAGATAATCAGGTGATTTCATGCCAGATCAGGGCACTGGCGCCCAGGATGGCAGCATCGCTCATGGGGAGACCGGAAGGTAGAATTTTCACTTTATTTCTGAAAATTGGCAGAAGGTTGGCTTCCATATATTTTTTAACCGGCTTGAAGATTAACTCACCGGCAGCAGCCAAACCACCAAACAGAATGAATGCTTCAGGACTGAAATAGAGGACGGCGTTTGCCATTCCTTCACCAAGATAGCGGCCGGTAATTTCAAATGCTTCCAGTGCTAATTGATCGTTTGCTAAAGCCGCGTCATATATTATTTTTGAATTTAATTCTGTGTCTGAAAAATATCGCAACTCACTTGCTTGGTCTGATGAATTGAGCAATTCGACCATGGTTCTGGTAATCCCCGTAGCCGAGGCATAAGCCTCGAGG
>Ga0268278_1001264_pt1 | contig 15043 bp, 14 predicted proteins | sample saktaG_3_FD_190135 | JGI IMG/M metagenome (GOLD analysis project Ga0268278, IMG submission 190135) | Saline water microbial communities from Sakinaw Lake, British Columbia, Canada - sak_2010_1_5_55m | ecosystem: Environmental > Aquatic > Non-marine Saline and Alkaline > Saline ... | reverse complement strand
TTGAAGTTGACCGTTATGGGTTTTTCTCGGAGGTCTATCCGATGCATCCCCTGGAGACAAAAACGGATGGCATCTTCATCTGCGGCTCGGCGAGATGGCCCGTTTCTTCAGATCATTCGATAATACAGGGGAAAGCGGCAGCCATGAAGGCGGTCTCGTATTTAAAACAGAGTAAAATTGCCGCATCAACACTCAGCCGGGTCCCCGGTCCGAAAGCAGGTCATGCCTGTGTTAATGTCGATGCATGCACGGGGTGTGGTAACTGTGTTGCTGTCTGTCCCTTCGACGCCTGTCAGCTTGAAAAGCTTGAGGGCAGGTACGTAAGTACGGTGAACCTCATGAAATGCAAGGCCTGTGGTAACTGCGTTCCATTATGCCCCAACGGGAGCATACAGATTCCCGAACATAACTACCGCATGGTGGGGGGAATGATACAGAGGGCATTTTAGAGAAATGCCAAACACTTTTTTGTCATTACTGGTTAGGTGGTTATCAGTACCGAAGCGGAAGGCAGATAATCATGCATACGGTTAAAATGAAAAATCCGAAGATCCTGATTTTTGCTTGCAAATGGTGCGGGCTTATCGGAGCGGATGCCGCCGGGAAGAAGAGGATATCTCTCCCCTCTCAGTTTCGTGTCATTCCGGTGGAATGCGCATCTCTTGTTGAACCCGATGCCGTCCTGAGAGCGCTGGCCGGGGGGATTGATGGCATAGCTGTTCTGGGATGTCACATAGGAGGGTGTCGGTATAATAATGCGAATCACACTGCCATCAAGAGAATGGAACTTCTAAAAGATCTGCTGGATACAACCGGCATCGGACGCAGCAGGCTTTTGCTCAGTTTTGGGACCGCACATGAAGATTATCAATTTGAAGAGATAATAAAGAGTTTTTTTGACGAGGTATCGTTACTGACCCCCCTTGATCCCTGGTTGTCGTCGTTTGGAGTGATAAGCTGATTATGCTCGAGAAAACAAAAAACATAGCAAGACAGATTCTTGAAGAGAAAAAGGCTGGTGGTATCCTGGGCCTCATGAAAGGGCAATGGAATATCATCCAGCCCCATATTTTTGAAGCACCTGCGGAATTAGACGCCCTTGTTCTTGAACCGAAGTGGTTGCTGGCAAAGCTCGCTATGGGAATATTACGTTCCTCACCGGAAAATTACAAACTGGCTGTAATCTGCCGTGGATGTGATGAAAGGGCACTGATTGAACTGATAAAGAGAAATCAGATAGAGAAGGAAAGCCTCCTTACGATTGGAATTGCCTGCAGTCAGGAACAGGCAGCCCTATGCCTTTGCGACAGGCCGTACCCCACGAAACTCGACGCAGGGGAGAAGGTTAAAGGGGTAGATCCTTTCCAGGACGAAAGAGTCCGGGAGTTTTTGATCGGTAATGACAAACAAAGGATGGAGAGGTGGGCTGATATGCTGAAGAGGTGTATCAAGTGTTACGGCTGCCGCAATTCCTGCCCTATCTGCATCTGTGAACCCTGCAAACTGGAAGACGATGTCTGGGTGAAAAGGGGTGTTGTGCCGGCGGAAGCAATAACCTTTCATCTTATACGTGCCTTCCACCTGTCGGATACATGTGTGGCCTGTGGGGCCTGTCAGGAAGCCTGTCCCGTTAATATCCCGCTCCTCTATCTGCAGTTCTCGATGCGCAAAACAATCCAGGAATACTACGGGTACGAGGCGGGACTTGATCTTGAGATAAAATCACCAGTTCTTTCCGGTGTTTTCGAAGGACCCGATACGGACAGGGAATATCCTGCATGGGTAAACTCGATGAGGGAACGAGATGGGATCTAAATTTGTCAAGACCATTTGTCCTTACTGTGGAACAGGCTGTGGCCTTATAATAAAGATCATAGATGGTGTGGCCGTTGCCACCTATCCCGACAGGGAACACCCTGTCTCTCGAGGTAGTTTGTGCATAAAGGGATGGTCTGCTCACGAGTTTATCAACCATCCCGACCGCTTGACATCGCCTCTTTTGAGAAAGGGTGACACGTTTCAGGAAATCCCATGGGATGAAGCCATACCGATGGCGGCCTTGAAATTGCGTGAGACTGCCGCACGATATGGCGGCGATGCCATTGGTGGTCTTTCTTCCGCCAAGTGTACCAATGAAGAAAATTACCTTTTCCAGAAACTGATACGCATGGCATTTAAAACGAACAACGTGGATCACTGTGCACGTCTGTGCCATGCCCCGACTACCGTTGCAATGGTACAGGCCCTTGGCAGCGGGGCAATGACGAATTCTATTTCGGATCTGGCCGGAGCTGAGTGTATCATTGCCATCGGTTCCAACACAGCGGAGAGTCACCCGATCATCATGGGGGGAATTTATAAGGCCACTGACAGGGGTGCGACACTCATCGTTGTCGATCCCCGTGAAACGGCAGTCACCCGGAATGCAAAGATTCACCTCCGGATAAATCCGGGAACGGATATACCCCTTTTGTGCGGTATGATGAGACACATTATTGATGAAGGACTGCACAACGAGGAATTCATCAGGGACCGTATGGAAGGATTTAAAGATCTGAATACATTCCTCCAGTCGTGGCCTGTCAAACGGGCTGCCGACGAATGCGGTATCGATGAAGAGCTCATCAGAAATGTGGCTACGATTTATGCAAAAGCAAAAGAATCTGCCGTAATCTATTGCATGGGTATCACTCAACATGCCTGTGGAACAGCCAACGTCCTCGCCATTTGTGACCTTGCCATGTTGTGCGGTCATGTTGGAACAGAACATTCCGGCATATATCCCCTTCGGGGACAGAATAATGTTCAGGGCGCCTGCGATATGGGTGCCCTGCCCAATGTCTATCCCGGATACCAGAGTGTCAGCGATTCGGCAATTCAGGACAAATTTCAAAAGGCCTGGGGGACTGAACTCTCCGATAAGCCGGGCCTTACCGTTACGGAAATCATCGGCCTCGCGGGGAAGGATATCCGCGCAGCCTATATCATGGCGGAAAATCCCGCATTGAGTGATCCCGATACCAACCATGTTTTGGAGTCACTGAAAGCCTTTGATTTTCTCATCGTTCAGGATATTTTTCTCACCGAGACGGCAAAATTCGCACATCTGATATTTCCCAGCTCCTGTTTTGCCGAGAAGTCCGGGACGTACACCAATACGGAGAGAAGATTTCAGCTCTTGCGAAAGGCAGTCGATCCGCCGGGAAATGCAAAAGAAGACTTTGCGATTTTATGCCTTTTGGGAAACGCTTTGGGACTTAATTTTTCTTACATCCATCCTGCAGAAGTAATGGAGGAAATCGCGTCTCTGGCCCCGGCCTACGGCGGTATCCGCTTTGACAGGTTGGAGCTGGAAGGTCTGCAGTGGCCCTGCCCTGATTCAGAGCATCCAGGCACACGGTATCTTCATAAAGACCGGTTTACGAGAGGCAAAGGACTTTTCGTCATCCCCGAGTATACTCCACCCAGGGAACTACCCGATGATAAGTATCCTTATTATCTAAGTACGGGAAGAATGTTTGCTCATTATCATACTGGTACAATGACGCGCCGATCACCCTTTCTCAACAGGGAGGTGGAAAAGGCCTATGCCGAGATCAACCCGGAAAATGCTGCTCATCTGAACGTAAAAGACGGGGAGAAAATAAAGCTAACAACCCGCAGGGGGAGTATTATAACAACCGCCCGGATAACGAAACGTGTTGCAAAGGACTGTATTTTCGCTCCTTTCCACTTTGCCGAGGCACGGGCCAATATGTTGACCAATCCGGTCCTGGATCCCCATTCCAAGATACCGGAATTCAAGGTATGTGCCGCAGATGTAAGGAAGGAAACAGAGGATGGCTAACGATAACGACAGGATTGCCGAAGCAAGGAGATTTTCCTGCGCATACAGTTGCGTGGAATGTGGCAGGTGCGTTGCAGTCTGTCCCATGGCAGAGATGTATACAAATTTTTCTATCGAAATGTCACCACGGGGAGTCATTAAGAAAACTCTGGTCGGGAATGACATCATCACGGACGAAAATATATGGTATTGTACCGAATGTAATGCCGGTACCGATATTTGTCCACAGGGGGTTAGCTGTCGCGATCTGATTCGAGGTCTCAGGGAAATAGCAATCGAAGAAAACATGGTTGAAAATTTAAAATACTGTACCCGTTGCGGCAAACGGTTTTTATCAATTCCCGCAAAAAACTTTGTTTTTGAAAGGTTGAGAGAGGAACCTCCTAACGTTTTGAACGTTCTCGAACTTTGCCCCTCATGCAGGAGGGAGATGTACATGTTACGTAACACATAGGCAATGTGATGCAGGAACAAACAAACGAACAAAATAACATTATCACCCTTGAGGAACTCAGGCCACGCCCGGAAGAGAAGAAAACCTTCTCCGACCACTTTATGCCGCGACTTCATCCCGGCATCCTCTTTGATCCTAAAAAATGTACCGGGTGCGGCACCTGCGAGATGGTTTGTTCCTTAAGAAATGTTTCTAAAATAGCCCCCACTTCTGCAAGCATAAAAGTGCTCAGAGATGAGAACAGTGTCAAGAATTTTGCGATCTTCTGCCAGCATTGCCGCAAGCCTCTGTGCATAGAAGCCTGCCCCACCAGGGCGATTGAAAAGGGGGAAGACGGGATTGTCCGTATCGACAAACTGTTCTGTGTAGCATGCGGTCTTTGTACGATGGCCTGCCCGGAAGCCGCACCGCTTCAAGATCCAATAACGGGAGAGATCAATAAATGCGATCTGTGTGAGGGAGATCCACAGTGTGTCAAATATTGCCCGTCAGGAGCCCTTACTTTTACAAAGGGGAAAAGGATTCGATGGATAAAAGCCTTGCGATGGTCCGTTCAGACTATTTCATTTCTCCTTCTGGTCGTTGCCCTGATTGGAACATTCTGTTCTCTAAAGGCGGGCGCGCTTAGTTTATCCTGTCCCGCGGGAGTCCTGCAGAATATTGCGTCATCAGGTACCGTCGTGCTCGTCTGGATTCTGTCGGCTTCCCTGATCCTCGGGTTGACCATACTTGCGGGAAGATTTTTCTGTGGGTGGATCTGCCCCTTCGGCTTTTTTCTCGATCTTGTCGATAAAATTACGCCAAAGAAGATCGGATGGCCGTCATTTCTCAAAAGCAGGATGGCAAAGTACGGAATCCTTGCCGGAGCTGTGGGAGGAAGTTGTGCCCTCGGTTTCCAGGCCTTTTGTCCTGTATGTCCCATAGGTTCAATTTGCCGTTCCTATGGAGCGGCCGGGACCCTTAATGGTGCGAATATGGGAATAGTGGCTGTACTGGGAGGCCTCGAAGTAACAGAACGGCGGGTCTGGTGCCGATACTTCTGCCCGGTAGGGGCACTGCTGGCGCTCTTTGCAAAGATCGGTCTGATAAAAATTGTCATCGGCGCAAATCAGTGCAAGAAGTTTTCCTGTGTTCAATGTGCGGAAGTATGTCCCATGGGAATTATTGACGCGGATAAGTTGCGAGAAGGCATATCACCGGAGATACCGATGACCGAATGTATTACATGTATGAGATGCATTGACCGATGCCCTTACGGCGCGGCAAAGATACGGTTCAGGTGGCAAAAGGCGGTGCCGGAGAATGTTGAATTATGAAGCTATTCGATAATTTCTACAACATGAAGGTTGGGATAGTCGACCTCACTCAATTATCCTCAGAGGTAATTCCTCTGGACGAGCAGATTGTCGCGGAAAAGATCGGCGGAGCAGCAGTAAATGAAGATCTTTTCAGGCAATATAAAGATGATGCTCCTCTGCTCATTGGTGTTGGTCCACTGACGGGCAGCTTTGCCCCCGCTTCATGCCTTTCGGTTGCAACCTTTTTATCGCCACGATTCGGAAATCTCTGCCACGTTCCTCTTATGATGCGTACCGGCCCCGAGATGAAGTTCTCGGGCATTGATTTCCTGGTGATCAAGGGAACTGCTTCCTCACCCAAGATATTGCATATAGATAAGGGAGCCATACAGATCTTATCTGCGGAACAGTTCATTGGCGTTGATATCCCTGAGGGTTTACAGACACTGAAAAAGGAAAGGATTCATTCCCGGTCAATCCTCCTGACAGGCACCGCCGCTGACCACGGGGTCCCGAGTGCTTCTGTTTCAACAGGCTTTAACGGCAGTTTGGATAAAGCGGGTCTGGCCTTTCTGATGGCCTCAAAAAATCTCAAAGGGGTCATCTTCAATGGAACTGGTGGCCTTCCCTTCGCCGAAGATAACCTTGAGGATAATGAAACAATTGAAAGAAAGCTTTTCGCGGATGAAGGACATGAGAATAAAGGCTTTCTTTCTATGTTGGATAAGATCGGAATCGAAGAGAATCTGAAGGGGGTCATAAAAAAAGCAAAATGGCGGGACATGGCATGCTATCACTGTCCTTCTCCATGTATGAATTCTGTCCAGTTTACATGGCACGATCCCCGGAAGAATTCCAGAGTCGAAGATAATATATTACTTTCAGATCATCTGGGATTTCTCGCGCTGGCAAAGAAAGGGGGGAAAGATGTGTTTCCACTTTCAGAAAGTTGCCTCCGTTTTGGTCTTGACCCAGTTGCCGTTGCGGAGAAATTGCCGGAGAACGGATCATTACTTGAATCTCTGAACGCTATAGAAGAGATCTCCGTTACACCGGAAGAACCGAAGATCAAAAGGGAACACCACCAGATCGGAGAGGTTTCAGCTGAAATGCATAACCTTTACGGCGGCGGGTTACCACCAATTTTAGCTGAAGAATTGTGGAAGAAACGGGTCCGGCTTTCTATGATTCTGGGTGTATGCCCAATATTTTTACTTCGTTTCACACAGATTTCGGAACTTGATCTTCTAAAGTTCCTCACAAGCAATGAACATGATCTGAAGTTTTTAGAAAAAAAAAGAAATCCAATCTCTCATTAAAAAATAACGAATAAAGGTGAAAAGCTAGGCCACGGGGCTTATCAAGCTTGCACCCAAATTGAAAAAGGTGGCCGAAGTGTATGTTGGTGTCCTGAAGGAGATGGGTAGAGAGGATATAATTTTGTAAAACAGATATCCGCAGGAGGTACGTTACATGAAAGGAAATACGGGAAAGATTATTAATGTCGATCTTACCGTCGGCACGGTTAAGGTAGAGGAGCTTCCGGAGGAGCATTACCGGAAGTATATCGGCGGGAGCGGTCTGGCTACGATGATCCTCTCACCTGTAATGTTCAGCAGGTGCTTCGGTCTCTTTTCTCTGCTCAGGGGCCAGAACCTGGTACCCTTTCCTCCCGCCATGATTACCGCATACATATTAATACCCTTCCTAACTTGATATTGCCTTCCCCTTTCTTTCAATCGACAAAAATGTTTATAAGCCTTTCGTTATATTAATAGGGGCTCTTAAAGTTCAAGAACGGAGCGTACCAGATTTTCCGTCGTATACTGACCGTTCGTGATCTGGGCAAAATTATGCTCACCCCCGAAGATGTCCTGAATTATCTCTTCTACTGTATATCCGCCATCCTTCAGATTCTTCACCTTCTGTGAAAGATTTTCCAGATAATCCATGCACCCTTCAAGGGCAGCCTTGCCGTCTTCAATTATCTTGCCCACGGATGTAAACAGCACCAGTCTTTCTGTTTTAAAATCCAGTAGTTTCTTCATTGATTGTATGGTTTCACCCATATCTTCCTCCGGCCTGATAAACTTCAGTGTCTCTCTTGAGAATATGTCACCGGAAAAGCACCAGCCCTTCTCTCTTTCCAGAAGGGCCACATGCCCCACGCTGTGGCCGGGTGTCTCTACCACATCATACCTGAAATGCTCAGTTTCCATTACATCGGGTATCGGTCTTACCTCCGTCGGTACCGGGTAGCCCCAAACCGTTTCCTGGTAGGGGTACAAAAAAGCCTTTTTCCCTATCAGGGGGATAGATTCGGGATGTGCGTATATGTCCACATTGAATCTGTCTTTAATGAGGTGATTGCACCCGATATGGTCCTCATGAAAATGTGTGTTTACGACCATATCCAGCCTCTTGTCTCCGAGATATGAGGCCAGCTCTTCCGCCGTATAGTCGCAGCCGGTATCTATCAGGAGACCATCCACAAGGTAAGCGGAAACCCAGTATATCGGCACACCATCTATCACTCTGCTCATCCTGATCTGAGTGACCTCATCAAACTGCGCTATCTCAATCATTGGATTCCTTTCTCCTCTTTTTCGAAATGAAAAGACTGTTATTCTGTTAGATCAGAATAAACACCTTCAATATCCAAGGGGGTTATAATAATTTTATGTCCCCAGTCAATACATTTGTTCTGTTCCGTTTTTTCATTTCATTTAATAGAGACAAACTTGTGAAAAGTCACTTCGGGGCGAAGAAAACTAACTTTTTAAAAGGCCGTTAAGATTGAGAGCTTGACAATGTCATAATGAATAATTAAATATGAGGACACTGGAGGAAGAAATGACTATAAAAGAATTGCTGGAGCATGCCGAAAAATTTGAGGTAGATACCTACAAGCTACCCCGGAATTTCAGAGAAAATCACATTTCATTCACCGGGGCCCCCGAAAAGCATCCATATGCGGATGACAAGATTATACTTATCTCTGATCCATTCAGTACGAATATATCCTATTATGAATTTGCCTCCGCCGATATCGCAGGGGTGGAAGATCTGCCCAATCTGGTTACCGTGGAGGGGACGTCTGTAAAGATGTGTCGTGTGTGGGTGAGAAGGGGGAGCATAGGGGTGAGGTCCGTGCCCTTTGTTGTAGAGGATACCACTCGTCAGTAGCTAGAGATTATTTTCTTACCTCTATTCCTTACAATTTATACTGTTCCGATATCCAAGACTGGTATTCATTATTCTTAACGCGCTGAACCCATTTGCTGTTTTCCAGATACCAGGATATGGTCTTCCTCATCCCCGATTCGAATGATTCCTTCGGTGACCAGTTCAGTTCATTATGCAGTTTTGTGAAATCGATGGCATATCTCCTGTCATGACCGGGCCTGTCCTTGACGAACGTGATGAGATTCCTTCTGGGGCCGTTTTTGCCCATGCCTGTTGTTTCGTCCAGTATGTCGCAGATCATCTCCACGATGACGATGTTTTCCATCTCCATATTGCCGCCTATGTTGTACGTCTCACCACGCCTGCCCGACCTCATGATGTTCCATATTGCATCACAGTGATCTTTCACATACAACCAGTCTCTCACATTCCTGCCGTCGCCGTAGACAGGCAGCTTTTCGCCATCTTTCGCGTTCAGCGTTATCAGTGGGATCAATTTCTCAGGAAACTGGTATGGTCCATAGTTGTTTGAACAGTTGGAGATGGTCACGGGAAGCCCATAGGTTTTTCCATACGCCCTTACAATGTGGTCTGAAGAGGCCTTTGCCGCGGAGTAGGGGCTGCTGGGCTGATATTGTGTAGTCTCCTTGAATCCCGATGAATCGGGATCAAGGCTCCCATATACTTCATCCGTGCTTATGTGATGAAAGAGGATAAAATCTCCGGCATGTGAACGAGCTGCTTCCAACAGGTTGAAAGTGCCGACAATATTTGTGTATATAAAGGCTCCGGGATCCTTTATCGATCTGTCCACATGCGATTCGGCGGCGAAGTGGCAGACCGCGTCTATCCCGTACCGGGAAAAGATGTTTTCCATGAGTCCAGGATCACAGATGTCCGCCTTTTCAAATATGTACCTGTCAGGGTAGTCCTTCTCTATTCCATCCAGATTATCGGGGTTTCCCGCATAGGTAAGCTTGTCCACATTTATGATCCTGCCAGTAAAATCATTTTGCCTGAGGAGATAATGTATAAAATTGCTGCCTATGAAACCGCACCCGCCTGTCACCATCAGATTTTGTATGTCCATTTGTCCCATCACCCGATTCCCAATTTTCCCGGTATGATTACATCAATTACGAACCGACTGTCAACCAAAATGCCGAAATCACGACAGAGAGTATTAGATGTTTGAATAAATATCATTATTTGTCATTTCGATCTAAGAGAGAAATCTTCTTTTCGGCAGCCCGTATTATTAAGATTTCCCCCTGACGGGAACTATAGTTCGACGCCGACGCTCCTCGAAATGACAAAATTCAAAGCCCTCAGTATATAAGGGGAGCGGAGTATCTTCCTCGGTGCTCCCAAAATCCTCTTGACATACAAATTTTCCCTTCATATACTCCCAAAGAGAGGGAAAGTTCTTATCAATGTTGTAGGAGGAGATAATGAAAAGTCCATTAATTTCAGGATTTCTTGTGGTGCTTGCATTTACCTTTTTAGTTCCAATTGCCGCTATGGCTTATGGCGGTGATGGTGGCGGTGGTGGTGGCGAGGGGGGAGGTCCAATGTCTAGCGACCCCGGGTTAACAGGTTTTGTGTTTATCGATCCCTCGTCCGCGGGAGAAATGAACATTGCCGGTGGAACAATTGACATTAATAATATTCCGGAATACGTGCCCCGCACCCCCAGAGAGCAATTCGAAATCCAACAGATGATTAACCGGTCTGACTCGGATTTCTGGACAGCAATGGGATACCTGGCCGGGGCCGGAGAGGTTGGCTCGGAAATCGGCGCCTTCGGAGGCAAGGTGGCCGGCTGGGTTCTTGCTTTCACTCCTGCGGGGGTTCCGGTAAAAATCGCCATTGCCGCCACCAGGGGTGCCGCTGACGGTTACGCATCCTCGGTAGGAAAGGACGACGGCAAGGAGGCATCCCAGGCGACATTTTCAGGAGTTGTAGCGGCAACGGTTGAAGCATCCACCTCCTCCTTGAACCCGGTAGTCGGCATTGTCGCAGGAGAGGTGGCCGGGAACCTTGCAAACAGCGAAGCTCCCAATAGAGCTCCCAGCCCCAACATTGGCGACGCCGCGATGCAGGATGCCAAAGTCACCCATGATCCTTACACCGGAAGGAAATTTACGACGCCGGTCTATAAATAAGCGGGCCGAAAATCCGTTTCCAGAACAATCCTGGGGTGATTAGGCACATGAACAGGGCCGCGCCGGGGTGGTTAGAAAAGATCCGAGGAGGAGATCAATGATAAGGAAAATAATAATTGCAAGTGTCATATTAATCATGGCATGGGCTATCACGGGATGCGCGGTTCATCAGAAAATTCAGCAGCAGCTACAGCAGAGCCGGGCAGCTCTTGATACACCCCCTTTCGAAATCAACCCTCCGCAAGTAGCGCCTATAGTGGATGCCGATGTGCCCGCTGATATCCGCATGGTGACGGCTGCCATGGTTCAGAAATTGAGAAAAGATCAAAAGGGTATACCTCGGGTGAGCTTTGATTCGGGCGGTAACCATTACACACCGGAAACCAGTTTTGATTACCGGGGATTCTCGGTTTCCGATATAAGTATCAATGAGCAATGGGCTAGGGATACAGGACGAAAGAGCTTTGACTGCAGGGTCGCCGGAGTAATGCTTTTTTCGGACCAACTGGGTAGAAGGGCCATGGTGAGCTACACTGCAGATTATGAGCTTTTCCGGAACAGAATAATAATAAGGGACTCGGCTGTGAGGCCGGTGCCTCCTGTTTTTCCCACTACCAGGGCGTTTATTATTGAAGGGAGTGAATTTAAGGGAATTGTCGATGAAAGGCCTGATTTTTACGGGTTTTACACAGGGGTTGTTTCCAAGGCCCACAGCATGACCCCCACTCCGGAAGAACGCCGGGGGCGGGAGGAATTGCAGAAAATGAGCTTGTTCGATCGGATTAAAAGGGGCACCAAGATTGAAAGACAGGAAAATTTCATGGTTATTTTTGTCATGGACCGCTTAACGCCGGACGCTGAGCTTGAAGTTGTGGTCACCAGAAATCCCAACGATATGGCTACTCTGGCCAAACCGGTTTACAGTGACTTTGACGGCTGGCGGGTGGCCATATTCGGTGGCAAATTCGCCATTGACCATGACGTGTTCTGCGCTAAAGCCTATTACAAGCCGTCCCCCGGGGTTCTTCCTGACAACAGCGAACAGGTTATGGTGGGTCTTTTTTCATCCGAAAAGAACTATGATACCCCGGGAAGCCCAACCCGTGCGGATATTCGGCCCACCAGCCACGCTTCTCCCGAGGGGCCACTGGCACTGGGCAGAAATGCTCTCGACCCTTTAAAACGGTATGACGCTGCCCTCATACAGTCCAGACTGGCCGAATTGGGATTTTACAAGACGGTTGTCGACGGCTTGTGGGGGCCAGGATCGCGGCGCTCCCTGCAAGCCTTTCAGAGGGCAATTGGCCTTGACCCCAGCGGAAACTGGAACATGCAAACCCAGTTGAAGATGTTTTCGGGCACGGGGAAGTAGCATCGTCAATGGTAAATCATGATAAGCCATGGGTCAGGATGACGATTAATAGTCAATAACCATGGTGGAGGAATGGCCGGGCCTGAAAGCGCTACTTCTCGGATGTTCGGAAACAGTGACGGCACCCACCCCGCTGGGGCCTATGTTGGCATGGTCATGATTCATCGTGCGTGGGGACGTTTCTGTCCACGAAGAACATCCTTTTTGTCATTTACGCGGATAAATTCTGATTACGGGTCATAGTGTGTTTGGATGAAGTACCTGGGTCAGGAAGGCAAGGTCATCTGTACGGCCAGGGACAAAAAGACAAGCAAAAACTTCCCCGCCCTCGAATGGCTGGCGGCTATAGCTCGACGCCGACGCTCCTCGAAATGATAAAATTCAAAGCTCTCAGTCTATAAAGGGAAGAGGAGCATCTTCCTCGGTGCTTGACATGTCATATTTATTTTCTTATGCTTGGACTTGCTCCGAAAAGACTTTCAAGTAACTTACATGTAAAAAGCCAAAGAAGCAGTTTTCACGTCTGTCATTTCGAGGAGTGAAGCTAAGAGAAATCTTAATGATAGTGACATGTTGAAAACAAGACTTCTCTCTTCGATCGAAACAGGGATTTTCCACATTCGTTCGAAATGACAAATTAATGCAAGTTGCTTTCCATTATAATGCCATGTCGACGCGTCGGCATGCGGAGCTTTTTGCGAGGGAATCATCATTGTCTGTTTGCGATTCTTACGGCAAGCATCTGATTCCGAGGGGTGGAGATGTCTTTTGACAAACTTATTAAGAGTTATTCCAGACCGGTTGATGTAATGCCCGTTTCTGTCTCCAGAGAGGGGACGCTGAAAAGCGCTATCAAGGCGATCCTTTTTGATGTGTATGGCACACTCTTTATAAGCGAAGCGGGCGATATAAGCGTGGCAAAAGGATGGGCCGATCGTAACATTACCGACATAACCGGTTTACTTGACAAATATAACATTAATATCCCCTCGCATGTTCTGCTCAAAGAATTCTTCTCTGAAATTGAAAGAGACAAGGAAAGATTGATAGATCAGGGAATACCGTATCCTGAGATCAGGATTGAAGAGATATGGAAAAAAGTGCTTGGTATTGAAGATATGGACAAGATCAAGGACTTTGCTGTCGAGTATGAACTTGTTGTTAATCCTGTATTCCCTATGCCCCATCTGGAAGAGATGTTAAATGGGTGCAGGGGGAAAAATATCCCTATGGGGGTGATCTCAAATGCCCAGTTTTACACGCCCTGTCTGTTTACTTCCTTGCTGGGCAATGATCTTACATGGCTTGGGTTTCTGGATGACCTTGTCTTGTTTTCATATGTTCTGGGTTATGGGAAGCCCTCTCTTGACATATTTGAGAAGGCCGCGGGAAGACTTGAAAAAATGGGAATAATGAGGAAAGATGTTCTATATGTTGGGAATGATATGCTGAAGGATATACTTCCCGCCATGACGGTCGGTTTTCAAACAGCCCTCTTCGCGGGTGATGGCAGGTCTCTGAATCTGAGGTCGGATGATAGAAGATGTAAAGATGTGTCGCCTGACATTGTCGTGACCGATCTTTTGCAGATACTGGAATATATCTGATACTGGGATTATTTCTGTAATCAGTAATATTTGTGGATGGATTTACTTATCTAATCTGGTATAAAACACGAACTGTGTCGGAGATGGATTTTCCAGAAACTGGTACCAGGTAATGACTATTCTGAGGTGTGGTAATGAAAAAAAACAGGTGGTTTGTTGTTGTATTTGCCGCAGTGTTCCTGATACTTGCACTTGTAATTTTTTTAAACAGAGACAATTTCTTTTCCGATGAGAAGATAGCGACAAGAGAAGAATCCAAAGCGGTTCCATATGTTTCAGAAGGGGATACAGGGTACGATGGAAAAAGTGTCAGAAAAAAAATAGTGCCTCTCAGTCCGGAAGAAAAAGCGCAGGGATCGTCCGTTGTCGAAGAAGGCAACGAGGATCAACTGCGGGAAAGGGTGGAACAGTTTTTTGATTACCTCGACAGACAAGACTATATAAGGGCCTACAAACTGGAGGAGGGGACATATCGGCACTTTCTGGGGCTTGTCTCGAAGCTCTCCGCACGTCCCCCCGTCGTGTCAGGTGAGATGAAGGATCTTTATATACTGAGAAATAATATAGCGCACTTTTACAGGGTTATTGGGAGAAAGAATATATTGCTGACAAAGGATATTCTTTATAACGAGGAAAAAGATCTCGAACCTGTCATTGCAATGCTTTATGAATGGGGTTTAAGGGAAATAGAAAATAAAAGTGGAAAGATTGAAGCCAGTGTGAGCGATCTTTATGAATATGCCGCTTTCTTTCTGAACACTGTGTCAGGCAAAGCCTATCTGTTGAGGAGAACGTCCGGTGTCAGGATGCTGCTGACATACTACTCTATCCTCACGATTGACAGGGCAGACAAAGAGAACCTGAACCACTACGGCGTGGACATTATCCCCCATGTGAACCTTCTTATTGACGATATCAGCAGATACAGCGGTCTGGATCACAAGGATAAATACCTTGAGAGATTAGACTCTATCAAGAAAAGCGCCGAAAATCGAATTTAAGGTCTGTCTTGAGCCAGGCCGGCAGAATTTGTTATTCTCTAAGACAGGATGCCCTTGTGCCTTCTGTACCAGATGTTGGGAAACATTTTGTAGAGCAGTTTTGAAATGGGGCC
>Ga0268278_1001258_pt1 | contig 15090 bp, 13 predicted proteins | sample saktaG_3_FD_190135 | JGI IMG/M metagenome (GOLD analysis project Ga0268278, IMG submission 190135) | Saline water microbial communities from Sakinaw Lake, British Columbia, Canada - sak_2010_1_5_55m | ecosystem: Environmental > Aquatic > Non-marine Saline and Alkaline > Saline ... | reverse complement strand
GATTTTGGCCGAAGGCATGTGCTCGAAAAGCATGATCGGAAAATCTATCATGGTCCTTGATTTGAGAAAAAAACTCAATATAAATATTATTTCAGTGAAACATACAAGCACCAAGATTGATGAAATGGGCAATCCGGTTGTTGAAAACAATGTTGATTTTCCGGCACCATCAACAATAATCCAGAAAGACGACATTCTGGTGGTTGTTGGACGGGAAAAAGACGTCGATAAATTAAAGGACATTTAATGTTTTTAATATCCAAATTCCGCATATATTTGCTATACATATTTGCGGTTGTGGCTTTTCTGGTAATCGGAATTCACGGCTACCTGACCTTTTCTGAGATTGAAGTCGGAAACGTACTGTCGCTGAAATATTTTGCTGAGAATTTTATCTATTATGTCATCGTACTTCTGATTGTTCTGACAATTATGTTTGTATCGATGCTGGTAAAAAGTAAAAATATTTTTAAAGAACTTGAAAAGGTAATTGAGCTTGTCCGACAGGGAAAATATTCCAGTGGTACACAATTAAAAAAACTGGGACGATTGGGTGGTAAAATCATTGAAATTAATACTCATTTGAATTCGTTGAATGAGATGAAGTCCCTGAAAATCAGTAGCATGTCCAATATAGTTAACTTTCTGCTTGATAAGGCAGGAACCCCAATGTTATTGTTGGATGCCCAGGGAATGATCATAAAAATCAGTCAATATCTGGTTGAACAAATGGGGATCGGTGAAAAGGATCTGATCAACGAGTATGCTGAAAACATTTTTGATAAATTTAATTATTCAACTGTAATGATTGAACTGCGCAAATCCAAATATATTACAATACAAAGTCCATTGATGGTCCAATCATTTGAAAAACCGATTAACGTCAATATTGTCATTTTTCCGATCATGAATTATAAAAATGAAATTTCAAACAGTATTTGTACAATTATTACAAAAGAAGAATTCTCAAAGTATGAGATCGTAAAACAGGAAGTCAAGTCCTTAGTGGATGTACCAAAGATTCCAAAGGAAATGCAGGACCTGCCGCTTTTCAAACGATTTAAAGATATATTTCGACATCAGGAAGGAGAAGTAAAAAAATGAAGATTATGCGAAAACGGTCCAAAAGACCCGGGTTGCCACCAGGAACTCTCGTCTATGTAGGTGACAATAAACATGTTAAATCCTCTATTAAAATATTTGACTATAATGCCGATAACATCACTGAAACAGATATCAAAAATCCGAATGAATTGGCAACCTGTCTGGCAGATAATACAGTGAGTTGGATAAATATTACCGGGCTGAATGATTTGGAATTGATTGAAAAGATAGGGAATATATTTGAGATTCATCCCTTGGTTATGGAAGATATTGTCAATACAGATCATCGTCCAAAATTTGAAGAATATGATGAGTATTACTATAGTATTGTAAAAATGCTGACCTGGGATGAGAAAAATGCTGAGATGAACAGTGAACAGGTGAGTTTTATACTCGGTAAGAATTATCTGATAACCTTTCAGGAAATTGAAGGTGATGTGTTTGATACCATCAGAGAACGTTTACGGAAAAATAAAGGACGTGTCAGAAGAGAAGATTCGGATTATCTTTGTTATACATTAATGGATTCCATTGTCGATAATTATTTCTATGTTCTGGAAACCATTGCCGAAGAGACTGAACTATTGGAAGATAATTTGTTAAAAAATGCCGACTCTTCTGTCCTGCAGCGTATTCATCAATTAAAGCGGCAACTAATTTTTATGCGGAAATCAGTTTGGCCGTTACGCGAGATATTGAATAATATTGATCGGCTGGAATCTGATTTAGTTAAAAGTAGTTCAAAACTATTTTTCCGGGATGTTTATGACCATACGATTCAGATTATTGATACAGTTGAAAATCTTCGGGATATCGTTACCGGCATGCTTGATATTTATCTGTCGACGATCAGTAACCGGATGAACGAAGTGATGAAGGTTTTGACAATTATTGCTACGATCTTTATACCACTGACATTCCTGGCCGGAATTTACGGTATGAATTTTCAATATATGCCGGAATTAGCCTGGAAATTTGGATATCCCATGGCGTTGGGGGCTATGGGATTGGTTGGAATCATCATGCTTGTATTTTTTAGACGCAAAAAATGGTTATGAAATAATTGGTCTAGTGCATTTCGAAATGCACAACAACCGGACTGACAATACGGTTATAATCCTCAAAGTTCATTTCAATTATATCAATGTGGTTACAGGCATTAAAGGCAATCATTTTGTTTTGAACAAGGTCATAAGCCACATATGTATCCATTTCGTAAAGATTTCCGAAAGGCGGCATGGCTCCGGTTTCACAATCGGGGAATGCCTTGCGAAATTCTTCTTCCGAAGCAAGCTCGATTTTCTTGGTATGTAGTTGTCGTGAGAATTCTGTAAAGGCAATCCGATCGTTTGCAGGCAGGACTGCCAGGGCCATTTTTCCATCGATTTTTACAACAATGGTTTTTGCCAGAATTTTTCCTGGAATATGAGCAGTTGCAGCTACTCTTTGAGCTGTGTAAGCTTTGGGATGCTGCGAGATGGTGAACGGCACGTTATTTTCCTTTAGAAATGATAAAACACGTTTCTGTTGTGGCATCTTTACCTCCATTATAATTGCTTATAATCAATATAAAGGTTGAACAAATAAACCGCAAATCATGGACTGAGTTCGTCGATAATCTCTTTTATTCCTTGTGAAAGGGATTTATATTTAAGACAGATTTTTAATAGAGAAATTAACTTTATCTGAAAGGAGCCCAAAATGCCAGTTGTCAATTATAAGAAATATGTGGCAATGCTCGAAAAAGCCCATAAAGAAGCCTATGCATACCCGGCGATCAATATTACCACCACTGACACCATGAATGCTGCAATTGAAGGATTTGCAGCTGCAAATAGTGACGGTATCATCCAGGTATCCACCGGTGGCGGTGCACACGCGTCCGGTAATCTGAAAGATATGGTGCTTGGATCGATCATGTTAGCTGAGCAAGCCCACCGTGTCGCTGAAAAATATGATATCAATATTGCTCTGCATACCGATCATTGTCAGACCGATAAAATTGATTCATTTCTGAAACCTCTTATTGAAGAAACAGCCAAACGTCGTGTGGCTGGTTTGCCGAACCTGTTCAACAGCCATATGTACGATGGCAGCGCCGTACCATTGAAGGAAAATATGGAAAATGCGGTCAAATTAATGAAGCTCTGCGCCGATAATGAAATCATTCTCGAAGTGGAGGCCGGAGTTGTCGGTGGTGAAGAAGATGGTGTGAATACCGAGAATGTTGGCAAGGAAAAATTATACACTACACCAGAAGATATGCTGTCAGTTTACGAAGCACTGAGCAATGTTAAGGGTGCTAAATACATGTTTGCAGCGACCTTCGGTAATGTCCATGGTGTTTATAAACCAGGGAATGTTGTGTTGAAACCAACAATTCTGAAAGATGGCCAGGATGCTGTCATGAAAAAATACGGTAAAGACGCCCGTTTCTTCCTCGTATTCCATGGTGGTTCCGGCTCAACTATTGAAGATATTCACGAGACATTGAACTATGGTGTAATCAAGATGAATGTTGATACCGATACCCAGTATGCTTTTACACGGCCGGTCGTCAATCATATGTTCATGAATTATGATAAAGTGTTGAAAGTGGATGGGGAAGTTGGTGCGAAAAAACTATACGATCCGCGTGCCTGGTTGAAAGCCTGCCGTAAAGGGATGGCCGATCGGGTTGTTCAGGCATGCAATGATCTGAAATCCACTGGAAAAAGCATGGGTCGCTAAAATGTTTAGTACACTTTGGGACTGTCCCAAAGACAACAATAAACCTGGCTTATGGTAAACGCTGTAAGCCAGGTTTGAATTTTAGAAATTGAGTATGAACGAATTCGAGTATCTCATATCCCGTCGTTTTTTTGCCCAAATCGCCAACGGTATGGAAGACTTCGGAAAATCTGAACTGGTCGAACTTGGTGCCGAAGATATAAAGAATGTCTATCGTGGTTTATATTTTAATGCGGATAACGAAACATTATACCGGATAAATTATCAATCCAGGTTGATAACCCGGGTGGTTGCGCCGCTCCTGACTTTTAATTGCCACAGCGCCGATTATTTATATAAAACGGCGATGCAGATTCCCTGGCACACACTATTTGCAATCAAGAATACTTTCGCGGTCTTTGCGTCGGTATCTCACAGTAAAATCACGCACTCAAAATATGCCGCATTGCGACTAAAAGATGCGGTTGTCGATTATTTTAAAGAACAGACCGGTGACCGGCCAAATGTTGAGACGCTGAATCCTGATATCTGGCTTAACCTGCATATTGAACGGAATCGTGCGGTTATCAGTGTTGATACATCCGGCGGTTCATTACACCGCAGAGGATACCGGTCTCAAGCCGGTTCGGCACCGATGCAGGAAACCCTTGCGGCTGCAATTATCCGACTTACCGGCTGGCATGGCGAAAAACCGCTAATTGATCCTATGTGCGGTTCGGGAACCTTGTTGCTTGAAGCATTGATGGCTTATTGTAAAATTCCGGCCGGGTATTTTCGGAAGCACTTCGGGTTTGAATTTTTACCGGATTACGATGAGCAGCTGTGGAATTCAATCCGAAAGGAAGTCGATAAAAAAATTCGCCCATTGCCAGAGGGATTATTGTCAGGAAGTGATATTTCCAGATACGCAATTGAGGATGTCGTTCGAAACAGTAAAAATTTTACCTCTGGACGGAATATTCAAATCAGAGCCAGTGATTACCGGGATATTGATGCGATTAATGACAGTATTATTGTTACGAATCCGCCCTACGGTATTCGGATGGAGAAAGAGAAGGATATGGGACTGTTTTATCGGGAGTTAGGTGATTATCTGAAGCAACACTGCCGGAATTCAACTGCCTATATCTATTTTGGTGATCGTGAATACATTAAAGATGTCGGTCTGAAATCGTCCTTCAAAATTCCCTTGGTCAATGGCGCTCTGGATGGACGGTTGGTGAAGTATGAGTTGTATTAACCACTAAAGATTCCTATAACTTAAAAAATATATTTTTCTCAGTGTTCTCAGTGTCTCTGTGGCAAATCCTCAATAATCCACATTCGGATTCTTTACTAAGGGATAATCCATTAATGATTCCTGGAGCAGGTCATATATTTTATATCTTATATCATATAACTTCTGATTATCCCTCGTGGGATAAACGCGATTGGTAAGCAAAATCCCAACTAGGTTCTTATCAAAATCGATCCAGATACTTGTTCCAGTGAAACCTGTGTGGCCGATAGAATTTTCAGAGAAATATTGGCCTGATGATGATTTGCCACCCGGCGTTCCCCAGCCAAGAGTCCGATCACTGTTTTCCACAACATTCTGACGCTTTGTGAACAATTCACCAGTCTCTGGTTTGAAGTACTGTTGTCCACGATAACTGCCTTTATTTATAAGCATCTGGGAAAAAATACCAAGATCACGGGCAGTTGAGAACAGTCCGGCGTTTCCGGAAACTCCACCGAGATAATATGCATTTTCATCATGGACTTTGCCATGAACAACGCCATCACGTTCTGCATCAAACTCAGTCGGAGCAACATTATCCCAAAGTTTTTCTGGAGGATTATAAAACGTACGGTTCATTCCCAATGGATCGTACAGGTTTTCTTTGAGAAAAGTATCCATAGACTGTCCGGTTTTCGCTTCGATGACTTTTTGCATCGTGATCATACCCATACAACTGTATTGGGTTTCGGTTCCCGGTGAATATACGGTATCATATGCAAAAAGATATTTGAGCATTGCTTGCGGACTATCAGCGACTTTCCAGAGTTGGATGAAGGGGGGAAGCCCGGATGTATGGGTTAGTAAATTTCGGATAGTGACATTTTCTTTACCACCCTGTGCGAATTCAGGAATAGTGACAGTGACTTTTTCATCAAGATTAAGTTTACCTTGATCATAAAGCAGCATCGTCGCCATTGTCGTCGCCGTCGGTTTTGTCAATGAAGCCAGATCATAAATTGTCCGGCTGTTAACTTTGGCGGAATTTTTATCGTAACTCATACTGCCAAAGGAAAATTCCTCAAAAATGATTCCGTCTTTAATTGCCAGGAAAACACCGCCGGGAAATGCCGAGTTCTGAACACCATTATCAAGCAGTGTCTCAATCTCTGTTAATTTCTCTGGATTGATATGAACTTCCTGTGGAAGGCCTCTTCTGATAGTTAACGCTGATGAATATTTTTGTTGAGTTTCTGATTTATTAATGATTTTTGTGCGTTCCAGACCTTCGCCAAACTTGATCATTCCGGGTATCGAAACCGGCATTTTTCCGGTTATATCAATTTGACCGGACAGGGCTTTTACAGCCGCTTTCTGGCAAACCGTTTGCCAGCCAAATCCACAGAGATAGGTGCTTATTTCCGGAACTTGACGGAGAATATAGGGATTACCAAAGGAATAGAGGACGATATTCGGTGTTTTCTGCCGAAGCTTCTGAACAAAGTTCAGTTGGTTATCGGAAAAATCGATATGACCTTTATAGGCACCATATCGAATAAAACCACCGATGACTACAGTTGCTTGATTTGGAATTGAATCTAACACGGCCGAATAGTCTTCCGAATCGTCAGACATATCAAGATTGAATAATGTGGCATTTGGAAATAATCTGAGCATCTCGGATTGAAATAAATTTATCTTGTGTTTGGTGTAGACATCGTGGAGATTGATGATTGCCAGATTATTTTTAGCGTTTATCGGAAGTAATTTCAAATCATCTTTAACGAGAGTCACTGCCTTATCAGCGACTTCCTGGGCAATTTGATAGGTACTTTTCTTACCGATAATTTGATCATCGCTATCTATATCCGGAAATCGATTTTTATCCAGTCCCAGTTTGACTTTCAGTTTGAGCAAGCGTCTGACAGAAGAATTGATCCGAGATTCCGTGAGTAATCCACTGTTTATAGCATCTTTTATGGAGTTAAACGTAAACTCAGCATTGACGCCGTTGTTTATCAATAGGTCACAACCGGCATTGATAGCAGAAACGACTGCAAACTTTTCGGTAAAATTATTCTTAATTCCGCCCATTGCCATTGCATCGGTAATAATTACACCATCATAACCCATTTCATTACGTAATAAATCTGTCAAAATAGACCTGCTGAGTGTTGCAGGTAAACCGGGTGTACTTTCCAACGCCGGAACATAAATATGAGCAGACATGATCATATCAACATCGGCTTTTATGGCTGCTTTAAAAGGCACTAATTCCGTTGATTCAATTTTTTCCCTGGATGAATAGATAGTGGCAAGATCGATGTGGGAATCAAAATCTGTGTTGCCATGTCCGGGAAAATGTTTTACAACTGCTCCAAAATGTTGATCGTGAGCACCTTTGATAAAAGAAGTCACCATCGCTGAAACCAACTCGGGCGTTTCACCAAATGACCGTGTATTGACAATTGGATTATCAGGATTATTCTGGATATCAGCAACCGGAGCAAACACCATCGAAAAACCAATTGCCCGGGCTTCAATTGCAGTCAACGCACCCATCTTGTAAGCATAATCCGGATCGCCGGTCGCTCCGAACGCCATATTTGTCGGAAATTCAACGGCGCCATCAAATTTAATTCCGACGCCCCGTTCAAAATCAGCGGAAAATACCAATGGAATATCAGACAACTTCTGCATTTTCTTTATGTAATGACGGGCAGCATAGATTTCACCACTCCAGATATGATAACCAAATACGTGTTTATTGACGATATTATCCTGAATGGTTTGCCAGGCGAAACTGGAATCGGACATGTAATTTGGCCCGAAAGCCACTAATATCATTTGCCCGATTTTCTGATCAAGTGTCATGGATTGCAGCGTTTGCTCAACCCAATTATCATTGCTTTTTGAATTATTCTGAACCGTTGACAGTTGTGAACAACAGGAGAAAAATAACAGGAACAGTGTAATTGAATAAAAAATTCGTCTCATTGTGTGATTTCCAAAGTATCAGTGGGAAATTTGCTGAGAGGGCTTTCAATATTGGCCGCATCAAGAGCAGAAATGTAAAAGTTTCCATTTTTATTATCATCATTCAATTCGGTAATATATTGTTCTGATGAACCTGGAACCAGTGCATAGATCGACGAGCCATTTGTAATATCCACAGAATCGGTTGCCGAAGAGTAAATTACGAAATTGCGTATAAAATTGCCTTTTTCTTCAAGCGGTTTTAGTTGCCAATTAAATACCAGTTTCTGCTCCAGTTGGCTGATTGAACAATTCTGCGGGGCCGGTACAGCCTGTTTAAATTTCCATGGAAGGGCGGGAGGAATAGCTGGATTCTGGAATTTTTCATTTTTTAATGTATCCCACTGTGCACTGTCCAGTGAACTCATTGCGAAAAGTACTACTCCCGCCAAACCGGTCTCGCGGGCGTCATCGATTTCCTGGAGAATTTCCTTAAAGGGAAAAGCCCAGACGCCCAGTCCGGCGGCGATCGGCTGCTCAATATTCTGTAAAATATGCCAGCGTTCAATTAGGGATTGAAACCGGCCGTTTGTACGGGAAGCGTATGTCATTGGTATAATCATATCAATTTTGCCAATAGACGCCCAGCGTGCCGCATCCTGATACACCTCGTGATATCCATTCCAGCCCGGTGCATTATAATTACCCAGCACCGCAACAGATACTTTGACCGAAGGCTTGATCGAGGTGATGGCATTATATGCTTCGGCGATGAATTCAGTTATTTGTTCACGCTGCCAGTTTTCCCAATCGAGGCGGAGCGGATTATCTTTCCTTGATTTAAAGCGTGATACACTGACGGCATCATGGGAATAACCGTTTGCGGTTGAGCCTTCAGGATAGCGAATATAATCAAAATGAATTCCGTCTATATCATATTTCGAACAAATTTCCAGAACGACATTTTTAATATGCCTACGGGCTTCAGGATTTCCGGGAGAAAAAGAAACATAGTGATCGGATTTTGGCATTTGAACGCCATTACTGTCGCATATTACCCAATCCGGATGAGCGACATAGGGCTGTGTTGGCGATGTTTCGATTGGATCGCTGGTCCCTCGCCAGCAGGGAAATGTATTGACCCAGGCGTGCAATTCCAGGTCCACTTCGTGTGCCGCCATGACTGCATATTCCAAGGGGTCCCAATCTGGATCTTTTCCTAAAGTTCCGGTAAGTAAATGACTCCAGGGTTCATAACTTGATTGAAAAAAAACATCTCCATTGCCTCTGACCTGGAAAAATACCGTATTGCAATTGGCATTTTTAACGGTTTTAAAGGATTCCCTGATATATTCCTGAATCACCTCTTTTTGAGTCGTCCCCAGGTTTTGGGAATAATCAAAACGGCTCATCCATACACCACGGAGTTCTCTTGCAGGATAATGAACAAGTTGTTTTACTTCAATGACATCTACCGGTTTATTAAATAACGCAGTAATTATGAGAACAAAAACCAAAATACCGAAGGATATTAATAGATATTTGAGCAATTCTTGTGTGTTGTTCTTCATTGATACCCCCAAAACAGTTTATGATTATCCACTTCTCATGAAATTATTTTATAAAAAACAGTGATACAAATTTAGATAAATCAAATCAATTAACAAAAGTTAGTTATTTGATCTCACAAATTTAAAATATCATCTGAACCAAGGAGACTGGACAATGGAACTTTCTTTCTATATTTGTTTAGAACTAGCATCTGAGATTATTTTGAATGTTTTTAGCATGAATTATATTTTGAGCGAAATTAAATTTGCCTGCAAAACGATGAGCCAAGAGGAACCGGGTAATTTTATGAGAAATCCGGGGCATTATTGGTGAATAAAATGAGTTTTTTGTCAGTACGTTTACAATGCAGCAGGATCGGAAGAATCCCGTTGAATTGGAATAATTCATTGGTTTGTGGAATAAAAGACTATAAATTTGGGCGGTAATGGTGAATTTTGTGGTAATGAAATAAGAAGGCTGGATGAAAGTAATCAATGATCCTGTTGCGATTCAAAAATTAAAGCAGGCCGAAAAACTGGTTGTATTGACGGGTGCCGGCATTTCCGCTGAAAGTGGTATCCCAACATTTCGGGGTGAAGAAGGACTCTGGAAAAAATTATCCCCGGAAGAACTGGCCAGTTTTGAGGCATTTTATAATAATACCAGTATCGTATCTGAGTGGTACCAGCATCGCCGTGAGATTATCCACAATACTGAGCCTAACCCAGGACATTTCGCTTTAACCGAATTACAGAAATTAGCACCAACGTTTGATCTGATCACGCAGAATGTCGATGGGTTACATCAGCGATCTGGTAGCAGTGATGTCATTGAACTTCATGGCAATATTATGGAAAATTACTGTGTCAACTGCAACATGCAATATTCTCAGGAAGAATTTGATGATATCTATCGTCATAATCCCAATCATATTCCGCACTGTTATTGTGGTGGTTTGATCCGACCGAATGTGGTTTGGTTTGGAGAAGCACTTCCCGAAGAAAATATCGAAAAAGCCTATCAGGCATCGAAGCAATCCGATATTTTTCTGTCTATTGGAACCAGCGCTCAGGTATCACCGGCATCCAATCTGCCACGAATTGCCAAACAAAATAATTCATATCTTATTGAAATAAATAAGACCCGTACGGCGATCAGTGATATTGTGGATCTTCACTTGGAAGGACTATCCGGTGAAATACTGCCGATGTTGCTTGATGATTATAAATTATTACTGAATGATAAATAATTAGAAATACCCGTATAATTGTGATTGAACCAAGGAAAAATTTCTACCTGATTGTATTTATTGGTTTTTTGTCAATAGCGCTGGGTTCATGTGCCTATTACAATACATTTTATAATGCTGAGCAATATTTCAAACAGGGTATTGAGGAATTGGAAAAATCCAGTGATGGGAAAATCACTGTCAATGTCAGAAAGAACTTCAATACTGCAATTGAAAAATCCAACAAAGTAATTTTGACTTATCCGGATAGTCGCTGGACAGATGATGCTGCTTATATAATTGCCATGTCGCAATATTATAAGACAGATTATTCAGCTTCGCGGAAAAGCTTTGAGCACTATTTTGCCACCTATCCGGCTAGTGAATTACGTGCTCGTGCAGAAATATGGTATGGTCGATGTTTATGGAAAATGGGCGAAAAAGAGCAATCGCTCCGACAATTGAAAATATCCAGTCAGAGAGAGAAAAATCCCGTAATGAAATCTGAGATATTTTTTGCGTTGGCTGATCTGCATCAATCTTCCGGGAATCTGGATTCAGCCCTTATCTATTACCGATTGACAACAAAAGCCGGACGAGATATCCCGATGGCAGCGCTGGCACAGTATAATATTGCCGAAATCAACTTAAAACAGAACCAAATAGATAAAGCAATTACCAATTTAAAGAAGGTAAATAATTTTGCACCTTCCCTGGAACTAAAAAATAAAATGCAGATTCTGCTAGCCCAGATTTACCGCGAAGCCGGGCGCTTTGACGAGGCTCGGGATTTAATAAATGCCAAATTGAATGATATCGCCAATGAAAGTGTATGGGGCGATCTTGAATTTCAATTGGGTCTTCTTTTTCTGGCTGAAGGTGATTATGAATCAGCGGAATCCCGCTTTAGTCAGGTTACTGAAAAATATCAGGGTAAACCGGTCTCGGCTGAAGCCTATCATCAGTTGGGTCAATTGTACATGATTCATCTGGGCGATTATGAGAAAGCTCAGAAAAGTTTTGAAATGGTCAAACGTGAAGACAGAAATTCCAAGTTTGTTCTGGATTCTCAAAATAAAATCACCGAAATAAAACGATTTTTCAGTTTGAACACGAAGTTTACAGAATCCTGGAAAAAAGTTAAACCTTACGTCGATCAGATCGAAGGCAGAATCGATACAAGTGACATTGATATTTCCAGTGATGAAAAACCGGAGGTGCTGAAAAAAGCCATCGAGCAATACGAAGAAGAGAAGATGATAATGTCCGACACAGTGAGCGTATTCCTCGAATATTACCAGGTTATGTACGAAATTGGCGAGCTCTACTATTTCGATTTTAATAAAACCGACAGCGCTTACTATTATTTCAATCGGGTATTTTCAACAAATTATTACAACACAATTCGTGATAAAGCACTGTACGCGGTTTATTTTTTGTTAATCGAATCCGGAAAAAGCGATCTGGCAAATACATATCTGGATACAATGAAATCCGAATTTCCTAAATCACCTTATCTCAGGTTTATTGAGACTGGGGATATCAAATTACCGGAGGACAATATTCAAGCCCGTCAGGTATTTCTCAATGGAGAAAAATACTTTGACTTTCAACCCGATTCATCCATTGCGGTTTTTTCCGGTATTATCGATGATTTTCCAACCACACTTTATGCTGAAAAGAGTATGTTGTCCATCGCCTGGATAACTAAAAATCGGTATTATGATCTGGATAAATCCACATATTGGTATCAAAAATTTATTGAGGTTTATCCGGAAAGTGATATGCTGAGTTATGCTCAATCGGAACTTAGTGAACTGAAAAGTATTGTGGATTGGTTGATAGAATCTGAAAAAGATACGGTCAAGGATACTACAAACACGATATTGCCTGCCGAATTAGGTGATGAAGAAACAGATGTGCCAGCTATCAGGAATAACTGATGAAATGTTTGACCAGCGGAATTGTTGTCGATAATCATGAGATTGCCGAAAATATCTACAAGGCCGTCATTTCTGTCCCAAATATAGCGAATCAATGTTTTCCCGGTCAGTTTGTCAATATTTACTTCCCGGATTCAGTCAGAATATTTCCACGGCCATTTAGCATAGCAGGAGTTGATAACGATGCTATTCTTCTCGTTTATAAGGTTGTTGGTTCACAAACAACTGTAATGAGTCATTGGAAGCCGGGTGATAACGTCAAAATTCTCGGTCCGCTGGGCAATAGTTTCGGTTATTCCGGCCAGATAAATCAGCCTGTTTTATTGGCAGGTGGCGTCGGAGCAGCGCCACTGATGTTTCTGCGTGATCGGCTTTCTCAAGACGGAATAAAACCGCTCTTTTTTCTGGGTGCCCGTACGAAATCCCAATTACCATTTTTAAGTGATTCAAAATCAGAATTAATACTCAGTACCGATGACGGTTCAATCGGTAGTAACGGCTTAATCACAGATGAACTGGCCGAATATCTTCAGAAGAAAGACAATCCTGTATCCGTTTTTGGATGTGGTCCTGATCTGATGATGAAAACACTAAAATCAATGCCATTTTCCAAAAACGTATCCGTTTATGTATCTCTGGAAAAAACAATGGCCTGTGGCTTGGGATTGTGCCAGGGATGCATTGTGAAAAATTCATCTGACAGTGCCGGAAAACACTACTCATTGGTTTGCAAAGATGGACCGGTATTTAATCTAAAAGATATTAAATTTGATGATTGATTTACGCATTAATCTGGGAAATAATCTTGTCTTATCAAATCCGGTTATGACAGCATCCGGTACTTTTGGGTATGGTGATGAACTGGCGGAGATTTTGGACATCAATCAGTTTGGCGGAATTGTTACAAAATCGCTAAGCCTCGAGCCACGCATTGGCAATCCATCTCCACGCATCGTCGAAACAGCATCGGGAATGATTAATTCGATTGGTCTGGCAAATATTGGATTAGAGGCGTTTTTAAAGCAGAAGAAACCGTTTCTCAGTGAATTAACGTGTAAAGTCATTGTGAATATTGCCGCCCGGACAGAAGAGGAATTTGGCACTGTAATTCGTGAACTGGATCATGAAGACTGGATTGCCGGGTATGAAATCAATGTGTCTTGTCCCAATGTAAAAGAAGGCGGGATTGCTTTTGGAACGGACCCGCGGGTTCTTGAGCGTCTTATTGGAGTATTGCGGAAAACAACCAAACGGTTTCTGATAGTGAAATTATCACCCAATGTGACCGATATTGCCGCAATGGCGAAAATTGTTCAGAACAATGGTGCCGATGCCGTTTCGTTGATCAATACGGTTTACGGTGCAGCAATCGATATATACACACGCAAACCGAAGATAAATACGATTATTGGCGGACTATCAGGCCCGGCAATCAAGCCAATTGCGCTGGCTAATGTCATCAAAGTGAGAGAGGCAGTTGAAATCCCAATAATTGGAATAGGCGGGATCAGTTGTGGTGAAGACGTTATCGAATTCATGTTGGCGGGAGCTTCAGCAGTTCAACTTGGAACAATAAATTTTACGAACCCTTGTGTGGTCAGCGAAATTCTGGAATTTTTAACAGTTTATATGAAGCAACAGAAATTGACGACTATTAGTGATCTGATCGGCCGATTAATTAAATGAAAATATTACCAATAACAGTACTTATAATTTTCGGAACCGCCTGCACACCGGCCCCACGGTATCATTATTCACCGCCTTCCACGCAACAAACGCAAAAATCGTCATCACAAAAACAGGATAAACAAAAACCGCCGCCCATGCTGATTAAGGGCGTCCAGCATACAGCTATATTTACCGCCTCGTTTTACGGTTTGAATGATGGATTCGACGGGAAGAAAGCGGCAAATGGTGAAATATTTAATAAAGACGCGCTGACGGCCGCCCATAAATCACTACCTTTTGGAACTATATTAAAGGTAACATATCCGAAAACTGGAAAATCAACCAATGTAAGAATCAATGATCGGGGACCATATATATCAGGAAGAGATATTGATTTATCCTATGGTGCCGCGGTTCAATTGGGACTAGTGAAACACGGAGTCGGCAAAGTAAAAGTGACTGTAGTTCAATGGGGAACAGGAGAAACAAAACATCATGAATAAGGAAAAAGGATTGAATAATTTCGCGACTAGGATGATCGTCAATGTGCTGGGCATTCCGGCTATTTTGCTATTGATTAGAACGGGTGGAATTCCGTTCGCCACTTTTATCGCCTTGGTTGCTGTCTTAGCGCAAATCGAATTTTACAATTTGATGATAAAAAAGGGTTT
>Ga0268278_1001254_pt1 | contig 15125 bp, 20 predicted proteins | sample saktaG_3_FD_190135 | JGI IMG/M metagenome (GOLD analysis project Ga0268278, IMG submission 190135) | Saline water microbial communities from Sakinaw Lake, British Columbia, Canada - sak_2010_1_5_55m | ecosystem: Environmental > Aquatic > Non-marine Saline and Alkaline > Saline ... | reverse complement strand
ACACAGAAAAAACGGTCCAGCTATTGAACGTGTAGACGGAACTAAAGAATGGTATTTAAATGGAGAAAGACATAGAATTGATGGTCCAGCTAAAGAGCATATAAATGGATATAAAGAATGGTGGTTAAATAGTGATTTGCATAGAATTGATGGTCCTGCTATTGAATGTTTAAATGGATATAAAGAATGGTGGTTGAATGGGAAACAAGTAAAAGAAGAAGTAATAGAAAAAAAAGTATATACAAAAGAAGATTTAGGAAAAATGACTCTTGAAGAAATATTTAATATTGTTAGTAAAAAAAGTTGATAAAAATACAAAAAAAATGTAAAAAAGGAGAAACAAAATGATTGAGTATCTAGTAAAAGTTGATGGTAGTAAAACTGAATGGTATTTTAATGGTAAAAGACACAGAGAAGATGGTCCAGCAATTGAATATGCAAATGGACATAAAGAATGGTATTTAAATGGGAAAAGACACAGAATTAATGGTCCAGCTATTAAACGTTTGAATGGAAATAAAATTTGGTATTTAAATGGTTTATTACATAGAGAAGATGGACCAGCTGTTATATGTGCAAATGGGGATAAACAATGGTATTTAAATGGTAAATGTCATAGAGAAGATGGTCCAGCTATGATATGGAAAAATGGAGTTAAAAAATGGTATTTAAATAATAAATTACATAGAATTGATGGTCCAGCTATTGAATGGTGGAATGGAACGAAATCTTGGTATTTAAACGGAGAAGAAGTAACCGAAGAAGATGTAATGGGTAAGAGTGATAAAGTTTATACAAAAGAAGATTTAAAAAATATGACAATAAAAGATTTTGTAAAAATTTTTAATAATTGTTAATTGTTTTACGAAAGAAGGATGTTAAAATGTCAGATGTAAAAACTATTAAAATTAAAAAAAGATATGAGAGAAGAGTTTCTCTAGATGGGATTGCTGGAAAATATGATCATATCTTATTATCTTCTGAAATTGAGACAGAAATCGAATGTTCAACCCAAGATGAAATGAAAAAAAAATTAGATAGTATAACTAAATTAGTTATAAGCGAAACAGAAAAAGATATAAAAGAAACAATCACAAATATAGTAAAAATGAAAAAAGATAAAACAAATTCATCTCTTATTGGAATTGGGGGAAAGATGTTAAATGGAGAAAAAATTTAAAAATAAAGGAATTAATTGTAAAAAGTAGGAATTATAAATAATGGATATTGAAGAAACAGAACCAAAAGTAGAAGAATTAAATTTTTTATCTTCAGAAGAAGCTAAAATTTTAGTTAAAGACCCTCTTGTAAAAGGTTTTAAAAGTATATTATTAAGTTATGTTAATTTTTTAAGAGAAAGACACCCTCTTAATATAAAACAAATAAACGACGAACTTTCTCAAATGAAAAAAAAGAGTATAAACTTAAACAAATATATTTCTAGTGGATCAGAAATAGAAGATTATCATAGATTAATAAACGATATAGATCAACAACGATCAAGAGTAATAGAACTTACTTCAAAAGCTCAATCAGATTATAATAATATTCATGAAATACATAATAATATTTTATCTATATGGAAAGGAATCTTTTCTAAATTATCATCAGATAAAAAAAGAGAAGGAGAAGCAGAACTAATTGCTGAATTTTTGTTTTTACATGAAATAAAGAGGAAGGAACTCTTCGAGGCTTTAAAGTCCAAACTTCATGATTTAACTTCAAAAATGGATGCAGTTAGTCGAAAAATAACCATCGCACAGGAAACAAGAAAATTATTTCCTGGTTACGGAAAGGAGTATGAATCTAGTGGTGTATACAGGTTAGAAGAAAAAAGTAAGAAATATGGAAGTACAAGTGTAAAGCCCACAGGTGATCCGTGGCAAGATGCATTTAAAAAATAACAAAATTAAAGCGGGCAAAGTATCCGCGAAAAAAAGGAATTAGAAAAATGACAAACGTAGCAGAATCATGGGCAAAAGCAGGAGAAGAAAGTTTCAAGAAACAACAATCAAGTGGTTTAGTAGAGTTTATGAAGTTTGAAAAAGGTGAAAATAGAATTCGCCTTGTTGGATCTCCCAAACAAGTTTACATTGCTTGGGTCGCTGGTAAAAAGTATATCGTCCCTAAAAATCAACTTGTAAAAGTAGAATCATTAGGAATTACTGTCAGAGAGAATATGGCAATTAATGTTATTGACAGAGCCGAATCAGAAATTAAATTCAAGATTCTAGAAAAAGGTGCTTCTGTATTTAGTCCAATTATGGACAGTTATAGAATCATTAAAGATCCAAAAGGTAATCTTATTGAACCTGGCGGACCAAAAGGACAAGATTGGCTCATTACAACAGAAATTCCAGGTGGAGACAAGAAAAAGACAAAGTATACCGTAGTTAATGCAGGTCAAGTTCCTTTTACTAAAGAAGAAATAAAAGCGATTGGTTCAAAGTATGCTAACATTGTAGATCTTGATGAATATTATAATGACGAAAGATGTTCAAAAAGATTACAAGAAATCTTTGACGGAAACGATGAAATGGAATCAGAAGATGTTGATTCTGTTCTTAGTGACGACGACGATGATGATTCTCTTCTTAGTGATGATGAAGATTCAACAGAAGAATCTGAAAATGAAGATTTTGAAGATCTCTTTTAATTGATGTTTTTTCAACTAATTATGCTTATGTGTGAGGAGGGAGAATATCTCTCCTCACATATAACAAAGGAGAAAAAAAATGAAAAAAGATAAAACATCATTAAAAAAAGAACCAGAAGAATCTATATCAGACAAAATAAAAAGATTAAATAAAATAAGTAAAACAAAAAGTTTGATATCTTTTCTAGAGGGAGACACAAAAGATCATTTTCAAAGAATTTCTAGCGGAGATGAAGGAATTGATTTAGCTTTAGGCGGAGGATGGCCTAGAGGAACTATTATTGAATTATTTGGACCTGAAAGCAGCGGAAAAACTTGGTTGCTTACAAAATTATATGCAGAATGTTGTAAAAGAGGATTGCCTTTTTTACATTATGATGCAGAAAATAGTTATAATCCTAAATTTGCAGCACAAAATGGGGTAGATATTAATAGTTTAATTTTATCTCAAGATAATGTTGCTGAAGATGTTTTTGCAGAAATAGAAGAATTTTGTAAAACCGGAGAATTTGCTGTAATTGGAATAGATTCGCTAGCTGCTTTGGCAACTAGACAAGAATTAGAAAAAGGTATGGGAGATTTAACTGTTGGAAGTTTAGCAAGAACAATGTCTACTTGTTTAAAAAGACTAATGATAGCAGTTAGCAAAAGTAATACAGTTCTTGTTTTTATCAATCAATTAAGAGAAGTAATTGGTGGATTCAGTCCACATGGAAAAGTTCCAGAAAAAACTCCAGGTGGAAGAACTTTAAAGTTTATGTCTTCTGTAAGAATTGATGTTAGAAAGATTATGCCAAAGAAAGACGATAGACCTGATATGTATGAAGATAAAAAAATAGTTGGACATATCCTAAAAGTAAAAGTAGTTAAAAATAGAACTGCTCCACCTTTTGGAGAAGCCTTTTGCGATTTATGGTATAAAGAAATGCCAGAAAGCATTTTATTAATTAAAAAAGGTTTAGATAAAGATGTTTTAATAAGAAAGAAAAGAGCTGATGGTGCTTTGGCTAATGCTAGAAACATAACATATATGGAAGAACAAACATTGATTAGTGACAAAAGTAAATATAATGAAATTTTGCGATGGTTAAAAGAAAGAAAAGTTTTTTGTAATTTTCTTTCAGATATGGGAATTGATAATTTTGATTCTTTTATAAAATCTGGAGATTTATCAAAAGAAGAAGTAGACGCTTTTTTAGTTGCCAAAGCATCTGAAGCATAGTCGAAAAAGACCAAAAATGTCATTATACCTAGATCAAAGAAAACAATTGCAAAACAACAATCTTTGTAAACTGTTTCAGGAGGCTCTGTTTCTAGCGAAAGATTCGTCTATTGCTAGAAACTACCTTCGGAATAGAAATATTACAAAATCTATTGCAAAAAAATTCAGTATAGGTTGGTGCCCAACAAACGCAAAACTATCAGAAGATATGGAGTATTTTAGAGGAAGAATAATTTTTCCAATAATAGACGAATATGAAAATACAATAGCGTTTTCTGGAAGATTAACAATAAACAAAAAAGAAATAACAGGAAAACAATTAAGGTGGTTTCATCAAAATTATAATAAATCTTTTTTTTTATATGGAATAAATGTTTCATATAAAGATATATTAAAAAATGATTATGTTATAATCACAGAAGGTCAAACAGATGTTATAGCTTGTCATAAATTTGGATTTACTAATACAGTAGGATTAATGGGTTCTTCTTTCACAGATGATAGTATTGCTAAAATAACAAGGTTCACTAGAAATTTTGTTCTTATGTATGACGGAGATGAAGAAGGAAGAGAAGCAGCATTAAAAACTAAAAAAAGATTATTAAAACATAGAAATTTTAAAGTAATTGATATACCTCTTATATATAAAGAAAACAGATATGACCCAGATGAATTTTTAAACAAATTTGGATCTAAACTTATTAAAAGAAAAATGATATTATTAGCAAAAAAAAACAAGGAGAATGTTAAAAATGCAAGGAGGATTTGAATCATTTATTAAAGAAGATGAAGAAGAAATAATTGTTAACGCATATGAAGATTTTCTCACAAAAAAAGGAGAAGACGGTAGAGAAACTCGTGGATATTCTCATTTTCATCCTTCTGCATTTGGGGATTGTATAAGAAAAATGGCTTTACAATATTATTCTGAAAAAGATAATAAATTTAAAATAAAGTCTCCAATAGATACAAAATTTATGCGTATATGTGATGCAGGACATGCATATCACGATAGAATGCAAAGAGATTTATCTATAATGGGTATTCTAAAAGGATATTGGAGATGTAGAGCGTGCGGTAAAGTTATTGGCAAAAATAAAAAAACAGGAATCTTCCTTCCCGATAAATGTCCATGTCTTAATGACAATATTAAAGACAAAAGAAGAGGAATTAAATTATTCGAATATGAAGAGATCTTTTTAAAAAGTGAACCAGAATTCAACTTACAAGGTCATTGTGATGGAATCATAGAATATAACAATGAACAATATGTTATTGATTTTAAAACTATTAATACAAAAAGATTTGGCTTTTTAAAAAAACCAGATCCAAAGTATGTAGTTCAAATAACTATTTATATGTGGTTGTCTGGAGTTCACAAAGCTAAGATTTTTTATGAAGATAAAAATGAACATAGAATAAAAGAAATAACAATAAAATATGATGAAGAATTAGTTGAGCAAATAAAGAAAAATGCAAAAAAATTGAAAAAAATTCTTTCACTAAACAAAATCCCTAAAATACCAAATAGATATAATAAAGAAGATGCACCTTGTAAGTGGTGCGATTATTTGAAAATGTGCTATAAAAAAAAATTATGAATGAATTCGATTATTTAAAAATCAAAAAAAACAAAGATTTATCAAATCTTTCTGATTTTGAGCTTGTAAAATTATCTCAAAACGATATAGACGAAAGTAGATCTAAATGTTATTGGAAATGTCCTGATAAAAATTGTAAAGGTAATGATATTCTTTACATACACTCTTTATTAGAAAATGGTGTTTTATATATACACGAAAAAAGATGTCCATGTAAAAAAATGATTAATAAAAGAAAAATTATTTGTAACAAAAAAATGATTTTATGTGGAGAAGAAAAACCATTTGATTCTATATACTTTAATGAATTATTTGCAAGATATCAAAATTATATCGTTAGAGAAAGTTTAAATTATAAAAACATAGATTCTCCTGATGAAATATATTGTACATTAATTTCTTCTTTTTCTAAAACTGTATTTCAATTTAATAGAGATATAAAATCTACTTTATCTAATACAAGTGAAAAATGGTTTTATTCTTTCTTTTTAACTTCTTTAAAAAACAAATTAGCAGATATGCAAAAAACTAAAAATTATAATAAAAGAAATCCATTAACAACTTGTCTTATATGTGGAAAAGAAGTAAATCAAATAAATGGAGATCATTTATTAGAACCAGGACATGAAATTATAAATAAAGATTTAATAAAAAAATCTTTATCTAAAATTCCAAAAGAATTTATAAAAGAAGAATGTTTAGAAAGATATTTTAGAACATTTGCATATGCTAATATTAAAAATTATGTAGGTTCAATACATGAAAAAATAAAATCTGAAGAAAGTTATCAAACAGAAATAATAGATTTTAATAACAAACAAGTTTTAAAAGAAGAAACAAACATAATAGAAGAGATTGAAGCGAAAGAAAAAGCAAAAAAAATAGCAGAAATATTAATATTTACAAATAAAAATATAATAGATAAATATTTTCCAAGTATTTCTTCTAGAAAACAAAAAATAAAAAAAATAAGTAATCTTTTATTAGAAGAAATGGCATGTAATGAAAATAGTAAAAAGAAAAGTATTTTAATTAAAAATTTTATAAACATGATTCGTAGAAATAATGAATGTCGTATATTTTTAGGCAAGCAAAAAACAAAAAAGAAATTTGTAGAGAGCCTTACAAATAATCTATTTTAAAAGGAGAAAAAAATGGGAATTAAAGAAGATTCAAGAGCATTAGCAGTAGAAGCATTAAACATCCAAAAAGATAATGAGAGAAAAATTGGACCAGCCGAATTAAGAGTAAAAGGAGACACAGAAGCTACAGATTTGTCTGGATCTATTATTAAAAAATGTAGAGAATTTGGATATGCAGAAGTAAGAGCAATTGGTAGTTTGGCTATAGGAGTTGCTACTAAAGGCTCTGCTATAGCAATGCATAATTTGTATAGCTCAGGATATGAATGGATTTCAAGATACTCTTTTTGGCAAACTCAAATAAATAAAACAAATCTTAAGGAAGGAGATGAAGGAGTTCGAACAGGATTTACAATCCACATAGAACCTCGCTAAGAAGATGTTTAATTTTAAAATTTTAAAAAATGAAAAAGAATACGAAGAAGCATTAAATCATGTTTTAACTTTAATGTCTGCAAAACACAATACTAAAGAAGAAGAAGAATTAATATTGTGGACTTTAATAATTGAAGAATATGAAGAAAAAAATTATTTTATAGGATTACCAGATCCTATTGATGCTATTCTTTTTTCAATGGAGCAACAACAAATTGATGAAGAAGATCTTATTCCTTTTTTTGGAAGCAAAAAAAATGTCTCTAATATATTAAATAGAAAGAAACCTTTAACATTAGATATTATTAAAAAATTACATTCTGAACTTGGAATTCCAGCAGAAGTTTTAATCCAAGATTATTTCAAAAAAGGAGAGAAAAATGAATAACAAATTTGATGTATCCGAATTCGAAGAAATTGATTTTGAAGAATTTGAAGGAATTATAGATAAGTTGAAAGAAGGAGAAGCAGTTTGTCCTTGTTCAAAAAATGAGATCAGTAGATATGTTAAAGCATTTATTGATTTGAAAGATGAAAGCAAATATTTAAAAGAAGAATATAAACCATTTATTAAAGAAAAATATATAAATCCAATTGATGAAAAGATAAAAAATAATACAGAAGAACAAGAATTAATTAAACAAGCGATATTAAGAGGATTAAATGAAATTTATGAAAAGAAAGCTAATTTTCCAGGAATTGGCAAAGTTGCAAAAACAAAAGTTGCTGAAAAGATTTTATATCCTACAGATGAAAAAGATTTTGCAGAAAAGATATTAAAAGAAGATCCTGATTCTGATTTTATCGTATTAAAACCTTCTCTCAATAAAAAGAAAATTATGGAATTTTTTAAGAACGAAGGAGAAGTTCCTTTTCAAGAATTGTCTGTAGAAGAAAAAAGAGAAACTGTTAGGATTACTTCTGAAAAAAAAGAGAATTAAAATGAAGCCAATTGAAAGACAAGAAGAAGTTAGAAATGATGACTTATTAGAAATAACAGATCAAGTTAATTTAGCTGCCTACCTTGAAAAAGATGAAAATGGAAATTTTAAAGATATTATCTTAAGAATTTATAAAGAAAATGTTTATGAAGGACTTGCGATTAATATCGGAACTATTTTATCTCCCAAAATATTAAAATATTTTGACGAAAATGGAAAATTTAAAAAATGATTAGAACAATTTCTGTTTGTGGACATTGCAAAGCGGAAGTTTTATGTTCTGATAATGGAGACGGTAATTTAACTTTTGATTTTGTAAATAAAATAATCGTATACCATTGTTATAAGTGCCACAAAGACAATATCATAAATTTTGGAACAGTAGAAGATCTTCTTAGACAAAGATCAAGATTTCCACCAATAAGCTCTTTTTAAGAAAGGAAAAAAAATGAATAACTCGTTTGATTTTGAAGAAGAAAAAAGAATTACTATTATTGAAGAAAAAAAAGATTCTCTTGAATTAACAGAACCTAAAAGTTCAGAAATTGAAGAACCTATTAATTTATCAGAAGATATAAAAAAAGAAGAAAAAATTGAAGAAATAGATGATATTGAAATTAAAGATGTTAATTTAGATGAGTATGAAGTAACAGAAATAGTATCTGCAATTTCAATAGAACCTGTAATTTTAACATTAAAAGTAAAAAAAGAAGACAAAGAAAATACAATAGGAATACCAGGATTCATTGAAAGAAATAATGCAAAATTTTATTCTTTAGATGGAAATATTTTAAATATGAAAGAATTTGATAAAAACTTTTATTATGCATTGTTAAAAAATATTATTTAGGAAAAAAATATGCGAAAAATCAAACAACTAATTTTCATTCCAGAGAATGTTCAATATGTGACTTCTTCAGAAATAAATTTTCAATATTTGTCTCTTGAAGAAAAAATAAAAAAAAATCCAGCAATGAGAGAAATTTTAAGAGCAGAATCTAGAAAAAACAAAACATATAAAAAAGAATCAATAAAAACAACAAACAAAAAAACATTAAATACAAATAGAACAATTTCGGAAGAAAAATTTGATTTTATTAAAAATATAACAAAAAATCCGATTCTTCTTAATTTTGAATCTGCTACAGAAACAACTGTAGTAAGAAAAGCAACTGTTCCAAAAGTAAAATCAATTATAATTAAAAATGTCATAAAAAAATCAGAATTAACAGAAAAACAATTAAATTCAGAACAAGTTTTATCTTTATATAAAAATGGAATAATTAAAGATATTCCAGAAGAACAATATATAATAGAGAAAGGAGATATGAGCAAAACAGAAAAAGAAGAAATAGAAAAAAAGGAAAAAAGTCTCGACAATATGGTTGTTGATGGACCAGCAGTAGATGTTGCAGAAAGAGGAGGGAATGTTTCACAAGACAGCGTTAGTGTGAACATAGATAGTGGAAGTGGTGATGTAAGATCTCTTAGAAATTCGGATGAATCGGAAATGAATAGTTTGATAAATTCTTTAGTAAAAGATTAAAAAAAGGAGAAATAAAAATGTCGGAAAAAAAAGTAATAAATCTTTCAGAAGAAGTAGAAACAGATGCAAAAGTAGAAGAAGTTCCTCAAAGAGCAAAAATTGAAGAAATCTCTCAAAAAGAAAAAGATTCTATGAAAATATCAAAAGAAGATTTAGAAAAAGTAAATCAATTATCATCTGTTTATAGACAAAATAATGAAAGAATTGGATCTGTTTTCTCACAATTAATGCGTATGTATTCAGCTGGAGAAAATGTAAATCAAGAGCTAAATAAAAATATTGAATCAATGTTAAAAAAAGCAGGTATTAAAGAAGAAAATTTCGATAAATTTCATATTAATATTCAATCGGGTGAAATTATCGATATGGAAACACAGCAAAAATTACAAGAAGAAGAAAAAATTAGAAAAATAATGCAAGCAGTTAAAAGTTAAAAAAAGGGTTTTTTTTTATAAAAAAAGAATAAGAGGAATATGCTAAGAAGATTTTCTCTATCACCAGATAATGCACCAGTTAATGAAAGATTTACATTAACATATTCTGAATCTCAATCATTATATCCGCTTACAACAGATGGAGTAACAGTTACATGGGCAATTGTAACTCGAACAAATGTAATCGTTGGGGGAGATGCATACGAAATAAAAAGCGGTAGACAATCTATTTCAGATGCAACAGATACTGTTAGTGTAACTTTCTCTTCAGCATTCGCTAGTATAAATTATTCAATTGAAACATCTACATCAAATATAGTAGAAGAAGAACCTTCTATATATGGAATTGTAATAGAAGATAAAACTGTAAATGGTTTTGATGTAATTCTATCAGGAAATACAGATTCTGACAATTATGTGTTAGAGTGGAGTGCTGTATTAACTGGAGATAGTTCACCTGGATTTGTTATTGGAGGAAGCGGTGCTGTTGGAGAATTACAGATTATAGACGGAGTAATAAATGTAGCTCTAACTGGATTTACAGAAGGAGATACAATTACATTAGATGTTGTTTATCGCTAATAGGAGCTTTTCTTGGAAAGAGATATAAGACTAGGACAAGATAACCTCGTCGAGTGAGCGTAGCGAACAAGAGTAAGGCTTGCCCCGAGGGTGAATTGTCCTCATATAATTATTAATAAAAAAGGAACTTTCTGATAAAAAGTGAGAATATATTATATAAGATGATAATTCATAAAGGCTTTAAATACAGACTAAAACCAACACCTGAACAAAAGCAAATGTTTTTGCAACATGCAGGTAATACTAGATTCCTTTGGAATAATTTATTAGCAAACAATATTGAATATTATAAAAAAGAAGGTAAGTTTAATTTTGGTTATGTAATGGTAACTTCTTTACCTAAATTAAAAGAAGAACATGAGTTTTTAAAATTATCAGTTGCACAAAGTTTACAATCAGTAGGGAGACAATTAGATAACACTTTATCAAGATTTTTAAAAGAAAGAAAAAAAAGCAATGTTGGTTTTCCAAATTTTAAAAAGAAATCTTTGCAACGAGATTCTTTTCATTGTCCACAAAAATGGAAATTAAAAAAAGGTTCTGTAAGAATACCAAAGATAGGATTTGTAAAGTGGGTAAAACATCGTTCTTTGCAAGGGAAACCAAAATCAATAACCATAACACAAGATGGTAATCATTGGTATTGTTCTGTTCTGTGTGAAATAGAAATTAAAGAAAAAAAGAAAAGGAATGAGAATATAGTAGGTATTGATGTAGGTTTAAAAGATTTTGCAACATTATCAGATGGTAGTTTTATAAGAAGACATAGGTTTACAAAACAATATGAGGATAAATTAACTAAAGAACAAAGGAGATTATCAAGAAAAGAAAAAGGTTCTAACAACAGATTAAAGCAAAGAGTTAAAGTTCAAAGTGTTCACAGAAAGATTCGTAATTCCAGAAACGATTTTCTTAATAAAGCAACCAAAAATATAATAGCCAAGTATGATGGTGTTTGTTTAGAGAATCTAAATGTAAAAGGAATGATGAAGAATCACAAACTTGCAAAGAGTATAGGAGATGTATCTTGGAGCGAATTCAAAAGACAATTAAAATACAAAAGTCTTTGGAATTTTAAACACTTCATAGAGACTGATAGATGGTTTCCTAGCACTAAGACATGTTCTAATTGTAAAGGTAAACAAACAATGGATCTTAAAGATAGAATATATGAATGTGAGTTTTGTGGTTTTACTTGTAATAGGGATACAAATGCTTCTATAAATATATTAGATGAAGGGAAAATACTCTTGGACAAAGAGGAATTAACGCTTGTGGAGATGATAAGGTGCATGAGTTCTGAGTCGCTTGCGACGAAGAGTTCAGGTGGTCGTCTGAGAAACAAGAAAAAGAAGTCTAAGACAACTTAGATGAAGCCACGGGGCTTGCCCCGTGGAGTATCACTGCATTAGAATATTATCAAAATTTATATAATTCTCAAATTATATTAAATAATTTTGAAAGACAAGCTAAAGAAGATGCTCTTAGAATGATAGGAGGCATAGAAAGATATATAAAAATAGAAAAAATAACAGGTATTTCATTTTGGAACATTTGTTTATGTAAAAGGAGGATGATCTCAATTTCTCCAACGACTGAAGTCGTGGGTTTTCTTGAAATCAACAATCTTGAAAAGAAATACTTCATTAAAATACTACCAAAATTTATATGACAATATAGAATTACTAGATGACTTTAAGAGCAGGATTAAAAAAGCTGCTCTTAGAGTGATAGGAGGCATAGAAAGATATATAAAAATAGAAAAAATAACAGGTATTCCTTGGTTATTTGTAGGAACGATTCATGAAATGGAATGCAACTGTAATTTTAATAAACAAATATTAAACGGAGAAGATTGGGATAAAAAAACAACATTAGTTCCTAAAAATCTTGGACCTTGGAATTCTTGGGAAGAATCTGCTCTTGACAAAAATTCTTTAGGAAGAATTTCTATATATGAGTGGAATATTGGAAGATTGGGAAAAGAAGCTGAAAAATGGAACGGATTAGGATATGTTTATAAAAATAAAAATTCTCCATATTTATGGAGCGGAAGTAATCACGGAATTGGTTCTGGAAAATATGTTGCAGATGGAAAATATGACGAAAATGCAGTTTCTGATCAAATAGGAGTGATGGTAATTGTAAAATATATAGAAAAAATGGGATTTAAAGTTCCTAATAATTTAAAAGTTGAAATTAATTTTCTTCCTATTATATTTGATAAAAATGGAGAAAATATTTCTAGCGCAGTAAAAGAATATCAGAAATTATTAAATAAAATAATCCAAGAATATAGTAACAAAGAAACAGAACCTATAAGAGTCGATGGGTGGGCAGGAAAAAACACAAGTGATGCAAATTATTTGTTAACAGGCAAATATCTTCTAAAAGACCCAAGAAATTAAAATTATTTATAAAAAGGATTTTTTTCTATTCTCTTAGAATATAAAATGAAAACAGGAGCTCCTTTTATGTCTATAGAAATTAGAAATTTTTACCCAGTTAATGGTGATGGAACAACCTTTCCTTCTAGAAATATAACATTCAATATAGCTGCACTAGACGGATATACAATAGATATAACTTCTTTATCTGTAGTAATTGAAACAAACTCTCTAGTAGATAGTGAACAACATACAATAACCTATACAGATACATCAAGTGAAGTCTCTTATGCTGGCAAATCTACAACAAATTATTCTGTAACTGTTAATCCTAGCACTCCCTTTGAAGGAGGATTAAGCGTTACTGTTGCTGTAAATATATCTGGAACAACTGATTTATCAGCATCCTACGATATGACAGAGTATACTTCTTCTTTTACTACTGTATATGATGGAGTTTTTACAGATTTTAAAAACGTTTTTGTATATCAAGCTGAAAATATCCCAATATATAATGAAATATTACATAGAGACTCTACAACAAGCCCTCTTGTTTTTGATTCTGCATTTGGAAAATGGAAAAAATCCCCAACTCCTAAAATTCAAATTAATCAAGTTTTAACAGCTTCTACAAATACAATAAATGGATATTCTATAGATTATGATACTGGAAAAGTAATATTTAATAGTGCTTTGGATTATAACGATCAAGTTGATGCAGCTTATAAATTTTCATTTTTTACAGATGAACAAATAGATGGATATCTAGAAAGAGCAACTGATATTTATCGTGTCTCGCCCCCTGTAGGTGGTCCTGTTTCAATTCACGCAGCTACTCAAACATATAAAGGTATAATAATGGTAGGAGCTGCTCAATTTGCTTTTATGGATTTAATGATGTCTTTAGCCTTTCAAGAACAAAGATTAATATTTGATAATCATTCGTGGGGAGATGGATGGATAAATGTTAAAGAACTATTTAGATCAAGTTTAGACCTCTATAAAGAAATGTGGAAACAATTATTAGAAGCGAAAAAAGCAGATCTGCCAAGTATCGCTATTAATGTTTCTTCGGCTATGACTCTTCCTGGTGGAAGAACCGTAATGAGTCGTAATCTATGTAATATAAATGGTGGACAATTTGTAGATTTTGAAACTATATATAATATGATGTATGATAAAATTCATGTTAATATTCTTTCTAAAAATAAAAATGGAAAATTTGGATATTTCCCAATCTCTTGTATCGAACATGAAGGAAAAAAAGATGTTTGGGGATGTGGTTTGTCTCACGGTAAAGGAACTAATCTTAAAAAATTCACTATTAGAACAAGTGAAGACCACAAATATGAAACTCCTGCTGGAATGGTAAGATTAAAAAATCTTAAAAAGGGAGATAAAGTTATATCAAAATTAGAAGATAAAATAGCAGAAAGTAATATAGAAGAAATAGGATATGATGGATTTTTAGACTGCTATGAAATACAAGTTCCTCATACGGAAAAGTTCTTTTGTGAAGATATAAAAATTTCCAATTCCAGAATGTTTCGCTATATGTATAAGTAAAAGGTTGTAAACAAACAACTTATGAATGAAAAAAATACAGTTCGTTGTTTCATATGTGATAAAAGGTAAAATTATGCCAACTTTATATCATTTAAGTCCTGAAAATTTTGATTTTTTTTCTCCAGAAAGAACAGGTAAAAATTTTACTTCTTCAAAATTTCACAGAGAACCAGGAGCTTTTTTTGCTCCAAATATGAGATCTGCTTTAGCTTGGGCAAATGCAATTGCTGGATCAAAAGGATATATGAGTGCAGGTTATTCTAAACTTTTAAAACAATGGGAAAAAGAATTAAAAAAAGAGATAGAAACAGGTTCGGAAATAAATAAAAAACATCCATTTTTGAGACCTAATCCATATAAAACTCTTTATTTATACAAAGTTTTAGTTAATAGAAACGATTTAGAAAGATGGAAAGAAAAAGAAAGTTCGTCTTTGTATTCTTATTTTGAACCAGAAATATTTATTCCAGCAAGAGATTTTAATAAAATTCAAATAATAGGAAAAAATGAATATTTAACTTCTGAATTAGAAAACAAATATAATATTGAACAACTTCGCCCAAAAGCTAAAGGATATGAAGAACATTTGTTACAAAATTATTTTGGCGAAGAAGAAGCAGAAAAAATAAAAGAGAAAAAAAAACAAGAAGAAGAATTAAAAACTCCAGAATTC
>Ga0268278_1001243_pt1 | contig 15201 bp, 19 predicted proteins | sample saktaG_3_FD_190135 | JGI IMG/M metagenome (GOLD analysis project Ga0268278, IMG submission 190135) | Saline water microbial communities from Sakinaw Lake, British Columbia, Canada - sak_2010_1_5_55m | ecosystem: Environmental > Aquatic > Non-marine Saline and Alkaline > Saline ... | reverse complement strand
TAGTTAATAGCCCAATAATCAGCTTGGCTAAGGCTAATAAAAAATTAACCAGCGTGCTGATAAGAGAGATTTTTTCTTGATTCATTATATTTTAGATAAGGGACAGTCCCTAGGATACAGTCCTTGCAAACAAGGGCTGTATCCTAGGGACTGTCCCTGAACATATTTAACGGCCTATCCCCTGACCAAAACCTCCTTGGTCTTGGCCGCCGCCAAATCTTCTACCTAGACCAAAATGACCAGGAACATTAGACTGGCTAATCCCTTTTAACTCCCCTTTTTGATATTTTTCTAAGGCCTCTTTAGCTGAAAGTTCAAAAACGCCAGTAATCATTTTTACGCCCGAGGCCTTTAAAACATCAAAAGCCCGCGGACCAAGATTGCCGGTAATAACTACTTGAGCGCCAGCTGAAACAACTACCTGAGCGGCCGTAATACCAGCTCCGCCCACGGCTTCTACTCCGGTGTTTTTAATTATTTCTACCTTTTCCCCTTTTTCATCGGTAATTAAAAAATAAGGCGCCCGACCAAAACGCGGGTCTATCGGCGAATCAAGCTTGGGTAAACTAACACTAAAACAGATTTTCATAATTAATATCTTTAAACAATTCAAAACTCAAAGCTACTTATTATCTGGCTCTGGTCATTAAACTTCCACAATTAGGACATTTTTGCTCATAACAAGGTATGCTTCTTTGGTGAGGAATTTTTGTCCCGCATTTTGGGCAAAGACACTCTCCGCTCGGTCCCAAACCAAAACCACTCGGGCGACGACCACGCCCTAAACCTCTTCTTAAACCCTGACCAGTGCCTGGTTCTTGACTATAAGGACCAGTTCCATCTCTAAATGGCATAATATTTTTCTCCTTATCTATATTATTTTGTTTTTTTACTCTTTAGTTCTTCGAGGCAAGCTTCAATTTCTTTTATTTCTTCTTTTAATCCCTTGAGTTCTTCGGTAAGCATTTCCTTTTCTTCTTTAGTAGTTGGCTCATTATAAAAAGGCCGATCATGAGGATATCCTCCAAAAGGCCATCCCCAAAAACCAAAACCTCTTCCTTGACCTAATCCTAAACCGCGACCAAATCTTCTAAAGCCACGACCATAACCAGACCGGCCTGCAGGACTTTGCCCAGCGACGCCACTAGGCGGACAATAACCTAAACCGCGACCAGTACGAGAACCTTGACCTCGAGGACCTGTTTTATCTAATCCAGGCATATTAAATTCTCCTTTTATTATATCCCATTTCTTTCTATTAGAAAAGAAACGGGGGTACAGTAGATGACCGCGACCTTTGTAAATAAAAAACAGCCATCTGTTTTAAGTATTTTCTATTATGAGTATATACCCATAACCAAATGCCTGTCAAGTTTTTTAAATAATCTTTTACAAATACTTTAATCTGCCCTTGGCTTCTTCTAGGGAAGAATATCCTTTTTTTTGAAGAATTTTCTCTAATTCCTTATTTATTCTTTTAAAACAAGATGGTCCTTCTTTTTCAAAAACTGTTGCTACTTGAACAGCATCAGCTCCAGCCAAAAGAAATTCAAAGGCATCCTTGCCTGATTTAATTCCGCCGACGCCGAAAATTGATACCCTACCTTTTAAAAGTTCATAAAATCCCCTAATATTGCCCAGGGCCATGGGTTTGATATAGTCGCCGCACACTCCGCCAATTCCCTTTCTTGGTTTGATGACTGGCCTTTCTTTTTGGGAATCAATAATTAAACTATTGCCTATTGTATTAATAGAAGTTATAAAAGAAATTCTATTCTTTTTTATTATTTTAGCCATCCGCTCCTGTTGAATAAAATCAAGATAAGCAGGTAATTTCAGGCCGATTGGCTTAGGGCCTAACTTTGAAAGTGAACGAAGAAGTTTATTAGTCCTTTCAAAATCATAAGCAACTTGGGGATGATTTTCTATATTCGGACAAGAAAGATTTATTTCAATCAGATCAACTTGGCTATCTTGAAAGGCAGAAGTTATTTTTAGATAATCTTTAGGAGAAAACCCGGCCACGCTAACAATGATTGGTTTGTCGTATTTTTTTTTAAGTAATGAGACAAATTTAAGATATTTCCGATAGCCCAAATTGGGCCAACCCATACTTTGAATTATTCCTAACGGGGTCTTAATGTATCTAGGTTCAGGATTACCTTTTCTTGGTTCCAAAGTACAGGACTTCATAACAATACCGGAAGAAGCAGAATTTCCAATAATTTCTAATTCTTTTAGAGTAGTATCTTTTGCTCCCGAAGCATTAAGAACATAAGAGTCAAATTCTATTCCAGCTATTTTTGTCTTAGTCATATTGCAATAATATTCCTATTTTACGCAATTCCCTTTTTTGTCTATTACTAATCTTTCCTCATGGCCTCAATGGGATTGAGTTGGGCTGCTTTGCGCGCCGGATAAAGTCCGAAGATTAAGCCAATAGCCACCGACACAGAAAAAGCAATTAAAATAGCTAACCATGAAATAGTTAAGGGCCATGACAACCCTTGAGTTCTGGCCGCAATACCACCGGCCAAAGAACTAGCTATTCCTAAAAATATTCCAATAAATCCGCCTAAACCGGTAATGACCAAACTCTCAACTAAAAACTGTCTTAAAATGTCTTTTCTAGTCGCTCCCAATGACTTACGCAAACCTATCTCACGAGTTCGCTCACTAACTGAAACAAGCATAATATTCATAATACCAATACCGCCAACCAACAAAGAAATAGCCGCTAAAAATCCTAAAAGTAAATTTAAAATTACACTAATTTCATTAACTTGTTCTAAAATTTCTCCCATAGTTGTAATTATAAAATCATCTTTGTCCGGGTCAATGATATTATGATTACGGCGCAACAAGCGAGCGATTTCTTCTTTAGCTTGCGGCAAATATTCTTCGCCTGTCACAGCTAAAATGATTTCTGATAAATAATCTATGCCTAAGACCTCTTTAAGGACTGTCTGCAGCGGCAGATAAACAAAGTCATTCATATCAATACCACCAAATGACGAAAACATACCTTGCGGTTCAAGCACGCCAATCACTTTAATATTTTGTCCTTTTAATTTTATTTTCTTGCCCAAGGGGTCGGCCTGACCAAAAAATTCTTCAGCCAAACCACTGCCTAAAACTGCTACTTTAGCCAAACTGTCATTTTCATCTTCATTGAAAAAACGACCATTAGCCGCCCCAGCCATTTTATAAATTACAGGAAAATCAGCATTGCAGCCATAAAATAAAACTTTTTTTTCTTTATTTTCGTAAGTGACCCATTCCTGCCCAAAGGCCTGACCACTAACTGCTTCAATATAAGGAAAGCGGGATTTATCCTGAAGATCCTTAACATCATCTAAATTTAAGGTAGTTATTTTTATGCCTTGAACCATTGAAGTAAGTGTTCCCATTTGGCCAGTACCGGGAATCTTAACGGCAATATCGAGGAGATTAGGGCCAAAGGCCTCAACCTCGTTAGTAACCAAACCCTTTAAGCCCTGACCTAAAGAAAGAATAAGCACTACCGCGCCCACGCCGATAACAATGCCTAAAACAGAAATAGCGCTGCGCAATTTATTGGCTTTTAAGGCAATAATTGATTGTTTAATAATGGAAGATAGTTTCATAGTAACAGGGACTGTCCCTTAGATACAGTCCTTGAATAGCAGTCCTTACTCATAACGCAAGGCCTCGATGGGGTTTAATTTTGAAGCACGGTTGGCTGGCCAGAGACCAAAAACCAAGCCAACGCTAATGGCCATTAAAGTAGAAATAAAAACAGAAAGAGGGGTAACGATAAACTGCCAATCATAGCCGAAATAATTAACCCCGATAGTGACAATAAAAGCAATTAAAATTCCTAAAATGATGCCCATTATTCCACCAAGCAAAGTCATGGCGACGCTTTCCACTAAAAATTGAATAAGAATATCTTTTCGTTTTGCTCCCAACGCCTTGCGCAGGCCAATTTCTCTAGTTCTTTCATTTACCACTACAAACATAATATTCATAATACCAATGCCGCCAACAATTAAAGAAATTGCCGCCACCATAGCTAAAAATAGTTTAAGTGCTTGGGTAATGGCTCCTAAAATATCCAAGGCCTGGGCAGTGCTTCTAACTGAAAAATCATCTTTGGTTGGGTCTGTGATATGATGACGATAACGAAGTATATCCTTCATTTGACTAATAGCCAAATCAATATTAGCCGCTTCATTAACCTTAGCCCGGATAAAAGCTAAATGATCAATGCCTAAAAGTAATTTTTGAGCTGTTTTTAAAGGAACGAAAACTTGCTCGTCTTGATTTTCAAAAGCAGCCACTCCCCTTTCTTTCATCACCCCAATTATCTTAAAACTGATTTGATTAATTTTAATTCTTTTATCAAGCGGGTTATCTTGACCAAAAAGTTCTTCTTTGACTTGGCTGCCTAAAACAACCACTCGAGCTAAACTATCGTTTTCTTCTTCTTTAATAAAACGACCCAACTCAACAGAAGTATCCCCAACCTCTAAATAACTGGGCGTCACCCCAGTATAATTAAAATCTTTTATCTGATTGAAATAACTCATGGTGCCTCGGCCTTTAACGTAAGAACAAACAGCCGTCAAGTGAGGTAATTTTTCTAAAGCCAAGGCATCTTCATATTTAAGGGTAGTTATCTCGATACCAAAGAGAGTAGCGGGCGGTCCCATTTCATCAGCCGCCCCAGGTAAAACACCAATCAAATTACTGCCCATGGCTCTAACTTGAGCTAAAAGTAAATCTTGAGCGCTGGCTCCTACAGCCATAATGGAAATAACCGCGGCCACCCCAATAATAATTCCGAGCATAGTCAAAAAAGAACGGCTTTTCTGCAAAGCCAAGTTTTGAAAAGCGTATTTGAGAGTGTTGAAGATATACATACCTCGCAAGGGACAATCCCTTAAGGATATATTATTTCACCAATCCATCTTTAGCTAAATGCTGATTAATCACCTTTCGGTCAGAGATGACCTCGCCGTCTTTTAGTTCCAAAATACGACGGGCGCATTCAGCCACATATTTTTCATGAGTAACCATTAAAATAGCATGACCCTCCTCATTTAAATCTTGTAAAACTTCCATCACTTCCTGACCCGACTTACTATCTAAATTACCAGTCGGCTCATCAGCTAAAATCAAGCGAGGCTGATTAATCAAAGCCCGAACAATAGCCGCCCGCTGCTGTTCGCCGCCGGAAAGCTGATTAGGCCGAAAATCAATTCGGTGAGACAAACCCAATTTATTTAAAAGATCACGGGCCCTCTTTTCTATCTCTGACTTATTTAAATGCGGCGTATAAATAGTCGGCAGCAAGATATTATTCCAAACCGAAGTCCGCGCTAAAAGATTATAGGTCTGAAAGACAAAGCCAACTTTGGTATTTCTGATTTGAGCTAATTTTTCATCATCAAATTGGCTGGCATTTTCGCCTTCAAAAAAATACTTGCCCCTGGTTGATTTATCCAAAAAACCAATAATATGCATTAAGGTGGACTTTCCTGAACCAGAAGCACCCATCACTGCCACAAATTCTCCCTGATTAATTTCAAAAGAAACCCCACGCAGGGCTGGGGTAATTAATTCTTCATCAATATAATCTTTCGCGATGTTTTCTAATTTAATCAGCATAAAAATTTATCAAGTAGGGATAAGTCCCCACCTAACCAAATAATCTCTACGGTTCCATAACTACTTTCTCTCCTTCTATTAACCCTTCAATAATTTCTACACCGGCCTCACCTTCTAAGCCAATTTTAATATTTTTTTCTATTATTTTCTTATTTTCTAAAACCAAAACGTATTTTTGACCATCTCTTTCCTTGATCAAGTAATAAGGCAAGGATAAAACATTTTCTTTTTGATCTGTTTGGATATCTAAATTAACAGTCATCCCCGACTTGATTCTTTCATCTTCCGCTTCAAAAACAGAAGTAACTTTGTAATAAATCACTCCTGAAACAACTGTTTCAGCCGGGTTAATTTTAATTATCCGACCGGTAAATCTCTCGTCAGGACCCAAAGCATCTAAAGTCATGTCCACCAAATCATTAATACTGACTTTAGCAATCTCTGTTTCCGAAACATTAGCTTCAATTTGGAAATAACCAGAACCAATCATGGAAACTATTGTCTGATTTGCTTGAGCCATTTCTCCTACTTCCTTTTCGATAGCCGTAATCACCCCAGCCACTGGCGCTTTTAAAATAGATTTATTTATTTTTTCTTGAACTTGACGAAGATTAGCTTGAGCTTGTCTAACTTGCGCTTGAGCTAAATCAATATCCTCTTGGCGGGGTCCGGCTTGTTTAGCCGTTAATTCATCTTGAGCTTTCTTTAAAGCGGCTTCTGCTGTCTCAAGATTTGATTGGACTGTATTAATATTAGTTTGGTTGGTTATTTTAGTAGAATTGATAGCTTGCTTGGCTGAAGTTATATTAACCAATTCACCATCAATATTCGTCCTCTCTGTATTAACGCTTGTCTCATCAGCAGAAGAAACAATACTACTCACGCTGGGATCATCTAAAGCTGACCGCAAATAAGCTAAGGCACTTCTAATACTAGTAAGGGCTTTATTCATTTTAGTTAAAGCTAAATCGATATTTTCATAATGAGCATCAGCTTCAGCTGCCTCCAAGTAGTTTTCAGCTAAAGATAAATCATTTTCAGCAATATCCTCTTTTTCTTGAACATTAAAATCAATCTGACTACTGCCCTTAAAATAACTTTCTCTTATCTCAACATAGGTTATTAAAAGAGCTTTATCAGCTACTGTATAAGCTGTTTTGACCGCATCTAAAGCATCCCTATAGGTCTCTTCTAAATCATTATCAGCCTCAACTTGAACATCAATTAAAGCTTGTTTTTCATTGGTCACATCAACTTCAGCTTTAGTAACGGCGGCCTGATAAACCTGAATATCTTCTGGTCTAGTTCCGGCTAGAGTTTGATCTAATTTAGCTTGAGCTATTTCCAAGGCAGCTTGACTGGCCTGAAACTCAGCATTTAATTCGGCATTATCTAATCTGACCAAAACTTGACCAATGGTCACTTGACTGCCCACTTCTACTCCAATTGTCTTTATCTTCCCCGCTTTTTCAAATTCCAAATCTATTTCTTTAGCGGAAATAACCGTACCGGTAACAGAAACTAGATCAACAACATCTCCTTTAGTCACTTCAACTATTTGATAATCTGAATCTTTTGAACCAAAAATTGCCCGCAGACCAAAATAGCCGCCGATAATAATAATGATAATACTGATAATAATAATTATTTTTTTCATATCTTAAATAAACAATAAAAAAGGGATAATGTCAACCTCATTTTCATTAGGGACTATCCTTAAATCTAGTCTAAATCTCAAATTTTTATCTAATCGCCTTTAAAAATGGCTGAACAATTGCCTTGACAAATTCTATACAACTTTCTCTGTCTAGATAAAACCAAGCAATAAAACCAAGAATTAAAACCAGAATTAAAATTCCCAAGAAAGAACGGCTGATAAAGAGTCGAAAGATTTTACTAATCCAAAGCTTTTTTTGAGTTCTCTCTTCCTGGGATAATTTCTTCTCTAAAGAAAAATCGTAATATTTGTAAAATTCTACTTTATTAATGAGAAACTTCTTCATTTTATTTTGATAAAAACGTTTATCAGGATTTTGTTCCAGGAATATTAAAAGAGCCGAAAATTTTACTGCCTCGGCTTGAGAAAGGTTTTTTAATATATTTTTCATTTGAGAAACCCAAAAAAACCATTTGGTTTTATCCCCTTTTAAAGAATCCAAAAGAAGCTTTCTTTCCTTGGGCAGAAGAAATTTCTTAGACAGAGTTTCTAATTCTTTAACTAATTTTCTTTTAGAAGGCATATGTTTTAGGGACTCCAAGTATTCCCAAATACTAAACTTACTCATTAGGCCGACTACTTTGGGAAAAGTTGATTACATCTTTAATCAAACCATTAGAGATGTAAAAGGTTTTTCCTTCTTCGTTTCGTAAAACAGTTGAACGCATAGTAATCTTCAAAACTTCTCCTTCGAAATTACCGATTCCGACCTTGTCGCCAACGCTGTATTGATTCTCAAGTAAAATAAATAAGCCCGAAACAAAATCCTTAACTAAGGACTGGGCGCCGAAACCAATGGCTAAGCCAATAATGCCGGCTCCAGCCAGAATCGGCGCAATATTAATGCCAAAAAGATTCAAAGTCATTAAAAGGATAATGATATAAATTACTACATTGCCCGTAGCGATGAGAATACTCCCCAAGGTCTCGGCTCTTTTTTTTGATGGCGCTTGGCTTTCTTTATTTTCTCCAAGGCTTATTTTAATCGCTCTCTTAACAATCTTTCTCAAAATAATTCTACCCAAAAAGAATAAAGCAATAATCCAAATTACATCAGCGCCGTGTGTTTTAATCAAATCAATGATAAATGATTGAATATTTCCCATGTTTTTATTTAACTAATTTTACAGCGGTGCCATAAACTAAGAGCTCGGCAGCGCCGGCCATAACCTGGGAAGTAGTAAAACGAACAGCTACAATGGCCTCAGCATCCATTTCTTCGGCATTTTTAATCATTCGGCAAAGAGCTTCTTCACGGGCATCATTTAAGGCCTCCACATATTCTTTAATTTCGCCGCCGACAATGCTCCGCAAGCCAGCCAAAATATCCTTGCCAATATGTTTGGCCCGAATAGTATTACCCTTAACCAAACCAAGGGTCTCTTTGATTTGCTGACCAGGAATTTGGTCAGAAGTAGTTAAAATCATATTTTTAATCTTCTTTATCTTTTAGCCGTTCAATAATCATAGAAACCAACATAACTATTGTCCCTAAAATCAAACCAATAACCCCCCATCTGACTATTAGCGGAACCGTCGTATCCTCAAAAAATTTATACAAGCCAAAGCCAATTAAAGCCAAACCACCGAAGGAAAAAATTATTAGCCCTAAAACATTTAATGGTTTCATGCGCCTAAAGCAGTTACGATAATTACTATAACTATAAAAAATCCTAAGATATAAAGCAATGTATAAATCAGCAGAGATAAGGCATCTTTAAAACTTTGATTGAGAGCTAAATGGGCCGAATAACCAAAAACAATTACTCCGCTTACGGCCACTGAAAAAACAAGAAAAATCAGCATTAAAACACTACTTAAAAAAACTGGCGGCGCGGCTAAAAAATTATTAGCCAGCCAAAAAAATCCGCCAGCCAAAGCACAATAAGCAATCATTCCTAAGGCCTGAAAAAAACCGATTAAAAATAGATTTGTTTTCATGTTAATATTTAAAAGGCCTGACTTTGAAACTTTTTAAAAACAAATAAGCAATCAGGCCGCCGGCTAAAGCAGTTAAAAGCTGGGGCCAGCTCATCGTCATAGCCACTTTTGAAGCGATCTCTTTTTTAAGAAGCAAATCAATAACTATTAAACTAGTCCCCCAAAGGAAAAGAAACTTCATTAGACTGGCTGAAATTATAGCCAGCCAATAGTTTTTTTCTCTTAAATAACTGAAAGCCAAAATCAAAATAGCATTGCTAGTCATAATAAAAGGAATCATTGGAGCAAGTACTGGCGGCAAAAGGCCAACTGATAAAGCAATTAAACTTGGCACCAAGGCAATTAAAATTGCCCCTCTGACCCCTAAAAGAACTACTGAAATAAAAAGCACTGCATTAATGATAGGGCCACTAATAGCTTGTTGAAACCCTAGTAAGGGCGCTGTCACGGCAATCCCCGTTAAAAGAATAAACTGGCTTAAAACATAAATTTTTTCCTTATTAATTATTAAAGCTTTTACTTGATTCATATTTTTATCCATTAAGAAATTTCAACCTCTCTTTTCTTGGGTGAATATTTTGTGTGGCAAATAGAATGGATGATTTCCTCAGAAGTAAGAAAATCATGATAAACTTTTTTAACTATTGGATTATGATGAGCCAGCCTAATTTCTTTCTGAACATCAATTTGATAAAGACCATCAGCCCTTTTCTGTCTAATTTTACCATCAGTTGGCACTGGTTGTCCACCGCCGCCAATACATCCGCCAAAACAAGCCATTACTTCTACCGCATCATATAATTTGGGATTTTCCTTTAGTTCTTCCAAAACTTTTTTAGCGTTTCCGATTCCGTTAACTACGGCTATTTTTACTGATTGGCCGTTGATTTCTATAACGGCTTTTTTTATCCCCTTCATTCCTCTCACTTGTTTAAATTCTATTTTTGATAATTTCTTTTGAGTTATTTTTTCATAAGCTGTTCGCAAGGCTGACTCAACCACTCCGCCGCTGGCTCCGTAAATCACTCCGGCTCCGCTGGGAATACCCAAGGAGTCATCCAGTTTTTGAGGAGAAATTTTTGCTAAATCAATTTTATGTTTTTTAAAAAGATAAGCTAGCTCTCGGGTGGTTAAAACATAGTCAACCGGCCTCATTCCGTTAACTGCCAACTCTTTTTTTCTAATTTCATATTTCTTAGCCACACAGGGCATTACCGAAACAACAATTATTTTCTCTGGATCAATATTTTCTTTCTTAGCCCAATACGTTTTAATTAACCCGCCCAAAATAACTTGGGGAGACCGGGTTGTGGCTAAATGAGGAATAAATTCCGGATAATTAAATTCAAGAAATTTTACCCAAGAGGGACAACAGGAAGAAAAACAAGGCGTCGTGCCTTTTTCCATCTTTTCTATTAGTTCGTTAGCTTCCTCGGTCGTAGTAAAATCAGCCCCCACACATGTATCAAAAACTTTATTAACTCCTAATTTTTTAATCCCAGCTACTAATTGCTCCGTCATTATTGAACCATAAGGCAAGTCAAATTCTTCGCCAATACTCGTCCGAATAGACGGCGCAAACTGAAAAACAACGATTTTATCTTTATCTTGAAGCGGTTTTTCCACATCTTCAAATTCTCCCAAAGCTTCAAAAGCGCCCACCGGGCAATGAACGATACACTGACCGCAATAGATACAGTCTTTATTTTCATCTTGAGAAGGAATCACTTGAAAAAGATGCCCTTTTTCTTTAATTTCTAAAAAGTTGACTCCCTGCTGCTGGCAAACATCAACACAATTACGACAATCAATGCATTTGGAGCTGTCAAAAATAAGAGAAGGTCCGAATTGATAAACCGGATAGCCGGTCTTTCTATCAAGAAATCTACCAGTTTTAATTTTGTATTTTTCAGCTAATTTAAGGAGTTGACAGTTGAAATCCCAAATACAATCATTACATTCCTCGCAATGTTGGGCAAAAATTAGTTCTAAATTAATTTTTCTGGCTTTTTTAATTTTTGGCGAATCAGTAATAACTTCCATTGACGGTTCTATTTTTGTTGAACAAGCGGTAAATAATCCCTTTTTCCCTTTTATTTCTACTAAACACATGCGGCAATTAGCTTTTATTTTCAAATCAGAATGATAACAAAGAGCCGGAATATCAATTTCATTTTCCCGGGCCACTTCTAAAATGGTCTGGCCCTTGAAACAGTCAATTTTTTTGTTATTAATAATAAGGTTAATTTTCTTTTTCATTAATTAGATTTTTTCTCCAAGAACCTTGCTAATTAAACTATAAAAAGGAACAACTACGCCTTTACCTAAAGCGCAAAAACTGGTTTCTTCTAAAACAAAAAAGAGGTCTTTCAGTAATTTTTTATCGATTTTATCTTTTTCCAGCATTTCAGATATTCGGTAGACGCCCTCCCGACACGGCGTACATTTATCACAATTACCTTCCAGAAAAAAATTAATCCATTTTTTCATTAATGAAAAAGGATTGGTTTTTTTACGGTCAAAAACAACAATGGCTCCTTGTCCCCTGACTGGTTGGTCTAATTCATTGGCTAATAAGATTTCGCCTGAAGCGCCGCCGCCTGACTGAACATAGAAATCAAAATTAGGCCAATTATCAGTTTCCCTTAGGGTTTGTCCGATTGACTGGTCTTCGGGCAATTGATAAACTCCCTCGTTTCTCACCTCTCCGCTGATGGAGTAAAAACGAGTTTTTTTATACTGGTTTTTGGCAATTTTAGACACCTGATAAAACGTTTCCAGGTTATTAATTAATGTAGGACAGCCGAAAAGACCAGCTTGGGAAGGAAAGGGCGGTTTTATTCTCGGTTCGGGCCTTTTTCCTTCTATGGTTTCGAAAACAGAAGTTTCTTCGCCAGCCAGATATCCGCCGGTTTTCTTAAAAAGAGTAATTGACAAATTCCCTATCAGTTTTTCTAAAGTTTCTTTGAACTTCTCATAATAATCTTTACGCAGATAAATATAAGCAGAACTACAATCAATGTTTTCCAGAGCTATTTTTACTCCGCTGACCACCTCGGCCGGATAATTCTCTAAAATAAAACCATCTTTAAAAACATTTGGTTCGCCTTCCGAAGCATTGCAAATAATGTATTTCTTTTTAGCTTTAGCTGACTTAACCATTTCCCATTTTAAGCCCGTTGGAAAAGCCGCCCCGCCCCGACCTAAAAGTTCGTTTTCTTTTAATTTATTGATAATGTCTTTATTCATATGTATAATATAGCACATATTGAAAAAATGGTGAAATATGATAGATTAAAACTATGTTGTTAGAAATAAAAAACTTAAAAGTTAAAGCAAATAACAAGGAAATACTAAAAGGAATTAACTTGTCTGTAAAACAAGGGCAAGTCCAGGCTCTTTTGGGTCCTAACGCTTCAGGCAAAAGCACCCTGGCTCAAGTTATTGTTGGTCAGCCTAAATATCAAGTCAGTCAAGGAAAAATTTTCTTTAACCAAAAAGAAATTATTAAATTCTCTCCAGAAAAAAGAGCCAAACTGGGCATCGCTTTAACTTGGCAAAATCCTCCAACAATCAAAGGAGTAAAACTATCCCAATTATTAAAAAGGATTGCCAAGAAAAAGGTGAATAATAAAAAATTAGGCCTTGGGTCTAATTTATTAGCCAGAGAAGTGAATTTAGATTTTTCCGGCGGCGAGAAAAAAACGTCAGAACTTCTCCAAATTTTATCCCTTAATCCAAAACTGGTCATTTTAGATGAAATTGATTCCGGATTGGATTTAAAAAGATTGGAAAAAGTAGCCAAAATAATAAAAAAGGAATTAATAGAGAAAAAGGTTTCCGTCTTGTTAATTACTCATTCGGGGGTTATTTTACGGTTTTTAAAGCCCCAGATAACCAATGTCATGCTTAAGGGGAAAATTATTTGTCAAGAGAAAGATTACAAAAAGGTTTTAAAAGTGATTAAAAAATATGGCTATGAAAAATGTAAAAAATGCCAGTTACTGGCAAATTGACCATAAAGTAAAAAATATCTTTAAGGCAAAAGGTCTGGTAATTTCACCCAGCCAAGAGGCCTGGAAAAAATTCAGCTGGACCAGGAAATATTTTGAAAAAAAACCCAAAGAAGGTTATTTTATCTGGGTTAAAGAACAGATAGATTTTCCCTTGACTCCTTGTATCACTATTGCTTCTAAAAATGTTTCTCAGAATTTGAGCAATTTATTGGTTATTGAAAAAAATATCAAAGCTAAAGCAAATGTTGTCTGTAATGCCACCAGCAATAATTTATGCGGCATTCACAAAGCCCAGGGCAAATTAATTCTTAAAGATAAGGCAAGTTTAGAATATAATCACTTTCACCAGTGGGGCCAAAAAGATTTTGTCAGCCCTGATTATCAATTTATTTTAGGTAAAAATTCTCGTCTGATTTATAATTACAAAAACTTATTTCCTCCGAAAAATCTTAGATTAAATACTACTATTTATAGTGATAAGAATTCTTCCTGCAATCTAAATTTTGTCATTAACGGCTTAAATTCAGAAATAAACCTAAAAGATACTATTTTTCTTGAAGGCCTGGATGCTCGAGGAATTGTCAGATTAAGATTAGTTGGAAGGAAAAACAGTAAAATAAAGGCAGTTAGTTCAATTGTCGCTAAAGCACCGGCCAAGGGTCATCTTGATTGTCAAGGTCTACTTATTGACAAAAATTCAGAAATTTCTTTAAAACCAGAGCTAGTTTGTAAAAATAACCAATCTCAAGTAACTCACGAGGCCTCAGTAGGAAAAATTTCAGAAGAGCAATTAAATTACTTAAGAACTAGAGGACTTTCCGAGAAAGAAGCGATAAATTTGATAGTAACTGGTTTTTTAGAAATAGATTAATGGATTTTCCTCTACGGGATTGACTTGTTATAGGATAATAACTATAATGATTATAAGATTATAATGAGTAAAGGTCGTTTTTCGCTTTAAATTTATTTATTTATTGTTATGGCTTTCAAAAAAAATGATGATGATTCGAGTGGAGATTTTCCACCTCGAAAAATTGTTAAGGGAAGCTGGAAATGCGCTGATTGCGGAGAAGAAATAACCGAACTCCCTTTTAAGCCAGACCCTGACAGACCAATCTACTGCAAAGAGTGTTGGATAAAAAGAAGAAATCAAAGAAACGAACGTTAATTCGGAATAAAAAAGCCCTCCGCAGTACTGCGGAGGGCTTTTTGTTTTCCATTATTTGTATTTGCTTGTTTTACTTATTAATTGTTATCTGATAAATCTTCTCTTCTATTGGTGAGATATCTTTTTCCCAAGACCGACAATAAGAAAAGGTTATTTCGGTCTGACCGGATTTTAGAGCCAGGAAATTAAAACTCTCGTCACCGCCAGCGCCAACTAACTCTGACGAAGGATTAATGTATTCTCTCTTAATCAATTCAAGATAATCAGATTCAAAATCTACCTCCCATTGATAACCAGTCGTTGGATTGGCCTCTAAAATGATAAAAAAATTATCATTATTTTTAGTGACTATGGTCTGGTCTTCTGGGAAATTATATTTTTCTATTTCTTCTATTATCTGCCAAGACCCATCAACTTTGGCTACTAAAAATATTCCCTTATCTTCAGCGCCGCCTTGGGCAAATTCATCTAACACCTGAACGTTGCATTTAACATAATGGGTTGTTTCTTGTTTAATATCTATATTTATGGCCGAAGCCTTTGTCTGGTATTTTTGAGCCAAAAATCTTTTAATGGCTTCTTCTTTAGAAATGACCGGGTCTATTGAGATATCTCCCTGACCACACTTTATTTCTACATCTTTTTTGTCTGGCTCTGGCGGAATCCACTGGCCCGCCGCTTTTTTATATCCAGCAGCCCCTCCGATA
>Ga0268278_1001241_pt1 | contig 15246 bp, 14 predicted proteins | sample saktaG_3_FD_190135 | JGI IMG/M metagenome (GOLD analysis project Ga0268278, IMG submission 190135) | Saline water microbial communities from Sakinaw Lake, British Columbia, Canada - sak_2010_1_5_55m | ecosystem: Environmental > Aquatic > Non-marine Saline and Alkaline > Saline ... | reverse complement strand
AAACGATGCCGTTCTCTTCGACACGTGTGATCGCGATCTCTTTTACATCGCTCATGTCAACAAGCTTTTTGGATTCATTATAGAAGAGATAATCGAGCGCTTCGCTGACTTTCAATTTTTTACGTTTGCCACCAGAAGAGTGCCCGGGCATAAATCCTGCAAGTATCTCGCCCATATTTATATCAAAACTATCCATGCCCATGCCTGAGAAGACCTCGATCCTCGGTTCGGGCAGGTCATCGAGTTTCATTTCAACTTCTCTATTATCAAGAGAACCGTTCTGGAGCATCTTTCGGAACTTAGAACGGGTGCGGTCGTGTTTTTCTTTTTCTTCTTCGAATTTTTTTCGCTCCAGTTTCTGTTCTTCAAGAGAAAGGTTTGTTTTTCGCTGACGTTTTAGAGGGGGGAGTAGAAGATCGAGCACTTTTTCTTCAGCACGTTCTCGCGCTTCCTCTTCGACTTCCATGGTCAGTTCATCACGTACTTGATTGATCGAAAGACTGACGAGTTCACGAACAATGGATTCCACATCGCGTCCCACATAGCCCACTTCTGTAAATTTCGATGCCTCGATCTTGATAAAGGGCGCACTCACAAGATTGGCGAGTCTTCTGGAAATTTCCGTTTTACCTACACCTGTAGGTCCGATTAAAATAATATTGTTTGGAAGGATTTCATTACGAAGTTCTTCTGACACATTCTGCCTTCTCCAGCGGTTTCGAAGAGCGATAGCTACAGCGCGTTTTGCCTTGTCCTGGCTGATCACATATTTATCAAGTTCTTTTACGATTTGTTTGGGAGTAAGTTCGTACATATCCATTTAGATTTCCTCTATGACAGTATTGTCATTCGTGTAGATACAGATTTCCGCAGCGATTTTCAGTGCTTCTACGACGATCTCTTTAGGATTTTTTTTCTTGTCTTTAATAAGCACCAAAGCTGCAGCTTTAGCGTAGGGTCCACCGGAACCAATTGCTGCGATGTTATGATCCGGTTCGATCACGTCGCCGGTACCTGATAACACAAGCAGATGTGTTGCATTACCTGCGATGATCATCGCTTCGAGACGTCGAAGATACTTATCTGTCCGCCATTCTTTTGCGAGTTCTACGGCAGCTCTCATAAGATTTCCCTTGTATTCTTTGAGTTTTTCTTCAAATTTTTCAAAAAGGGTGAATGCGTCGGCAGTAGCGCCTGCAAAACCGGCAATGACTTTTCCTTCATATAGTCTGCGGACTTTATGGGCAGTAGCTTTGAAAATAGTATCACCAAGTGTGACCTGTCCGTCGCCGCCGATGGCTACCTTTTTACCGATCTTAACACCAATTATTGTTGTTCCCTTAAGTTTTATCGTTTCCATTCTCTTTTATATCCTCTGATTTCTTACTTTTACTTTTCTGTTTTTTCACTTCTTTTTTCAGATTTCCATTAAGATACTTCTGATAAATCTCGTCGATTTCATCTCCAGTCAGGGTTTCTTTGTCGAGTAATTCGCTGGCAAGTGTATGCAGGATTGGTTCATTCTCAGAGAGTATTTTTAAGCATCGCTGGAATTGTTTTTCTATGATATCTCTAATTTCCGAATCAACAAGTTTTGTCAGGTCTTCGCTATGATTATTTGATTTGCCGAATTCTTTGCCGAGGAAAATATTTTCATCTTTATCCCCGATTGTCATGGGTCCGATCTTGTCGCTCATACCCCATTCGCAGACCATTTTTTTTGCCAATTCCGTTGCCTTTTTAATGTCATCTCCCGCACCGGTGGTTGGCTCTCCGCTAGCGATCTTATCTGCAGCACGTCCGCCAAGCAGATGTGCGATGGTGGCTTCGCAGTAACTTTTCGAATAGGTAAGTCTGTCATCGAGAGGAAGGAAATGAGTTGAACCGAGAGAACGCCCGCGGGGAATGATCGTAGCTTTATGTATTGGATCGCTGCCCGGGATGAACTTGGCAACCATGACATGCCCTGCTTCGTGATAGGCAGTGTTCTTTTTTTGCTCATCTGTGAGCACCATGCTTCTGCGCTCCTTACCCATGACCACCTTATCTTTTGCTGTTTCAAAATCATCCATATGAACTGCTTTATGCCCGACTCGCGCACCCCAGAGTGCAGCTTCGTTTACAAGGTTTTCCAGGTCTGCGCCGGAAAAACCAGGTGTGCTTTTAGCAATTACAGTCAGGTTTACATCCTTAGCAAGGGGTACTTTCCTTACGTGTACTTTCAGGATGCCCTCTCTTCCTTTCACATCGGGTCTATCCACAACGACCTGCCTGTCAAAACGACCGGGACGAAGAAGTGCAGGATCAAGAATGTCGGGTCTGTTCGTAGCGGCAATTATAATGACGCTTTCATTATCCTCAAAACCGTCCATCTCTACAAGAAGCTGATTGAGTGTCTGTTCGCGCTCATCATGACCTCCGCCGAGTCCCGCTCCTCTATGGCGACCAACTGCATCCAGTTCATCAATAAAGACGATACAGGGCGAATTCTTCTTTCCCTGCTCAAAGAGGTCGCGAACGCGTGAGGCGCCTACACCAACGAACATCTCAACAAAATCTGAACCGCTTATGCTGAAGAACGGCACCTTTGCCTCTCCTGCAACAGCTTTAGCGAGCAATGTCTTTCCCGTTCCCGGAGGACCAAGCAAGATAACACCCTTTGGAATCCTGCCGCCCAGTCTCTGGAATTTCTTGGGATCTTTAAGAAATTGAATGATCTCTTCAAGTTCTTCTTTTGCCTCATCAACTCCAGCCACATCTTTAAAGGTCTTGTTCGAGCGGCTGCCCGTAAACATCTTAGCGCGGCTCTTTCCAAAGCTGAAAGCTTTTCCTGCTCCGCCCTGCATTCTCCTCATGATGAATATCCAGAATCCAATGAATATGATGAAGGGAAGCCAGTATGAGAGAAGTGTCGTGAATATCGAGGGCTTCTTCGATATTATCTCAATGTCTTTATGGGTTTCAGCAATATTCTTCACAAGATCAGGGTCATCATAAGGAATATTAGTCTCTTTCTTCTCGTTTCCTATGAAGTAGGTGATGTCCTTTCCGCTAAAGATAATTTTAGTCACTTTTCCTGATTCAACTTCTTGCAGGAATTGAGAAACCGAAGGTTCAGAAGATTTCCCCGCTCCACCGGAGAAAAGCTGGAAGAAGGCGACAACAGCCAGAATGACAATAAGCCAGACAAGGAGTGAGCTTCCCTTTGGAGTTTTGACAGGTAATTTATTTTTGGGAGGTTGGTCTTTTCCTGGAGGTGTTTGATTAGCCATTTACTGATATATCTCCTTTTTTAAAATTCCGATATAGGGTAAATTCCTATATTTCTCATCGTAATCCAAACCATATCCTACGATGAATTCATTTGGTACGTCAAAAGCTTTGTATGCCATTCCGATATCAGGTTCGTGTGCATCGACTTTATCCAGAAGCACACACATTTTTAGAGACTTAGGATTTTTGCCCTGAAGATAGCGAGTGATATAGTTCAGGGACAGTCCAGTATCAACGATATCTTCTATGATCAGCACATGCCGGTCACTGATATCAATATTGCAGTCTTTTGTGATCTGAACGACTCCGGAACTTTTCGTGGAATTGCCGTAACTTGCCACTCCCATGAATTCGATCTCAACAGGGATGTCCAGAGCTCTCATGATGTCTGCGAGAAATATAACACCACCCTTGAGAATGCTGATGAGAATGGGATTTTTATCTTTGTAATCCCGGGAAATCTGCCCACTCAGTTCTTTCACTTTTTCCTGAATATCCTGTTCTGAAAAAAGAATTCTTTCTATGTCATTATGCATACGAAATCCTTTTTTATATTTAATTTAAAAAGTATAGGTATAATATACTCACAACCGCGGATTGGCAAAGCATTATTTATAAACGCCGCGCTTTGCGATAGTCCTCGAGTTTTTTCATAATTTTGATTCTGAGCACGTGTGTGGTTCGCGATGTTATCTTCACGTATTCATGTATGCGCATACCCGCCACCCAGATGATCCTGTTTTGATCCTCGATAATGATCTTTTTCTTACGCTCGAGCCTCGGCACTTTTTCATTGATGAAAAATTCTTTGAGTTTCTTTGGATTCTGCATTCCAAGAGGGAAAAAGCTGTCTCCGGGCTGACGGTATCGGGCTTTGAGCGGAAATGTGACTTTGTCAAAATCAATATAACAGGTATCTTCCTCGTGAAAATTGAATCCGTGAATGGGCATGACCTTTATTTCCGATTGTGTAATATAGTAGTCGTCGAAAAGGATTTGCCGTGTATAGTGATTTATCTCCCGGGAGTAGTCCGAGGTAGTATAATCCGGAGGTGTCATTTTAAAAATGAGTGTATTGGAACTTTTCACGACATATACATTATGGGGCAGGTGTATGAATTTGCCACCAGGGCGTCTCAGAAGTTCATAAATTTCTGAAAGGTGCACGGAATAAAAATCAGATTCCGAACCGGTCAACAGACCAAATATCCTTCTGAATACATAGAAGTAGAGTACTTCGCTTTGATTAAGTTTGTCCAGAAGCACCACATATTCGTCTTCATCCTGCAGAACAACATCTTTGAAAATGTCCTTACTGTGGGTTTGCAGGAACATATCGGTTTTCTGAAAAATATGAGAGCTGTCGTAGATCTTATTGATAACAGAAGTGTTAAACTGTTCCTGTATCATCGGAAGAATGCGGTGCCGTATCTTATTTCTGTCATACCCCAGGTCGTCATTTGAGGAATCATGGGAGAATTGGATTTTGTTTTTCTCGGCAAACGATGCGATCTCTTCACGCTTGAAAGCCAGCAGGGGACGAATGATGTCACGCCCTTTTGGGAGCATGCCCTTAAGTCCGGTGAATCCACTCCCGCGGAAAAGGTGCAGCAGAAAAGTTTCTGCCTGGTCATTCATATTATGCCCGACTGCAATCTTATTAAAATTATATTTTCGCAACAGGTCCCGGAATATTCCGTATCGGATTTTTCGTGCCGCATTTTCGATATTTGATTCATCGGAGATCGAAGCATTGTGTACAATAAGCGGGATGCCCCATTTATAGCAGAGGTTTTTCACGAATTTCTCATTTTCCTTGGATTCATCGCCACGAAGATTGTAGTTGATATGCACAGCAAGGGTCGTCAGCTTGAATTCTGCGGTTATCTTCTTCAATAAATACAGGAGTACCGTGGAATCAATACCACCGGAAACCCCAATAAGCAGTTTATCACCCTGTTCGATAAGGTTCTCATGATGGATGAACTGCTTGAGCCGGATTACAAGATTTTTACGATTATTCATAAATTATTTCTGTATATATTTTTCAGCAAAATCACGCCCACGGTTCAGGGCGTCGAGATTTTTTTGCACTACGTCTTCACCTTTGCGTTCAAAAACTGAGCGAATGCCATCCTCAAGCATTTCAAAAGGAATTTCAAGAAAAGGCGCAGCTGCACCAAGTATGACCATGTTCATGGAACGCGGAGAACCGATCTCTTTTGCAATGGCATCGCCATCTATCACGATGCTGTTTTTGTGTCCTCTTATTTCATTGAGAAGATGTTCCATTTCCGGATAATTGGGAATATTTACAAAAGGAGTAACATTTGTGATAAGCCAGCCGTCATGTTTGAGATAGGGAAAATAGCGCAGCGATTCCATTGGTTCCACAGCTATGATCATGTCTGAGCGCCCGTGAGGGACGAGATCGGAGTGGATTTCTTTATCGGAAATTCTGAGGTGGGATTCTACGGCACCACCTCGCTGCGACATGCCGTGAACTTCCGCTTGTTTGAGATGCAGGTCAGATTGCACAACTGCATAGCCGATGATATTTGCAATTGATAAAATGCCCTGTCCGCCAACACCTGCAAGTATAATATCTTTTTTCATGATGACCTCCTCCTACTTCTGCTTCCGCATCTTTGATGCAATGTGAATACAGGGACGGCGGGGAATAATAACAGACACCCCATTATAATTTATTTCCTCCTGAATGACCCTTACGTTTTCTTCATGGTGGGATTTCAGGGGATTGATCACGCGGATATGCTCTTTCTCAACGCCGACGCCCTGGCATATTTCTTCGATCTTGCCGGTTACTGCTGAGTCCTGCATACCGGTCATCGCAACAATACTATTATCAAGGATGAAGGCAACGATATTTGCCTTTGAATTAACTGCATCGAGCAGTGGAGTCATGCCGGAATGCCCGAATGTTGAGTCGCCAATCACTGCAATGGATGGGAACAATCCTGAATCTGCAGCGCCCACAGCCATGGAAATGGATGCACCCATGTCCACACAGCTATTGATCGCGTGAAAAGGCGCAAGAAATCCAAGTGTGTAACATCCGATATCAGCAAAAACATGACCGGGTCCATATTTCTTCATCGCTTCATTAAGCGCAATATAGGAATCCCTGTGAGGACAGCCCTTGCATAGTTCGGGTGGGCGTCCTTTCACAATCTCGGGTATTTCTTTCATTGGATGCGGCTCGAGACCAAGAGCGGTTCTGAGTTTCGCAGGATCGAGTTCTCCAACACGCGGAAGTGTGCCGTCCATGCGTCCTCTGATATTCAAACTGTTGTCCATATAGCCGCGCAGCCATTCTTCCACCACAGGCATGCCGTCTTCCACAATAAGCACTTCATCGCACTCGTCGATCATCTTTGTGATCAACTTTCTTGGAAGCGGGTAATGGCAGATTTTCAAAATGGGATATTCGCATTCAGCTTCAACGTGGTTTTCTTTCACATAATTGTAGCCAAGTCCGCACGCAATAATGCCGAGAGATTTGTCTTTCCCGTCATAATACACATTGTATTTTGATTCTTCGGATTCTTTTTCCAGGACTTTCTGCTTTTCTACAAGATTTTTATAATTCTCTCTGGCAAAAGCTGGGAGCAGTACGAATTGGTTCGGGTTTTCAGGCAGCTTGATCTCATTCTCTTTGAGCTGATCTTTTCTGACAATGCCTGCCCGAGAGTGCGAAAGGCGCGTCACAAGTCTCATGACAACCGGTGTTTTATATTTTTCCGAGAGAGCGAAAGCATCGAATGTCATGTTATATGCTTCCTGCTGGTTTGAGGGCTCGAAAACCGGAATAAGAGCAAACCTGCCGTAATGGCGCGAATCCTGCTCGTTTTGAGATGAGTGCATGGAAGGATCATCTGCAACTGCCACAATGAGACCTCCATTTGTGCCGGTGATGCCTGAGTTCACGAATGGATCGGCTGCAACATTGAGCCCCACATGCTTCATGGTAACCAATGCCCGTTTGCCGGTATACGACATGCCGAGGGCTTCTTCCATTGCTGTTTTTTCGTTCGCAGACCAGGTTCGATGTACACCGCGATCAGCAGCTTCCTTGCTGTGTTGAACGAATTCAAAAATTTCTGTAGAGGGTGTGCCGGGGTAGCCGTACGCACCGGAAAGACCTGCATCAAGAGCACCTTGTGCCAGAGCTTCATCACCCAGGAGCAATAATTTGTCCATTAATCCTTCTCCAACGAGATTTTTTTCAAAGAAAGAGAGGACAGAGAGTTTGTGTCAATGAAATCTTTATAATGGTTTGGTGGTTCTGGAATTATTTTTTTATTTTCAAAACTTGAAAGGAATTTTGTATAAATTAAATTCTTCAATATGAACAGAATCCAACAGAATGATCAGATTTTAGAAATAGATGAAATTCTTAATTCCATCCCCGAATTCTCTCACAAAACAACGACTGAGGAAATCCAAAAAAGGATCGAAGGCAAAGACCACGATTTCATTATCGCACATGAAAATAACGAGCCGGCAGGTTTTCTCATTGCCTACAACATAGACCAAAAAACATACTACAACTGGCTTATGGGAGTGCTGCCCGAATTCCGCAGAAAGGGCTTCGGCAGGCAGCTTTTAGAAAAGTTTGAATCCATTGCGAAAGAAAAAGGATATTCTGCAGTACAGGTCAAAACGATGGTTAAATTCAAAGCAATGCAGCGTCTACTCGAAGAAATGGACTACCACGAAATCGGGCATGACGAGGAAGGGAAAATAATCCTGAGAAAAAACGTGTAAGATACTTTCTTTCGTTCTCCTCTCTCGTTCCCAAACCCCCGTTTGGGAATGGCAGTAATTTATCACACCTTGCGTTACCAAGCAGGGACCTGGTAACGAGAAAGATGATAAACTCTGGAGCATAATTAATAACTTGACGGTAAATCAGCAATTCAGGAAGTGAAATCTAAATAAAATTTCGGAGGTTTTCGTGAAAGAACAGCATTCATTTCACAGAGGACTGGAAGACATCCTGGAGGGGTATTGGATGGCGTATGAGAACAGAGACATTGATGAGATACTTTCATACCATCCAAAAGATCGTGACATCATGCTCGTCGGCACAGGCAAGGACGAAGTATATAACACACTCGAAGGATACCGCAAAGGGCTGGAAAGAGATTTCGCACAATCCGAAAAAGTTGAACTCGAACTCGAGAATTTTACTGCTGAATCCTCAGGAAAAGTTGCGTGGGTTTATTTGAATCTTTTTGCGACAGTGACGATCAAGGGAAAAGAGCATAAGCTCGTGACACGTTATACCGCAGTGCTGGAATTGATCGATGGGAAGTGGTATATAATGCAGTCGCATCTGTCATTCCCATCCGAAGAACAGAAAGAAGGAGAGTCCTTTCCCGTAAAATAAAATATGATAACGCTCTCACCGTCCGATGCGAGATCAGTGGCTCTTCATGCGCAGCTTCTGAATGCTCCCACACACATAACAAACAGCAAGAATGGAGTTTATGATATTATAGACCACCTCGGCTATGTGCAGCTCGACACCCTTTCCGTGGTTCAACGCGCTCACCATCATACGCTCTGGAACAGGCATCCTGATTACAATCCTGAAATGCTGCTCGCATTGCAGCGTGATGATAAACTCATTTTTGAATACTGGGGACATGCCGCATCCTATCTTCCTATGAAGGATTACCGTTTTTATCAGCACAGAATGAACAGTTCTGATGACCCTAACTCAAAATGGGAAAAGGAACGTATCGAGAAATACGGCTATCTGCTCGATCCTGTCATGACGCAGGTTCGCGAGAAAGGTGCTTGCCAATCAAAAGATATTGAGCTGCCGGAAATAACATTCAAGCAGGGAAAACAGTACCCCAACCCAACGACACAAATCCGTTTTGCACTGAATATGCTCGTGTTCAGCGGTCAGCTTATGATCTCGGAGCGGAAGAATTTTCAAAAATATTATGACCTCACAGAAAGAGTGCTTCCATCGCACATAAATACTGCGTTTCCGACCGAACAGGAGCTTGGAAGGTTTCTTGTGACAAGAGCGCTACAAAGTTACGGGATCGCGTCTGCAAAGGGCATTAAAAATCATATTTTTCTTGCAGGCAATGGAATAATTCTCAAAGCACTGGATGAGATGCTCTGCAGCGGAGAAATTGTGAAAGTCAACGTAGCTGATAACGATGACACTGCAGAATATTTTACGTTTCCAAAAACATTAGAAAGCCATGCAACAATCCCTGCTCCAACGCGCGCAGTGCTTATTTCTCCATTTGATAATTTGATAATTCAGAGGGATCGTTTAAAGTGGCTTTTCAATTTTGATTATGCCCTTGAATGCTACGTCACACCCAATAAAAGAGTTGATGGATACTTCGTGTGCCCGATTTTGTGGAAGGACAGATTCGTCGGACGCCTCGATCCAAAAGCAGACCGAAAAACGAAAAAACTCATCTTCAAAAATATATTTTTCGAGAAAGATTTTGATGAATTCGAGGAATTCTTACCGTCCTTTAAAAAGATGCTGACCGAATTTATGAAATTTAATGATTGCGAGGAAATTGTGATCGATTCGATACAACCGGGAAGATTGTTAAAAAGTTTGAAAATTTAAAGGTTGGAAGGTTGGCGGGATTTTATCCGTAAAAGATCTTTGCAAATATTTTGATAATAAAGCCCAGTAAAATAAGCACCACTCCCACTATCGTTCCCAGAGTTTGAAGTATGCCGAATTCATCAAAAGTGCCGTATCCAATTATGTCCGCAAGAAGGGAGATCATGGTGAGGATAAAACCAACTGACATAACTGCAGATCCGCTAGTCAGGAATTCCGAACTGCTTGAATTTCCTGCGCTATAATCTGTCCGTGCTTTATCTTTCTCCGGCATAGTGTCCTCGTGTACAGAAAAAGAGGTTATCGAGCACATTATTGTCAAGAATATGGTTTTATCTCTGAGATCAGCTCAAGCAATTCACAGTTTAAAGAAGCGCACAAAATTAATTGACATGCAAAGAAATAACACATGAGAATCAGTTCTGAAAGAAGGATGATAAAATGAAAGTAAATATCAAAAAATTTACGTATATGACCGGTCTCGCTGGCGGCGGCTTGATAGTATGTGCTTCAGTAATTACTGCGCTTGCCTATCATGGAACGAAGGGGGAATTGTATTCGCCTTTCAATCATTTCATTTCTGAGCTCGGGCAGAGAGGAGTATCGCAATTGGAACCGCTTTTCAATATCGGGCTCATGATTGGCGGACTGCTCTTTGCATTGTTTATGCTTGGACTCGGCATGTATATAAAGAAACTCTCTGCGTATATTGCTTCCGGACTTGGTGTTATCACAGGCATTGCATGCGGCTTGGTGGGTGTGTTCCCCATGAACAATATGCACATTCACGTGCCGGTTGCCATGGTCTTTTTCCGTGGTGGACTGATCACGATTTTGTTTTTTACGTTAATTTTCCTATTTGATACACAGAAAAAGATCTCCAAATGGATGATAATTCCCGGTGGAATAACCGTGCTGGCGTTTGCCGCATTCCTGTTTATTCCGAAAATGCTTGGATATGCGACTGGCACTTCTCTTTCCGTGCCGGATGTCCGCCCTGCATTCTGGTTGAATCCCTTCCTCGAATGGCTGGTTTTCGTAACCGTGTTCTGCTGGGTGATTGCGTTGTCCTGGTATTTGATGAGAGGGGAAAATGGCATTATTTTATTGACAAAAATAATAAATATCTAAATAGAGATTTGTCTTTAAATAAAACAGATTGAGGTGGAATGATGAACAAGAAAGATTTAATTAAGGCATACTATCCCAGGAGTAAACCGAAAAAACAAGAAAAACAGACTAGACAAACTAAACAGCCTAAGCAAGATAACCAAAAACCCTTTGAAGTTGCCTACCGGATACCCGAAAAAAATCAGGATATTAACAAGGCAATAGAATATTTCCACAGAAAAAATATTACGGAGCTCAACAAGGAGGATGCGGAAAGAGACTACAATACGGGAAACAGGTTTCACAATAGAGGCGACTACGATAGAGCAATAGAATACTATCAGTATGCGATAAATATAGTTCCTTATTTTGAAGAAGAATACAATTGTATGTTAGTATACAACAATATGGGGCTTGCTTATAATAATAAAGGCGACTACGATAAAGCAATTTCTTACTATCAGAAAGCAATAGAGAAAAATCCAGATTATGCAGATGCAAATTATAATATGGGGCTTGCTTATGATAATATAGGCAACAAAGCAATTTCTTACTATCAGAAAGCAATAGAGAAAAATCCATATTATGAAAATGCATACTACAATATGGGAAACATTTATAACATTTACAACAAAGCAATTTCTTACTATCAGAAAGCAATAGAGAAAAATCCATATTATGCAGATGCATACTACAATATGGGAAACATTTATAACAATCAAGGGAACCATGAAAGAGCAATAGAGTGTTATCAAAAAGTGGTTAAGATTAAACCAGATTGTGTAGATGCATACTACAATATGGGGCTTGCTTATGGTGATAATGGTAACTACGATAAAGAGATTGAATGTTATCAAAAAACAATAAAAGTCAAACCAGATTATGCAGATGCATACTACAATTTAGGTGTCATTTATTACGAAAATGTAAACTATGATAAAGCAATAGAATGTTACCAAAAAGCAATAGAGATAAAACCTGATTGTGCAAATGCATACTTTAATATAGGGATTATTTGCTGTGAAAAAGGGCGAAAAATATCAGCAGCCGACAACTTTTATAAGGCAGGTCTGTTATATCTTAAGCAAAACAACAGGCCGTTGGTTCTTGAGACCTTAGATGAAATGAATAATTTCGTACCAGATTCACCACTAATTCAAAAACTTATGGATAAGTTGTATGAGGAAAGGTGAGAATTTAATATAATATTCGTGCTTTTAAATTTTTAATTTTTCAAACAGATCTTTCCAAAATTCAACTACTTTTAAAAGAATATTTTTAAATACTAAAATATTGTTATTGTTATCAATAATAATTAGATCATCTGTATTAAATGAATTGCCATTGAATCCCCCATTAAATCCACCATTTCTTTTTTTGGTAGTTTTAATTTTATCACATACTTTCAAGTGCTTCGTTCCATTACAGATTTCACGTATATATCGAAATTCAGGACATTGTGAATTAACATATTCATTAAATTTACATTCAGTATAATCATAATTATGTTTTTTTGATTTAATAATTATTCCATTATTAATCATAAATTTTATTATGGATTTTTTCATGTCTTTCCATAACCATTCCCGTAGATGATAAGCAAACATAGAACAAATAACAGCATGTCGGGAAGATTTATAATTTTCATTATCAAAAAACTCTTTTACTTGCTCTTTTAGAAAGTAGTTAAAAAAATCTTTTGAATTATTTACTTCAAATGTAGTCATTTTACTCCTTAATCATATTTTTTATATATATCAATTATTTATAATTTTATAATTTTTTATCAATAAAAAAAATAACTATTTTATCATTAATACACAAAAGAAGATACTATCCGCAGGATAAACCTGCACTTATCACAAAACAAGGGGTAGGGTCGGGTTTATCCCGACTAGATTGTGCGGACCAAAAGCCGACGGAGTCGGCAACTCCAAATAAAAAAGTTTGTCATTCTGAGTGTAATGAAGAATCTATTCTTCTAGAAAGGGATATCGTATTTGTATTGTTCTGTGTGTTTTAAGGAAATAGATTCTTCACTCCATTTCATTCCGTTCAGAATGACAAAACTCTTTTAGTATTAGTTTTTATTATACTCTATCAAAAATAGACGGTGGGCAGAATTCCTCGATACGCTCGATAATGCGCTCTGCCTGCTTGATAATCTCCACTTCGGAACAATTATTCGTATTTATCTCGAGCACTTGTGTCATTTTTCTGGCTCGCGGAATCCAATTATCATACGCATCATTAAGCTGCTGAAGATAGCTTTTTGGAATACTTTTTTCGCTTTCTCTTCCACGCTGCTGTATCCGCTCGACAAGTTCGTCCACATCTGCACGCAGGTACACGATCAGGTCAGGGTCTTGCAGGTAGTAGGTCATGTTCTTGAAAAGGTCCTGGTAATTCTCAAAATCCCTGTCGGTCATTGAGCCGTTCTTATACAAAGTGCGCGCAAAGATCTCCGCATCCTCGTAAATAGTCCTGTCCTGAATGCACGAGATGTTGTTATCAACTATTTTTTTCTGCATCTCAAAGCGCTTTGAGAGGAAGTACACCTGCAGGTGAAAACTCCATCTGTCCATATCTGCGTAGAAGTCATCGAGGTAGGGATTTGTAATGACCGGTTCGTAGTATGCTTCCCACTCGAGTTTTTCGCTGATGAGCCGGGTCATGGTGGTTTTGCCCACGCCGATATTTCCTGCAATTGCAACAAAATAATGGTCTTCTGTGCTTCGGGATTCATTCAAGGGATGGAAATCTTTTGCTCTGATCATGTGATCCTCTGCGATTTATTCATTACGTGATGATTAATTTCTGAAACTCACAAGCAGAATTTTATATTTGAAATAATTTGTCAAAATTTATGGGAGAATATGTAAAATTTCAAAATCCGAATTTCTAATGACTAATTAAAGGCTAAAATCCAAATGACAAAGCGGATATACCATAAAAAAATTGTCAGTTAGAGTATGGGAACCTCAGCATGTCATTCGTTGGTAATTAAAAACACCCCACGGCTAAAGCCGCACCCCTCTTGCTAGAGGGGATTTATCATTTACTATTTCTAAATTGATCAATCCAAATTCAATGTTTCTCTCCTCAAAAAAAAGGAGTAGTCCGCCAGCAGTCGGAGGGAGGTGTGTTTATTGTCATATAATTGTGCTTTACCAAGCCCGACTTCGATTCTCTTCGTCAGGATTAACTGGGATTTGGTAAAGAGATTTTATATGTAGGATCAATTCCCCGAATTGACCGCAGATAAATCATTCTCGTTCCCAAAGCCCTCTTTGGGAATGGAGGGAGAAGACGGCCGATTGTGAGCAATCGATCCTAAATTTGGTATTTGTCATTTGACATTTTATTTGAAATTACTTGTCACGGCGTATCCGTCAGCAGACGGAGAAGACGGAGAAATTAGGATTTTGAAATTTATAGTGGTTCGTTTCTTCTATTTATACCCAAATTCTTTCAGTACACGTTCTTTTTTCCGCCAGTTTTTTCGAATTTTTATCCAGAGATTAAGCCGTATTTTCTTTTGAGTAAGGTAATGAATATCGCGCTGTGCCGCAAGGCGTATCTCTTTTATCATTTCCCCGTTTTTGCCGATGATGATCTTCTTCTGGGAATGAGATTCTACAAAAATATTTGCCCACACTTCTGCCCTGTCCTCTTCTTCTTCATACATATCCACAGTGACGGCAGTGGAATAAGGAATTTCCTGGTGAAGATGAAGGAAGATCTTCTCTCGTATGATTTCCTGTGCAAAGAAACGCATGTTGCGGTCCGAAATATTGTCGATGGGATAATATGGAGGGTGGACCGGGAGCAGCAGGAGAATTTTTTCCAACAATTCGACTATCCCGATGCCTTTTTTTGCTGAAATAAAAAAGATATTCTCAAAACCCCAATCAGTGAGTGTGGCATTTGCCTCTTTAAGGGCTTTCTCGTTTTTCGTGAGATCAATTTTATTAATGACAGCGAGTTTCGGGAGCTTCGATTTCAGGAGGATACTGCTCACTTGCGTGTCATAATCTGTGGGGAAGGTTTCGACGTCGATAATAAACAGAAGAACTTCCGCATCTTTGAGCGCTTCCGAGATTGAGGTTTGCATTTTTTCCTGGAGAAGATAGCGCGGTTTGAGAAAGCCGGGCGTATCAATAAAAACGATTTGATACTCATCGCGGGAGAGAATGCCAAGAAGGTTCTGGCGCGTGGTTTGAGGTTTG
>Ga0268278_1001239_pt1 | contig 15250 bp, 18 predicted proteins | sample saktaG_3_FD_190135 | JGI IMG/M metagenome (GOLD analysis project Ga0268278, IMG submission 190135) | Saline water microbial communities from Sakinaw Lake, British Columbia, Canada - sak_2010_1_5_55m | ecosystem: Environmental > Aquatic > Non-marine Saline and Alkaline > Saline ... | reverse complement strand
GTAACTGGTATTATTGTTGCAAGTATGTAGCGGTCTGTGTTTATTGTTAGAAAGTCAAAAAAGGAGTAAAACAAGCATTGAATAAAAAAACAACTCAATCAAGTTCAAATAAAGCTACAGGCAGCGAATCAAATCATGCAAAACCAACCGCGCATCAAAAAGAGATAAAAGAATTAAAAGATAAACTGATGGAATGTGAACAATTGCTATTTGACAGTAATGAAAAGACCATGCGTCTTGCCGCCGAATTTGATAATTACCGGAAACGCACCCAGAAGGAAATGGGTGATATTATCGAATATGCCGGTGAAAAAGTACTGCGCAATATTTTACCCATTCTGGACGACTTTGAACGAGCGATGGCGAATCATGAAGATGATGAGGAATCCGGTGAGACTTTGCAGAAAGGTCTTGAAATGATCTATAAAAAATTCACCAAAACCTTATCGGATATGGATGTAAAACCCATGGAAACGGTAAATCAGCCCTTTGATCAGGATCTGCATCATGCGGTCATGGCGAAGGAAGTTGAGAATGTGGATTCGGATATAGTGGTCGAGGAATTTGAAAAAGGATACCTGTTTAAAAAGCATGTTTTACGGCATGCAAAAGTTGTGGTTAGTAAATAGTTATGGCACGTGATTATTATGAAGTATTGGGTGTTTCAAAAGGGGCTTCCGACGACGAAATAAAAAAAGCCTATCGTAAGCTGGCGATGAAATATCATCCGGATAAAAATCCCGGAGACAAGGCATCTGAGGAAAAATTTAAAGAAACCGCTGAAGCCTATTCGGTTCTGACTGATTCTCAGAAACGCCAAATGTACGATCAATTCGGACATGCCGGAATGAAAAATAATGGCTTTGGTGGTTCTTCCGGATTCAGTGGCGGTGGTGTCGGGTTCGATCCATTTGACATTTTTCGGGAAGTATTTGGCGGTGGCGGCGGATTTAGTGGTTTTGAAGATTTGTTCGGCGGCGGTGGAACCCGGCGTTCTCGCGGTGCATCACGAACCGGCAGTGACCTGAAAATACAGTTGGCATTGACCCTTGAAGACATTACTGAAGGCGTCAAAAAAAAGGTAAAAATCAGACGTATGGATACCTGCGATACCTGCGGGGGAACCGGTGCGAAACCAGGCACTTCCAGAATCACCTGTCCTGTTTGTCACGGATCCGGTGAAATCCGGGAAATGACCCGTTCGCTCTTTGGGCAGATGGTCAATGTGAGGCCCTGTTCCAATTGTCAGGGTGAAGGCTCAGTCGCGGAGCAGCGCTGTTCTACATGCGAAGGCGATGGTCGCGTCAGAGGAGTACGGGAAATAACGGTTCAGATTCCCGCCGGAGTCAGTAACGGCAATTACATGACCATGAGTGGTGAGGGTAATATCGGCCCGAGAAAAGGGACCCGGGGTGATCTGATCGTAATATTTGAAGAGAAAGAACATGATATATTTATCCGGAATGAGGATCATATTTATGTAAATCTGCATATCTCGACCGCTGAAGCGGCTCTTGGGACTGAAGTGGAAATTCCGACTCTGAACGGCAGAGTGAAACTGACAATTCCCAGTGGTACTCAAAGTGGTAAAATGTTACGCCTTAAACAGAAAGGTATCCCACATCTGCATCATCATGGCCGGGGAGACCAGATCGTACGAGTTCAGGTGGATGTTCCGAAAAATCCCGGCACATCTGAGAAGAAGCTTTATAAAGAACTCCTTGATGTTGAAAAAAGGCGGGGAGCAGTAGTAAACCGATTTAGCAAAATCGAATGACCGGATAATGCAAATTTGAGTTGGTGATAAATAGATTTTTATTTATATTCAAAAATGCTAAATTTGACACGCCAGGAAAGATTGGTGATTCAGTTTCTGGCACTGTTCTTTGTAGTTGGAACGGCTATTCATCTAATCAGGGAAAAAACCGACCCGGACGATAAATTGAAAATATCCGGGAATTTTAGTGAAGCCAGTGACTTTAAGGCCCGTGCAGAAAAGGTGGATTCAGTATATTTTTCAGATCGGCAGACACCGGAGCCGGAAGTCATTTTGCCACAGACGGTTTCCATGAAACAGAAGATTAATCTGAATCTTGCCACAATTGAAGAGCTGATGAGGTTACCAAAGATTGGAGAGGTAACTGCACAACGGATTATCGATTATCGCACTTCGCATAATGGATTTACAAGCGTTGAAGAATTGGTAAATGTTAAAGGTATCGGCGAAAAAACATTGGAACGAATAAAAAACGAGGTTAGCATTGAGTAAGGAAGTTGAAGAGTACATTGACGACACTCCGATATTTAAACCAACACTGGTAAAAATGTTAAATTATGTTGCCATGTTAATGGCCTTTGTACTTATCATTGTAATCTATGTGCCTTCTGTGATTTGGGAAGAGGAGGACGCAGTACGCGCTGAAGGACGTCGGCGCATGGTGATATTAAATGAAGTCCAAAAATACTATCATCAGATGACCAGTGAATATCAAACCGATCCGGTTAAGGCGATGAACGTCATCAGCGCAGTTCGGGACAGCACCCGGGCAGACAGCAATTATTTTGGCAATCAGAATCTCGCCATTGAGGACGGTAAATTTACATTAAAAGTTCCTAAAAAATTCTATATATATTTTGATACAACATTTGCATTTTCCTATAAAAAGAAAGATACCCTGATTGACACAACCTACAAAGTGACCAAGTGGAATAATGAATTATTTACCTGGGATACACTTTATGTCTTATCAAGCCGGTGGCGTGTTCTTGAATCGGATTCCTCGTATGGCGACGTTGTCGGTGTTGAACAATCTGAGCGCGTAATGGAAAACACCTATTATCGCCCGTATTACCTGACTGAAAGAATTGCAAAGAGTCCCCTGATTGAAGAATTTTATATATTTAGCTCTGACTCAGACGGATACAAGATCAAAGATCCGTTAAAAGGTGAGTATAAAGAACGGAAGTATTTTTTCTTTACATTCAAAGACACCTGCCAGGGGTGGATTGAAAATGATCAGAAGAGCTGGGATAACTAATCAGTAAAACCAGGAAAATCAAATGATTTGCGTTAGTTTCTCTGAAGAATCTGTTCGGTACGGGCAGTTAATTAAAAACGGAGAAGACTACGTTATCGAAACTGTTCAAAAATTTCCTCTGTCAGTTCCGTTTTTACCGGAAAATATATCAAGTCCGGAATTTGCCAATTCGCTGGAGAAGGCATTTCTGGATATTCGTTCAAACCTGCCAAAACCGGATAGTTATGTTGCGGTGACGCTCCCTTCGATCTGGTTTGATATCAGTTCCCAGGCTATTGACGCCGGTATGTCAGAAGATAATTTAGAAGAAGCTCTTAACTGGAAAATAGCCAAACGCCTTGGAACGGTGTATGATAAAAAATTTGTTCAGCACTACCCACTTTCTAAAAAATCCGGATCTGACCAATCTTATTTATCAGTTTCCTATTATAAAGAACTTGGAAAATTGTTCTTGAAAGCATCCCAGGCTGCTGAATTCAATATTCATATAATGGATATCGATCTGTTTAGCGCTGCTTTGGCAATTGATCAATTGGAAGATATTGGTGAAAATGAAAAATGGGCGATATGGTTGGTTAGAGACCAGGTTCATGATCTGATTGTGGTAGATTCAGGTGATTTCAGACAACTGTGCCGTTTTGACTTTTCCGATATGGAAAATTACACCATATTGCATCAAAGTTCTATTGATGATATCGGTGAAAAAGTTATTGCAGATATTAATGGAATCAGGACATTTGAACTGGAGAATTTCAGTGCTGTGGATCGTATTTATTTTTACAGCTATTCTGTCGATTCTGAGTTTTTTAATATGCTGCTGACCTATGATATTAAAAACCTGAAAAACATTGATACTTTTGAGAAATATAAACCGCTGGATCTCTATCAAGAGGATGGCACTGGTACCGGTGCGATGTGCCAATACATTGATTTATTGGGCTTAATGTTTCGTAAAATGCCAAAGGAAGTCAGATGATTCGGCTGAACCTGACAAATCAACCAGGACTCCAATTTATTGATGAATCCGAGCAATTCGATCTTGAAGGTCTTGAACCCGATGAGGTAATCGAAGAGCAAGAGGGCGATTTTCAGGCTAATTCTGATGATGGTGCTCCTGTACCTGTAAAATCAACATCCGTACCCGATTTAAAAGATATTCCTGATATGCCCATGCAACCGAAGTTGGCGAGAAATGTCGACGAATTCCAGATAGATGATGATCTATTTAAATTGGCCGAAGCCAACCTGGACCTGATTGAACAGGCTGAAGAAGAGGAAGCCGGTCCTAGAGAAAAAGTCAAGTCAACTCCTGAACCTGAAGAAAAACCGGAAAAAAAGCACACACAGCATCCGCTGTTCCGATATGGAATTCTGGTGGGAGCAATCATAGTTCTGTTTTTTATCTTATGGTTGTATAAAAATGGACAGCTGAATAAGGAAAAAGTTCGGAAAGCTGCATTGAATGCTACTGCAACGGTTACCGAGAAGGCGTCTGAGAAGGCCACCGATGTAATTCGTACAGCTGATGGTTTGTCCGAAGTGTATGCTGACAAAGCCACCGAGGCTGCCAGCCAGATACCCGGCGTTACCCAACAGTTATCATCGGACGTCGGTGAATTTACACAGCAGATGTCATCAGATATATCAGATGTCCGTCAGCAGATTGCGTCAAAAATACCTGAAGTCCAGACATCCAGGCAGCCAGTAAACCGAGTCTATGGTACCAGTGACCTTTCGATGGATTTGATCCAGCGGGTACAGGTTGGACAGAATAAATTGAATATTGCCGCCGATGTCCTGGCCCAATTTCCGGCAAATTCGAGGCTCCAGTATTTACGTATAAAAAATGACAGACTGAGTTTTATTTTATATGTCAGTAGTGAATATATTGCAGAGCAGATTAAAAATTATTTCATAAGTCAGAGCAAATTTCTGTCCCCGGAAGTCTTTTTTGTAGAACAATCAAATACGGTTGCCGGTAATCCCATAGAAATTATGGCTATCATTCGTTTTCAATCAATGGGTTCAAACGATACAAAGGGCTACAAATATCTGACTGACCGCCAGTTATCTCAGTATGTCTGGCAGGCATCCTTGAAATCCAGTGTGCGATTAAATCCGCTGAAAATTTCAAACAACGATATCACGACTGTTCGTGATGCCGAAATAATCGGAAATGGTATAACTGCAAATGTCATCACAATGATGCGTGAGTTGGCTGTTCAGCGTCATAATATGTCAATGTCAATGCTGTCAATACGAAGCAATACAAGCCGGCCAATCAGTGAAAGTATTCTGGATTTTGATCTGAATTCAGTTATTTATCCCGGCAATATGTAATATGGTTCGAATAATTTCCGGATATTACAAAGGTCACCTTCTCAAAACCAACCACAATCCAAACTTAAGACCCACCAGTGATCGGGTCAAAGAGTCGCTTTTCTCCATTTTAGGAAATATTGAAGACTTACGCGTGATTGATTTATTTGCCGGTTGTGGCAATCTGGGACTGGAAGCCATTTCACGGGGAGCTAAATCCTGTATTATGGTCGAGCAAAATATCCAGCAGATTAAGTTGATACAGGAGAATGTCAGAAAACTGGAGTTAGAAGGGGATATTGAAATCCTGAAAATGGATGTTCTGAAGTTCCTGTCCAATCCGCCGGAAGTCGACCTTATATTAGCTGATCCGCCGTATAAGTATAAATATTTTAATGAGTTATTTGATTTGTTCCTTCAACAGTTTTCAGGGATACGGATTGCTCTGGAAGCCGGAAAAGAGTTAATAATTCCGGAGAAATTGGCAAATTATATTGAGTCACACCGTATCATGGGCGAAACCAGTTTAACTATTATAAAGGCCTAAATGAAACTAGCAATTTATCCCGGTACATTTGATCCCGTAACAAACGGTCACCTGGATATTCTGAAACGGGCGGCCTCGGTTTTTGGAACCGTTTATATCGCTGTTGCGCAAAACATGCATAAGAACCCGCTGTTCACGACTGAAGAGCGCATTGCGATGATTCAAAACTGCACCAGCCAATATCCGAATGTTAAAATTGATCACTTCAAAGGATTAGCTGTTGAATATGCTCAGAAAGTCGGTGCATCAGTTATTATCAGGGGGCTTCGGGCAATTTCCGATTTCGACTATGAATTCCAGATGGCGTTAATGAACCGCCACATGAATGATAATATCGATACGGTTTTTTTCATGCCCCATGAAGATTATACTTATCTGAGTTCCAGCACCGTTCGTGAGATCGTCAGGTTTGGCGGCAATGTCAGTGAATTTGTGCCAGGAATTGTAAAAAATGAATTAATCAGGAAACTCAGGAGCAACGAATGAAATTATTAGAGAATATCCGCAATCAGGCAAAACAGAAAAATAAGCGGATTGTTTTACCCGAAGCGCATGATGAACGTGTCATAAAAGCGGCCGCCATTTTAACCAAAGAGAAGATTGCTTCCGTTATTCTGGTCGGTTCCGAAGATAAAACTCTTCAGATGGCTCAGAAATTAGATGTATCACTTGAAAGTGTTTTAATCACCAATCCGGAAACATCAGAATACATGACGGATTTTGCTGAAGCCTATTACAATAAACGGAAACATAAAGGGGTTACGATTGACCAAGCCCGTAAAATGTTGTTGAATCCGACCTTTTTTGGAGCGATGTTGGTCGAAAAGGATTTGGCTGACGGCTGTGTCTCAGGCGCTGATACCACAACCGGTGATGTACTTCGGGCTGCTTTCCACATTATCGGTACTCATCCCGATACACCGACTGTTTCGAGTGATTTCTTTATGATCACTACCGATGAGAAAAACATCTGGAGTTTTGCCGATTGTGCGGTTCTGCCGGATCCCACCGCGGAGCAACTGGCTGATATTGCTATCGCAACGGCCGATACCCACCGAAATGTTATTAAAGAAGAACCACGAATCGCAATGTTATCCTTTTCCACGAAAGGGAGTGCCAAACATCCACTGGTTGATAAAGTGGTTAAAGCAACTGAACTGGTCAGGCAAAAAAGACCGGATCTGTTGATTGATGGTGAACTGCAACTGGATGCGGCAATTGTCCCTAAAGTGGGAAGCAAGAAAGCGCCTGGCAGTCCAGTAGCCGGTGAAGCGAATGTCCTGATATTTCCGGATCTTCAGGCCGGGAATATCGGATACAAATTAGTACAGCGGATCGCTGGATGTGAAGCCGTCGGTCCGGTTATTCAGGGATTAAAAAAACCGATGAACGATCTTTCCCGGGGCTGCAGCGTTGATGATATTGTAAATGTCGCGGCAATTTTATGTAATATGAGTTAATTTGGAAATATGTTATGCCGACCTATGACTATATTTGTGAAAACTGTGGCTATGAATTTGAATACTTTCAAAGTATGAGTTCCGAGCGGATAAAAATCTGTCCGAAATGTGAACAGAATACCATAATACGGAAAATCAGCGGTGGAACCGGTCTGATATTTAAGGGTTCCGGATTTTATATTACGGATTATACCAATAAAAAAGGCAGTACCAGTTCCCCGGTAAAGGACAAAAAAGATTCTATGGATATGAAACCGAAAGAATCAAAAGAATCAAAGAAGTCTGACTCATAATTATTCAAATGAATTGAATATAAAAAACGCTCTGGCCGTTTAGGACAGAGCGTTTTCGGTGTGTTTAAAAATGATTATATTTTGGATTCGCTGTCACCACTATTCTTTTTCCGATATAAAATAGCGACTGGAATAATTATTAAATATCCGATTAAAAGTACAATTGGTGCGAGTGTTAGGGTCCGGAATGAATAGGTATCACCGCTTGCCATGATAAAATAACCGATAATAATTGTCAGAATACCGACACCAAAGATAATAAAGTTTGTATTTTTCATGGTAAATTGTTCAATAAACGGGGACTGTTTTGCTTTGTCTTTTTTTACTTTTGCCATTCGATCACCTTATGGATTTTGTTAATATCAATCAGATCAAAATATAGTGAATGTTGGTATTACTTGAAATATTTAAAATTGTTCCCGATAGAAATAACAAATCAACCATTTCTTGTGTTGACATCCCTGCTGCAATTGATTAGTTTAAATTCAAGTCGAAACGGAGATTTCATTTGAAAGAAGCACTATGGTGGAAACAGGTAGAAAGTACTATTCTATGTGGATTGTGCCCGCACCACTGTAAAATTGGTGAAAATCGGTTCGGACTATGCAATGTGCGGCAAAACATTGACGGTAAGCTGTATACAATCGCATACGGACATCCTGTCGCTATTCATATAGATCCGATTGAAAAAAAGCCGCTGTATCATTTTTTCCCAGGTTCGAAAATTCTGTCGATTGGAACTATTGGCTGCAATCTGTTTTGTGAATTTTGCCAGAATTGGGACATTGCCCGGGCGACAGCGGAAGATGTGAAGAGTCGTGACATCAATCCTCAGGAGATCATCGAATCCGCGCTGAGTTCCGGTTCTCTTGGGATTGCATTTACCTATAATGAACCGACCGTTTTTGGTGAATATGTCATGGACATTGCGCGTTTAGCTCATGATGCCGGATTGAAGACCGTCATGGTCAGCAACGGATATATTAGTCCCGAAGGAATTAGGGACATTTACCCGCTTATCGATGCTGCCAATATTGATCTGAAAGCATTCTCAAAGGATTTTTATCGGCGTTACTGTCGCGGTGATTTACAATCTGTTCTCGCTGCTCTGATTGAAATTAAAGAACAGGGGACCTTTCTGGAACTGACAACCCTAATAATTCCCGGACTTAATGATAGTGCGACTGAAATCGAGAAAATGACTCGCTGGATTGTCGAAAACCTGGGTGTGGATACACCGTTACATTTTTCAGCATTTCATCCCAGTTTTAAAATGATGCAAGTTCACCAGACGTCGAAAACCGACCTGGATAGTGCCAGGAAAATCGCTATTAACAGTGGTTTGCGTTATATTTATGAGGGAAATGTTGCTGCTTTAGAGGAAAACAATACGTATTGTTATTCATGTGGACGGCTGTTGATTGAACGCCAGGGATATACTGTAGATCAAAAAAACCTGCAAAGTCATATGTGTAGCTGTGGTGCAAAAATAGCTATTGTACAATGACTGGATATTTTAGAAATTACACCGATTAATGTATAAGCAGGAGAAAAGATGCTGACCCGATTAAATATTGAAGTTGACCGTGATGAACTACTTGAATTTAAAGAAGTTCTGCAGAAGTTATCTTTGAGCCAGCCTAGTGTGGAAATCAAATTAAATTCCGTTATCCGCGGGATTTGTCGGCTAATAATCAAGGATATTGACCGATGGGAGACATTTAAAGGTGATAAGTGGTAAAATGCTAATCAAAAAACATTGATAATTTAAATGAGTTTTGTAAATTCGATATTGATATTTTTATGAGGATGTGCAGGAATGGCTGATGAGTTAAAAATCGATTTTGGCAATACACAGAGTTGCAATACTTACCTGATGTCGAAATTTGACGACCTGTTGATGGGAATTAACAATCTATATGGTAAAGAATTGATGAATGAATTGATTCAGCGGCTGGAGAAAACCATTGCCCAATTCCACAAAGATATCAAAATCCTGATATCGGATATTCAAAGTGAAGAAACCAAGCAGTCGTTCCGTTCCGGAATTTCGGTGCTTCCCAAACCTCAAAAAAATGAAACACCGGAAATGGCCGCAGAAACAGCGTCAATGTCTGTCGAGTGATAATTCAAATAATTATTTTATGAAAATATTGAACCGTAAATATGGGAGTAGTTAATGAAAGAACTGATTAAGACTATAGTTTTAGTTTTGCTTGTCGCCGTTTCCGTTTATTTTATCTTCGTCGTGAACAAGGTAAATGATCGGATGGACCAGTTGAATGTAGCTGATTCGGTGCATGTTGTAAACATCGACCGCTTTGATCATAATGTGCATGATCTTGAGCTTCAATTTTTTGGTCGTGGTAGACATATTCAGCAGTTTCAGAAAGATCTGACCGCAATGGATGAAAAATTGGATGAAACTGCCCGTAAATTTGATGTTAAAGTTGATTCACTTGGCCTGATAATCCGGGAATTGAGAATGAACACAGAGGCCGAATTGGCCAACCTGAAACGTGACCAGGAAGATACAGCAAACCGGCTTTCACAATTTCAACGCAATACAAACCGTTCGCTTACCGATATCCAGACTTCGGCCAGTCGTCTGGTTCGTGAGTTGAGTGATCTTGAAAAACGTGTCAAGACACTGGAAACTCCTCCTACGACGGAAACAAAGAAAAAGTGATGATGAACGTAAGAATAAAAAGCATCCGGCGGAACTGATTTATGTCGGGTGCTTTCATCTTTGGAGGGTGAGGGATGAAGCGCTTAGCTTTACTGGTAATAATTAGTATCTATTTGCTTAGCTGTGGTGGCGGTAAAGAAGCGATTTCTGACAGTACGCTACAGGAAGACCAGATCGCTCAATCACTTGTACAACAGGAGGGTGAACGTCCGGGTATTGCTCCGGAATCACTGAACCCCAAAGTACCTCCACAGAAAATTATTTCATCAACTAAAGCAGCTCCAAGTATTGCTGCCTCGAAAGACACTAAACCATCTGAACCCAAAAAGGCTGTAATAGAAGAAACTGTTAAAAAAAACACTGTCGCCGTTGCACTCCCGGAAAAGGTGGTGCAGATCCCAAAAGATACAGTTGTCGCTGTCGTCAAGGAACCCATTCAGATTGCAAAAAAAATCGTTGCTCCAGTTGCTGATATTGTTGAACGGCCGGCGAAACAACCAGTAATGGAACCGACAGGAAGTTTAAATTTCCAGAATCTTACTTTTGATGATATATATTTTGATGATAAATCCACAATGCCCAGTTCAACATTTAATTCGAACTATTACGTTACAATTGGTAAAATCGTAAAAGCCCTACGCACTGATCCTGAAATTAAAGTCCGCATAAATGGTTATACTGATTTTGAAGGATCCGATCAGTTTAATTATGACTTATCGGAAAAACGGGCAAAAACCTTTGGAAAAATATTGCTCGAACTTTTTCCAACGGAAATACAGAGTGAAATTGCACAACGGATTGAAATTAATCCAAAGAGTTCCAGCGATCTGTTGGTGGAAAGTAACAATAAAGCCCGCCGGACACTGAATCGTAGGGTTTCTTTTGAATTATTTTATGGAGAACTTCAGAATAATCCCTATGCTGTCTACATGCGTACTGGCCCATCTACGTCATATAAAGCCAGTTCCCCAGCCACTTCGACAGTGGTGTCCCGATCGAGTTCTGTTCCTGCCTCGATGCAGCAAAAACTCTATGATAAAGCCATGATGTTATTTAATCAGAATCGATATAATGAGTCAATTGAGATCTTTGATGAAATAGTTGCTATTGATCCTAGAAATTCATTAACCGACAACGCCTATTTCTGGATTGGTGAAGCGCTTTATTACCAGAATCGATATACGGATGCACTGCAAACATACCAGAAAGTTTTTGGGGCTGGTGACGGAAATAAAGAAGCGGCTGCGCAAATGCGGCTTGGTTATTGTTATTTTCGCTTAAATCAATTTGACCAAGCGATGATTGAATTCAGGAAAGTGATCAATAATTATCCGGATGCTCCTGAAGAGATACGTCGATCCGAGCTGGTACTGTCAAAAATTAAAAACAATTAATTTTAATAACTTCGGCAGATTTAAAATATTTTTATTATTTGAAATTTGCCGTTTCTTTTTATATTGAAATGGTGGGGATATATAAATCAAGTGTGTTACAGTGCCGGGGGGGGGAATCGAACCCCCATGGACCGAAGTCCGGCGGATTTTGAGTCCGCTGCGTCTACCAATTTCACCACCTCGGCAAAAAGCAGGTAAAATTAAGGTTTCTATCTTGAAAAACAAAAAACATTTACGGGGGGATTGAATTATGTTAGAAAAAAAATTCGATACGATTGCGGAGATGTTCATTTCTGTCACCAATAAATATGCCGATAAAACTGCTTATGGGTATAAAGTAGGTGACGAATGGAAGAGGATGACATTTGCACAGGTTCGCGAAATGGTTGAAAAGATTTCCTATGGGTTAAAATCATTAGGGATCAAACCCGGAGATCACATAGGAATTATTTCGCATAACAGCCATCTGTGGGCCATGTCGGATTACGCAACAGTTTGTGCGCGGGGAGTTTTGGCCACTATCTATCCGACTCTGACAACAAAACAGGTTAAATGGATTGTTCAGCATGCGGAATGCCGGTTTATTTTTGCCGGAGACCAGGAACAAGCAGAAAAGGTGTTATCATTTTTACCGGAGGTAAAGCAGCTTGAGAAGGTTATCGTACTTGATAACACGAAATTCGATAATGAAAATGTGATTCTATTGAGTGATTTGCTTGACATGGGCGAAAAGTATCAGTCTGGACATCCCGGTGAGTTCGAAAAAGATGCCATGTCAATTCATAAAGATGACTTGTTAACAATGATTTATACATCGGGAACTACTGGTGAGCCGAAAGGTGTAATGTTGACGCATGGCAATCTCAGCTCGAATATCGCCGGTAGTCTGGAAGTTATCACGGCTGATGAGAACGATACGTTTTTATCATTTTTACCATTAAGTCATGTTTTTGAAAGAATGGCAGGACATTATTTAGCGACTTCGGTTGGAGCAGAAATCTACTATGCAGAAAGTATCAATACAGTCGCAGATAATATGGGGGAAGTTCACCCCACTTTAATGACTGCCGTTCCAAGATTTTATGAGAAAGTATATTCAAAAATAATTGATAATATTTCTACTGCTTCTTCCATTAAACAAAAATTGTTTTGGTGGTCAATAAACGGTGGGAAAAAAGCAGAAAATCTGCGTGATCATGGCCGTCCGGTTGGTGCATTTCTTGAAACGAAATTAAAAATAGCAAATAAATTGGTGTTTTCGAAATTACAGGAAAAAGTCGGTGGTAAATTAAGATTTTTTGCATCAGGAGGTGCCCCGTTATCTAAAGAGATTGGGAAATTCTTCAAAGCTGCAGGTATATCGATACTTGAAGGGTACGGTTTGACCGAAACGTCGCCGGTTATTTCAATTAATCCGCTGGAAAAGAATAAATTAGGTACCGTTGGTCCTATCCTCTCAAATGTCGAGGTGAAAATAGCTGATGACGGTGAGATATTAACCCGCGGACCGCATATCATGAAAGGGTATTTCAAGAACGACGAAGCCACAGCTGAAGTCATTGATAAGGACGGTTGGTTTTATACCGGTGATATTGGGATGATTGATGAAGATGGATATTTGGCAATTACCGATCGTAAGAAAAATATTATTGTTACTTCCGGTGGTAAGAATGTGGCACCACAGCCTATGGAAAATGTACTGGTAACATCAAAATGGATTGAACAGATACTGGCAATCGGTGATAAACGGAAATTTGTTTCGGCATTCATCGTTCCGTCATTTCCGAATCTTGAAGCCTGGGGAAAAGAAAAAGAGTTAAAGTGGGAAACCAGAGACGAGCTTATTAAATTACCGGAAGTTGAGGAGCTTTATGATCGTGTTATTGAAGAATCAATGGAAGGGTTTGCTCAATTCGAAAAAGTTAAACGTTATGTACTGTTGTCCCAGGAATTTACTATTGAGAGTGGTGAATTGACACCTTCAATGAAAATCCGAAGAAATATTGTAGAGAAGAAATATCAGGATGTCATTAATCAGTTATATGAAGAGGTTGAATAGCGTTGAAAAGCAGTTATAGAGATTCCGGTGTCGATATTCAGGCGGGTAGAGATGCGGTTACAAATATAAAAAATATCGTAAAAGAAACATTCTGCCCAAATGTATTGACCGACATCGGATCTTTTGGCGGCTGTTTTGAATTTCCAGTACAGAAATACAGACAACCCGTGCTGGTTTCCAGTACCGATGGCGTCGGAACAAAATTGATGATTGCCATACAGATGGAACGGTATGATACCGTCGGGCAATGTCTGGTAAATCATTGTGTCAACGATATTTTAACCACCGGAGCACAGCCGCTCTTTTTCCTGGATTATATTGGTTTGGGAAAACTGGAGCCGCCTGTCGTTACTGAAATCGTACAAGGACTCGCAACGGCTTGTAAGGAAAATCATTGTGCATTGATTGGCGGCGAAATGGCCGAAATGCCGGGAATTTATCAGCAAAAAGATTTTGACCTCGCCGGAACGATTACTGGTGTTGCGGAGAAAGACCGGCTTCTGCCACGTAATATCCAGGCTGGCGATGTATTAATCGGCCTTCAGTCCAGCGGATTGCACACCAACGGATATTCGCTGGCTCGTTCCGTGTTACTTAAGCATCATGATTTATCTGAATATATCAAGGAACTGGATGCAGTGCTTGGCGATATATTGTTGAATGTGCACCGTTCATATTTACCAATCATCAAAGATTTGCTCGATAATGATGATCTGCACGGGCTCAGCCATATCACCGGTGGCGGTATCGAAGGGAATACCAGCCGGATTTTGCCCGATGGTTTAGGCCTAGATATCGATTGGGATTCATGGGAATGGTTGCCGATATTTTCCTATATTCAGCGCTTGGGGAATGTTGACAATGAGGAAATGCGCCAAGTGTTTAACCTAGGGATTGGCCTGATTTTGATTGTTGACAGTTCAGCACAGGATGTTATTCTTAATAATCTCAGGAAAAAAGGTGAAAAACCGATCGAGATCGGCCGGATAAAATAGAGTTTAAGATCTGGTAAATATGAGTAATAATCAGAAACGCAAGAAAATTGCCGTTTTAGGGGCCGGTAGTTGGGGAACCACGGTTGCCATTCATCTTCATAAATTAGATTTACATGTTATGATGTGGGAATATTTTCCCGAGAATGTTGCTTTCATGAATAAAACCCGTCGGAATCCGCTATTGACCGGTATTCCAATTCCCGATGAAATAATCATTTCCAATGATTTGAGCGAGACTATTAAAGATGCTGAAAGTATCATTGTCGCAGTACCGTCTCATACCATGCGGGATTTGCTGGGTAATGTCAAAGGTTTAATCGCTGATGATGTTATTATCGTCAATCTCTCCAAAGGAATCGAAGAGCATACCCTCTATCGGATGAGTGAGTTAATCCACCATATTCTCAATCACCCGGTGGGAAAAATCGTTACACTCAGCGGACCCAGCCACGCAGA
>Ga0268278_1001237_pt1 | contig 15256 bp, 20 predicted proteins | sample saktaG_3_FD_190135 | JGI IMG/M metagenome (GOLD analysis project Ga0268278, IMG submission 190135) | Saline water microbial communities from Sakinaw Lake, British Columbia, Canada - sak_2010_1_5_55m | ecosystem: Environmental > Aquatic > Non-marine Saline and Alkaline > Saline ... | reverse complement strand
TCTTTATTTGGGGTCTGCAGAAACTGTTTTTAAGAAGTTAAAAAAGGATAAATAGGGTTAAACTACTTTTGACGCAAAGCCTCTATTAAAACAATCTTTATAAAGAGTGTTTACTGTGAAAGTGGAGTTATGAAAAAAGGTAATTACAATGATGTTCGAAGAATTTGTGTCAGAGTTGGATGGAGAAAATCAAGACGATTTTTTAAGTAGAGATTTATCTGTTTTGCACTTTTTTTCTGATTGGCAAATGAATTGTCTTATGACTTTACCTATTCTTGAAAGTCTTGCTGAAGAGTTTAGCGATAAGATATTTTTTGGGAAAGTGAATGTTGAGGAGCAGGATGATCTTGCGGAAAAATTTAATATTAAGAAAGTTCCGACATTACTTGTTTTTAAGCATGGAAAACAGGTCGACAGGATTGAGAATTGTTCATGTGAAGAGACTTTAAGGGAGAGAATTTCTTGTTTTTTATAGAATCGATTAACTAATTAATAGTGCTGTTTCTCTAGAGTAGTGACAAAATAGCAAGGTTTATATAGTTATTTTGACTATATTTATTATGGTAAAAAGAGCAATAAAAGTTGAAAGAAGGAAGGCAGAACCTTTCTCTGGAAAGGGAAAATCTTTTTTAAGAAGAAAGGCAGAATCTGCGGTATTAAACGGAGTTGGATATGTCGGGGCTGGTGTTGGAGGGTATTTTGCAGGAGCTTATGTTGGGAATGCCCTTATGAGAAGTCTTGTTGGAAGTTTAAGGGATGAATATTCTGCGGTAAGGGCTACAAATGAGAGAACAAGTACAGCAGGAAGAGAGGCTGTAAAATATGTGAGAGAATTATTTAGATTGAGTGGATTCAGTGATTCTGAAATTGCTATTTATGAGGCTTCCGTTAGAAGTGGAGACACAGGGAGAATTCATTCTGCTGAACAGTATATGGAAAGGGCTCATCCTGGTGTTTGGAGTGCTTTGGGAGATGCTGCGAGACAGGTAGAGTATCTAGGCAAGTCTATTCCTGAAAAAACTGCTAAACTTGAAGGTAAAGTAGATCCAGTTCAAAAACCTGTAACAGGTATTTTTGGCAAATTGTATGGGGGAATTTTAAAAGGAAAGGAAACTGTTGTTGGAAAGACTAAAGGCGAGACAAGTAAACAGATACAAGAGAGAAAAGATAATGTTGATTTAAGGGCAACAACACAATATGCAACAGGAAGAGACGAAGCTACAAGGGCTTTGGCGGATATTTTTTCAAGTGCTGGCGATGTAAGAGAACCAATAGAAATATTAGGGAAAGATGCTAATACTAATCTAGTAAGGATAACACCTTTACAAAATACTTATAATGGATTGATTGATCAAGCTAATCAGATTAAACAACTTCCAATAAGGGATGTTGCTGTAGCTAGTGAGCTGTATAAACAAGTGGTTAGAGAAGATGCGGACGTTAAAACTGCAAAAGCAATGCAGGATGCAAGATTTGATGCGTTTAAAGATTCAGTTATGCAAGGGATAAGCCCTTATGTAAGTATTCCAAGTGGAATTGCTGGGGCTTTGGTTGCTACTGTTGCTTTTTCAAAGGGTAAGAAGTTAGTTAGGATGTTAAGAAAAAATAAATAGATTTAAAAAATAAAGAAGATATAAAATAATATGGAATTTCACAATATAATGGTTCATGCTGTATTGACTTGCAAGGAGAAGGATAAGGCAGTTGATATTGCAAAGAAATTAAAGGAAAACAAAGAGAGAAGAATTTTTGTTGTTGATGATAATGATAAACTTAAAGGAGTTGTTACCACAACAGATTTAGTTTACAAAGCTTTTGAGAAAAAAGATGTTATTGCGAAAGATATTATGACTAAAAATGTCAAGCATGTGGATGTTAAGGAAGATATTGAAAAAGCATTGGAAATCATGAATGAAATTAAAAGTTTTGTATGCCCTTTAACAGAAGATGGAAAAGTTTTAGGTGTTGTTTCTCATCATGATATTCTGTCTCATGTTTTGGGTTCTTTAGAATAAAATGGAAATACTAAAAGGTCTTGAATCATATGTTGCGAAAGTTAGGACATCTTTTTCGGGTGATCCGGGTAAGTGGGCTGACTACTTAGCAAAATATCAGCTTTCTGATTATTTTGGTAAGGATTCTGATGGAAAGGTTGTTGAAAAAAGGCCCGGAGATAGAAGCTTGTTAGAGGAAAAAGTTAATGAGGCTGCGAAGAAGTATTCAGAAGGTTTCTCAGGAGTTATAAGAAAAGTTGCTGCTAAAGGAACAATGGGTGCTGCTTTAGCTTATCAGGTCTATGGGTTGTTTTCTAATGCTGCAATTCAAAGTATTGGTAATGCTACTTATGGCTTATTTGTATTGAAAACCCTGGCTGAGGCTCCTTATTTGGCAAAGTATTTGAAGAAATCTCATGATTGGTATGGTGCAATTTATCATAATCTATTGAAGCCGGTAAGGGCTGCAATTCCATTCATTGGTCCTGCTTTTGAAGCCGGCGCATTTGAAAGAATGGTTAGAAAGAGGATTATGTATGAGGCTAGAAATGAATTCTTAAAAGAAGTTAAGAGTTATGTGCCTTTAGAAGACCGGATTAAGGAGAGTCTTAAGAAGCCAATTGGAAGTGTTTTGAAGTTTCCTGGTCAGGAAGAGCCAAGGGAATTAAGGAAGGTTGCTTGATTTTTTCATTAATTATTTAAACATTGTTTTCTATTGTTTTGTATGAGCGGAAAAGGTGAAGGAAAAATCTTGTTGGGAAAGGCGAACGTTTATCTACATGTAAAAGGAAAAAGTGGAGCTACGGTTACACATTTGGATATTGAATTGGATAAGTTAAATGAGATAATAAAACCTAAAGAGAATTCTTATGTTGGTGCGAAGGAAGGCGGGGTTTTTATTGGGTTGAAGAAAGAGATGATTAAGAGGGCGGAGAAGATTGCTGATAAAAACAATTAAGGGCTATTTAGTAACGCCTAAGCCAAGTCGTCGTACATTTTAGGGAGTATCGAAAGTATAGTTTATTGTTATTTTATTCTACTTATGCTGATTTATTGGGAACTATTTACTTGAGAATTAATCGTCTTCACAATCATTTGCTTTGACTTTCCATAGATTCTCATAGTCTTTCTTTCTTTTTTTACTGCATTTGTCACAGTATTTTCTTTTGTATCTCGCGGTTGCTTTTTGTTCAAATTCTTTATCGCAGTCGCTACATTTTATCATTTTAGGCTTCTTATTTTTTGGATCTATTATTATCATTATTATTGTTAAAAGGGAAGTTAGTTTAAAAGGGCTTTGGTTGGAGACTTTTGATTTATAATCGCGTATAATAAAGTTTATAAGTCAAACTAAGGTTCTAATCTTGCCTATGAGGGGGTTCCGGAGCGGCCAAACGGGCAGGTTGATTTGGTTTGGTATTCACCTTTCCAAAACATGCTATACTTAAGGTCACTTGGAATCAATTAATTGATTTCGATGAGAAATCCTGTAGCTTTATGCTTACGGGGGTTCGAATCCTCCCCCCCTCATTTTATGATTCTGGTTGGCTGTTTGCAGCTTTAAAAGATAACGCCCTAAACATAGGTTTTTATATTGATTTTTGCTTCTTTGATTATGAAAAATAGAAGCGTAGGATTTTTGGTTACTGGGATTGCAGTTGTAATTGGGGTTATTGTATGGATATTTAATATTGGGTTAAAAGATATTGTGGGGGAGACCTGCACTCATGGGCCTACATGTTCTATGTATGACACTATAGCTGTTCAGACTTATGTCAGTTTAGCTATTGCTGGTTTGGTTTTAGTAATTGGATTGTTTTTAATTTTCGCAAAGGAAAATGAAACGATTATTATGAAGACTAAAACTTTGACTAAGATCGAGAAAAAGAAACCACTTGATTTATCTAAGTTGGATAAACAGGAAAAGGAAGCTGTTAAATTGATTCAACAGGAAAATGGAACAATTTTTCAAGCAGATTTAATGGAAAGACTTGGAATTGGGAAAGTTGGAATGACAAGGTTATTGGATAAATTGGAAGCAAAACAGATTATTGAGCGGAAAAGAAGAGGAATGAATAATGTTATTGTTTTGAGGGGTTGATTTCTTCCTGAAACTAGTTTCTCCAAAGTGATTATAATAAACCTTTTTCTTGGATTGTTATGAAAACAAAAAATTTAGTATCGATATTGTTGTTAATTGCTGTAGCTGTTATGATTGCGGGGAGTAATGTTAATCTAGTAAAAGCTTCAGATAAATTCAATGGAGTTATTACTAATATTAACCTATCTCCTCAGATATTTGAAGGAATTGGAGTATATGACCATAATTGTAAGTCTGTTGAAAATGGATTAACAGAGTGTGATGCAGGTATTCAAACTTCTTTTGGATTAATTAATTTTAATTATAAACATAATATGAAAGAACAACCCTGCATTGATGAAGGAGATAATTTAAGCATAGCAGTATTTGAAGGAGGCAGTGCTATAATAACAAGAAAATGAAGAGAGAATTTAAGATAAAAGGGATGCACTGCAATTCATGTGAAAGGTTAATTGAGGATGGTTTGGGGGAATTAAAGGGAATAGATAGTGTTCAGGCAAATTATTCTAGGAGTATTTGTAATATTGATTTTGATGATAGTATGATTTCTGGAGAAAGAATTAAAGAAAAAATTAAGGAGCTTGGTTATGAAGTTGATGAAAAAGGGGAAATAAGAGAGCAAGAAGTAGAGCAAGAGATAATTGTAAAAGAAAAGAAGAGTACTAGTGATAAGATAGGATTTTGGTTTATGATTAGTGCGATGTTAGTGTCAGTATTTTTTATTTACAAATGGGTTAGTAATTTGAATATTTCTATTCCCGGAGTTGGAGAGCAGGGAAGTTTGATTTTACTTTTTGCTGCTGGTTTATTAACTGGTTTCCATTGTATTTCTATGTGTGGGGGTTTTGTTGTTTCTTACACTACTAAAAATGCATTAAAAGGGCACAAGAGTTTTAAACAACATTTAGTTTATGGGGGTTCTAAATTAGTTTCATATGCATTAATCGGGGGTTTATTTGGTTTAATAGGGGGCATTATTGCTTTCTCAGTTGGATTAAGAGGATGGATTGCCATTTCAGCAGGAGTATTTATGATTTTTTATTCACTAAGTATGTTTGGATTTAAGTTCTTTAGAAGATTCCAATTTAACCCTAAATTTTTAAGTAAATTTAGTGCAAGTGCTTCAAAAGAAGCGGAGGGATATTACAAAGCTCCTTTAATTACAGGATTATTATCTGGCTTATTTATTGCATGTGGTCCTTTACAAGCAATGTATCTTTATGCTATGGGTTCTGGTAGTTTTTTTAATGGGGCGTTATCTTTAGCAGCTTTTGGATTAGGAACTCTTCCAATTATGATTGGATTTGGAAGTTTTGCAACTGTTATTAGTCATAAAACAACTAAAAAGATTTTAAAATTTTCAGCAATAATTGTTTTAGTTCTTGGATTAATAATGTTAAATAGAGGTTTAACTGTTTTGGGAAGTTCTGTAAGTTATGATTCAATCAAAGCTAAAGTCACTGGAGAAACAGCAAGTGTAAGTTCTGCAGTTATAAGTGGAGATGTTCAAGAAGTTAATATGGATGTTGATGCTTCAGGTTATTCTCCAAATTCATTTGTGTTGAAAAAAGGAATTCCTGTTAAATGGAATGTTAATGTAAAACAGCTAACGGGATGTAATGAGGAGATAGTAATGAATGCTTATGGTATTGATGTTAGACTTAAACAAGGAATGAATATAATTAATTTTACACCTGACAAAGCAGGGACAATTTCATTCAGCTGTGGAATGGGAATGCTAAGAGGAAGTTTTGTTGTAACAGATAATGGAACAGCAACTCAACAGCAAGTTCAGGCTGCAACACCCTCATCTTCAAGAGGATGTGGGTGTGGGGGTGGTTCAAGTGGGACTTGCGGTGCTTAAAATAATAAATATAACTAAAATTCATAAAATTTAAATAGCTCGTTCACTATTGTGAACTATAAAATAAATAAAAATAAACATTGAAAACAAAATGAAAACAAAAAATGCAGCATTAGGAATATTAGTAATTTCATTTCTAGCAGTTGCTCTTGTTTCAGCAGATACAGATGATTATTATGGTGGAATGATGAGTAATAATTATGGGATGATGGGCAATTATTGTGGAATGATGTATGGAAGCTATGGTTATGGTTGGATGATTTTTTTCTGGATTATTAGCCTTCTTATAATTGCTGTTCTTGTGTTATTAATTATCCTTATTGTTAAACAATTACAAAAAAAATAAACCAAATCAGGAGGAAAATAAAATGAAAAAAGTAAAAATAGAAATTGAAGGAATGCATTGTACTAGTTGTGCAAAGATAGCTGAAATGTCTTTTGCAAAAATAGGTGGGAAGAACATGCGTATTAATCCAGTTTCAGGAATTGCATTTTTAGATGTTGATGACAAGACAAGTGAAAAAGATCTAAAAAAGGCTGTTAAAGATGCGGGTTATATTGCAGTAAAAGTTGAATTTGAAGATGCTACATCTTCAAATTCTTCTGATTCTTCTAATAATAAAGGTACAAAAGAAGATGATAAGGGGGTAAATGAGTATCGGGAGATAAAAACATGGAGAAAAAAACTTTTAGGAGTCTGGATTTTTACTATTCTAATTATTATTTTTATGTATTCCCCCAAGGTTGGAATTGAATTAGTTTCTATGAAAACAACAAGTTATTTAATGCTTATATTAAGTTTTCCTGTTATTTTTATTTTCGGATTTTCAACTGTTAAAGCCGGATTAAGAGGTTTCTATAAATTATATTTTACCATGGATTCTTTAATTGCTTTAGGAACAGTTGTTGCTTATCTTACTGGGATATTAAACTTTTTTATGCAGATTGAAAGTTATGCGGGAGTTTCTGGAATGATTATGACTATTTTTATAACTGGAAAATATATTGAAGCAAAAGCAAAAGGAAGAGCAACATCTGAGATAAGAAAATTGCTTGAACTGGGAGCTAAGAAGGCAAGAGTATTAAGAGGAAAACAAGAGGTCGAAATTCCAATTGAAGAAGTTAAAATTGGAGACATATTGGTGATAAAACCAGGCGAGAAGATTCCAACGGATGGTCTTGTTGTGTCGGGTAGTTCAAGTGTTGACGAATCTATGATTTCCGGAGAATCTCTTCCAGTAGATAAAATTAAAGGAAGCAAAGTTATTGGAGCAACGATTAATCAAGATGGAATTTTGCATATTAAAGTAGAAAAAGTAGGAAAAGATACTTTTCTTAGCCATATTATAAAACTAGTTGAAGAAGCACAAGGAACAAAAGTTCCAATTCAGGCTTTAGCTGATAAAATTACAAATGTTTTTGTTCCAGTTATTCTAACTCTATCATTATTGACTTTTTTGACTTGGATGTTTATTATTAACGCAGATTTGGGGAGAGCAATTGGAGTAGGTATTTCTGTTTTAGTTATTGCATGTCCTTGTTCTTTAGGATTAGCAGTCCCAATATCTTTAATGGTTGGTTCTGGAATGGGTGCTAAAAAAGGAATTTTAATTAGAAAAGGAGAAGCAATACAAACAATGAAACAAGTTAGAACAATTGTTTTTGATAAAACAGGAACAATTACCTTAGGAAAACCAGAAGTGATTGATTATTATTCTAAAAATGAAAAGAAGTTATTTGAAATAGCTGGAAGTTTAGAAAAATTATCAGAACATCCTTTAGCAAGAGCAATTGTAAAAAAAGCAGAACAAGAAAATATAAAGTTCAAACAGGTTAAGAGTTTTAAGATTGTTAGAGGAAAAGGATTAGAAGGAAGTATTGCTGGAAAAAAATATTTAATTGGAAATGAGGATTTTATTAGTGAAAAAGGAATCTCTATTCGAGGTTTTAAAAATTATTTAGAAGAATTTGAAGAAAAAGGAGAAAGTATTATGATTGTTGCTGAAAATAAATCTGTTTTAGGAGTTATTGGAGTTGCTGACGCTGTTAAACCTGATTCAAAAGAAGTAATTCAAAAGCTAAATCAGGCTGGTTTTAAGACTGTAATGCTTACAGGAGATAATGAAATTACTGCTAAGGCTATTGCTTCTGAAGTGGGGATTAAACAGGTTATTGCACGAGTTTTGCCAGGAGATAAATCAAAGAAAGTTGAAGAGCTTCAAAAATCAGGAATGGTTGCATTTGTTGGAGATGGTATAAATGACGCACCTGCATTAAAACAAGCTAATGTTGGAATTGCTATGGGGACTGGAACAGATATTGCAATAGAAGCAGGTGATATTGTTTTAGTTAGAGGAGATCTAACCGGTGTTATCCAGGCAATTAAGTTATCTCGTGCTACTTTTTCAAAAATTAAGCAAAATTTATTCTGGGCATTTGCATATAATGTTGTTGCAATTCCTCTTGCTGTTGCAGGAGTTTTAAATCCTGTTTTCGCGGAGCTTGCGATGGCTTTGTCTTCAATAACAGTCGTTACTAATGCGAATTTGTTGAGAAGAAAAAAGATTTGAGATTTAGTAGTTTAAGCAGCAGCTCTTAATGGAACTCCTAAAACTTGTTCTAATGTAGATTTGGCATTTCTTGTTTTATGGTTAAAAAACCAACCCTGATTTGCAACTCTTATTTTGGTAGTTTTATTTTTAGGGCTTCTTATTAGTAGGACGGGGGTATTATTAATTTGCAATGGATGAAATTTGTAGGCTCCATTTTCATAAGATTCTCCCTGAATTATATCATTATTTATCCTAAAGTGGTCTGGTTTAAGCTTCATAATCCTCAGGTTCTGGTCAAATGAAGAATGATAATCCGGATGTACTTCAAACGTTTGATAATCTTTTCCCATTCTTTATTAAAGATAATGGAGTTTAAAAATAGTTCGGATAATAGCCTTAAGCCTGTGACGGGGATCAACTCGCAAAATGCACCTCGCAATATTTTATTTCTATTTTGTTGTTCGGAGCGTTTTGCTCGCCCGTGACCTGTCGCGGGTTTGAAAGCCTGTGACGGGGATCAAACCCGTGACCTCAACATTACGAGTGTTGTGCTCTATCAACTGAGCTACACAGGCAGGTATTATTTAATTAGTTTTTAATTCACGATATAAAAACAAAGCAAAATAGGCGATTCCCCAGAAAGCGAGATAAATAGGGCTGTCAACGATTACACCTGAAACTGTAGAGTTACTTGCTTGGGCGTCACTAATCATAAAATTCCTTAATACTTCCTGCTGATTGGCAAATAATCCCGAGAAAATAGCAGATAACAGTATGGCTATGAATGAGCCGATTATTATTGAAATCATTATATTAGACATATGTTTGCCTATGCTAATCGCATCGTTATTTCTTGAATAGTACACTTTTAATAACGAGGAAGAAATAAAGAAAAGGAGAATAAAGATGGTGTGAAAGACAAAAAGGCTAAAGATAAAGGCGAATATGAATGAACCAAATATAAAGGGTATAGAAAATGCTAAGAAAATGTATTTTGCAGGTTTTGGCATGGATAAGGCAAAACCTGGAACAAGAGCAAATACGCTTAAAAATTCAAATATAAGAATAGAAAAACCTGTTTTAGCAAGCCAAAAGCCGGTTTGTATAGGAAATAAAAATGCAATTGCAAAGTAAATTATGAGCCCGACATTAAAAAGAATGAATATAATTTTAGATACTTTTTCATTATTCATTTCTTAATTAGCTAAAAGGGATTTTAATATTTATGCATTACAGAGAAGATTTATAAAACAACGAAATTCTAATAGCTCATGAAGATTGATTATGCTACTTATTTTTTGTTTATTGCTGTGGGTATTTTTATTGCTGTGGGAACTTTGTTCAAACTGGTAGGGCTTTTATATATTGACTCTGACTGGTTTTGGTTTTTGGCGGGATGTGGGCTGGCAATTGAAGGGATGATATCCTTATTTAAGCAAAAAAGATTTGATAGGAAGTATCAAATTATTGAAAAACAAAGCACCATTAAATTTAAAAATTGACTTAATTATCTTTTACAATGGATGGCGCAGATTTAAGAAAGTTCCAGGAAGGAGGGGAAGAGTACGATAAGATTAGAAAGCTCATGGGTAAAATAGTTTCTGGTCGGGATGGCTATGAGGCTGTTATCGAAAAGAGACAGGAACAAATTAAGAGATGTGAGTGTGGTTATCCTTTGATGAATGCGGAGAAGTTCTGTCCTGAGTGTGGAAGTAAGTGTTAATATGCTAAAATTTAGAGACACTGCGGTTTATATTGGATGTGGCTTTTTCGCGCTAAGTATCGGGTTTTTTTATGGAAGTTATTTAACTACTACTTCTAAAATAAAGAGAGAAAGAAATTATCTTAACAATCGAATTGAAATTGTTGAATCTGTAGGGCCAGGTAATAAGGGGTTAGAAACAGGAGCGGGATTATGCGCTTTAGCTGGGATTGGTTTTTGTACTGCTGGGCTGGTTAGAAGAAGAGCTTAGATTTTTAAAGGGTTTTTATATTAGATTACTGAAAGAGTTCTAAATAAAAGACAAGATGATAGAATTAAAAAATGGAATTTATAGACTTGATGGGGAGCTGTTAAGTCCTAGAAGAAAACCTTTAATTTTAGTTCATCCTTGGTTTTTTCAACCGGTTACAGATAATCCTACCTAGGTTAAAAAAGGTTTTTTCAGGAGAGGTTATAATTCCAGTCTTAAAAGATTGTTAAGGAGTTATAGGGATTCTGGAGTTATTGTTACATTTGAAGTTCAACCAAATATGGAAGAAACAGTCGAGAGGATAGGAGAATATTCAGGGTACTCTGGAAGATTTTTTATATTAACTGAAGGTACTAAGATATTTGCACAACCAGATCCATTGAGATCGGATTGGGATTTTGTTGCTCGCTTTATTAGGGGGTTTGGAGATGATTTTTATTTCACTGGTGGGCAGATAGGTAAAAGAGGCGATGGTCTGGGGGGTGTTTGGGCACGACTTATGAAGAGCTTTCAAGAAGAGATATCTCTGGTAGGCTTATTGAGGCTTGTTGTTTTTTCCCAGGCAAGATTTAAAACCCCTTTTATGTTCTTAAAATCATGAGACTAGCAATTATTCACAAGGAAAAATGCAAGCCGGGGGCTTGTGGAAATGTATGTAAGAAATACTGTCCTGTTGAGAAAAAGGAAAGAGATACTTGTGTGACTATTAAAGAGGATGAAAATCAAGGGAAGGCAAGAATTGAAGAGAAGACATGTATTGGATGCAGTATTTGTGTGCAGAGATGTCCTTTGGATGCAATTGAGATTATCAATTTACCTGAGATAAAGGAAGAGGATTTGGTTTATAGGTATGGAGAAAATGGATTTGCACTTTACGGGATGGCTCAACCAAAACAAGGGGGTGTTTTAGGATTTTTAGGAAGAAATGGAATTGGTAAGTCTACCGCTATTAAGATTTTGGCTGGGAAGGAAAAAATTAATCTTGGGAAAAATGCAAGTGAAAAAGAAGTTAGAGATTTTTTAAAGGGCAATGAAATAATAAAATATTTTGATTCGTTGGAAGATAAAAAAATATCTTATAAGCCTCAAAATTTGTCAAATATCGCTGTAGATATGAAAGTTCATGAGCTTTTGAAAAAGAGAGGAAAGGAAAAAGAGATTGAAGAGTTGAGTAAGAAATTGAATGTTTTTCATTTACTTGAGAATAAGTTAAACAGTTTGTCTGGGGGGGAATTGCAGAGAGTCGCGATTATTGCTGCGGTTTTAGGAAATGCGGATATTTATTTCTTTGATGAGCCTTTAGCATTTTTAGATATTTCAGAAAGATTAAGAGTAAGTGATTTTATTTTGGAATTAGCAAAGAAAGATAAGGTTGTGGTTATTGTTGAACATGATTTACTGATTTTAGATTATTTAACCGATTATTTGAATATCTTTTTTGGTTCTCCCGGGGCTTTTGGATTAATTTCTGGAGTGAAGACAAGTAAGGCCGGGATAAATGAGTATTTACATGGGTATTTGAAAAGTGAAAATTTGAGAATAAGGGATAAAGAATTGAACTTTAATTTTAATAAAAATAGTTCAAGTGCGGGTGCGAAGATTGGTAATTGGGAAGATTTTTCTTTGAAGTTTGATAATTTTTCTTTAGATGTTAAGGCTGGAGAGATTAGGCAAAATCACGTTATAGGGATTTTAGGAAGAAACGGAACTGGAAAGACTTCTTTTGTAAAGGCTTTTGCAGGGGAAGTTGATGTTATGGTTGATGGCAAAAAACAAAAACTTGATTTGGACCTTAAGATATCTTATAAGCCCCAGTATTTGTTTACAGATTCAGGTGAAATTATCCGGGATGTTGCGTTTAAAGAAAAGATAAATAAAAAACTCGCGAGTATTTTTCATCTAGAGGGCTTAATGCAGAAGAAGGTTAAGGAACTTTCTGGAGGGGAGTTGCAGAGATTTAGTATTGCAAGGTGTTTAGCTAAGGATGCTGATGTTTATTTGATTGACGAGCCTAGTGCTTATTTGGATGTTGAAGAAAGAATTTCTTGTGCAAAATCCATTAGGGAGATTATGAATGAGAAAGAGAAGACGGCTTTTGTTGTTGACCATGACTTGTTATTAGTTTCTTATTTGGCTGATAATTTGATGGTGTTTTCAGGAGAGCCTGGTAAACACGGAGTTGCTTCGGGGATTCTCGAATTTGAAGATGGAGTTACAAAATTATTAAAAGAATTAGATGTTACACTAAGGAAAGATAGAGAAAGTGGAAGGCCTAGAATTAATAAGAAGGGTAGTGTGCTGGATAGAGAGCAGAGGGCGAAAGGGGAGTGGGCGAGCTTTTAACTATTAGTATTTTTCTATTATAATCTAAGAGTTGGAGGCGAATTTGTTTTTTAGTTCTAAGTTTTTATATTTTAATGTGATTTTATTTTTAAAATAAAATAAAAAAGAAAAAGAACAAAAAATGTTTAATTTTTTGTTGCTAGGTAAATTGTCCAAAGACCTGCGATACCTACTAAAATGTAGACCACTGTTTCAAGCCATGCAATAGAGCCGAAGATTACATTAACAAGGTTCCAGTTAGCAGCACCAACAAGACCCCAGTTTAAGGCACCTATTATCACAAGGACCAAAGCAATCCAGTCAATTACGCTTTTTGCCATTTTTACACCTCTTTTAGTTATATTTTACATGTTAATGGCTTATATAAAGATTTTGATAGGGAAGATTAATAAACTTGGTATTAATTAATTTATAATGAAAAAGAGAGTTAGTAGGCCTTCTAAGAAGATTAATGGAAATAGAAAAAGAAAAATAAATTTTAAAGTTCTTGCCTTATGTGTTTTAATACCTCTCGTTATTGGATTTATTGGTGGAATTTTTACATCTTCTTCGGTTTCTAACTGGTATTCAACATTAAATAAACCTAGTTTTAATCCTCCTTCATGGATATTTTCTCCTGTTTGGACATTGCTTTATATTCTAATGGGAATTGCTTTGTATCTTGTTTTTGTTTCTAATAGTAAATATAGAAAAGCTGGATTAATCTTATTCGGTGTTCAGTTAGGATTGAATTTGCTTTGGAGCATTTTGTTCTTTGGATTAAGAAATCCTTATTTTGCTTTTATTGAGATTATTATTTTGTGGATATGGATTCTTGTAACAATTGTTTATTTCTTTAGGATTGACAAGAAAGCTGGATGGTTGATGATTCCGTATATTCTTTGGGTAAGTTTTGCTGCATTGCTTAACTATATGATCTTTGTCTTGAATTGATAAGATTAATAAATGCTTTTATCCTTATAGGTCTATGAAAGTAAATCAAAGATTTTCGTGCATTTGTCTTGGGAAATCCAAATGAAAGAAAAAATTGTTGAAATTTTGGCAAAGGAAATAAGACTTAGTAAGGAAGAAATTGGAAAGATGATTGAAAATCCTCCTGAGATTGAGATGGGGGATTATTCTTTTCCTTGTTTTTTGCTTGCTAAAACTGAAAAGAAAAGTCCGCTGCTGATTGCAGAGGATTTGACACAAAAGCTAAGGAAAAGATTGCCTAAGGAAATATCTAATGTGGGCTTTAAGTCAGGATATGTTAATTTCTTTGTTGATAAGAAGATTTTGGCTAATGAGATTTTAAAGGAAGCAATGAAAAAAGATTTTGGAAAATCTAATATTGGAAAGAGTAAGAAAATTGTAATAGATATGTCCGCGCCCAATATTGCAAAGCCTTTTGGTGTTGGGCATCTGAGGTCTACAATTATTGGTGAGTCTATTTCAAAGATTGCCGAGTTTAATGGGTTTAAGTGTGTTAAAATTAATTATTTAGGTGATTGGGGAACGCAGTTTGGAAAGTTAATTCTTGGATATAAAAAGTGGGGCAACGAGAGTAAACTAAAGAAGGACGCTCTTTCTCATTTACAGGAGATTTATGTTAAGGTTAACTCTGATGAAGGGTTAGATGATGAGGCAAGGGAAGAATTTAGGAAACTTGAAAATGGAGATCAAGAAAATTTAAAATTATGGAAAGAGTTCAAGGAGCTTTCCTTGAAGAAATTTGATGAAATCTATGAACTGCTTGGAATTAAATTTGATGTTATTTCTGGAGAGAGCAATTATAATGACAAAATGGGTGCAATAATTAAACTTTTAGAAAAAAAGAAACTTCTTATTGATAGTGATGACGCTAAGATTATTGATTTGAAGGATAAGGGTTTGGGCGTAGTTTTAATTCAGAAGAAAGATGGGACTAGTTTGTATGCAACGAGGGATATAGCTGCTGCAATTGAAAGGTATAAAAAATATAAGTTTGATAAGCTGATTTATGAAGTTGGTTCTGAACAGACATTACATTTTAAGCAATTTTTCTATGTTCTGGAACTGTTAGGTTATGAATGGGCTAAGGAATGTGTTCATGTTTCACACGGGCTTTATCTAGATAATGATGGAAAAAAGTTTTCAACAAGAAAAGGCAAAACTGTTTATATGCAGGATATTTTGAATGAAACAATTGAAAAGGCAGAACAGAATTTAAGCAAAAGAGAAGTATTGGATAAGGAGGACGCTGCGAAAAGAGCTAGGGTGATTGCTTTGGCTGCTATAAAATATGGCGATTTGAAAAATTATCGGGAGAATAATATGATTTTTGATATTGATAGGTTTTTGCAATTTGAAGGAGATACGGGGCCTTATTTGTTATATTCGTATGCTAGGGCCTCTTCAATTATCCGGAAAGTTAAGTCACAAAAGAAAGTTAATCTTTTAGATTTGAAAAA
>Ga0268278_1001235_pt1 | contig 15260 bp, 12 predicted proteins | sample saktaG_3_FD_190135 | JGI IMG/M metagenome (GOLD analysis project Ga0268278, IMG submission 190135) | Saline water microbial communities from Sakinaw Lake, British Columbia, Canada - sak_2010_1_5_55m | ecosystem: Environmental > Aquatic > Non-marine Saline and Alkaline > Saline ... | reverse complement strand
GGGCGTTCGACTTGCATGCATCAGGCACGCCGCAAACGTTTATCCTGAGCCAGGATCAAACTCTCTTAATTAGTTTAGAACCTTCCTTCCACTATCCAGTTGTTAAGGTGCGTTTCGGAAAACAGCACTTATATTAGCATGCCGTTTGGGGTATGTCAAACAATATCAAATCAACTGTTCGTCAATAACCTTGACGTTTACACTCATACACTGCTAAAATGCCCTCTGGCGTTCCCGAAAATTTAACGAGAATCGAGGTATTTAAATGCAGCAACCTGGCCCTGACAAAATCCGCAATGTAGCCCTCCTTTCCCATTCCGGCTCGGGCAAAACCTCACTGGCCGAAGCCATGCTCTTCGATGCAGGCGCGATCAGCCGCATGGGCAACGTTGCCGACGGGACCACCGCCTCAGATTATGACCCCGATGAGATTAAACATAAGATAAGCCTTAACCTCACCATCCTGCCGGCCTCCTGGAAAAACAACAAGGTCAACATTATTGATTCGCCGGGTTACCCGGATTTTGTGGGCGAGGTAAAATCGGCGCTGCGCGTGTGCGAGTCTGCCGTGGTGGTTGTCTGCGCGGCCTCGGGAGTGGAAGTGGGCACAGAACAGGTGTGGGGCTACGCTTTAGAGGCCGGGATACCGCGTCTTATTTTCATCAACAAGATGGACCGCGAGAACGCCAATTTCGCAGGCACGCTGGAACAGATCCAGGATAAACTGAGCGCAAGGTGCCTGCCCATCCAGATCCCCATCGGCTCACAGAAAGCTTTCAAGGGTGTTATCGATATCATAGCTAAAAAGGCCTATGCCGGTGCGCCGGCCAAGGAGATAGAGCTGCCCGCCGACATGGCTGCCGACGTGGACAGCGCCAGGGAAAAGCTGGTCGAGGCCGTGGTGGAGGCCGACGACGAGATCATGACACGCTACCTTGACGGCGGAGAGGTCACCACCGACGAGATATATAAATGCCTCAAGGCGTCTATACTGCAGGGAACGGTCATCCCGGTGCTGGCGGGTTCCGGCCTGACAAATAACGGCGCAATCGGCCTGCTGGACGCAATGATCGAATACCTGCCGTCCCCTGCTGCGGCAGGCCCATTCAAGGCAACCAATGCTGCGGGCAAAGAGGAGGAGGTCAAGCCGGCCGCTGAATCACCGCTTACCGCCCTGGTATTCAAGACGACCACCGACGCGCACGTGGGGAAGGTCAGCTTTTTCCGTGTCTACTCCGGCGTGCTTTCCAGCAACTCGCAGGTCTGGAACGTAAATAAAGGGGCAGTCGAGCGCATAGGCCAGGTCTCGATGCCGCGCGGCAAGACCCAGGAGACGGTCAACCAGGTCGGCACGGGCGATATCGGCCTGGTGGTCAAGCTTGCCAGCACTGCTTCTGGAGACACGCTGGGTGTCAAGGAACATCCTCTCAAGCTAAGCCCGATCAGCTTCCCCGCGCCCATAATAAGCAAAGCCGTCCACCCCAAATCCAAAGCTGACCTGGACAAGATGAGTTCGGGCCTGGCCAGGATCTGCGAGGAAGACCCCAGCCTGAGGTCACAGCGGGAAGCCGATACCGGTGAGCTCACGCTGGGCGGCATGGGCGATACCCACCTGGAGATCGCAGCCAGCAGGCTTCAGCGCAAATTCGCCGTGGAAGTGCTGCTCGATGTGCCCAAAGTACCCTACAAGGAGACTATTACTGTGCCGGTGGAAGCTGAATTCAAACATAAGAAGCAGACCGGCGGGCACGGCCAGTACGGGCACGTGCTGATAAGGATGGAACCGTTGCCACCGAGTGGTGGTTTCGAATTCGAGTCAAAGGTAGTGGGCGGCTCGGTGCCCAGGAACTTCATCCCTGCAGTAGAAAAAGGCGTAAAAGAAGCACGCGTAGAGGGCGTGCTGGCCGGGTTCCCCGCCGTGGATATGAAGGTCACCCTCTATGACGGCAGCTTCCACCCGGTTGATTCCTCTGAAATGGCCTTTAAAATAGCCTCCGCCCAGGCTTTCAAGAAGGGCATGCAGGACGGTTCACCCGTCCTGCTCGAACCGATTATGGATATCACGGTCACTGTGCCCGATTCATTCACAGGCGACATCATCGGGGATTTAAACACCAAGCGTGCCAGGGTCAGCGGCATGAATCCCAACCACGGCCTTAACGTCATCCAGGCACAGGCGCCCCAATCTGAGATACTGAGATATGCCATCGACCTGCGCTCCATGACGCAGGGCAGGGGCACATTCACGGTCTCGTTCAGCCACTACGAACATGTACCCGGTCCCGTTGCCCAGAAGATCATCGCCCAGCATAAGAGCGCAGCGCAGGCTTAAAAAAGGGTCAAACCGTATTCGCATCAATAATACGAGTTACGCCTGGCAATCATGACTGCTCCCAATACAAAAGCAAGGCAGATCATAGATAGGCTGATATAGAGGATGATATTGGGATCAACGGCATCTTCAACCATGAAACTGCCAGCCTGCCTGCCGCCAACGTAGATATTATAGGTTCCCGGCTGGCTCCTGCTAACAGTGAAGTAAACCGGCCGGTTGCCCCCGCTTTCCACTGTAATGCCCTGGCTGGAATCCTCCTCGCCATTGACATATAGCTTTATCCTGGCTGATCCATTAACCGTCCCTCTGTTGGCAATGTTGGCTGTTACCGTTACAGGCGTCCCGGGTGCTACTTTTGATGTAGATAGCGATGCGCTCTGAACGTAGATATTAGACAGGGCCACCGGAGATTGCGGAGGCAGAGCCGTCACAGAAGAGCCGTGTGATGTCGGAGCACCCGTGCCTATGCTAGGATCAATCACAGCAACACCGCCCGGGTCAATGATAATTCCGTTAACCAGGCCGTCGGCGTCGCCGAGTCCGCCATCGGTGATCTGTATGGTTATAACATTTCCGTTGTGGCTGGTGATGGGTATCTGGAACCACCCAATTCCAGGCTGGTATTTCCAGTATTGAATGTTAGCGGGCAGCGTTACTGGAAAGGTTATGGTAAAGGTTACAGTGGCGCCCGCTTCAATGTTACTTACCTCGCAGTACATCAGGCCATGCGGGAATACAATCAGCGGCGGCCAGTTCGGCAAGGTTTGAATGCTGATAGCGGAAAGGCTGGTTATGTTGCCCAGGTTACTCTGCAGGGTCAAAGTGCCTGTGTTTGTTGATGTAGTAATCGTATACGGTTGAGAAGGCTGAAAAATAAATGTGGCATTGTCGCCATATGCCCATGTTCCGGATTGGTCTCCTTGCGCTTTTGCCCTGAATGTATAGGTGCCGGCCGGCATAGCGCCGGGTGGGGTCTGGAGTGTTGTTGGTGCATTGAAAGGGCCTTCGGAAGTCATCGAGGCCAAAGTCCAGGTGCCATTGGCCGGCCCCCAGTACTCAATGTAGGGTGTTACTGAAGTGTCAGCATTTCCCAACCCGGTCAGATCGCCCGTAAAGTAGAACCACGTCGGACTTGTGTATCTAGCCGTCCCTGTGGTCACTGCCGGTGCTTGTGTATCCCACGATACTATAACGCCCCTGGCCTGAAGGGTGGGGATGTGTACATTAATGGAAGCCAAATTGAGGGGGTTACTTCTCAGGTATAATAAATCACCCGTTGCCAGCCCCACATTATTTACAAGGGCACTAATATCGCTTATATAATTGTTATCCAGCCAGAGTTTAGTCAGGTTGGTCAGTCCAGCCAGCGGCGCAAGGTCTCTTATACTGTTGTAATTCAGGTAAAGTTCAGTCAGGTTGGTCAGTCCAGCCAGCGGTGCCAGCTCGCTTATCTGGTTTCCCCAGAGAGAGAGATGGGTAAGCATGGTTAGCCCTGCCAGTGGCGATAGGTCGGTTATATGATTGTTATGCAGCCAAAGTTCAGTCAGGTTGGTCAGTCCAGCCAGCGGCGTCAGGTCGCTTATCTGATTAATGTTGAGCAAGAGTTCAGTCAGGTTGGTCAGTCCAGCCAGCGGCGTCAGGTCGCTTATCTGATTGTTATGCAGCCAAAGTTCAGTCAGGTTGGTCAGTCCAGCCAGCGGCGTCAGGTCGCTTATCTGATTAATGTTGAGCAAGAGTTCAGTCAGGTTGGTCAGTCCAGCCAGCGGCGTCAGGTCGCTTATCTGGTTAACCATCAGCCCGAGTACAGTCAGGTTGGTCAGTCCAGCCAGCGGCGTCAGGTCACTTATCTGATTTTGGCCTAGCCAGAGTACAGTCAGGTTGGTCAGTCCAGCCAGCAGCGTCAGGTCGCTTATCTGGGTACCATAAAGATCGAGACCAGTCAGGCTGGTCAACCCAGTTAGTGGCGTTAGGTCGCTTATCTGATTAAAGCCCAGCCAGAGTTCAGTCAGGTTAGTCAGTCCAGCCAGCGGCGTCAGGTCGCTTATCTGATTTTGGTTTAGCGCGAGTTTAGTCAGGTTGGTCAGTCCAGCCAGTGGCGTCAGGTCGCTTATCTGATTAATTTGCAGCCAGAGTTCAGTCAGGTTGGTCAGTCCAGCCAGCGGCGTCAGGTCGCTTATTTGATTTTGGCCTAGCCAGAGTACAGTCAGGTTGGTCAGTCCAGCCAGCGGTGTGATGTCGCTTATCTGGTTCAAGCACACGTGGAGAGTTGTTAGGCTAGTACAATACTCAAGACCCGACAGGTTTATAATTCCTCTATTATCGGCATTCAACGTCGTCAAACCAGCAAGGTCAGAGGCAAGGATGTCCCCCGTTGGTTTGCTGATGGCCTCCCTTATGGCAGTATCTAGTTTGGTATCGGGGAAAATGACTACGGGGTCATCCGCTAATACGGGGACCGGCAGCACCGCCTGGGCAACCATTCCCAGAACAAACACCAAGACCATCACTACCGAAAAGAATCTCCCTATCCCAAATTTATACATGAGATCACTCCTCAGCTTGTACTCCACCCCTGTGGCCTACCAATAACAACTTATACATCCACAACCATGTCCTTATGCCCTTCATTCACGCCATTATATACTTATCTCAGAAAATATCAACGTATGTATCAATCACTTAAGCCATAAAACCTGTACCAGCAGTATATAATAATAAACACCCCGCCGGCGCGCCGGCGGGGTGTTTATTATTCACCTGTACCTGAATCTGTTACGATACCAGCTCTTTGACCTTGGCTGTGAAAGCTGGAAGCACGACCTTCCAGTCGCCGACTACGCCGAAGCGTGCCTCTTTAAAGATGTTGGCCTCGGGATCCTTGTTGATGGCAACAATGCACTTGGACCCGGAACAGCCCGACATGTGCTGGCTCGAACCCGAGATGCCGATGGCAATGTAAAGCTCGGGGGCAATTATCTTGCCCGTGAGGCCGACCTGGATGGAGTCCGGCACCCACTTGTTGTCGCAGGGGGGCCTCGATGCGCCGATGGCGCCCTTGAGTATCTTGGCCAGCTCCGCAAGCTCTTTGGTGAACGGCTCCGGGCCACCCAGTCCGCGCCCGCCGGCCACTACGGCTGCGGCGTCCTCGATCTTGATGCCCGCGACTTCCTCTTTGATTGTCTCAAGCACCCTGGCCTTGATCTTGGCGGCGTCCAGCGCTACTGCGAACGCTACTACCTCACCCGCTTTGCCTGCATCCGGCGCCAGGGGTGAACTGGCCTTAACCCTTACGGTAGCAATCTGGGGAATAGCCTCGGAAGTGAAGATGGCCTTGGCGTTGCCGCCGTATACCGGGCGTGTGCACTGCATGAGCTTGGTAGCGGGATCTATAGCCAGCTCCAGGCAGTCCATGACGGCGCTCACTCCCAGCTTGAATGCCAGCCTGGGGGCCAGGTCGCGGCCATTAGATGTCTGGCCCATGAGAACTATTCGGGGTGCGATCTCGGCCACGGCCTTTTCCATGACCTGCATATAAGTGCTGTTTTCGTATTCCTTGAGCTGAACATCGTCGGCCACATATACCTTGTCTGCGCCTGCGGCCACCGCGGCCTTGCCTGCATCGCCCATCTTTTCTCCGATCAGTATGCAGGAAAGCTGCTCTTTCAGTTCATCAGCAAGACGCCTACCGGCGCCCAGGATTTCAGCGGTAATCGGGAGAAGTTTGCCTTCCGCCACTTCACCGACAACCAGTATTCCTTTATTATCAGCCATTGTATCCTCCTAATAATTATCCTGTCAGTATCGTTAAATGACCTTGTTCTCGCGCAGTTTCTGTGCAAGCAGGGAGCCGGCCTCCGCCGGTGAATCGGCGCTGACGATGTCGCACTTGCCCTCTTTCACAGGCTGGAAGAGCTTGACAACCCTGGCTTTCCTGGCTGCCGCGCCGACCTTGTCCACCCCGATATCCGCGGGCTTCCACACAACGGGCTGCTTTTTACTGGCGGCCATGATACCTTTCAACGTGGCGTAGCGTGCTTCACCAAGCTCGTTGCTCACGGTGATAAGTGCGGGGCCCTGGACCTCCAGCACCTGGAAGCCGTCTGCAACCACGCGCTCCACCCTGATTTTGCCACCGTCGAGGACCTCGACTTTCTTGGCTACCGTAACACTGGGTATGCCCAGCAGTTCGGCAAGCCCGGAGCCGACCTGCCCGTCGTCCCATTCAGATTCCTGCCTGCCGCAAAAGATTAGGTCAAAAGGTCCGATTTTCTTAACCGCGGCTGCCAGAGCTGTGGCAACCGAGAAACTGTCCCCGCCTTCGAACGCCGCATCCTCAAGCAGTATCAGCTCATCGGCGCCCATGGAGAGCGGCTTCTTGACCACGTCGCGAACAAGGTTGTTGCCCAGGCTGATAATGGTGACCTTGTGGGCGGGCTTATCCTTGTCCTTGATACGCAGGGCGGCCTCGACGGCCTGTTCGTCATACGGGTTAACAACCGGCTTGACTTCAGGCGGCTGAACCATCCTGTTGTTGGCAGCATCCAGTTTAAAGGTGGCTGGAGCTGCTTCCGGGTCGAGTACCTGTTTACAGCAGACGATCATGTTCATGGTAGCAAATCACCCCTAAATACGATATTTGGCTAAAGAATTTAACCAATCGGAAAGTTTACCTTAACCTTATATAGATGTCAAAACTCTATTGTGTGGGCATTATTCATGCCGGAAACCGATGCTTCCCGGGCGCACCAAGCATGGATACATAGACCACGCCCTGGTTACATGGGTGTTTTGTAGTACCTGTCCCCTGTCCTCATGTATCCAAGCTCAAGCTGCTAATTATACGGCATACACCGGCTAACCCACACTTCCCCAATCTCGCACCGCCTTATTAATCATATAGAAGCTATATGGCGGCGTTAGCGGAGGCGTTTCACAGGCGGTCATCAATATGAAACCGCGGGGAGCCTTCCTGCCTTCCTCAATACATTTTGTTGCAGCATCATAGATCTGCTGTGCGGAACCGCCTCCGACCAATTCGGTGGCCAGGTTGCCCGCTATAATACATTTATCGCCGAAATGCTTGATCGCGTCGCTTATATTTACCTGGTTCCCGATGCTGACTATGCCGGGGCTGCCCATCGGTATCTGGCTCCAGTAAGCCAGATTCCTGTTTTGCTCGCCGCATATATGGCAGAGAATGTGTTTTACGCCGAGCGCGAGTATCTTTTCATGCAAACGCTTTTGATGTGGCAAAACAAACCGTTCAAAATGCCTGGGTGAAATGACCGAGTTGGCTGCAGCCGGTTCCCACAACTGCACCAGTAATCCGTTAACTCCAAAGTCCTGCGCCCACAGGCTGACAACGTCCAGAATATGGTCGGCGGCGGTTGCCAGCAGTTTATCAGCGATACCCGGCTCATTAATCAGCCACATGCATAGCTTCTCCACGCCGCAAATGTTTACCGCCAGCGTAAAAACGCCTGCCAGCACAACGCTCACACCTGTCCCGTTTTGCTGCTGCAATTTAGAGAACTGCAGGGCTCGCGGCAACATGCCGGCCTTCTCGGGATCGGGGAGCCTGAGTTTTTTAACTTCCTTCTCGGACTTCACGGGGAATCGGATGCTGCTGGGAGCATGTATGACATTTCCGGCGGGGAAATGAGTCTCGCCCCCGAATTCATAAGTGCCATAAGCAGCGTACCCCACGAAGGGGTCCTGGTCATACCCGTACATATATTGTGTCAGTATCTGGGCGGAGAAGCTTTTCTCGGGGTCCGAGTAGACGGCAGACACCGGGTAACCTGCATTCAGTGCGCTGAATCCCAGCGAGAAAGGGAAAAAAGGTACGCGGTCGATCTCTTTACCTGCCAGCAGGGCAGCAATGCGTTCCGTTGATGTAATTTCTTCTGCTGCAGCTGGCTGTATGTTTTTCTCTCTCCGCTCAAAAGGTTGTCTTTTCAATACCCGTGCTCCTCGTTCCACTTGCGCGTTTCATCCAGCATGGCATAGTAGTTTTCAATCTTGATGTAATTGGCCACGGAGTTGCCTGTCCCCATGCAATAGCCGCCGCCCGGCGCACAGTGCTCCAGTATCTGCCTCGTGCGTCTCTTCACTTCCTCCTCCGTTCCCCGCGCCATCAGGTCCATGTCCACACCCCCCAGGATGGCCACACGGTCATGGAATTTATCGTACCACTGCTCCACAGGCAGGATAGCATCCTCGAAGCTGTGCCTGCCGTCTATTCCCGCCTCGATAAGATCATCCATAATGGCCATGACCTGCCCGCAGGAATGCAACAAAAAGAGTCTGCCGTGCCTGTGGCAGGCATCGGCAATGCGCTTCAGCCTGGGGATATAGTACTTTCTCAGAAAACGCGGAGACAGGGTCGTACCTCCTTTAAAACCCAGGTCATCGGAGTAAAAAATGGCTCCGGTACCTGCATGCGCCGCAGACAGGCCGACCGCATGCTCAGCAATACGGGTAAGCTGTTCCAGAATATCCTCAACCAGTTCCGGTTCCTCCACACTTTTAATAGCCATATGCTGAGTACCCATCAACTCACTCAGGTCTTCATAAATGCCGTTGTACATGACCATGATTTTCATGCCGTCCGGTATACAGCCTGCCGCGTAATCGAGAGCAAGCATGCTTATCTGGTCAGGTAAAGGCCATCTGTAAGCTTCATATTCCTCGCGCGTGGTGATAATGCCCTGACCCTCCTCCTTCCAGGCGCGTTTTTGCCGCCGCGGGTCATCATCTGCAGCCAGTTCCCTTCTGGTTTTGGTCATAGGAATCACCGGTATCATCGTGACATAATCGTAACCGACGGCTTTGCTGAATGCTATGTTAAGCTCAATCAGCCTGATCCCCATTTCCAATGCTTCCTGGTCATCGATTAACTGACCGGAATTGGTGAAAAGTTCTACTGCCCTGGCAGATGGATAATCAATGCCCGTGACCTCTGTCATGACCTCGGCATCAGGAAATAATTCAATAATGGGTACAGGGCCATATTTAACTTCACGCCTCAGCACTTTCTCCATGTAATCCCAGTCATAGGTCGTCTTGAACGGCTGTGGAATCGCCATCAGTTCATCCTCCTGCAACAATGATACTCATACACCTGTCAATTCCGGCAAGGTCTTTAATCAGCGTAATGTTTGAGCCGGGTAGAACATCCCGGACAATGGTTATCAACCGCTCATCCTGGCCCGCTCCTATCTCGAGGAAGAGAGCGCCGCCCGCTGCCATTTTGCCCGCTGCCTGTGCGAGCAAGGCTTCTATAACGGTGGTGCCGCCGTCGCCTCCGTCCAGGGCCGTTAGCGGCTCGTGCAGATAGACCTCGGGCTGAAGGCCGGCCAGTTCTCTGTGCTTTATATAGGGCAGGTTGGCTACGATCAAATCCATCTTTTGATTAATTTTCTCCAGTAAATCACCCTGCTCCACTATTATCCGGCCAGCGAGACTGTGCCGGTTCACGTTCATAGTTGCCACGTCCAGTGCAGCGATTGAAATGTCCACGGCATATATCAGAGCCTCCGTTATGTGCGCGGCCAGCGCTATGGCGATAGCGCCGGACCCTGTGCCGATGTCGGCCGCCAGCATCCGCCTCTGATTGAGCGCAACCCATGAGCGCCCGAATTCGATGGCTGCCTCAACCAGTACCTCGGTCTCAGGCCTGGGTATGAGCACCCTGGGATCTACGAACAGGTCGATGCCGTAAAACTCTTTACGGCCTGTAATGTATGATGACGGCTCGCGATGCAGCCTGCGCGCCGTCAGCTCTTCCAGCAGGGTTAGCTCACCACCGGTTAATGTCCTCTCCGGCTGTGCGAAAATTTGGGCTTTGCCGAGTTTCAGCGCGTGGCAGAGCAGGACTACAGCCCCGTCCTCAGCCTCATCAATGCCGGCCTGCTGAAAAATCGAAGTGTACTTACGCAGCCATTCCCGGGCGGTCACAACCTGCTGTCCTGCAATAACTGCGATTGTTCCTCGCTTGCCAGCGCATCGATGAGCTTATCCAGGTCGCCGTCCAAAATGCGGGGCAGCCCGTGCAGGCTGAGGTTGATGCGGTGGTCGGTCATGCGGTCCTGAGGGAAGTTGTAGGTGCGTATCTTCTCCGACCTGTCCCCGCTGCCTATCTGCGACCGGCGCTCTTCGGTGACCTCGTCCTGCTGCTTGCGCTGCTCGATATCGTAAAGCCTGGACCTCAGCACCGCCATTGCCTTGAGCTTATTGCGCAGCTGCGACCGCTCGTCCTGGCATATTGCCACTATGCCTGTCGGTATGTGGGTGATGCGCACCGCCGTGCTCAGCTTGTTGACGTTCTGCCCACCGGCACCGCCGCTGCGGAAGATGTCTATGCGCAGGTCCTCCTGGTTGATATGCACATCTATCTCCTCCGCTTCAGGCAACACGGCGACAGTAGCCGCTGAGGTATGTATCCTGCCCGAAGCCTCGGTGACCGGCACGCGCTGCACGCGGTGTACGCCGCGTTCATACTTGAGATGGCCGTAGGCGCCCTTGCCCTTGACCTCGAAGATGACCTCCTTGAAGCCGCCCATCTCGTTCTGGTTGCTGTCGATTATGTCTATCTGCCAGCCTTTGGCCTGGGCGTAGCGCGAATACATGCGGTACAGATCCGCCGCGAAGAGGGCCGCTTCGTCACCTCCCGTACCCGCCCTGATCTCCACGATAGCGTCCTTGTCCTGGTTGGCATCCTTGGGTATAAGGCTGAGGCGCAAAGCTTCGCCCAGAGTCTGTTCCGAGGCCTTCAGTTCACTGAGTTCTTCCCTGGCCATGTACAACATATCGGAGTCCAGTCCGCCCTCGATCATGGCCTGCGTGTCAGTAATGGCCTTTCCCACCGCTTTGTACTGCCTGTATTTGTTTACAGCATCCTCAATAACAGCCCGCTCCTGCGAGAGCGCCTGTACGCGCTGGAAATCGTTGTAGATTTCCGGCCTGGTGATCATTTCACCCAGCTCTTCGTAGCGCTTTTCAATTGCTTCCAGTTTCTCAAACATGGCTTAATCCTGTAGAATACATAGGGAATTATAGCATCGCGGTTTGAATACGCTCAAATGGCCAGAGAAATAATCTTTGGTCAGTATGAAAAACGAGCAATCTCAGGGATTGGTGTTGGAAGGGAAAAGGCGCACGTGGGTTTTTGTGCACCTGGGCGCTACCCTGTTGCTGGCTGGATGGTCGCGATTACGGCCACCTGATGGTACATAACCGAGATCACTGGCGAAGTTTATAACCTGGGCCTGGGAAATATCTCACAGGTTATGTTCTGCCTGGTCCGGTACGGTACGAACGTTATCCTGTGGGCATTGAGCGGATACAGGTGGCGTAAGGATTAGCCTCATTCACGAGAGCTTGTTGTACTTTATATGTTTCTCGAAGTCTGACAGCAACCTGGAGATCTCAGCGCTGATCGGGGCAATTTTGCTGCCGGCCTGTGAATTCTTACTTTGTGAAAGGCTATTATCATCCAGATCGGGCTTCCGGCCTAACCTGGATTGCTGATCGTACATCGGCCACTCCTGATCAAATCCCTGTTGCTGACCGGGATATTGATCGCCATACCATGGCTGCGCCGGCGGGGGCTGAAGAGGCTCCATTACCCAGGTGAAATTGATGCCGCAGCCCATGCAAAACCGCTCACCGCAGACGATCCTCGCCCCGCAGTTGGGACAGTAATACTTCTGCTGCATAATCGCCATCCTGTGTTCAAAGACACATGCCTGAAGATATACTCCACTATATTCAGCTTACTCCCGAAATATTAATAGAATGTTAACGCAGCTAAACCTTAATGAAAAAACAGAGCCGGCCGCACAGTGGAACTGGCGATTAAACAGGCGCAAAACGACCCCCTACCAAACCACCCCCAGAAACGGCGAAAAGCCAAACGCCCATAATACTCCTATCGAGATCAATACAGACATGGTTGCGCCGACTACAGTTTGCCAGAGGTTATGCCCCTCGGCGGCCAGCCGAGCCCAGGTTATGAGAAGCAATAAAACCAGCAATGGCGCCGCAATGATGCCGTATATGTAGATCATTACAGCTACCGGCCCGGATACGCCGGCAGCATGGCCGCTGGCTTTATAGTGGAGCAGCCAATTGATGATTATTAGACCGAGTGTCACAAATGTATAGGTGGCCGCCACTGCCGCGAAAATGCGCGGGGCGCCGATCAAAGCCAGTACCAACCAGCCGAGCGGGTAGCTGATCAGCATAATAATAAAACTTGCTACCCTCTGCCTGCGTAAGGTTACCTGTGCCTCTTCGTTCTTGACCGGAATGTAAAAGAAAAGACTGCATAACGGTATCACACACAGGAACAGCATCGTCCAGGCATATCCGGTCAGGCGGTTGGGTTCCGATTCAGGAATGCGCAAGAACAAATAAGTCGCCAATGCACCGGATAATACCGGAACATTCAATAATTGAGAAAGTATCTCTCCCGCAATCCTCTTAGCGCTCTTCTTCTCTTCCATGCCGCTTCTCAGATGCCACAGTTTGTACAAATACTGCTGCTCTTTCCTTCGGGGTCGAATGCGTCAATGTAAGATTTACTCGTCATTTTCCACTCCCTTTATTAGTGGTTTTCAATAGTCACTACCCGGGTAGTGATGCCCGGCATTACCTGCAGGTTGTGTAATATGTAGGGTTCGATACGATGTCATTGGGAGTCAAAACATGGAGCCTGTATTGACCCGATGGTAACGCGCTCATTTCCACCGGTAGGGTAACTTTTTGCATGCCGGCTCGAGTGAATTTGATCGTCCAGGTGTAACTGTATCCGCCGCCCTCTGTTGATTCCCACATGTATGAAACATCGCCAGGTCCATTTGAAGTGATCTGAGCGTAAAGAGTGTAACAGCCGGCTAAGTTGGCAGGTTCGGTATTTGCCGTAACACCGGTTACAGCAAATGTAAAAATGGCAGGCGACAGCAGTGATGGTGATTGTGACGAAGCCGGGTTAACATTTAACGTGGTAGATCTTGTTACGGTCGCTCCGGAGTTAGTAGCGCTAATCGTATATACAGTGGATTTTACAGGTGACACTATCCTGTTTCCAGCAATATCAACTTGACCTATGCCCTGGTCAATGCTCACGGATGTAGCCCCGGTAACACTCCATAACAAGATTGATGTGCCACCTGCATTGATTGTGGAAGGATTGCTGCTGAATAGCAGGATAGCCGGCGCCGTCCCAGTCGTCTGGATGGAATTTGGTGGCGGGTTTTGAAATGTAATGCAACCGGGTAATAATATTCCGGAAAACAGGATGGACACTAATATCCTCTTCATTGGGTCACCTCCTATCTTATATAAGCAATGATCAGCAGAGTGCCACCTTGGACGGTTCAAACATGGCAGGGCACTTTTTCAGTTCACATGGTCCTGTAGTGTTTTAAGGCTTTCTCCCGCCAGTGTTTGATGGAGAGACACTGGTTGAAGGTATATATATGAAATCCGGCTACAACCTGGTCCCTGGTTAATCCTGTGATTTTTTTTACCAGACTATTTGGATTGTACATATCATGTTGCAATAGTCTGGCCACCATGCCCAGGTGATTTTTCAAAAACCGTGTGGAATCACCCACACCCACCCTGAGTGATATCTCCAGCAGCTTGGAGCGCTTCAATATGCCGGGAATGCCGATGTATACAGGCAGTGTAATGCCGTTTGCCCTGACGTCCCCCAGCCATTTGCCGATGATCTGCGGGTCGAAACAAATCTGCGTGACCATATAATTCACAAAAGGTTGTTTAGCCTTAAGCGCCTGCATCAAGGCTTCACGATTTATAAGCGGATGTCCCTCAGGATAAGCGGCCACTCCTATACGACGTGGCCGGTTGCCCATCTCAACCATATCAGCTATCAGCGCGCTTGACGAATCATAAGTCCCCACCGGTTCGGTAATATCACCACCGATTATGAAGACATCCTCAAACCCGCCCGCTGACAGTCTGTCTACAAGCTCCTGCAAATGAGACTTATCACGTACCTGCCGTGCTGTAAGGTGGGGCACCACGCGAAACCCGCGTCCCGCCAGTTCCTCAGAAAGCGTTAAAGTGGCTTCAATACCCTTGCGGGGCGAGGCAGTCACCGTTACAACCGAGCCGGCAGGTAGTGTCACCGCCTCCTCAACCACACCTTTCATGGGGATGACTTCAAAGCGTGCGCTTTGGAGCATATTTTTAATAGAGAGCTGGGATTCCTGGCATAAATCCATAGTTATTACCAATTCATGATGTATTTTCACCCATAATGAAAAGCGTAACTCTCAGGTATGTGTTAGTTCATAATGGACTGAATTATGGGAAGGCAGGATACTCTATTCAACCAGTTGAACTGCCGGAGGTATCCAGGATTTATCCACTACCAACTTCTGTGGCCAGTACAGGCGCAGCGTCAGTGAAAAGCTGCCGCTGGCGGGGGCCGGCAGCCAGTTGGGAATTTTGGCTGACTCAGGTAAATCGCGCTGTATATAGATATCAATCGATCCGTCGGGATTCTTTATCAGAGTCGGGTCACTTAATGAGCCCAGACAGTATCTATTGATCGGATTGGCTGCAAACAGGATTTTTTCATTGTACATAGAAAGTGACCAGAATCCGTTTACCGGCGGTATCTCATCCTTATTGAAATGAATTACATATTTTCTATCGCTGGAAAATTTAGCTCCACCGCTGCTCGCTGATGTCGAGGCATAGAAAGCGTCATCCACTAAATTAGCACCAAGCCCACGATAAGCTATAGCTGCTCTCAGTATATAGTCAGTTCCGTAATTGCCGGTGTCATAAGGGAGTTGCCACTCGTTTTTTGTACCTCCGAGGTTTGCTGCAGGAATTTTAGCCAGAGAGGACTGATAACCGGTTTGAATTGCTGACTTAACGCAATTAT